>Ga0308168_1001135_pt1 | contig 25736 bp, 13 predicted proteins | sample PhyCR2_FD_202133 | JGI IMG/M metagenome (GOLD analysis project Ga0308168, IMG submission 202133) | Phyllosphere microbial communities from UC Gill Tract Community Farm, Albany, California, United States - DLSLRC.R2 | ecosystem: Host-associated > Plants > Phyllosphere > Unclassified | place: USA...
TGGTGAATATGGTAAGAAACTTGACATCACTTACAAGATGGCATGGTTACGTGGTCTTAAGACGACTTATTACCTCCGAGCTTTAGGTGCAACTTCTGCTGAAAAATCTACAATTAACACAGGTGCTTTAAACGCAGTTAAACCTGCAACTGTTGAAGCAGCGGCAGTTGCTGCCCCTGTTGTAGAAGCGAAGAAACCAGAAGCAGCAGTTGAAGAAGAAGGCTTTACTCAAGCAGCTCCTGTACCAATGGCTTGTTCAATCGACAACCCTGATTGTGAAGCTTGCCAATAACATTCAATAAGGTTGCTCTTTTTCACTAAAGAGCAATCTTAAAAGAGGTAAAGATTATGCTTTCTCATCTCAGCCATAACTATATGCTTGGTGTTGGAGTTTTAATCTTTGCCTTTATTTTCTTTTATATGCCGATGGTTTACGCATTTATCACAATACGTAAGCAGCAGCGTAAACAAAATAAGTTGTAGTGAGTAGAGACCAAAGGCCCAAAATTTGGTCATGCATCAATAAAACTTAATTTTGTTTACACATTAAAAGCGTATAGTAGGGACATCTTCGTTTAAGAGATGTCAAATATAGATATATACAACGAAGAGAGAACAAAAATGTCTATCCTTAGTTGGGACGATTTTGAAGATGATTCGCAAAAACCGACTACACCTGAACACAAGTCTGCGCCCGTCCAATCGGAAAAAGCGTCAGATTCGCAGAATGTATCTACTGCGCAGCCATCATCGCCGGGCGTGGCAGCTCCACAATCCGCTGGAACCCATTCCGTGCGACCAACAGTTGCCTCCGATACAGTGGCTAGAGCCGCTCAAGCCTTAGAACATTTAGACGTTGCCCCTGGCCTTGAAGAGCTAGAAATGGGTGCTCAACGTGTTCAAGTTGACGACAAAGCAATGATTAACTGTCGTGCGGACTTGAACCAACTTGTACCATTTAAATATGAATGGGCTTGGCAGAAATATCTTGACGGGTGTGCGAACCACTGGATGCCTCAAGAAGTTAACATGAACCATGACATCGCGCTTTGGAAGTCTGAAAATGGCTTGACCGAAGACGAACGTACTATTGTTATGCGTTCTTTAGGTTTCTTCTCGACTGCGGACTCTTTGGTTGCAAACAACTTGGTATTGGCGATTTACCGTCACATTACTAACCCTGAATGCCGTCAGTACATCTTGCGTCAAGCGTTTGAAGAAGCAATTCACACTCACGCTTACCAATACTGTATCGAATCTTTAGGTATGGACGAAGGCGAAGTCTTCAACATGTACCGTGAAGTTCCATCTGTTGCACGTAAAGCAGCTTGGGGTTTGAAATATACTCAATCTTTAACTGATCCTAATTTCCACACAGGTACGCCTGAAAACGACCAACGCTTGCTTCGTAACTTGATCGCATTCTACTGTGTACTTGAAGGGATCTTCTTCTACTGTGGCTTTACTCAAATTTTGAGTATGGGTCGTCGTAACAAGATGAATGGTGTTGCTGAGCAGTTCCAATACATCTTGCGTGATGAATCTATGCACTTGAACTTTGGTATCGACATGATTAACCAAATCAAGATTGAGAACCCTCACCTTTGGACTGCCGAGTTCCAACAAGAAGTGGTTCAAATGATTGTTGAAGGCACAATGCTTGAAATCGAATATGCGCGTGACACTATGCCACGTGGTGTATTGGGCATGAACGCAAGCATGATGGAAGAATATTTGAAATTCATCTGTAACCGTCGTTTAGCGCAGCTTGGTTTACCAGAGCAGTTTGCTGGTGTAACTAACCCATTTGCGTGGATGTCTGAGATGATGGACTTACGTAAAGAGAAGAACTTCTTTGAAACTCGCGTAACTGACTACCAAACTGGTGGTGCGTTAAGCTGGTAAGTTTAGATATCTATTAATGAATAAAAAAACCGTCTTTTATGGCGGTTTTTTATTCAATATATAATTTATTAAATTAGGTCGACATAGAAGACAAAAGAAATCTAAAAACTTCAATCATTTCAGCCAGATAAAAATAAGCATCTTTTTAATATTCAAAAAATTAACATCCACAAATCCAAAACATATTATAGACAATAAGAGCTGGAGCATTTATAGGATAGGTATCACTATCAATAACTTTATATAGCCTAGTTTTATAATTAATAATTAATAATTTTTCTTTTCGGTCAACTACCAAACCAACTTTATAAATAAAATAAAAAGAATCATTATTATTTATTCGCCTATATACAAATTGCACCAAATCTTCTCTTTGAATTTTTGAAGGATCAACGACTATAAAACCATTACATATAGAACACTTCCATTTATCTAAATCAATACTCATATCCATATTTAAATTTACCATATCATATGAATTAATCGCATAGCCATGCAATATAACCTTCAATAAATTAAGATTGTGCTACAAAATGCATATAACAATATCAATAGAAAAATAAAAACATCAATATGAATTTAATTTCAAAATTAAAATTTATTTTAATAAGCATTAAATTAAAGATTAAAACATGATTTAATACACATAAAACAGTCTAAAATAAAAATTATTTCAAATTATTATTAAATATTAATTTTATAATTCATCACTAGATTTTTCGATTATTCTTTGTATTACAGTCCTCGACACAGCAAGATCCTTAGCTAAAGAATATACACTGAATCCTTTCTTAAATTTATTAATAACTTCCTGTTTTTGATCATTCGTTAATTTTTCGGGTCTACCTACCTTTTTAGATAATTTATGATTTTTCTGTATAGCTTGATCAAACAAGAATAGTTGTTCAAAATTAATGCAAATTTCTATAAAATGAATAAAGTTATTTTTAATATCTTCTTTCAATTCACTATTTAAATAATCCAATATAATCAATTTAATTTGTTTTTTTTCAATTAATATAATTGTAGATAATATTTCTTTAAAACTATTCCCAAGACAATCGATACCTTTCACGATTAAAAAATCACCTTCTTCCAAAGAATAATTAATTAAATTAAAAAACATAGACCTTAAAGTAATAGATTTATCAACTGAGATTAACTCCACTACCACTCTACTATATTGAACTTTATGATTAAAACTATTTAACAATGAAATAAAAAAATCTTTTTCTTTATCAAACTCATCAATATTAGAATTAATCCGCATATAAGCATAAGTACGCATGCTTCCCCTCCTTCCGTAGAAATATGTGAAGTACATTTCTAAATGTATGTTCAAATCAAAGAATTGCTTCTAGATACTTTCAGATCTTCACTTATTGTTTGTTATATATAATTAATATCTTAAATTTATGATTTTTATATTAGTATAAATATTTTTACATTTCCACCAACCAAAAACAATAAAATATATAATATAAAAAAACATTATATAGATATAAAAATAAAGAATGATAAATTAAATATTATTCTTTATCTTAGGCTGAATTAATAAAAAATTAACAAAAGTACAATAATAAATTTTAAATAATAAAAATTAAAAAAGAAATAGAACTCATTAGCAAATATATTCATATTTACTAATCAAGCAATCTTTATAACAAATTACATAAACCTGTTTTAAACTATGTATTTAATTTTTTATAAATTTATACACACAATCAAAAACAAAATAAAAACAAAAAATAAGTTATTAAAAATCAAATAGATATATAAATTATAAATAATAACAGCACTAATAAAATATTACTTTTTATATCTTATTTACTTAAATTAATTTATTTAAAAAAATAATACTAGATTTTAATATTATATTTATATTAAATTCAGACATATTTAAAGTAAATGATTAATTCAAGGTGCAATATACTATGCAAAAAATCAATAAAATTATTAAGTAAGATAATTATGAAGTTTAATAAAAGTTAGGAGTAAGTAATTATTTAGCTATGTACTTAATTACTATGTTTTAAACACTGTATAGTACACTTTTGTGATTTAGTTCATGTTTTTTTTAAAAAAATAAGATGCTAAGATTTGTTTTGTTTTTGTTTAATTTTGGTGTTTTAATATGCGTACATATGCCTATGTTAGAATAGAGCCTAATTTGCAATTTGAATTTTCTAGGTATATCTCTTTTTTTAGTGAGTATGGCTATAAAATCCAAAAGAATAGATTAGTAGTTGAAGAAGTATCTGTTGATAAATCTATTGCTTATAGAGATAAATTTCTTAATTTAATAAGTTATTCTTTAGAAGAAGGAGATATTCTTGTGATAAAAAGTATGGATTGCTTGGGTAATAGCTTTGAAGAAATTTTAGGAATAGTTGATAAAATTGATCAGAAAAAAATCAGACTAATATGCTTGGATTATTCTAAAAATGAAATTAATGGTGATTTGAAAATTTTCTTCCTACATTTTCTAAAATTATCAGTTGAATTTGAGAAGTTGTTCAAGTCTGACAATAAGAAGTTCAAGGATCACAAACCAACAAGAAAAGTTGGTCGGCCAGAAATATTAAATAATGAACAAAAAAATAGAGTGATTGAATTATTTAAGAAAGGCTATAGCGTCTACTCGCTCGCTAAAGAATTTTCAGTTACAAGAACAGTAATTCAACGGATTTTAAATAATGCAACGAAAAGTAATGTGTTGTAATTATTAGAAATTTTCAAATTTAGACTTTAATATATGCACATGGAATAATATAAAAAGGAAGTAATGAGTAATATAGTTTTAATAAATATTAGACCACTAAGTAAACTTAATTCGAGATAATATTAAATTTCAAGTACAGAAAAAATAATTTTAAGCTATTGAAATTAAAAAATATGTTTAAATATATTTTTATGTTTGAAATTTAGATATCGATTATTATAAATTACTTTTCACTGCGATTCGTTAAAAAGTAATGTTTATACTTTAGATTATGATTATTTCCCTATAAAGCAATCATTAATTAGAGTCGTAGTCATTAAGTAAAATAATACTTATTTTCAATAAGTTACCAAAAAATATTTTATATAAAAATATAATTTATATATGTTTACTATTGATTATATTCTATTTACATCGTAGAGTTGTTTTGCATAAATTTAAATGATCAAATTATCAAGAAAATCTTGACAATCCAAATCAATTTAAAACAATGGCTTAACAATTTAACCATTTAAAATTTATAAATTTTAGCTTTCAAAAAAGCAATTTTATGCTTTTAAAGCATTTATTATTAAAATTTATTTATTTTAAAATATGATAAATATTTAATATGAATGATATTTTTTGGAATTTCTCATTAGGCTTAACAACAGGTAAGATTTATATTCCAATAGGAGTTGGACCTTTTCCTACAATTATTATTTTTGATACAGGTTTAATAAAAAGTACAAGAACTTATGCAGCCTTCTATGCAAAAAAAATGAAAGAAATAGGTTTTTCTGTTTTTATAGTAAAATTAAATAAAAAAAATGAAATAGGTGCAATAATAGAATATATTTTAAGTCGTAAGGAAGTAAACAGTAATAAGCTATACTTAATAGAAATTGAAAAAAATAATCTAATAGATTCTAATATAGAATTATATAAAGATTATTTTCAAGCTATCGCATCAATCAATTACTTTAGTTTAAATAACTAATGGCTTTAAAGACAACATCTTAAAATTATTTAAATGATTCATAGAGAGACTAAGCTACTAAAGCTTAGTCTAGTTTTTTGTACTTAATTATCAAAACCCATGGCTAACAGATGATTTAGAAACATAAATTGAATTTTTGGGGTTTGCATCTTCTACCCAACACGATTTAGAGATATTAATCTCCTCGCCACTTACTAAAGTAATCTTTGTCTGTTTTACATCACTACTAGCATTACTCGCAGCATAGTAATGATGTTTATCACAAATTACTGTCTTCTTATGATTACTTGCATATTGAGAAGCTTTATCTTCTGTGACCTCACCTGTACCTAAGCTAGGATGGCCTGATTTTTCTGCTATCAAGTACAATTTATGACTAGCAATGGTATTAATAGAAGCTGGCGAATAAACCGATTGATGCCCATATGGCTGATTCACACACCCCACCAAGATTAGTGGTAATGAAAGTACGATTTGAGTTAGAATTAAATTCTTCATTAATTTTAATCCTCATGTTAAATATATAAACATCCATTTTTATAAAATCCCTCTTAAATTAAAATTTATAGAATTAGGATTATTAACAATAGACATATTATTAAAATAATTTTAAGTGAGATTTAACTTTACACTTTTATACTTGAATAAAAGAAATCAATATAATTTCAAATTCTCTATTAAGTAAGAAGAGTCCACATCCTAAAAGGCTGTGGACTTAGTGAATATCACTCAAACCTGAAATACGAGGATAATTGTTTAATAAACATCCTCAAAATTATATTCACACGAGAACACATCAGTATCAATTAAGAATTAATTAAGTTCAAAAAAAAAATTTCTTATTTAAAAATTATCTTTATTTTACATACACTAAGATGAATTCATACCTTAAAAAATGTTTTAAAATCATGTTTTAAATACTTAAACTTTAAAAATAGAATTCTCTCATAATTTATTGCCTATAATTTATAGCTTTTATAACTATATATTCCCTCATCTCAACTTTCATTTTGTTTATAAAACTTATTTTTTACTAATAAACAGTTCAAAAGATCACTTTATAAAGTCAAGGCAAGTTAATCTTTTACTATTTGTGCAAAACCATTACTCATAGATGAGATAGACCTACTATTATTTATAGTCCTACGCAAATAATATATTAAGCTTATAAACTTCCTGCTTGATCAACAATATTTAAGGTTGGTAACCCCCTTGCACACATCCCTGCGATCTTTTTAGCTTTCTCTGCCACATCATGATGAGATCCATCAATTGCTTGTAAATTTATGATATTTGAAGCCCAAGATAATTGAATCAACTTGTCATGAAGTACCTTCTGAGAAACCCAGGGTACAATACTGTCATTTAAATCTCCTACTACAAATACTCTATTCGCAGGGTGTTTAGGTGTTAGTGCAGTTATAGCATCTACAGTTTCAAATAGCCTTGGATCAGGCGTCTTCCCCAATGCTTCAGCCTGTATTTTTGGTGATGAAGGCGCTGAACTTGGAACAGCGCATAATATATCAGTCCTTTTTGATAATAAGGCAGATACAATATGTCCACCACCACTATGTCCAACTAACACATAATTAAGGATTTGATGTCTTTGCTTAATTTTATTTAATGCTTCAGACATTAATAGAGATTCTAATGGCTTTCTAGCACCATTATGCACACCTGATGATCCATAAATTCCTGGGCGAGCGACAAAAATATATGGGAAATTATATAACTCTGTGGACGCAGTGACTGCTTTACTAACCATGTCCTGTGGTTTTAGATTAGTATATGAGGAAGGTGCGCCCCCTACAATTCCTACATCACCAGAAAAATACGTAATTGCTCTATTATTGCTTTGATTTTCGAGTAATCCAGCAGAATAATATCGTATGCATTCTTTATATGAGTAACCGTTTAAATTTACCTCAACCCAAACTGTTCTCCCGATTCCGGAATTGTCCAATTGTGTACATTGTGCTTGAGTCGAGGTAACAACTTTATAAACATCGTCTCCATCAAAATTTCCATTTGTTAAATCAATACTAACTGTTTCAGCGAAAGTATGATTAGCAGCTAATAATATCAATAAAGAAATTATTTTTTTCATAATTAACCTTTTTATTCAGATAAACTTAGACAATTAAACTAACAACTAAAATTAATTTGTACAAAACAATTCAGCAAAATTAAACCACAAAAAAATATAATTTATTTTTATCAAAAAACTAAGCTAGATTATATTAAAATTTATAATAGAAATTATGTTTTAAACTATGGTTAAATTAAAACATATGAATTAAATTTTGAATAATTTTAAACATAACTAAAACCTTAAAATCACTTCTAGTACTACAAAAAAAGAAATACAATAACAAACAGAATTAAATATCACTCTATTATTTTTAAAAAAGGGATTAAAACAATTTAATTGTTTTCCAGCCAAGATTAACTTAATTAGGTCGTAATATGCTACATCAATTGAAATATTTAGATTTAAGTAATTTAAAGAATCAGGTCAGTGAATGGATATCGCTATATGATCAAACTGACTCTGATACAAAAATAGTTTTTATCTCATATGGTTGCATAGATCAACGTTGTAAAGTCTTTTCACTTGTTAGTTCTGACATACAAAAACTTCAAAAAAAAATAAATAACTTTTTAGAAAAAATTTTTCTTAGAGATAAACGTTATCTAGCCTATATAAAACTTGATATCGCAACTCAAATAGAAAAAAAAAGTTGGACTGATGTTATCCATAATATATCTAATCAAAAGCATAATAATCATTTTAGAAAAGGTATTAGTTTTGATAAAGATTTCAATATATGTTTTTTAGAACAAGAAATTTATGGAAACTCAATCATACGAGGAATTTCATATGATCAAAAAAATTTCATTGATCAAAAAAATTTAAATGATGCAATTAAAAAAAAATACCCTTCTATTCATAAAGAATTAGAAATTAGTAAGATTAGTGACGTATGGATTTTCAAAACTGAAAGTGTATTTTATGAAAATGGTAAATTCATTAAACTTCAAAGTGGAGGTTGTGAGAATGGGGTTAGATTTATTGATAAAAATGATAAATCTCATATTAAAGAAATAATTAATAAAAATGCTAATTTTCTCTCTAATCAGCTTTTAGAAGATGGGAAATTTATCTATGGCTATTTCCCTGCATTTGATAATGAAATTAAAAGCTATAATACCATACGGCATTGTACTTCTATTTATTCTCTTTTAGAAACTTTTGAAATTGAAGAGAATAATAAATATTGGCCTAAAATTCACTTAGCAATTGAGTATAGCATCAAAAAATTTTATAAATTAATAGATGAAGATACTGCTCATATGATTGATGGAAATGACAACAATTATGAGATCAAGCTTGGTGCGAATGCAGCTGCTATTTTAATGTTAACAAAATATCAGGAAATTACTAAAGATAAAAAATATCTAGAATATGCAGAAAAAATAGCAAATGGAATTCTACAAATGATTGATAAAACAGGAAAAACAACTCATATTTTGGAATATCCATCTTTGTCTATTAAAGAAAAATTTAGAATTGTTTATTATGATGGTGAAGCTGCATTAGCACTATTAAGGCTTTATCAGTTAAATAATAATAAAGTTCTTTTAGATATTGTTAAATTAATGTTTGATAACTTCATATCTAATTCATATGAAAAATATCATGATCATTGGTTAAGCTATTGTACTAATGAGTTAACAGTATTATGTCCAGAAGTTAAATACTATCAATTTGGTATAAATAACTATTTAAATCATATGGACTTCATTAAAAATCGAAAAACAGTATACGCTACTTTTCTTGAAATGATGATGTCTGCTTATAAAATGGTGAGTCGCCTACATGAGCAAGGCCATGAAAAATTATTTAACTCTTCTAAATTTGAAGATCTAAAATCTCTCATACAATTACGTGCCGAATTTCAACGTACAGGTTTTTTCTATCCAGAAGTAGCTATGTATATGAAAAACCCCAAGTCTATATTAAATTCATTTTATGTAAGACATGATCGATTCCGTACTCGAATTGATGATCAAGAACATAATTTATCAGGTTATATTGCTTATTATTTACACTTCAAAGATTAGTTTAAAAGCTAAAATTATTTAACAATGTAATTAAAGGTATTTTTATGAATAATGAAATATTTACTTTATCAAATGAAACTACAAATGTTGAATTTTTTAAAATTGAAAAAAATCTTAGTCGACTTAATATAAATATGTTTTTCTTAAAAAGAAATCCACATAAGCTTATTACACTAAATAATGATTTGAAACTTGAAGGACATAATAATTTTTATAATAGTGTTTTAAGCCTTTGTACAATTGGTGCCTTCTCATACTCATCTTCTAATCTTAGCTATGGGGTATCTATTGGCCGCTATTGTAGTCTAGCAACTAATATCAAAATTATGGGTGCTCATCACTTCCCCGAGTGGATCTCAACTTCACCTCACTTTTATAGTGAAGATTATCATGATACTGATCCAGCATTAGTCACCCATAGTTATAGAAGCCGGCGTAATGTTACTATCGGAAATGATGTTTGGATTGGAGCTGATGTTGTTTTAAAAAATAATATTACAATCGGTAATGGAGCAATAATTGCTTCTAATAGTGTTATTACAAAAAATGTAGAACCATATACTATTGTAGGTGGTAATCCTGCCAGACTCATTCGTAAAAGATTTGAAGATACGGTCATTAAGGAATTAACACATTTAAAATGGTGGAGATTTCATAAAAATGATTTAAAAGGTTTAAATTTTACAGAACCCTCTGATTTCATAAAAAATTTAGAAAAAAGAATTTATATGGAAAAATTAAATGAATACTATCCACCTATTTTTACAAAAAATGATTTACTGAAACCATCTTAAAGCAAACAAATCTTTTATGTTGTATAAATTATAAATGGTTATTTATTATGAAAACTCAATATTTTTTTCTATTTCCAAAAATTGACCAAAAGAAAAATGGATTGGTTTTTGCTCTTTTAAAGCGCGCAAAAATACTAAATGAACAATTAGGTATTAGCCCCACAATTATTACTACTGAATATGATCGCTCACTTGCAGAAAATTATTGGAGCCTTATAGCTACAAACTTAGCTCCTCCTTCTATTGGCTATCTCAATTTATATGGTTATTTTCAAGGAACTCATCTAAAACTGGCTAATAAAAAAATTCATGATCCTATGGTAGAAATGTTTAACAGTAACATTTTAAAAACTATAATTCCTTTCACCTACAATCAACGGTTTCATGATAAAAATAATAAAAACTATTTGTACGAAATACGGCAAGATGACTCTCCTACTTTAAGTTATGTGAACACATTCAAAAAAGGAGTTAAAACAGGACGAATTATTTATGATTCCTATGGTTATCTTAGTTGTATTCAGGTCATTAATCCACTAAATCAAATGATAATAACTGAAACTTATTATCATACAGAAGGTTATCCAGTTATTATAAAAAACTATCAACTCAACGATAAGAATAAAAATATTGTTTCAAATATTTTTTTATTTAATAAAAAAGGTGTTATTAATGAGGTTTTTGATACTGAGTTTCAACTCATTCAATATTGGTTCCTAAAAATCTCTCAACTTTATAAAAATGATCTGATGTATATTCTTATCGACCGTGCAATTCATTTCTATGAACCACTTAGAGAGATAAAACAAGAAAATATGCGGTTCATTGGTACAATTCATGCTACTCATTTAAATGGCCCTGATATTCACAACTCTACAATTAATCGTCATTATCGTAGTTATTTTAAATATAGTAATGAATTAGATGCACTAGTAATTTTAACTGAACGCCAAAAACAACATATTCAACAGCGCTTTGGAATGGAAGGGAAACTATTTGTTATTCCGCATATATATGAAAAAACTGTCGATCATGTTAATTTTTCAAACAGAGATCCAATGTTTTGCTTAACTATTGCCAGATATGATAAAGCGAAAAATTTAGATAGCTTAATTAGGGTTTTCAAAAAAGTTGTAGAAGTAATGCCCAATGCTTATTTAAATATTTATGGTTTTGGAAGTGAGCATAACTTTTTACAAAGTCAAATTGATGAACATCAATTAAATAACCATATTAAATTGATGGGCTATAATGAGAATACAGATGCTTTATATAATAAGGCAAGCTTATTCCTTTTTTCTAGCCGATCTGAAGGTTTCGGTATGGCGGTTTTAGAAGCCCTATGCCATGGTTGCCCTGTAGTGAGTTATGACATCGATTACGGACCATCAGATATGATTAATCATGATGAAAATGGTTATTTAATTACTTTTCAAGATGAAGAATTATTTGCACAGAAAATAATTTCTTTATTAAAAGATGAACACAAACGGCTTAAACTTAGTGAAAATGCATATGCATGTACTCAGCTAACAGATCAAAAACAATTTGCTCAAAAATGGCAATCACTTTTTCAGGCCATTCTGTAATGTTTTTTATGCATAAGAAGGGTTTGGTTTTATTATTTTCTACATTTTGCTTATCTACTTATATTCATGCAAAAACTGATTGTTATTCAAGTAGCCCTCCAGTTGTTACACAACTTGATGAAGTTTATTATGGCATGGATAATCTTCGTATTTTTTATACTACATCTGGTGATAATGCTTTAAAATTTCAATTGGATAAAAATCTAAATCATGTTCCAGACTATGTAGAAAATATTGCTATTCAAGCAAATACCATACGCAAAGCTTGGTCCGTTTTAGGCTATCAAGATCCTTTAAATAGCCCGCGCTATAAAAATAACGTCCAATATATTGATATACAAATACAGAAGCTTAATGGACTCGGACTAGCTTATGATGAACCCCATCGACATACCAATAATCCATTAAAAAAAAACGCTTGTGCTCTAATTATTCTTATTAGCAATAATATTCCAAACTTAACTACTGATTCTTCATTAGTTGAACATGAATTATTTCATCTTTACACCTATGGTTATACGATGTTTAAGCAACCTTGGCTCACGGAAAGCTTGGCAGCCTGGTCAGAAGGGATCATAAGAAAAGATAAGCTTGGTACATATGGGCAGAGAAATTTGCCGAAAAATGAAGAAGATTTTGACAAATATATCTTGCAAAGAACTTATAGGACCTCTCAATTATGGAACCGTCTTACCACACTTATAGATACATCTGATGGAAAACTATTTTTACCCTCTTCTCTCATACAACAGAGATACACTGATGGACAACCTGTTTTTCAAGATCAATATTTAAAAGGAACCTCCTTTATAAAAAAGTTTCTTGAAAATCTTGGAAAACAAGATCAACAAATTTCTATTTTAAATAATTGGAATTTATATCATTGGAAGGAAATTGATCAAAATACAGCTCACTTCAACCAACAAATTTTAGATACTTTATTGATAACTCTTGAAAAAACGAACGAAAGCAATATAGAGAAAAATAAATTTCAAAGTCTCTTAAAAAAAGTTATTAAAAATAAAAAATCTAGTTAATTTTACTTTCAAAAATATTAAATAAGCCATTTACTGCGACTAATACTTTTAAAAAATATTTTTAAATAAAAAAGAGAAGGCACTTATGCCTTCTCTCTTATCTATAGATTTCTATCAGTGATAATCAATTAAAATAACAACTGATTATTACTCAATAACTCATCCAATGTTGTATCTGTATTTTTCAATACAATGAGATCAGTTGAGTTATAGGTGTTTCCAGTACCGTCACGATCAATACTAATTAAAGTATTACCCGCACCATCAGAGGTAACAGACACATAATTAGAGATATTGCCTACATTAGCACCATTTAATAATGAACTAATATCAACTTTATCTCCTTGGGCTTTATTAAAATCACTCCAGGTATCTAAACCATTTCCACCTGTAGGATCCGTTGCATTAAGAAGCTTAAATATAACTGTATCTGCACCAGTACCAGTTGTATAAACATCATTTCCTGATGTGCCAGAAATTAAATCATTTCCAGCGCCAGTTTCATAATGTCTACCCAAATTAATTGTTAATGCAGCAACATTACTTTCATCACCATTCGCAGCTATAAGTTTATAATTAAAACTTGTAGTTTGGCTTCCATCTGCTGTGGCATTTGGAGTAAATGTATATGTGCCGTTTGCTGCAATATTTAATGTTCCATTACTGTAAACTAAAGTTTGACCAGTAGCTTCAACAAATACTCCAGCTGCATTTTCTACAAATAATTTAGTACCTACACCGCCTGTTACATCAGTACCATTACCACTATCATCTGTAATTACATTACCTGTAGCTGGAGTAAACTCTCCAGAAGCAGTAAATACATCATAATGTGTCACAGTTGGTTGAACTGAAGTTTGAACTGAAGTTGTATTAGTACCATTAACAAGGAATGATTCATTACTTTCAGTACTTGTATAAACTACACGCCATTGTGTCGCCACACTATCCGCTGGTATCGAATAACTATTATCAATGATCGTAGCATTTGAACCACCTAAGAATGGATGACTATAAGTCGTGGTTGGTGAAACATATACAGTTTGCCAGCTACCACCTACAAATTTTTGTACGCTATAACCGAAGGTATCATTATTGGCACCTGATGAATCAGTTGTAGTTACTTTAATAGATAAAACAGCAGAAGCATTTTTATCTACGGTAACAACATCTGAAGTATCGGTTCCAGGATTACGCGTATAAGTATAACCACCAAACAAGCTACCAGTACGAGTAACGGAAGCAGTCATTGAACCAAGATCTGCCGATTTTGTTTCAACAAAGTTTTTGTAATCTACTTGAGCGCCATTGCTGTCATTAGTAGCAACTAAGTCAACTGTGCCATCTAAAGTAGGATCAGTCGGCCAGTTAATGTCTACTTGAGAACTATCAATTCGGATATTAAGATTAGCTGTTGCTGTATTTCCATCAACATCTTGAATTGTATAAGTAAACGTATCGACTTTACCTACTGAGTTAGGAATTTCCGGATTTCGGATGTATTCATAATTCCCATCCTTATCAATATAGAGGTCGCCATAAGCACCTTCTATTTTTTGGAAACCATTAACAGATTGATCAACGGTTAACGTGTTACCTGTTTCAGAAATTACTTGTGTAACCACTAAAGGCTGGCCTTCAGGGTCAACATCAGCTACATCTCCAGGTCCCTCTGGAACAATGACGTTACCACTTACAACAACCTCACCATAATCAGTTGCTACACCACCTGATGGGATTGTTAAAGTTGGGAAACCTAGACCAGTAAAGTTAAGGCCTCGGTCATTTGTCATAACAATTGCATATTGACCTTCTGGTAAATCATTAATTGTTGTTCCGCCTGTATAGAACCCTACAAGCGCTGCAAAAGCAGTTCCAGCATTTGGAATATGCTCATAAAGCTCATATTGACCAGTGTTCTCATTTAAGCGAAGAACATCGAGACCTAAACTTACAACACCCACACCAGCATATAAGCCACTGATATTTATATTAAAGTCTTGTAGTGTTCCTTGAGGAACTTCTACTTGCAAGGCATTATTCACAGCCCATGTCCAATCCAAAATTAGGCCATCGTAAGAAGGTAAAACTATAGATGTCTTAGATTGTGTAGGAACAGAGGTTGTAGTCGGATCAATATTGGCATCGAGCGTTGCCAAGTCATCATTCGCAACCAGATCCGAGTCGCTGTCAGAATCCGAATCGCTGTCAGAGTCAGAGTCCGAATCGCTATCAGAATCAGAGTCACTGTCTGAATCAGAGTCCGAATCAGAGTCACTGTCAGAATCCGAATCACTGTCAGAGTCAGAGTCGCTGTCAGAATCAGAGTCACTGTCCGAATCAGAGTCACTGTCCGAATCGCTGTCGCTATCAGAGTCAGAGTCGCTGTCTGAATCAGAGTCGCTGTCAGAATCAGAGTCACTGTCTGAATCGCTGTCGCTGTCCGAATCAGAGTCACTGTCAGAGTCCGAGTCGCTGTCCGAGTCCGAGTCGCTGTCTGAATCCGAGTCGCTGTCAGAATCCGAATCGCTGTCGCTATCAGAGTCCGAATCGCTATCAGAATCAGAGTCACTGTCTGAATCAGAGTCCGAATCGCTGTCGCTATCAGAGTCGCTGTCAGAGTCACTATCAGAGTCCGAGTCACTGTCTGAATCAGAGTCACTGTCCGAATCGCTGTCGCTATCAGAGTCAGAGTCGCTGTCGCTATCCGAGTCAGAGTCAGAATCGCTGTCGCTATCAGAGTCAGAGTCGCTGTCTGAATCAGAGTCGCTGTCAGAGTCCGAGTCGCTGTCAGAGTCCGAGTCGCTGTCAGAGTCACTATCAGAGTCCGAGTCACTGTCTGAATCAGAGTCACTGTCAGAATCCGAGTCGCTGTCAGAATCCGAGTCGCTGTCAGAGTCCGAATCGCTGTCGCTATCAGAGTCAGAGTCGCTATCAGAATCAGAGTCGCTGTCAGAATCAGAGTCCGAGTCACTGTCAGAATCAGAGTCACTGTCCGAATCCGAGTCACTGTCAGAGTCCGAGTCACTGTCAGAGTCCGAATCGCTGTCAGAATCCGAATCGCTGTCGCTATCAGAGTCCGAATCGCTGTCAGAGTCAGAATCGCTGTCAGAGTCCGAGTCACTGTCAGAGTCAGAGTCAGAGTCGCTGTCAGAGTCCGAGTCACTGTCAGAGTCCGAATCGCTGTCAGAATCCGAATCGCTGTCGCTATCAGAGTCCGAATCGCTGTCAGAGTCAGAATCGCTGTCAGAGTCCGAGTCGCTGTCCGAATCCGAATCACTGTCAGAATCAGAGTCCGAGTCGCTATCAGAGTCCGAATCACTATCAGAGTCCGAATCGCTGTCAGAATCAGAGTCGCTGTCAGAGTCCGAATCGCTGTCAGAATCCGAGTCGCTGTCAGAGTCCGAGTCGCTGTCCGAATCCGAGTCACTATCAGAGTCCGAGTCGCTGTCAGAATCAGAGTCACTGTCCGAATCCGAGTCGCTGTCAGAGTCCGAGTCACTGTCAGAATCCGAGTCGCTATCAGAGTCAGAGTCGCTATCAGAATCCGAGTCGCTGTCGCTGTCAGAATCCGAATCGCTGTCCGAATCAGAGTCACTGTCAGAGTCCGAGTCACTGTCAGAGTCCGAGTCGCTGTCAGAATCAGAGTCGCTATCCGAATCGCTGTCGCTATCAGAGTCAGAGTCACTGTCAGAGTCACTATCAGAGTCCGAGTCACTGTCAGAGTCCGAATCGCTGTCAGAATCAGAGTCGCTATCAGAGTCAGAGTCACTGTCAGAGTCCGAATCGCTGTCAGAGTCAGAGTCGCTGTCAGAGTCCGAATCGCTGTCAGAGTCCGAATCGCTGTCTGAATCCGAATCGCTGTCAGAGTCTGAATCGCTGTCCGAATCAGAGTCGCTGTCAGAATCAGAGTCGCTATCAGAGTCCGAATCGCTGTCAGAGTCAGAGTCGCTGTCAGAGTCCGAATCGCTGTCTGAATCCGAATCGCTGTCAGAGTCTGAATCGCTATCAGAGTCCGAGTCACTATCAGAGTCCGAGTCACTGTCAGAGTCCGAATCGCTGTCAGAGTCAGAGTCGCTGTCAGAGTCCGAATCGCTGTCAGAGTCTGAATCACTATCAGAGTCAGAATCGCTGTCCGAATCCGAGTCACTGTCAGAATCGCTGTCAGAGTCCGAGTCACTGTCAGAGTCCGAATCGCTGTCAGAGTCAGAGTCTGAATCGCTGTCCGAATCAGAGTCGCTGTCAGAATCAGAGTCAGAGTCGCTGTCAGAGTCCGAATCGCTGTCTGAATCCGAATCGCTGTCAGAGTCCGAATCGCTGTCAGAGTCCGAATCACTATCAGAGTCCGAATCACTGTCTGAATCCGAGTCACTGTCAGAGTCGCTATCAGAGTCAGAGTCGCTGTCCGAGTCACTGTCTGAATCAGAGTCGCTGTCCGAATCCGAGTCACTGTCAGAGTCGCTATCAGAGTCAGAGTCGCTGTCAGAATCCGAATCGCTGTCAGAGTCCGAATCCGAGTCACTGTCTGAATCAGAGTCGCTGTCTGAATCGCTGTCAGAGTCCGAATCCGAGTCGCTGTCAGAATCCGAGTCGCTATCAGAATCAGAGTCGCTGTCAGAGTCAGAATCCGAATCGCTGTCAGAGTCAGAATCACTATCAGAGTCCGAGTCACTGTCAGAGTCCGAATCGCTATCAGAGTCCGAGTCACTGTCTGAATCCGAATCGCTATCAGAATCAGAGTCACTGTCTGAATCAGAGTCACTGTCAGAGTCCGAGTCGCTGTCAGAGTCCGAATCGCTGTCGCTGTCAGAGTCCGAGTCACTGTCTGAATCCGAATCACTGTCAGAGTCCGAATCGCTGTCGCTGTCAGAGTCCGAGTCACTGTCTGAATCCGAATCGCTGTCGCTGTCAGAATCAGAGTCGCTATCAGAGTCAGAGTCGCTGTCAGAGTCCGAATCGCTGTCAGAGTCTGAATCACTATCAGAGTCCGAATCGCTGTCGCTGTCAGAGTCCGAGTCACTGTCTGAATCCGAATCGCTGTCCGAATCGCTGTCGCTGTCAGAGTCAGAGTCACTGTCTGAATCCGAATCACTGTCAGAGTCCGAATCGCTGTCGCTGTCAGAGTCCGAGTCGCTGTCAGAGTCAGAATCCGAATCGCTGTCAGAGTCCGAATCACTATCAGAGTCCGAGTCACTGTCAGAGTCCGAATCGCTATCAGAATCAGAGTCACTGTCTGAATCAGAGTCACTGTCAGAGTCCGAGTCGCTGTCAGAGTCCGAATCGCTGTCAGAGTCCGAATCACTATCAGAGTCCGAGTCACTGTCAGAGTCCGAATCGCTATCAGAATCAGAGTCACTGTCTGAATCAGAGTCACTGTCAGAGTCCGAATCGCTGTCTGAATCCGAATCGCTGTCAGAGTCTGAATCGCTATCAGAGTCCGAGTCACTATCAGAGTCCGAGTCACTGTCAGAGTCCGAATCGCTGTCAGAATCAGAGTCCGAGTCACTGTCTGAATCCGAGTCGCTATCAGAGTCCGAGTCGCTATCAGAGTCAGAGTCGCTGTCCGAATCCGAATCGCTATCAGAATCAGAGTCACTGTCTGAATCAGAGTCACTGTCAGAGTCCGAGTCGCTGTCAGAGTCCGAATCGCTGTCGCTGTCAGAGTCCGAGTCACTGTCTGAATCCGAGTCGCTGTCAGAATCAGAGTCGCTATCAGAATCAGAGTCGCTGTCTGAATCCGAATCGCTGTCAGAGTCAGAATCGCTGTCAGAGTCAGAATCACTATCAGAGTCCGAGTCGCTGTCCGAATCAGAGTCGCTGTCCGAATCCGAGTCGCTGTCCGAATCCGAGTCGCTATCAGAATCAGAGTCGCTGTCAGAGTCAGAGTCCGAATCGCTGTCAGAGTCCGAATCACTATCAGAGTCCGAATCACTATCAGAGTCCGAGTCACTGTCAGAGTCCGAATCGCTATCAGAATCAGAGTCACTGTCTGAATCAGAGTCACTGTCAGAGTCCGAATCGCTGTCGCTGTCAGAGTCCGAGTCACTGTCTGAATCCGAATCGCTGTCGCTGTCCGAATCAGAGTCGCTGTCAGAGTCCGAATCGCTGTCGCTGTCAGAGTCCGAGTCACTGTCTGAATCCGAATCGCTGTCGCTATCAGAGTCAGAGTCGCTATCAGAGTCAGAGTCGCTGTCAGAGTCCGAATCGCTGTCAGAGTCGCTATCAGAGTCCGAGTCACTGTCAGAATCAGAGTCACTGTCAGAGTCCGAATCAGAGTCGCTGTCAGAGTCCGAATCGCTGTCTGAATCGCTGTCGCTATCAGAGTCAGAGTCACTGTCAGAGTCCGAGTCGCTGTCCGAATCAGAGTCACTGTCCGAATCCGAGTCGCTGTCAGAGTCAGAGTCGCTGTCGCTATCAGCGTCCGAGTCGCTGTCCGAATCCGAGTCACTATCCGAATCCGAGTCACTATCCGAGTCCGAATCACTATCAGAGTCCGAATCGCTGTCCGAATCCGAGTCGCTGTCAGAGTCCGAGTCACTGTCCGAATCCGAGTCGCTATCAGAGTCCGAATCGCTGTCGCTGTCAGAGTCTGAATCGCTGTCTGAATCGCTGTCGCTATCAGAGTCCGAGTCACTGTCAGAGTCCGAGTCGCTGTCGCTATCAGAATCCGAGTCACTGTCAGAGTCCGAGTCACTGTCAGAGTCCGAGTCACTGTCAGAGTCCGAGTCACTGTCTGAATCAGAGTCGCTGTCAGAGTCCGAGTCGCTGTCCGAATCAGAATCGCTGTCAGAATCAGAGTCCGAATCACTATCAGAGTCCGAATCGCTGTCAGAATCCGAGTCGCTGTCAGAGTCAGAATCGCTGTCAGAATCAGAGTCGCTGTCCGAATCCGAGTCACTGTCAGAGTCCGAATCCGAGTCGCTGTCAGAATCCGAGTCACTGTCAGAGTCCGAATCGCTGTCGCTGTCAGAGTCTGAATCACTATCAGAGTCCGAATCGCTGTCCGAATCCGAGTCACTGTCAGAATCCGAATCGCTGTCCGAATCAGAGTCACTATCAGAGTCCGAATCGCTGTCGCTGTCAGAGTCTGAATCGCTGTCCGAATCAGAGTCACTGTCAGAGTCCGAGTCGCTGTCAGAATCAGAGTCACTGTCAGAGTCGCTGTCAGAGTCCGAATCGCTGTCTGAATCGCTGTCGCTATCAGAGTCCGAGTCACTGTCAGAATCAGAGTCGCTATCAGAGTCCGAGTCACTGTCAGAATCAGAGTCGCTGTCAGAGTCCGAGTCGCTGTCCGAATCAGAATCGCTGTCAGAATCAGAGTCCGAATCACTATCAGAGTCCGAGTCGCTGTCCGAATCAGAATCGCTGTCAGAATCAGAGTCCGAATCACTATCAGAGTCCGAATCGCTGTCAGAATCAGAGTCGCTGTCAGAGTCAGAATCGCTGTCGCTGTCAGAGTCCGAATCGCTGTCGCTGTCAGAGTCTGAATCACTATCAGAGTCCGAATCGCTGTCCGAATCCGAGTCACTGTCCGAATCCGAATCGCTGTCCGAATCAGAGTCACTATCAGAGTCCGAATCGCTGTCGCTGTCAGAGTCGCTGTCAGAGTCCGAATCGCTGTCTGAATCGCTGTCGCTATCAGAGTCCGAGTCACTGTCAGAGTCAGAGTCGCTGTCAGAGTCACTGTCAGAGTCCGAATCAGAGTCGCTGTCAGAGTCCGAATCGCTGTCTGAATCGCTGTCGCTATCAGAGTCCGAGTCACTGTCTGAATCAGAGTCGCTGTCAGAATCAGAGTCGCTGTCAGAGTCGCTGTCCGAATCCGAGTCGCTGTCCGAATCAGAGTCGCTGTCAGAATCAGAGTCCGAGTCACTGTCAGAGTCCGAATCGCTGTCAGAATCAGAGTCGCTGTCAGAATCAGAGTCACTGTCCGAATCCGAGTCGCTGTCCGAATCAGAGTCGCTGTCAGAGTCAGAGTCGCTGTCAGAATCAGAGTCACTGTCCGAATCCGAGTCGCTGTCTGAATCGCTGTCAGAGTCGCTGTCAGAATCAGAGTCACTGTCCGAATCCGAGTCGCTGTCCGAATCCGAGTCGCTGTCCGAATCAGAGTCCGAGTCCGAATCGCTGTCAGAGTCCGAGTCGCTGTCAGAGTCCGAGTCGCTGTCAGAGTCCGAGTCGCTGTCAGAATCAGAGTCCGAGTCACTGTCAGAGTCCGAATCGCTGTCGCTGTCAGAGTCCGAGTCGCTGTCAGAGTCTGAATCACTATCTGAATCCGAGTCGCTGTCCGAATCAGAGTCAGAGTCGCTGTCCGAATCAGAGTCACTGTCCGAATCCGAATCGCTGTCTGAATCCGAATCGCTGTCAGAGTCGCTGTCGCTATCAGAGTCCGAGTCACTATCCGAGTCCGAATCGCTATCAGAATCTGAATCGCTGTCTAAGTTATTATTTTTATCGCTGTCATGGGCCCACCACAAAATTCCTGCTGCGGTTAACGGTACAGATAACCATGCCCACGGAGAGGCAGCACCATCATGATAAAGCAATGGTTCGATACTATCGATATAACTATAAGTGATATGATCTAATAACACCCCATTACTGTCAGTAAACTGTACCCACAGTAATTTATGATTATTATCTTCAAAAACTAAACTATTATCGGTTGAATAATTACTACCATTAAAGAAATCAATTATTACTATTTGTTCACCATTTTTTAAAGTAACAATTGCATTTCTACCGTCTTGCCTAATTTCAGAAACATCATCTTTATTTACTTTTATTAAAATAACTGATGCTTCGGAAAGAGAGACTGTATCCTTAGTCGTAGTTTCTAAGGTTTCATGACTCTCCTTAGAAACTACCCTTATCTCAGACATATTTATTCCCCTTCACAGGATTATTTAATTAAACCAATCCAATTTAGAGCTCTTAAATTTTATGAAATAAGAAGAGCCCAAATTAAGGGATAAATTAGATAAAACAAAGGTCAACCTCAACGCAGAAAGCAATTATAAACATGAAATACATCACAAAAAAAATGACGAAAAAGAGTTTATTTATTAACCAAAATAAAACCAAAATTATTAATTATTATTTTTCAAAGAATTAGAATCAAATTAAAATAAAAATATGCTTTTAATATTTTTATGTTTTAAAACATAAACAATAAAAACCACACATTTAAAACAAGATATTATCTTAATTAATATCTATATAGTTTTTAAATATTTAAAAACCATATAGATATATATTTATTTATCTTTCTCTTAATGCTTCTTTGGCTTTATTAAATGGTTTAAGTAAGTAATCCAGTACTGTTTTCTCACCTGTACGAATATCTACCGTTGCCACCATACCTGGCGTAATACCGAATGCTTTACCTTCTTTGTTATAAAGCTTGTCAGAATCAGTTCGGATATAAACACGATAATAGAATTGGTCTTGTTTAACTTCATCGCGAATCGTGTCTGGTGAAATAACCGTAACCTTACCTTTTAAACCACCATAGATTGAGTAGTCATAAGCAGTAATCTTAACCAGTGCTTCTTGTCCCGGTCGAATAAAAGCAATGTCACGCGGTAAAATACGCGCTTCAATCAGCAATTGTTCGTCAATCGGTACAATGGTCATCAACTTACCGTTTTGCGGAATAACACCACCATGAGTGGTAACCGCAATTTCTTTTACGACACCACGTACCGGTGCTTTAAACACTGCACGATCTAAGCTGTCACTACGACCAAGTACAATTTGTTGTTGTGTTTCACTATCCGTATTCGCTTTAGATAACTCTTCACGAGCCTGCACATAATATTGGTTCTGCACATCATTCATTTTATTTTGCAAATCATTTGCTTCACGACGCAAACGTAAAACTTCAACCTCACTTGCCGCACCTTTAGCAACCAATGGTTCCGTCATTGCCAGTTCTTGTTGCACCAGTTGTAAAGCTTGTCTAAAACCTGCAAGTGTTTGTTCGAGATTAGCTCTGCGGGATACATATAATGCGGTTTCTTCATGTACAAGTTTTGGTTCTTTCATCACAATGTCAGGAAAGGCCAATGGTGTACCATTGGCTTCCGCCCGCAAGCGTGCCGACGTTGCCTGAGCAGAGATGAGTAAAGATCTTGATTCACCGACATTCGATGCCAAACGGGTTGGATCTAATTGCGCAAGAATTTCGCCTTTTTGAACAATATCGCCTTCTTGTACATTCAGCTTGGTTAAAATACCGCCCTCTAAAGACTGGATGACCTGCTCTTTAGACGACGGGACCACTTTACCCGTACCGGTAGACACTTCTTCAAGTTTAAATACCCATGCCCAGATAAAGAAAATAACTAAGCCAATACCCACAATCCAGATCACTAAACTGGCACGTGGTAGTGGTGGCTCACTATAAGAGACATTCATTGAACGGGTGAGTTCTTGTTCTTTTTGTTGTTCGCTCATGAATTACCCCCTTGCACTTGTTTTTGTTGAGCTGTTGATTGATTAAGGACCTGATCTCTTGGACCATCCATCACGATTTTGCCGTCATTAACAACAATAATACGGTCCACCAGTTCTAAAACAGCGCGGCGGTGAGTCGCAACAACCAAGGTGCGATGTGCCAGCCATCCTTTTAAATGATCAATCAATTGCTTTTCTGCCACATCATCAATAGACGCTGTTGGTTCATCGAGCAATAAAATGTTAGGTTGACGAATCAATAAACGGGCCAATAGTAATGCCTGTTTCTGACCACCCGAGAAACCTACACCACCCTCTAAAATCAGGTGATCTAGTCCTTCTTTTTTCTCTTGAACAAAACTTAGTGCACCCGTCATGACTAAAACTCGAAAAATATCTTCATCCGTTGCAAGCGGTGCACCTAAAGTAAGGTTTTCACGAATCGTACCGTAGAAAATATGCGCGTTTTGGTTGAGTAAACCCATATCACGACGTACATCAGACGGATCAACTAAAGACAGATCCAGACCATCTAAATGTACTGAACCTTGAATAGGAAATTGCATTCCTGATAGAAGCTGAAGCAGTGTCGATTTACCTGCACCATTACGCCCCAGAATTGCAACTCGTTCACCAGCACGAATTTTTAAGTGGCGAACTGCAAGGCTCGGACGTGGTTCATCCTCACTATATTGGAACAAGACATTTTTTAATTCATAGTCGCCATTTAAAGCAGCTTTATGTACCAGATGTGAACGCTCTGGCTGATCGATCGGGCGTTGCATGAGTTCATCCAGACTCTGTTTAGCGACTTTCGCCTGCTGTAAACGGCCTAAAACACCGGTGATATGACTAATTGGTGCCAACATACGTGAAGATAAAATTGAACAGGCAACTAACGCACCTGTGGTCATTTCACCGGCCATCACGGCAAAACTTCCCACCAAAACCACAAGTGCGTAGGTCAAGCCTTGAATCTTTTGTGTCCATGCCATTAAAGTACCGACAATTTTACGCTGTCTCATACCGATATCAGCTGAAACTTCATTCATGTGGTTCCACTGGTTCTGGAAACGCGATTCAGCACGCAATAGCTTGATATCTTCAATACCCTGTACCGCTTCAACAAGAATTGCGTTACGGATTGAAGATTCTCTCATGCCTTCTTGGGCGAGCTGAGCGAGCTTCTTCTGTACGAGAATACCCGGCAAAATCATAAGCGGCACAACCAGTAACATCACCCAAAACAGCTTCCCTCCAATAATCGCGAAGATTATCAGGAACAAGAAAAAGAATGGAAAATCTGCCATCGCAGTAATGGTGGTAGAAGTTACCAGTTCACGAACCCCTTCGAGCTCACGAATCTGGGAAATAAAACTACCTGTAGACTTGGAACGGTCTTTATTTCTAATGCGTAATGCATGACCAAATACACGGTCAGAAACACGTAAGTCTGCACGTTTACCAATGATGTCGGACAAATAAACTCTGGCTACCCGTAAGGTAAACTCAAAAATAGCTGCAATCAGTACACCACCAGCCAGTACCCATAAGGTTGGAACAGACTGAGAAGGCACAACACGGTCATAGACTTGCATTGAGAAAATAATAGTCGCCAGTGCCAGTACATTGGCAATGAGCGAGGCAAACATAATATCAACGTAACGCTTCCAGTCTCTTAGAACAATTGACCAGAACCAGCTTGCTTCATAGGGTTTGATATATTCGTCAATACGTGCATCGGGAATAGAGGTTTCAGGACGCAAGATATAAATATTTTTGAGCGTATCTTTTAATGCACCTAAAGACACGTTCTGCGAAAGTCCCTGATCTCCACTAAACTGGATACTGACATTTCCTTGAGTATCTGCTTTATCAACAACACCGACCTGTCCGTCGTTAAACTCGACCATAACAGGTAGGCGCCACGGATTCAGTACATCTAAAGAAAACGGTACTTTACGTAAATTGAGACCAACTTGACGTGTCATTAACTGCAAAACATCATCAAGATTTTGATTCTGGTTCCAGTCAAGTTGTAAACGGATTCTTTCTTCTGAAGGCTCAATTCGATAATGTTTAGCAATCGTTAAGACCGACTGCAACCAGGGCTGGTAGTTTATTTTTGTC
>Ga0308168_1001140_pt1 | contig 25625 bp, 19 predicted proteins | sample PhyCR2_FD_202133 | JGI IMG/M metagenome (GOLD analysis project Ga0308168, IMG submission 202133) | Phyllosphere microbial communities from UC Gill Tract Community Farm, Albany, California, United States - DLSLRC.R2 | ecosystem: Host-associated > Plants > Phyllosphere > Unclassified | place: USA...
TGAAGAACCCGAGCGTGCCGGTGGAAGTGAACCTGGCCAAGTACGCCGGCCCGGAAGCACGCTACTGCCCGGCTGGGGTGTACGAGTTCGTCAAAACCGACGAGGGCCGCGACCGCCTGCAGATCAACGCCCAGAACTGCGTGCACTGCAAGACCTGCGACATCAAGGACCCGACCCAGAACATCGTGTGGGTGACGCCGGAGGGCGGCGGCGGGCCGAATTACCCGAACATGTAATCGAGTCGTCACCCGAAAACCGGCGCCGCGAAGCGCCGGTTTTTTCATGGCGGCGCGTGCGTCCCGACCCATGATTCGAAGGCGTCCGGCGTCATCGGATGCCCGCACGCATACCCCTGGGCATAATCGCAGCCGGCATCCTTCAGCATGGCCCGCTGCGCCGCCGTCTCCACCCCTTCCGCCACCACCTCCAGCCCCAGCTTGTGGGCCATCGCCACCACCGCCGCATACAGGGCCAGTTCGCCGCCATCCTGTTCGGCCAGGGCCGCCAGCGCCGCATCGATCTTGACGAAGTCGATCGCATAGCGTTTCAGGTGCGCCAGCGAGGCGTGGCCGGTGCCGAAATGGTCGAGCGCCACCTGCAGGCCGAGCGCCTGGTACTGGGCGAGGCGTTCGACCACACGCTCGGCGCCGTCCAGCAGCGTGCTCTCGCTGATCTCGACCACGATGCTGCGCGGCGGCAGCCCAAGCTCCTGCAAGCAGGCTTGCCAGCCTTGACAGTGGGCGCCGGCGCGCCGGAACTGCAGCGGCGATTTGTTGACGCTGACCTGGAAGCCGGGTGCGATACGCGCCTGCCAGCGGCTGGCCTGGCGCGCCGCCTCGCGGAACACCCAGTCGCCGATGTCGACGATCAGGCCGTTGTTCTCGGCAAACGGGATGAATTGCGCCGGTGCCAGCAGGCCGCGCTGCGGATGGCGCCAGCGCAGCAGCGCCTCGGCCTTGCGCACGGCGCCGCCGGCAAGGGCGACAATGGGCTGGTACAGCAGCTCGAACTGTCCCTGCGCCAGCGCCTGGCGCAATTCGGCGGCGATGGCCTGGCGCGCCAGTGCCGCTTCCTGCAGGTCGGGCGTGAAATGACTGTAGCGGTTGCGGCCGGCGTTCTTGGACGCATACATCGCCTGGTCGGCGCGCGACAACAGGTCCGGCAGCGCGCCGGCGTCGGCCGGATACAGCGCAATCCCGACCGAGGCCGAGACGTCGGCATATTCCTCGCCCGCCTCCCCGGCCAGCCGGAAAGGCCGCGCCAGCGTGTCGACGATGTCCTGGGCGATGCGGTCGACATCGGCCACCCGCTCCAGTCCCGCCAGGATCACGGTGAACTCGTCGCCGCCCAGGCGCGCCAGCGTGTCCGAGGCGCGCACGCAGGCCTTGACGCGGCGCGCCGCCTCCACCAGCAAGGCATCGCCGCTGGCGTGGCCGAGGCGGTCGTTGACTTCCTTGAAGTGGTCGAGGTCGAGGAACAGCAGCGCCAGGAAGCCGGCGCCGCGGTCGGCCTTGTGCATCTCGTGGCGCAGGCGGTCGCGGAACATGTGGCGGTTCGGCAGGCCGGTCAGCTCGTCGAAATTGGCCTGGTGCCAGATGCGCTCGGCGCTGGCGCGCTGGCGCGTGATATCGGTGACCAGGGCCAGCGCGCCGAGGTAGCGGCCGCCGGCGTCGAACAGCGGCGTGCTGGCGGCGCTGGTCCACAGCGCCTGGCCGTCGGCGCGCACGAACTTCAGCTCGGCGCGTTCGCCATGGGCGTGCGGACGGCGCACGTCGTGGGCGTCGAAGCGCGCGCGGCCTTCCTCGTCCATGAAGCGCACCAGCGGCTGCTCGAGCAAGTCTTCGATCTCGCAGCCGAGCAGGGCCGCCATGCGCGGGTTGACGAAGGTGATGAAGCCGAGCGCGTCGATTTCCCAGATGCCTTCGTCGGCGCAGTGGACGATGCGGCGGAAGCGTTCCTCGCTGCGCGCCAGCGCATCTAGCCGCGCGCCCTCCTGGTTCGGCTCGACCACGATGCGGCAAGCCTGGCCGCTGCCGTCGGCGATCGCGCGCAGGGTGACCGCGGCCGCCATGCCGTCGGCGAGGCAGCGCAGTTCGAGAGCATGGATTTGCTGGACCGGACTGTTGAGCGCGGCCTGGAAGAAGGCATCGAAGCCGGCGCGCCAGGCGCTGCCCACGACATCGCGGAAGCGCTGCCGCCCCAGGTCGTGGCGTGCGATGCCCAGCATGCGCGCGCCGGCGACATTCGCCTGCAGGATGCGCCCGTCCAGGCCCACCACGAAATAACCGGACGGCGCCAGCAGGTGGAGCTCGTTGTAGCGCGCCGCTTCCTGCTCGCGGCGCAAGCGCGCGGCGCTGACGCCGCTGTCGAGCTGCTGCCTGGCCAGCCCGGTCGGCTGCACCTGCATCTGCGCCTGCCCTTGCAAGGGCACCTGCACGTCCTCGTCCATGCCCACCTCGCGGAATCCGGTTGCGCCCAGTTCTGTTGCCTTTGTGAAAAGGCTAGCATGGGCGCGCGAGCAATGTCGAGCTAGTGTTGCTGTTGGGAGCGATTAAAATGGCGTTCGGCGCGGCGCTGCAACGCTTCAAAGAACAGACTCAGTAGCCAGTAGATGACTGCGGCAAAAATGTATAAAGGAAGTGGGCGAAACGTGACCGAGATCAATTCTTTTGTCGCCAACATGAGCTCGGTCATCGTGATCACGGACACCAGCGAGGTGTCCTTGATCAGGCTGATCAGGGTGTTGCTCATGGCCGGCACCGCCATCCGCAGTCCCTGCGGCAGGATCACATGGCGCAGGGACTGCCACCATGACAGGCCCAGGCTGAAGCTGGCACGCCACTGACCCGCGGCAACGCCCACGATGGCGCCGCGCAGGCTTTCGGACAGATAGGCGCCGGCGTTCAGCGACAGCGCCAGAATGCCGGCGGTGACCGGGGTGAATGCCATGCCGACGCTGGGCAGCCCGTAATAGATCACGAACAGCTGCACCAGCAGCGGCGTGCCGCGGAAGGCGCTGACGTAGAGCGCGGCCGGCCAGCGCAGTAGCGCCCAGGGCGACACCCGCATGATAGCGGCCGGAAAACCCAGCAGCAGGCCGCCCAGCATGGCGGCGACGGCGAACACCAGCGTGTAGCCGGCGCCGCGCAGCATGAGCGGTGCGGCATCGGCCAGCAAGCCGGCAAGGTCGTGCAGGTCGGCAGCGCTCACGGCGCGCGCGAGGCGTCGATGCCGAACCACTTCATCGAGACGTTTTTCAAACTGCCGTCGGCGCGCGCGTCGGCGAGCGCCTTGTCGACCGCGGCCGCGAATTTCGGGTTGCCTTTGCGGAAAGCGATGCCCATGCGCGTGAGCTCGCCGACACGGGCGCCGGCGCGGATCGGCAATTGCGAATTCTTCAGCAGATAGGCCACCATCAGGCTGTCGTTGAGGGCGGCATCGATGCGGCCGAAGGCCAGGTCCTGCAGGTTTTCCGGCGCCGCCGGATAGCTCTTGACCTCGATGCCGGGCACGGCCCTGGCCTGCTGCTCGAACACGCTGCCCTGGCCGGCGCCCAGCTTCTTGCCCTTGAGCTCGTTCAAGCTAGTGTAATTGGCCGGCTCGTTCTTGCGCACGATGAGCTGGGGCGTCGAATAGGTATAGGGCGCGGAAAAGTCGAAGGCTTGCTGGCGCTTGGCGGTGATGCCGACCTGGCTGACGATGACATCGTACTTGCCGGCGCCGAGCCCGGCCAGGATGGCCGACCATTCGGTGGTGACGAAGACCGGCTTGAGGCCGAGGCGCACAGCCAGCAGGCGGGCGACGTCGACGTCGTAGCCGGCCAGTTCGCCGGTCTTCTGGTCCTTGAAGTTAAACGGCGGGTAGGTGCCTTCGAGGCCGATGCGCAGCGTGCCGTGCGCCTTGACCGTATCCAGCAGGTCCGCTGCGGCAGCCGGAAGCATCACGCCGGCCGCCAGCCAGCCCCCGAGTACAGCACGCGTCAAAAAGTAACGGCGCGATCCTTGACCCTTCACAGAACGGGTTTGCATGCGTTCAGCACTCCTTCTAGCGTCGGAGTCTCTTTTATAGCTGAAATACTTGGGTGCTGGAAGGAAAAGTTACGTCTTAATATAGACGGCGCCCGTGCTTGCCGAAATTGTGGCCCGTGACGATCAGCGAGCTTTCGACCAGGGTCGACAGGCCAAGCAGCAGCTGCACCAGCTTGTCGTCGGGCAGTGCCCAGATGCGGCCTTCGGGCTGCTCGGCGCCGGTGGCGGCCATGATCAGCGGGGCGACCCAGCTGGCGTCCGGCTCGACGTCCAGCAAGACCGCATCGGCCGTGGTCTGCATATAAATGTCGCCGCCCACCGCCAGGCGGAAGCGCACGCCGACCCCGGTTTCCTGGGGCTGGATCAGCTCCAGCATGGTCTGGTTGTGCTCCGCGATCCACAGCTCGACGTCCTGCGGCGTTTCCAGCGCAGTCCAGGGGACGGGGCGGAAACGGGGTCGGTCGGGATTGTTGGCGGCGTCTTGGCTCATGGCGGGGCGATCGAAAGAATGGAAACGGCGCGTATCCTACACCAAGGTTGCCAGCCGCACCTGCACATGCTCCTGCGCTCCCGGCCCTGCCCCGATCAGAAGCTCGCCTGCCGTGATGGGCAGGCTGAAGCGGCGCCGGCCGGCGCTGCCCGGATTCACATAGAGCACGCCATCGCGCTCGCTGTGCGAGGGCTTGTGCGAGTGGCCGGAGATGACCACGCGCGCGCCGGCCGCCAGCGCAGCGGCGGACGGATCGCCGGCCAGCTGCTTCAGGTCGTGGATGACGAACAGGTCGACGCCGCCCAGCGCCAGGCGGACCGTCTCCGGAATCGACCGCGCCCAGGGGGCGGTGTCGTTGTTGCCGCGCACCACAGTCAAGGGCGCGATCGCGCCCAGGCGCTCGAGGATCTCCGGCCCGCCGATATCGCCGCCATGGATGATATGGTCGCAGCCGGCCAGGAAGTCGAGCGCCTCGGGGCGCAGCAGGCCGTGGGTGTCCGAGATCAGGCCAATCCGCAGGCCGATCGGCAAGCCGGCCTGCGGGTCAGCATCGCGCCGGCTCAATGCGGACCGCGATTGCGCGACATCTTGCTGGCCGTATAGATCGAGTACAGGGCCGAGAGGCCGACCAGCACGTACACCAGGCGGGTGGCCGGACTGCCGGCGCCGAACAGGGTGGCGACCATGTCGATATCGAACAGGCCGACCATGGCCCAGTTCAGGCCGCCTATGATCAACAGCGCCATGGCGATGTAGTCGATCGCCGACATCGCCGGCTGGCCCTCGCGCACGGCGGAGCGCCGCTCGGGCAGGTGCCGGCGTTCCATGGTTGGTGCATTCACGCTTGCCATCATGTCCTCCACTATCCAAAGGTCGGTACGACCCTAAGATAGCAAAATCGCGGGAGGAGGTGCGCCCCCTAGCCGGCGGGAGGCGCGGCCGCTCAGCCTTTCCAGGTACGGTTCAGGCCAGTATCGGCATGGATCCAGCCGCCGCGCGGTCCGCCACGGAAATAAAAGCCGACCCCGCCCTGGCGGAAGCTCTTCACCAGGCCGCCGAGGACTTCCTCGGTGAGCCCGGCGATGCGCACGTCGGCGGCCTTGCCCGACATGTGCAGCGACTGGCGCGCCGCCGGGATGCCCTGTTCGCGCAGGCGGCTGTTGGACGCCGGCGTGCGGTAGCCGGACAGGATCTCGAGCGGCTTGTCGAGGCCGTAGCGGGCGACGAAGGCCTGGGAGGCCCACAGGGTTTCGAGCAGCTTGGGGTCGATCGCCATCGATGCCTTGCCGTTGACGTCGCGCAGCATGTGGCACAGTTCCTGGTAGGCGGAGTCAATCATGACCCCGTCCTTCCAGTACAGGACATTGGCGCGCTCGCCGCTGGCCGGACGGATCACGGACAGGGTACGCGGCTTGACCCAGAAGTCGAGGTCGACCACCTGGGCATCGAACAGATCGGGCGGGGGCGCGACGCCAGTGGCGGGCGCTTCGGATTGGGTTGCGCCGGCGGCGCGGGCCGCGTTGGCGTCGATCAGGGGCACTGCCACCAGTCCGGCGGCGGTCAGGCGCAAGCCTTGGTGTAGGAAGTCTCTGCGGGAAGCCATAACGAACTCATCATTTCAATCCGCTTACTATATCGCAATGCACAAACGGATAGAAGCCGTGTTCGTCTGACTTCTTGTTACGCAATGTTTCCCGCAACATCCTTGGGGGAGTACATGGTGTTCCAGATCAATTATTGCAGTTGCAAAAGCGCTTGCGTGCCGGCGGTTCCACCGCATCCAGCTGCTTCCACAGGAAATCGCATTCGAGGCCGTAGCAGGCCTTGTCCTTGCCGGCATTGATATAGGCGTGGCGCTCGAAGAAGCCGCTGGCCGAGGTCGGGCAATGCATGTGCAGCTTGCCGATGTTCCAGGTGCGCGCCTGCGCTTCCACCGCCGTCAGCATGGCATTGCCGATGCCGCTGCGCAGGATGTCCGGCTGGACATAAAACAAGGCCAGCTTGCCGGCCTGGGTCAGCAGTGCCATGCCGACCAGCGTGCGCGCCGGTGCATTACCCTGCCCGTCGGTAACCTGCTCGGCGACCACGGCGTAATTGCTGGACGAACTGAACCACCCGAGCACGGTCTGCAAGTTCTTGTTGCCGAGCCAGGCCTGCAGCAGCTCCGGCCGTTGCTTGTGGTCCGCCACGCAGCCCTGCTCGATCGAGGCGCGCACCAGTGCGCAGGCCGCGGCAGCGTCGTCCGGTGTCGCCCGGCGCGTGACAATATCGAGAATCTGATTACCCATGAACTTCTGACGTCAAAAAACGATCTGGTCGAACATTGCCGAGGTTCGGCAAGCCGGACTATAACCCAAAGCGCCCAACTCCGCTTTCGCCGCCACGAACCCGGCTGCATGCTCGCGGAAGCTCTAAGCATATGATTAAAATGTACTTTTGTTTTGCCACCCCCTAACGGATGATGCATTCTTCCCGCAACGTAAGTACAGAAATAACATGAAAAAACTGCAATTTTCTTCACTGCGCCGTGTCTTGCTGGCGCTCGCCGTCGGCAGTGCCGCCGTTTCCGCCACCCTGCCGCTGACGGCGCAGGCTGCCCAGGTCGAACTGCTGAACGTGTCCTACGACGTGGCGCGCGAACTGTACAAGGACGTCAACCCGGCCTTCATCGCGGCGTGGAAAAAGAGCAGCGGCGAAGACCTCACCATCAAGCAATCCCATGGCGGCTCCAGCAAGCAGGCACGCGCGGTGGCCGACGGCCTCGAAGCCTCGGTCGTGACCATGAACCAGGCCAACGACATCGACATGCTGGCCGACCGCGGCCTGGTCGCCAAGGACTGGGCGAAAAAGTTTCCGAGTAATGCCGCCCCGTACTACTCGACCATGGTGTTCCTGGTCCGCAAAGGCAACCCGAAAGCGATCCGCGACTGGGCCGACCTGGCCAAGCCGGGCGTGCAAGTGGTGATCCCGAATCCGAAGACCGCCGGCAACGGCCGCTACACCTACCTGGCGGCCTGGGGCTCGGTGGTCAAGAAAGGCGGCACCGAAGCCCAGGCGCGCGACCTGGTGACGCGCATCTTCAAGAACGTGCCGGTGCTGGACGGCGGCGGGCGCGCCGCCACCACCACCTTCACCCAGCGCCAGATCGGCGACGCCCTGGTGACCTTCGAAAACGAAGTCAACCTGGTGCGCGCCGAATTTGGCAACAACTTCGAAGTGGTGTATCCGGCCATTTCGGTGCTGGCGGAATCGCCGGTGGCCGTGGTCGACAAGGTGGTCGACCGCCGCGGCGTGCGCAAGCAGGCCACCGCCTACCTGAACTTCCTGTATTCCGATGCGGGCCAGGCGATTGGCGCCAAGCATTACATGCGCGTGCGCAACGAAGCAGTCATGAAACAGTTTGCCGCGAATTACAAACCGATCCAGCTGTTCACCGTGGACGAGGTTTTTGGCGGGTGGCGCGCGGCCCAGAAGCGCCATTTCGATGACGGCGGCGAATTCGACAAAATTTACCAATCAAAATAAATGATTCGCTCCGGATTCGATAAGATGCCGGATTGAACATTTATGCTGTATATGCATACAGGATTATCTAAAGCGAGCTCATGTTGAGACGGTTTTTAACCACTCATCAATACTTTCTTTGAAGAATTTCCCTGTACAAATAAGGCCTTGCGTGAACGCGAGGCCTTTTTTCTTGTAGAATCTTTCTGTTGGTCTTGATTTCCTTTGAGCGAGATTGGCGTTTGTCAATCGCCGCAGCTGGCTTTCACTAAAATGAATCGATGGAATGCCGCCACCTAGCTTGACGCTATTGGCGATGCCAACGCTTTGATGCTCCGCCGCCATCCGGCGCCCGACCATTAACCCGTCACCCACACACTACTCCATGATCAAAAAATTCCTCGCTGCCGTTCTGATGACGATTTCCAGCGCAGCGGCCCTCGCCGTGCCCTTCGGATCGCAATCGGTGCTGGTGGTGGAAGATGGTACCGGCAAGGTGCTGTTCGAAAAGAACGCGTCCACCGTCGCCCCTATCGCTTCGCTCACCAAACTCATGACCGCCATGGTCGTGCTCGATGCCCACCAGGACATGAACGAGCCGATCGAAATCGAAAAGAGCGACGTCGACATGCTCAAGCACAGCTCGTCGCGGGTGCCGGTTGGCGCGACCATCCCGCGCCGCGACGTGCTGCAGCTGGCGCTGATGTCCTCGGACAACCGCGCCGCCGCCGCCCTCGGCCGCACCTATCCGGGCGGCACCGAAGCCTTCCGCGCCGCCGTCAAGCGCAAGATCGCCGCCCTGGGCATGAGCCAGACCGTGATCGAAGAGCCGACCGGCCTGAGCCCGCAAAACCGCTCGACCGCAGCCGACCTGGTCAAGATGGCCACCGCGGCCTCGAATTATGCGGAAATCACCCGCATCACGACCTCGTCCGACCACCTGATCAACATCAAGGGCCGCGAAGTCGAGTACCACAACACCAACCGCCTGGTCGGCGCCAAGGGCTGGGACATCGGCCTGTCCAAGACCGGCTACACCCAGGAAGCCGGCCGCTGCCTGATCATGCGCGTGAAAGCCGCCGGCAAGAATGCGACCATGGTGCTGCTCAACGCCGGCGCTTCCTCGGTCCGCCTGCTGGACGCGCTGAACATCCGCCGCCACGTGCTGAACGACCAGGAGCCGGTGGCGACCAGGGCTGCCCGTTCGCCGGTGGCGGCCAGCGTGGCACGCGCCCCGCGCCTGCGCGCCGCCGTCGGCGGTCCGCGCATCAAGGCCAGCGCCGGCGCCCCGCGCGTCAAGGCGACCGCCGGCGGTGCGCGCGTCAAGGCATCGGGCGGCCGCGCGCGCGCCAAGCACGTGATCGTGACGCGCCATCGCCGTCATCGCTGATCCGCACCATCGATCCTGAAAGCCGGCACGGGCGACCCTGCCGGCTTTTTTCATGCGCGCCTGCATGCGCATCTGCACGTGCGGGCGCGGGATGCTAAGCTGCGCGCTGATCCAACCTCCCAGCAACATCATGCAAAAAAAGACAGTCGGCTACCTGCACCTCCTCCCCGATGGCGACCTGCCGCACATCATGGACACCTCGCCTTTCCTGGCCATCGTCATCGCCGAGGAAGAGGTATCGCAGATGTGGCAATGGGAAGCCAGCCGCTGGCTGGTCGAATCCGGCTGCCGCGCCCTGCTGGCCTGGGGCAAGGATGCCGAAGCCTGGTCCGAGGCGGTCCAGGATGCCAGCCAGGAAGCCTTCAACTACGAAGAGATCCCGCAGGAACATGTGGTCGTCACCACCGCGCACGAGGACGAGGAACTGGAAGAAGTGTTCTGGTTCGCACGCCACCGCGCGGCGCATCCGGCCTGCGTCCTGAACCGGACCCTGATCCTTCACGTGGCCGCCAGCCCGGGACGCGAGGCGCTGGAAACGGCCTGGGCTGACGCCTGAGCGTCTCCACATGCCGCCGCGTCCGCGCCCGCGTCAACCCTAGGTGAAACTCGGCTGGAAAGTCACCGCCGGTGCCGTGCATCGCTCGACCGGTTGCGGACGGTTCACCTCGAAACCCTGCACATAGCACTCGTCGAACACCGAGCAATAGCAGGCTGAATATTCGATGTCGTCCATCTGGCGATGCAGGGCGACGAAGGAAGGGCTGCTCGCGACCGGTTCGGTCCAGGTGAACATCTTGACCGATGCGCCCGCGCGCACCAAAGCTCCGCTGATGTTATTGCGCAGGTTCAGCCCGGGGGTGGGGGTATTCTCGTTCTTCCAGCCGGCACAGCAAGCGTCCAGCAGCGCCGCCAGGTTGCGCATCGGTTTGCCCTTGAAGCGCAATTCCACCCATTCGATGCGCGCTGGCCCGATGCCATTGTTCACCATCTCGTATTCGATGGCGGCACGGCGTTTGTCGGTGCCGGGCAGGAAATCCAGTGATTGCGTCGAGCGCATCAGTTCGAGATAAGGATAGCTGTTGGCAGCCACCAGCTTTTCCATCGAATGCGCCGAGTGCAGGCCGAGCCAGAGCGATACCAGGGACACGATGGCGGCGGCGACGCCCAGGCTGATGTCGAGCCAGCGCAGGCCGGTGCCGTGCGGATGGTGGTGGGTATGGCTTTCGTGTTCCAAGTGCTTCTCCTCGGCCGAAAAGGAAAAGAATAACAAAAAATTCTTGCAAGAAAATCACACTTTATTGCATCGAATGCGCTTCAGCGCGACTTCAGCAGGCGCACATGCCCCTCCAGCTCGGCGAAGGTCGGGCGCTCGGTGGCGGAGATGACCTTGCGACCGAATTCGACGGCGATCGCGGGCGCGTAGCCGCCCATGCTGGCCAGCAGGGTCACCTTCACGCATTGCAGCGCCTTGGCGACTTCCTGGTGGCGCCGGTGCAGCAGATTGGACAGCGGCGCCACCAGGCCGTAGGACAGCAGGATGCCGAGGAAGGTGCCTACCAGGGCGGCGGCGATCAGGGCGCCCAGCTCGGCCGGCGGCTTGCCGACCGAGCCCATGGTGTGCACCACACCCATCACGGCGGCGACGATGCCGAAGGCGGGCATGCCGTCGGCCAGCTTGTGCATGGCCTGGACCGGGATGTCGGCGTCTTCCTGATAGGTCTCGATTTCGTTGTCCATCAGGTTTTCGACCTGGAAGGCGTCCATCGTGCCCGACACCATCAGGCGTAAATAGTCGGTGATGAAATCGATCAGGTGCTCGTCCATCAGGATCAGGCGGTGCTTCGAGAACAGCGCGCTCTCGAAGGGCGCGTCGATATCGCGTTCGAGCGACATCAGGCCTTCCTTGCGCACCTTGCTCAGTACGTCGAACAGCAGCGCCATCAGGGCCATATAGAGTTCGCGCGTGTAATGCGAGCCGCGGAACAGCATCGGGATACTGTGCCAGGTGAGCGAGATCGCCTTGCGGTCGTTGCCGATGATGAAGGCGCCGAGGGCGCCGCCAAAGATCATCAACAGCTCATAGGGCTGGAACAGGGCCGCCAGGTGGCCGTCCTGCAGCACGAAGCCGCCGAAGACGGCGAGCAGCACGACGACGAAACCGACCACAATCAGCATGATGTTTCCTTGCGTTTAATTTCTATAAAGCAACTCTAACACTGTTGGTATATGGAAATCAAACACTGGGCGCAAGGAGCGGTGTGATATTCGCGTGGGTTGCTGGCCGGTTAGCAACTTGGGCCCCGGCCTGCGCCGGGGCGACGGTTTTCAAGTCAACGCTACGACGTCAGCGTCTTCACCGCTCGATCATGCCTCTCAAGCCGCTGGCGCGGTGGGTGCGGCGCAGGATGGCGTCGCTCAGTACCGTGGCGCCTGGCGTCACCAGCGTGAAGCGCTGGCTGGCGCGGGTGATGCCGGTGTAGACCAGCTCGCGCGCCAGTACCGCGCCGCCCTCTTTCGGCAGCGCCAGCACGGTGTGCGCGAATTCGGAGCCCTGGGACTTGTGCACGGTCATCGCGAATGCGGTCTCGACGTGGCGCAGGCGCGTGGCCAGCACGCTCCTCACCTTGTCGCCCTCGAGGAACCAGACGCGCAGCGAATCCGGGCGCGCCGGATCCGGCAGGGTCAGGCCGATGTCGCCGTTGAACACGCCGGTGCCGTAGTCGTTGCGGGTCACCATCACCGGGCGCCCGACGTACCAGTCGCCGCCGCGGCGGATCAGGCCGGCGTGGTCGAGGCGGGTTTCGATCGCCGTGTTGAGGCCCTCGACACCCCACTCCCCCTCGCGCACCGCGCACAGGATGCGGAAGGCTTCGAAGCGCTGCAGCACGGCGCGCACCCAGTCCTCGTGCGCGCCGCCCGCGCCCGCGCGCAGCAGTTCCAGGTAGGGGCGGTAGCCGTCGCCGGCCAGCGCGATCACGTGGTGCTGGTGGGCGTGTTCGATCCAGCTTACCTCCGCCTGCACCTCCCCGCCGCTGCGCAGGACCTGCAGCGCGCCCTCCACATCGCCGCGATTGACGGCCAGCGCCAGCTGGCCGATCGGACCGCCAAAGCGGCGGCTGTGGCGCAGCAAAACGGTCTGCTGGGCCAGCGGCCCGCCATCGCCGGCAAAATCATCCGGAATGGTTTCGCCGCTGGCCTCGCGCACATAGGCCAGGGTATCGGCATCGTAGTGGCCGCCCTGGGCGTCGTGACACAAGTCGCCCAGCACCGCGCCCGCCTCCACCGAGGCCAGCTGGTCCTTGTCGCCCAGCAGGATCAGGGTGGCGCCCGGCGGCAGTGCGTCCAGCAGCGAGGCCATCATCTCGAGGTGGACCATCGAGGCTTCGTCGACGATCAGGACGTCGATGTCGAGCGGGTTGCCCTTGTCGTGGGCGAAGATGCGGGTATCCGGACGCGCGCCGAGCAGCGAATGCAGCGTGCGCGCCGCCCCCATGCGCGCGGTCAGCTCGCGCAGCGGCAGCGCTTCGCCCACGCGTTCGGCCAGTTCGCCCAGGGCCTTGTCGATTGACTGTTTCAGGCGCGCCGCCGCCTTGCCGGTGGGCGCGGCCAGGGCCACGCGCTGGCGCGCCGCGTCGGGCGCCGTGGCGAACAGCAGCGCCAGCAAGCGCGCCACCGTGTAGGTCTTGCCGGTGCCGGGGCCGCCGGTGATGATGGCGACCGAACCGCGCAGCGCGATGGCGCAGGCCAGCTTTTGCCAGTCCGGGCCGTCGGCGCCGTTGCGCGCGCGCGGCGACACGAACAGCACGTCGAGCCAGGTGCGCACCTGGCCGGCGTCGACCGGGTGGCGCGCGCGCGCGCGCTCGCGCACGGTGCGCGCGACCAGGGTCTCGTCGCGCCAGTAACGGCGCAGGTACAGGCGCGCATCCTGGCCGACGCCGTCGAGCACCAGCGGCTGGCCGTAATCCAGGTCGCCGACCTGCCACACCGGCTCGCAGGCGGACAGTGCCGCGACCCAGCCCTTCACGCTCTTCGGCACCGGCTTGGCCGTCTTGGCCAGCGCCTTCCAGTCCTCCTCGGCCCAGCCCAGCAGGGCCGCCGGGGCCTCGGCCAGGTCGGTCAGCAGCAGGCAGCTGTGGCCGCGGCCTTCCAGTTCCGACAGCACCAGGGCTGCCAGCAGCACGGCGGCGGTGTCCGCCCCCAGCGTCGCCACGAAGCGGGCAAAGGCCGCGGACAGGCGGCGCAGCTCGCCGGCTTCGGTCAGGCGTTCGGCTTCCTGCCAGAAGGCCTCGTGCGTTTCCACTTGCATCATGCGTTCGCTCCATCGCCCAGCAGGCCGTCCAGCCCTTCCAATAAATCCATGTCCGGCTCCAGCAGGTAGCAGCCGTGGGTGGCCGGGTTGGCGATCCCGCGCAGGAACAGGAACACCGCCCCGCCCAGCTGCAGCCCGGGATCGTAGTCCTGCCCCAGGCGCGCGCGCAACAGGCGGTGCAGTGCAAGCATGTAGATCGCACCCTGGATGTCGTAGCGGTGCGCTGCCATGCCGGCCGCCATCGCGGCCTGGGTGTAGGCGCTGTCGCCCGGCCCCAGCGCATTCGACTTGTAGTCCAGCACCCAGTAGCGGCCGTCGACCTCGAACACCAGGTCGGTGAAGCCCTTCAGCATGCCGTGCAGCTGGCGCTCGGGCAGCACCGGCCGCGCCACATTGCCCAGCAGGCGCCGGCGGCACAGGCGGTCGAGCGCGCCGACGTCGAGCTGGCGGCTGGGGAACCAGAATTCCATCTCGGGCAGCACCGTCGCCGTCGCGGCCAGCTCGGACAGCGAACAGCCGAGCGGCGGCAGGCGGGTAGTCACCACGGTGCGCAGCCAGGCCATGGCATCATCGAGGCGGTTGCCCCAGCCGGCGCGCTCGATCTTCTGCGACAGCTGGCTCAGGTAATTCTCGTCGTCGATGCGCTCGAAGCCCTCCTTCGCCATCCATTCCAGGCGCTCGTGCAGGAAGTTGCCGGGGGTGGCGCCGCGCGGGAAGCGGTGCCAGGGCGCGTCTTCGGTGCGCGGCGCTTGCACGGTGCCAGCCTCGCTCTCCTCCATCAGGTTTTCTTCCTGCGGCCGCTGCGGCGGCACGACCGTGTGGCGGGTCAGCGAGGTGAAGGAGCCGACCGCCCAGTTGCGCTCGAAATAGCCGTGGAAGCTGGGTGCCTCCACCAGTTCCGGCCGCACGTCGGCGCGGCGCAGCACCGTGCAGCCCTCGGGCGCTTCCAGCGTGTGCAGTTCGATGCCGGCGCCGTCGCTATGCCGATCATTGCCGGCGCTGGCGCGCAGGGTGTCCCAGCGCTCGCGCATGCTGGATGCCATGATCGGTTCGCCGCCGGTGAGCAGGTAGCCGAGCGCCGATTCATGTAAACGGTTTTCACCCTTCTTGCCGGCCGCCACTGCCGCCACGCCCAGCCACAGGAAGTGGCGCGCGCGGGTGAGGGCCACGTACAGCAGGCGCAGGTCTTCTTCCAGGCGCGCACGGTCCACCGCTTCCAGCGCGGCCTCGCTCAGCGCCAGGTCGATGCGGCGTTTGCCATCCTCGACGTACTCGAAGAAGGCGCGGTTGCGGCGCTCGGTCTTGCGCGCGGTGACGGCGAAGGGCAGGTAGACCAGCGGATACTCCAGGCCCTTGGACTTGTGCACCGTGACCACCTTCACCAGTTCGGCGTCGCTCTCCAGGCGCAGCACGCGTTCGCCATTGCTGTCGGCGCCCTCGCCCATGCCCTCGATCTGCTCGGCGAACCAGCGGATCAGCGCCTGCTCGCCATCCAGCTCGCGGCTGGCTTCCTGCAGCAGCTCGGCCAGGTGCAGCAGATTGGTGAGGCGGCGCTCGCCGCCGCTTGCCGCCAGCAGCTTGGCCGGCAGGCCCAGCTCGTGGATGAAGCGGCGCAGCATGGCCAGCACGCCCTGGCGCTGCCAGGACTGGTGCAGGGCCTTCAATTGCTCGACCCGGCTTTCCCAGGCTTGCTCGTCGCTGGCCAGGCGCGCCAGTTCCGCCAGCGGCAGCGCGCAGGTGGCGGTGGCAAAGGCCGCGCGCGCCAGCGATCCGTCGAGCGGATTGGCCACCGCCTGCAGCCAGCGCAGCACGTCCTGCGCCTCCTCGCTCTCGACCACGGAATCCTGGTCGGACAGGTAGACGCTGGCAACCTTCCTCTGCACCAGCGCACGCCGGATCGCCGCGGCTTCGCGGCGGTCGCGCACCAGGATCGCGATATCGGCGGGCATCAGGCGCTTGAAGCCGCCGGCATCGTCGCGAAAGCCGACGCGCTCGTCGTTCAGCAGGGTCACGATGTGCTCGGCGCAGTGGTGGGCGAAGAACTCGCGGTACTCGTCCGCGCGCAGGTCGTCACGCTCGGTGGCGGCCACTGCCAGCGCCTGGTAAGGACCTTCCACGCCCACCAGTTCCTGGCGGCGGCCGGCGGCGTCGACCGGCTCGAAGGGCAACGGGTTCTCGTCGTCCTTCTTGAAGCGGAAGGCACCCGCCGCATAGCCTTGCTCGGCATAATGGAACAGGCGGTTGACCGCCTGCACCAGCTGCCTGGTGGAGCGGTAGTTGGTTCCCAGCTGGTAGTGGCGGCCGGCGGTGGCGCGCCGCGCCGACAGATAGCTGTGGATGTCGGCGCCGCGGAAGCCGTAGATCGATTGCTTGGGGTCGCCGATCAGGAACAGGCCGCGCGCCGGGTCGTTGTCGGCCACCCGGTACAACAGGTCGAAGATGCGGTACTGGTCGGGCGAGGTGTCCTGGAATTCGTCGACCATGGCCACCGGATACTGGTCGAGGATGCGCTTGCGCAGCGCCTCGCCGTTGGGGCCTTCGAGCGCGCTTTTCAGGCGCACCAGCATGTCGGCGAAGCCGAACTGGCCATTGCGCCGCTTGAGGTCGGCCATGCGTGCGGCGATCTGGCCGGCGGCGTGGCGCAGCAGCGCGTGCGCCAGCGGGTCGATGGCGGCCAGCGCTGCCTGCAGCGCGGCGGTGTGCTCGAAGTCCACCGGCACCGCCGCGTCGTAGCCTTTGCTGAAGGCATCGATGATGCCATCCGGCGTGAGGCGGCGCCAGGCGGTGTCCGGCAGCGCAGGCATGTGGGAGGCGTCGGCTGCCCATGTGCGCAGCGCCTCGAACCATTTGAGCAGCGAATCGGGGCGCATCTTGTTGCCGTTGAAGGCTTTCGGATGGCGCTCGCGCTGCGCTGCGATCCAGGCTTCCATCGCATTCGCGCGCTCGGTCCAGCCATCCTTCAGGCGCGCCAGCGCGGCCTGCTGCTCGCGTTCGGCGCGCGCGATCAGGGTGCCCAGGGACTCCGTCGCGTCGCCACCGAGAACGTCCGCCCGTCCCACCAGCTCGCGCACGGCGCGCTTGAGGACCTCGACGTCGGCGAAGCAGGACAGCAGCACCTTCAGCGCCGGCCCGCCCAGCGGATACACCTGCTGGCGCCAGTAATCGTGGGCGGCATCCTCGAACAGGGCGCGCTCGTCGCTCACCAGTTCTTCGTCGAACAGGCTGCCGCTGTCGAAGGCGTGCTCGCGCAGCATGCGCTGGCACCAGGCGTCGATGGTGAAGATGGCTGCTTCGTCCATGGTCTCGGCGGCCAGCACCAGGCGGTGGGCGGCGCGCTCGCGTGCGGCGTCGTCAGGGTAGCTGTCGGCCAGCGCTTCCAGGTAGCTGTCCTCAAGGTCCGCCTCGCCGCGGAAATAGCCCGCCGCCTGCACCAGGCGCTCGCGCACGCGGTTGGACAGCTCGCGCGTGGCGGCGCGGGTGAAGGTCATCACCAGGATCTCGGGCGGCAGCAGCGGGCGCAGGAAGGCGCTCGGCGCTTGCGCTTCGTCCCACAGACCGCCGCCATGGTCCTGGTCGGCACGGCTGCCATGGCCCAGCACCAGGCGCAGGTAGAGCGCGGCGATGGTATAGGTCTTGCCGGTGCCGGCACTGGCCTCGATCAGGCGCGAACCGTGCAACGGAAAGTCCAGGGGCTGGAGCAGCTGGCTCATGCCTCGCCTCCTTCGAAGCGGGTCACCGTCACGCCCTCGCGCAACCAGTCCACCAGCGGCCCGTACAAGGCTTGCGCCACGGCCGGCCAGCCGCCGGCGGCGCGCAGCAGCGCGAATTCCGGCCACAGGCGCGCCAGGCAGGGGTCGCTGACCTCGCCGTCGATCTCGAAACCGCCGTCATAGGTTTCGCGGGCATCGCCCTCCTGCAGCTCGGCCAGCGCGGTCTTGCAGGCCACCGGCAGCGGCCGGTCCAGGTTGTCGCGCCACAGTGTGCCAAGGCGCTGGAGTGTCGCCAGCGCTTGCGGCTGGGCGATCGGCGCCATCTCGACGATGCCGTCGCGCGCCACCAGGTAGCCGCTGATCTCGGCGCCGATGGCACCCGCAGCCAGCTGGCGCAGCCAGGGACCGATCAACTTGTCGCCGCGCGGCGCGCCCTTGCGGTCCAGCACCTTGGACGAGATCTGCATCAGCCACACGGTGCGCTCCGCATTGCTGCGCAGGCGGTCGATCCAGTCGTCCATCAGCACGCCCTGCAAATCCAGGCTCACCACCAGCTTGGGCGCCGCCTGCGGGAAGCGCGCGCCCAGGGCCAGCCAGGCCGAGCGCACCGGCACCAGCTCGTCGACCAGCTGCTGCTGCCACTGGCGGCCGATCAGCCCGATGGGCAGCACGCCTTCGCGCGCCAGGCGGCCGGCGCGGGTGGCCAGCACCTGGCGCACCTCGTCCGGGGATTCCCGGGTGCCGCTGTCGTCGAGCAAGGTGTCTTCCAATAGGTAGCGTTCGAGGGCATCCAGCGAGAACGGTTCCTCGTCTTCGCCCACCACCTCCAGGCCGTTGAAATTGACGCCCAGGCGGCGCCGGAAGAAATAGCGCGCCGGCTGGCGCAGGAAGCCGGCCAGCTCGCCCAGCTTCAGGCGGTAGTCGGGTTCCAGTTCGTAGGGCGGCAAGGCGCCCTCCTCGCCATCAAGGCCATCCGCCTCACGCTCACGATGCGCCGAGCGCCATTCGCCGGCATAGGTGAGCAGCCCGCCGCGCTCGAAATAGCGGCGCGAGAAGGGCTGCAGCGCATGCACGGTGGTGCGTTCGCTCAATTCGGGGTCCATGTCCCAGCCTTTGGCCAGGTAATCGCGCAGCTGCGACACCAGCACCGAGGCCGGCTGCTCGGTGTTGTCGCGCACGTTGCGCCCGACCCAGCTGACGTAGAACTTGTCGCGCGCCGCCAGCAGCGCTTCCAGCATCAGGTAGCGGTCGTCGTCGCGGCGCGAACGGTCGCCCGGCCGCGCCATCCCCGGAAGCACGAGCAAATCGAAGTCCGATTGCTGGGCGCGGCGCGGGAAGTCGCCGTCGTTCATGCCGAGCAGGCAGACCACGCGGAAGGGCACGGCACGCATCGGCATCAGGGTGCAGAAGGTGACGCCGCCGGACACGAACTGGTGGGTCAGCGCCGGCTGGTCCAGTTCGCTGAGCCAGGCTTCGCGCATCACCGCCAGCGGCACCGGCTCGTCGAACAGCGCGCTCTCGCAGATCTCGAGCCAGCATTGCAGCGCTTCCTCGAGCTGGTTCAGCATCACGCGGTCTTCGTCGCTGCCGGCGCGGAAGAAGCGCGCCATCATCGCACGCGCACGCTCGCCCCACTCAAGCGGACGCAGCTTGCCGTCGAGCTGTTCGCGCCAGGCCAGCAAGGCTTCCACCAGCTCGGCCAGCGATCCGGCCAGGGCCGCGTCCAGCCCGCCCACTTCGGGATAGGGCTCGATGTCCTGGAAGCTGGCGCCGGCGCCGGTGGCGTACCCTAATAACATGCGCCGGATGCCGAACAGCCAGGAATTCTGCTCGCCCGCCGAACCCAGGCCGAGGCCGGCGCGGTGGCGCGCATCCAGGCCCCAGCGCACGCTGGCACCTTCGATCCAGTGGCCGAGGGTGGCGAGGTCGTCTTCCTCGATGCCAAAGCGCCTGGCCACCGCCGGCACGTCCAGCAAGTCGCGCACCTCGCTCTGGCGACAGCGCTGCTGCGGCAGGCGCAGCAGCCACTCGAGGGCCACCAGCAGCGGATTCACGCTGCGGTCCTTGACGTCGCCGATCTCGAAGGGAATGTAGCGCGGGTCGCTGCGCTTGTGCTGGTCGAACACGGCGTGGATCGCGGCCGAGAAGCTTTCGATGTCCGGCATCATGACGACCACGTCACGCGGCCTGAGGGGCTCTTCACGCTCCTCGGCAAACCAGGACAGCAGTTGGTCATGCAATACCTCCACCTCGCGCTGGGCGCTGTGGGCGATGTGGAATTCGATCGAGCGGTCCTCGGCCGGCGGTGGCGCCAATGGATGCTCGGACAGCGGCGCCAGGTCGCGGATCGCCGCCTGCACCTGGTTCAGCAGACACTCGCCCTCCCCGTCTGAAAACAGATCGACGCGCATGTTGGCAAATTTGCTGGCTTCGCCGTTGTCGAATTCGTCCAGCATGCGCACGAAGTCGCGCCCCTGGCGCCCCCAGCTGGCCAGCAGCGGGTGGCAGTGGGCGTGCATCTGTTCCGGCGGGATGTCGGCCAGGGTGGCGCCGTTCTTGGCCGGCTGGCGGCGCGCGGCGGCGCGCAGCAGTTCGCGGCCCTCGCAGATGTCGCCCCAGTAGAACTGGCAGGGATTCGGCACCGCCAACAGCACTTGCGTGTGGCGCGACAGGCCGGCGACGGCCTGGATGGTCTGGTAAGGCAGGGTCGACATCCCGAACAGCACCACCCGGCGCGGCAGGCGCTGCACCGGCTGGCGGTCGGCCTCGACCGCGGCCATGAATTGCTGGTGGATGGTGGCGCGCCCCGACCAGCGGCGCTCGGGCGGCAGGCTCTCGTGGACTTCGCGCCAGAGCTGGGCCTGCCAGCACTGGTCGGCCTGGAGCGGCACCGCATCGCCGCCGGGGCGCCGCAGCTGGTCCTTGTTGTCTGCCCAGTCGCTCAGCCAGTCGGCGCGGTACACCTGGTACTGGTCGTACAGGTCGGCCAGGCGCTCGGCCAGTTGCAGGCGGCGCTCGGGGTCGCCGTCCTGCAGGAAGTGGCGCAGCGGTTCGAACTTGTCCTTTTGCAGCACCTCGGGCAGCAGGCGCATCAGGCGCCAGGTGAGCGCGTCCTTGTCGAAGGGGGAACGGCTCGGCACCCGCTCCGGCCCCAGCATGCCGCGGTAGCACTGCCACAGGAAGCGCGCCGGCAGCGCCACGCGGGTGGCGGCGCACACGCCCATGTCCTCGGCCAGCGCGATCTTGAGCCACTCGGCCACGCCGTTCGACTGCACCAGGATGATCTCTTCTTCCAGCGGCCCGAGCGGGTTGGTGCGCAGCCAGTCGAAGACGGCGGTGCGCAGCAATTCCATCTGGTTGCCGTGCAGGATCAGGAGGCCGGGGGTGATAGCGGATGGCATGGGAGGACGGTGATGGCGGGCGGGAATGAACCCGTGCAGGATACTACTTCTGGGCGGGCGGCGGTAGAGCTGCCGGGTGGCGCTGCAGGCCGGCGGCCGCGGCGATCGCGCCCGCTGCCGGCAGCGATGCCGGCTTATTGCTAAGATGTGGCCAGCACGCACACCGAGAACAGGATTTCACCATGCAAGACCAGGCAGGCAGCCCTACCGGGCACCCCCCCCCAACACAGCACGACGAACACCTCTGGCTGGAAGAAGTCGCCTCCGAGCGCGCCCTGGCATGGGTCGGCGAGCGCAACGCCGAGAGCGAACAGGCGCTGACGGCCAGCCCCGGCTACGAGACCCTGCGCACGCGCCTGAAGACCATCCTCGATTCGAAGGAACGCATTCCCTATGTCGGCAAGCACGCCGACCTGTATTACAACTTCTGGCGCGACGCCGACCATCCGCGCGGCATCTGGCGCCGCACCACGCTCGACGAGTACCGCAAGAAGGAGCCGGCCTGGGACACCATCCTCGACCTCGACGCCCTGGCGCGCACCGACGACGAGAACTGGGTGTGGGCCGGCGTCACCACCCTCAAGCCGCGCGGCGAACGCGCGCTGGTGTCGCTGTCGCGCGGCGGCGGCGATGCCCACGTGGTGCGCGAATTCGATCTGGTGGCGCGCCGTTTCGTCGATGACGGCGATGGCGGCTTCACGCTGCCGGAAGCCAAGAGCAGCGTCGGCTGGATCGACCGCGACACCCTGTTCGTGGCCACCGACTTCGGCCCGGACTCCATGACCAGCTCGGGCTACCCGCGCATCGTCAAGGAATGGCGGCGTGGCACCCCGCTGGCGGATGCGATCACTGTCTACGAAGCGCAGCCCGACGACTTGTCGGCCTCGGCATGGCAAGACGTGACGCCCGGTTACGAGCAGCAGTTCGTGCAGCGCCAGATCGGCTTCTACAGCAGCGAGACCTTCCTGCGCCGCGACGGCAGACTGCTCAAGCTGCCCAAGCCGGACGACGCCAACGTCTTCACGGTGCGCGACCAGGTGGTGGTCGAGCTGCGCTCGGACTGGACCGCCGGCGGCAAGGATTGGCCGCAAGGCGCGCTGCTGGCGATGGATTTCGAGCGCTTCATGCGCGGCAAGCAGGACTTCGAAGCGCTGTTCACGCCGACCCCGACCAGCTCGCTCGACGGGGTGGCGGCCACGCGCGGCGCGATCCTGCTGACCATTCTCGACAACGTCAAGAACCGCATCGTCGAACTGCGCCCTGGTAACAGTGGCTGGCAGCGGCGCGAGGTGATGGCGGTGGGCGCCCCGGGCACCTCCGGCATGGGCGCGCTGGGCGTCTCCAGCGTCGACGAATTCGAGTCCGACGAGTATTTCCTGACCGTCACCGACTTCCTCACGCCCAGCACCCTCTACCTGTGCGAGGCCGGCAGCGACGTCCGTACACGCCTGAAATCGATGCCCGCCTTCTTCAGCGCCGACCCCTACGTGGTGAAGCAGTACGCCGCCAAATCGAAGGACGGCACCATGGTTCCCTACTTCGTGGTGGCGCGCAAGGATGCGCCGCATGACGGCAGCAACCCGACCTTGCTGTATGGCTATGGCGGCTTCGAAGTGTCGCTGACGCCTTTCTATAGCGGCATCACCGGCAGCGCCTGGCTCGAACAGGGCGGCGTCTACGTGCTGGCGAATATCCGCGGCGGCGGCGAATTCGGGCCGCGCTGGCACCAGGGCGCGCTCAAGGATAAGCGCCAGAACGCCTTCGACGACTTCATCGCCGTGGCCCAGGACCTGGTACGGCGCAACATCACCAGCCCGCGCCACCTCGGCATCATGGGCGGCAGCAATGGCGGCCTGCTGGTGGGCGCCGTGCTGACCCAGCGTCCCGAGCTGTTCAACGCGGTGGTGTGCCAGGTGCCGCTGCTGGACATGCAGCGCTACCACCAGTTGCTGGCCGGCGCCTCCTGGATGGGCGAGTACGGCGACCCCGACAACCCGGCCGAATGGGCGTACATCGCGCCATATTCGCCCTACCAGAACGTGTCTGCCGACAAGCGGTATCCGCGCGTACTGTTCACCACCTCGACCCGCGACGACCGCGTCCATCCCGGTCATGCGCGCAAGATGGCGGCACGCATGCGCGACCAGGGCCACGACGTCCTGTATTGGGAAAATACCGAGGGAGGACACGCCGGCGCCGCCAACAATGAACAAACCGCAACGATGTGGGCGCTTACATATGCATTCTTATTGATCCAGCTCAAACAGTAGGATTGGTTACGGATCCCCTCTGGCATGCCGCCAGAGGAGCATGTCTGAGTCATTCCTATTGGAACTAGCAGTTATGCTAGGACTCGGAATGAATGATGCATGGAATACTTGTTTCCCACACATCTTTTTATGGAGGGAGCGAGCGATGGCTAATGATTTCGTTACCGAAGCAAGCCTGCGGGAACCGTTCATCGGTGCGGGCGTAAAACCATTGGCGCCGCCGGCGCTCTCCATCCACGACCTCAAGAAGTACCGGGTCAGCAAGCGCGAAAGCCAGGAGAAATTCTGGGGCCGCTTCGGCGTGACCCAGTCGAGCGGCAGCCGCTTCGAAACCGGTCTCGCCATCCCGGCCCCGGTGGCCCTGCTGTTGAAGCTCTACGTCAACGGCAAGCTCAGCGATGGTGATCTTCTGGGGTAATCAAGCCCAGCGAGATCGCCCGCACAACCGCCTGTTGCCGGGTGTTGACGTTGAACTTCTGGCGAATGTTGCCCATATGGAAGTTCACCGTCGCCTCGGAACAGCCGGTGATTTTTGAAATCTCCCACGACGATTTGCCCACCATGACCCAGTTGAGCACTTCCAGCTCACGCGGGGTCAGGCGCGGCGCCGCTTCCTGCTCGACCACCGGGCAGAACCGCACGCCGGTCGCAAAGGCGTAGTCGCGCACAAGCGCCAGGTCCGGCAGGAAGGCCCTGGCATCGCGCACGAAGGTGGCGTCCGGCACCATATCCGTGGCAAACGCAAGGATGCCGAATTCCCCGTTCGGTCCATGGATCGGAAAGCTGATACCGGCGCGCAAGCCATGGCTGCAAGCTTCTTCATACATCGTGCGCTGGGTGGGACTGCGGAACAGCTCCGGCACCCATACCAATGGCAGCGTACTGGCCAGGCAATGCGTTACGGTCGGATCGACATAGGCATAACGCTCGGTTTCGTAGCGTTCACGCCAGGCGCGCGGGTAATTGGTTTGCACGAAGGCATGGTCGAGGCGCGCATGACGCGAACTGGACATACCGAAACACACTTTCTCGAAACCATAGCTGCGGCCGAGGTGAAATAGCGCTTCGCCCCAGCCATGGGCGGTGTCACGTTGCAGCAGTCCGTCCAGTTCGACGCCTGTCATGTGTCCCTCGCGCTATTGGTGTAATAACACTCTGCATGCTAGATGAGTTGTAACCAAAAAGCACGAAAAATTATTTATTTATCTATGCAATTAGGGCAATACGCCAATATTAGTTGCCGTAAAGATACATTGGCGACAGGTCACCGGCTCAATCGTGCGCTTGCCTTTCACGGACTCCGTTAATATCGCGCGAATTTCCTGATTGAAATTTCTGAATTGCAAGACAGTCAATGCGCCATGATGTCGCTCGAATGCATCTCAGCCTGGCTTCGCAAAATTGCCCCCAATCAAGCTTGACTTGGGCAAGCACAAGAGTATCTTTACGTTCTTTCTGTTATTTAACAAAACTGCGTCTGCCTTTTATCCACCAGCACGTGCACACCTCCATGCCGTTTTCGCGTCTCCCCGCGCTTCCCCGCGTCCCCACTACCCTCTTCCAGTTCCCTATCTCGAGGAATTCTAGTCAATGAATACGATGACCGACATGGCGGAACAGCTCGATGTCAAGCTGTTGCTGTCCACGCTGATGGCCTTGAAAAAAGGTGACTTTTCGGTACGCATGCCGTCCGACTGGACCGGCGTCTCCGGCAAGATCGCCGATACCCTGAACGACATCATCGAGACCAAGGAAAAGATGGTCGAGACGGTGACCGACGTTTCGCGCGTGGTCGGCCGCGAAGGCCACCTGACCCAGCGTGCCGACGTGCCGGGTGTGGTGGGCGGCTGGGCCACCATCGTCAGCTCGGTCAACACCCTGATCGACGACCTGGTGCGCCCGACCACCGAAATGGCGCGCGTCATCGGCGCGGTCGCCAAGGGCGATCTGTCGCAGACGATGGCGCTGGAAGTCGACGGGCATCCGCTGAAGGGCCAGTACCTGCGCGCGGCGCAGACCGCCAACACCATGGTGGAACAGCTGTCCTCATTCTCGTCCGAGGTGACCCGTGTGGCGCGTGAAGTGGGTACCGAAGGTAAACTCGGCGGCCAGGCGCAGGTGAAGGGCGTGGCCGGCACCTGGAAGGACTTGACCGACTCCGTGAACTCGATGGCGGGTAACCTGACGTCCCAGGTGCGTAACATCGCCGAGGTGACCACCGCGGTGGCGAACGGCGACTTGTCCAAGAAAATCACGGTGGACGTGCGCGGCGAGATCCTGCAGCTGAAGGACACCATCAACGTGATGGTGGACCAGCTGCGCTCCTTCGCGTCCGAAGTGACGCGGGTGGCGCGCGAGGTGGGTACCGAAGGTAAACTCGGCGGCCAGGCTTACGTGCCGGGCGTTGGCGGCACCTGGAAGGACTTGACCGACAACGTGAACTTCATGGCGTCCAACCTGACCGGCCAGGTGCGCAACATCGCCACCGTGACGACCGCGGTGGCGAACGGCGACCTGTCCAAG
>Ga0308168_1001143_pt1 | contig 25541 bp, 32 predicted proteins | sample PhyCR2_FD_202133 | JGI IMG/M metagenome (GOLD analysis project Ga0308168, IMG submission 202133) | Phyllosphere microbial communities from UC Gill Tract Community Farm, Albany, California, United States - DLSLRC.R2 | ecosystem: Host-associated > Plants > Phyllosphere > Unclassified | place: USA...
AGCTGATGCTAAAGCCAAGCTTGATGCTCTTCAGCAGTGCGTTAGTTCTGGTAAGTGCGGGCTGCGCCTCAACGCAAAATGCCCAACGGTCAACGCCACCGGTACCGCCAGCGTGGATGATGCAGTCAGCCCCCGACTTACTGACTCCGCTCAACGGGATTATTTCACCCTCAGAGAGCGAATCGAAATCGCCGGAAAGCAAATAGCCGGATTGCAGCAGTACATAAACGAGCAGTGTAAATAACCCATCATTCAGGAGTAATAAATGATCCAATTCAAAAATCGCTTTCAGGGCATCCTTTCATGTTGCTGGTCCTTTATCGCATCTCTATCTTTCGACAGTAACTTCATTGGGCGAACGCTAAGCGCTTTACGGAGGGTGGTGGACTACGTCGTTAGCGCAACAACCTCGCCAGCTACCCCGGTAAAGGCTGAGTGGCGAATCGTCGAGCGAATGCTTAGCGAAAGCTTACGAGAGAAAATTAACGTCTTTGGTCGTCAGCCTAGGAGCACTGGAGCGTTGTGTAGCCCACTGCTGTAATCATCACAAGGCGCATTTTCGAGTGCGCCTGATGATGATTAATTTAGCTTCACTCAGATTAATCCTAGCGCTAATGTGCAACTTCCACTAATGAATTGGAGGTTGTCATGTTTGACGATAAAGGCTTTCCACCCGATCCAAATAATCCTGGATGGGTATTATGCTGGGCGTGCTATTCACTAGATCCTTGGCACTTGATAGGAGTCTACACAAATGAGCAGGACGCATTAAATGTGCTTGAGGACCAAAGAAAGCCTTACTTAGTTGAGCGTGGATCTTGGAAAGTGGGAACTAAAGAGTTCATAAGCTCTGCTAGTGATTAACTAGATGTGCAGTAAATCATGCCGCCTACGGGCGGTTTTTTATTGGAGGCGATATGAAGATTCGACTCACTGTCAGCGGGCTCGAATATGCATCTGACGTAGGACTTCAAACATCAACAGCTGAGGTTACTGTTAGTCGCGGTGGCAAAGAAATTGTCCGCGACAGCTTCAATGGAAAATCTGCAGGTGAATACTCCCGCACCTATGACGTGAAGGATGGGAAAGGCGATCTGGATGTGACTCACACAACTGAGTCTCCTCATTTCCAGTGCATGGCAGAGATTTTAGACGTCGAATAATAGGTGGTTTACACATGAAGAAAATCGGACCCCTGACGCTAACCATCGACATGACAGAGCATGTGGCAAAGTCACGTGAAGTCATTGAAGAGTTGCAAAGGCGCCTGACGCAATTCTCTCCCGGAGCAGATGAAGATTACGTATTGCGCAGCCTGTTGCTGGAAATCACCTTCGATTACTTAGAAGCAAAAAAACAAATCACCTGAGTAGGAATAAATTATGGCATCACCAGATTGGGAGGCCATCGAATCGGCTTACCGTGCTGGTTCTTTGTCCATACGCGCTATAGCTGATAAGCACTCCGTAACAGAAGGCGGCATACGCAAGCGAGCCAAGCAGAACGGCTGGCAGCGAAATCTCACAGAGAAAGTGAGAGAGGCCACCAAAACAAAACTGGTACGCAGTGAAGTACGCATAACCGGTACGCAGAAAGAAGTGCGTACTGATGAAGAGATTATCGAAGAGGCTGCTGATGAGGCGGCCTCAGTGGTATTGGCTCACCGTGAAGGATTAGCAGCATGGCGTGGCATTACCAATAAGCTCCGCGACTTCCTCGAGGATGCTGAAATCACCGAAGAAAATCACGCATCAATGTCACGCTCTATCACTGCTGGCGTCGATGCTCAGATTAAGGTGATTAACGCCGAGCGTAAGGCCTACAACCTCGATAGCGAGGAAGGCAATAAGACGGTCGATGACGTGTCTAACCTGATGGATTCATTGTCTCAGGGGGCTTAATGAAACCTGAGCACTTAAAGATGCTGGCTGATAAAGACTGGCGGCTGAACAATCTGTACTGGATCACCGACAAAGAGGGTAAGCCTCAGCGATTCCGGATGACGCCAGAGCAGCGCGAATACTTCGAAGGCATCCACACTCGCAACATCATCCTGAAGGCGCGCCAGTTAGGGTTCACGACAGAGGTGTGCATCATCCAGCTTGATGCGGCGCTCTTCGAGTCTGCCAAATGCGCGCTCATTGCACACACCCTCAACGATGCCCGGCGCCTGTTTCGCGAAAAGGTTAAATACGCCTACGACCGCCTTCCAGCAGAAATCAGGGCGGCCAATCCGGCGAGCAATGATTCGGCGGGAGAGCTGGTATTCAAAAAGGGCGGGTCACTCTACGTCAGCACCTCATTCCGTGGCGGTACGCTGCGTTTCCTGCACGTTTCCGAGTTCGGGAAGATATGCGCCAAGTTCCCCGACAAAGCTCGTGAGATTGTCACTGGTGCGTTTGAAGCGGTATCCAGCGATTGCTTCACTACCATTGAGAGCACCGCAGAGGGCCGGGCCAGTTACTTCTTTGATTACTGCCAGACTGCTGAGAAAGCCCAATTGCAGGGTAAGGCGCTTTCAAATCTCGACTGGAAGTTTTTCTTCTTCTCCTGGTGGAAGAATCCGCAGTATGCAATTGACCCGGTAGAGCCATTACCGCAGCGCCTGGTTGATTACTTCGCTGAGATGGAAGCCAAGCACGGCGTAGTCGTCAATGAGCGCCAGAAAGCTTGGTACTACGCCAAAGAGAAGACTCTCGGCGATGACATGAAGCGTGAGTACCCATCAATACCGGCTGAAGCATTCGAGCAGTCGGTTGAGGGGGCTTACTACGCTAAGCAGTTCCGCTGGCTCTACACGAATAAGCGTGTTGGTGAGTTGCCTGATAACTCTCATCAGATGGTTCACACCTTCTGGGATATCGGCGTAGGTGACTCCACCGCCATCTGGTTCATTCGTGAGGTTGGTGATGAGTTCCATGTCATCGACTACTACGAGAACAGTGGTGAAGGACTCAGGCACTACATGAAGGTGCTGAAAGACCGCGGCTATGAGTATGGCGATCACTGGGCACCGCACGATATCGATAACCGGGAGTTTGCCGGGGATGGCAAGAGCCGCAAGCAGATAGCGGCAGAAGGCTTTGAAATCGACGGTCAGGATTATTCAATCCGCTTCAGGGTCGCACCAAAGCTTGGTGTTGATACCGGTATCGACTCTGTGCGCGAAATCCTTCCTAAGTGCGCCTTTGACGCATCCAAATGCGAGCAGGGCATCTCTCATCTTGAGGGTTATCGCAAGGAGTGGGACGACAAACGCGGCTGCTGGAAAGACAAGCCTTTGCACGACTTCACATCGCACGGCGCTGATGCGTTCCGCTACTTTGCTGTGGCGAAAACGAATCACAAACAGACCGGCGCAATATTCTTCTAAGGAGCTCATCAGTGAGTGAACTAAGCAACGGGGAACAATTCCTGGTGAACGCCCTCGCTCATGAGATAGGGCGCCAGCGCATGATGTATGCCGGAAAGCCCGGTAACACCAAACGCACGAAGCTGTACGAGGAATTCGGTTATCCCGATGAACTTGGCTTCGACCAGTATTACCGCGCCTATGAGCGTAACCCTGTCGCATATGCCGCCGTGCATAAGCTGCTGGAGTCATGCTGGACGGATAAGCCGACGATTATCGACGGTGCCGAAAACAAGGAATCAACGGAAACCACTGATTGGGAAAAGGCTGCAACCAAGTTACTGAGCAAGCACTGGGCGAAAATCAAAGATGCTGACCGCCGCAATCTGGTTGGCAGATATTCAGCGCTGCTCATCCAGTTTAAAGATGGGCGCGAATGGAAAGAACCAGTGGACGCCGCCGTTGTTTCCCGGTTGCGCGATAAGGCGATCGTCAAACTCATCCCTGCGTGGGAATCACAGATTAAGCCGGGCAACTTCGACACGGACACCATGTCGCAAACCTATGGTGAACCCGTGAACTACCAGTTCAACGAGCAGCCAGTGGGTGATGATGGCAGTTACGGGCCCGTGCGCAGCGTTACTGTCCATCCCGACCGAGTCATCATCCTCTGCGAAGGCTCGGAAGATGAAAACATGCTTTCCGGCGTGCCATTCCTGCGCGCTGGCTATAACAAGCTACTGGACCTCGAAAAGATTTCCGGTGGTAGCGCAGAAGGTTTTCTGAAGAACGCCAGCCGCCAACTGGGTATCAGCTTTGATGCTCAGACAGATATGGCGGCGATCGCAAATATGGCGAAAGAAGCTGGTTATGAAAACCTCGGCGAAGCAATGAACGACAAGATGATGAAGCTGAATCGCGGTACTGATTCTGCTCTCGTCACACAGTCAGGCACCACATCAGTGCTGTCAGTTGCCGCTGCCGACCCTGCACCAAGCTGGACGGTCACGGCGAATGAGTTCTCCTCATCAATTCAATGCCCGTTCACCATTCTCTTTGGACAGCAAACCGGACGCCTGGCATCTGATGAGGATAAAGCTGACTGGGCTAAGCGTTGCAACGGTCGCCGCTGGGGATTCCAGACGGCAGTAGTTCAAATGCTGCTGGAGCGGTTCTGGAATCTAGGTGTTATTGATTCTCCAGCATCAGGTGAAGTATCTCTGGCATGGTCTGACCTACTCGCACCAAGTGAGAAAGAGAAGATCGCCAACATGCAGGCAATGGCCGCAGTAGCCAAAGACACTCAGCAGGCATTCGGCACCCCAGCCGTTGACGAAAATGAGGTGCGGACAGTTGGCGAACTTGAACCACGTAAAGCGCCAGCCACACCTGACCCAAACAAAAAATTAACCGATAAGGACCCGCTGACAGATGAAGGTGACAGCGCAAACCCGAATCGGGACGCCAATAGTACCCCGCAACAAAGCTGACCCTACCCAATCCGCACGACCCGTTAACCGGATGTTCCGTGACATCGAGAATCGCTACTACCAGATTAAGGTGGCGCTGAAGAAGCTATTCGATGAGCGCCTGACCGGGCAGGAGAGGGAGAGCAACACGCAGAGCTATGCAGTGCATGGCAATGTGATTTATCAGGTGAATGCCGGCACGTACATCTACGACATGTCGGCACCCCAACTGGCTGACCTGCTGCAGCGCGTCCAGCTCATCCTTGATGATTACCTGCTGGAAGGCGGCAGTAACAGCTTATGGGCGTTGCAGTACGTTGATGCGGAGTATGAGCGCGGTACTCATCAGGCTTTCACCAATCTGTCGGTGCAGTCGCCCATCTACGAGCAGCAGACGACGCTTCAGCAGCTACTCAGTTCGGCTGCATACCAGAATCAGGTGGCAGCAGCGTACGTATCGACGTACAGCGACTGGCTGCTTGAGTCTGACCGGGCGCGTGGTGACCTGGCTAATGTGATTTCAGATGCAATTGGCCGCGGCATCAACCCAAAAGAAACTGCTCGCATCATCAGTAAGCGGCTCGACGTCTCAATGGCTCGGGCCAAGAACATGGCGCAGACAGAGCAGGTCGGAGCGTTGCGCAAGGCACAATGGCAGGAAACTGACTGGGCTCGTGAAAGGTTAGGGCTGAATACTGCAGTCCTCTGGCTATCGGCGCTCAAGCCTACAACACGATCTTGGCACGCAGCCAGGCATGGCAGGACCTACACCACTGAAGAGGCTGAAGCCTTCTACGCCGAGAATGGTAACCGCTATCACTGCTACTGCAGCCAGATACCGGTCATTCTTGATGATAGTGGCAAAGTGGTTAATACCGGCTTGATTGATAAGCTCTCCGCAGAGCGCAAGGCTTGGGAGAGCATTTGAGTGTCACGGTACTGGCAGTACTGCTGTGATTTCGACTTCTAGCGTTACTTGTTTTGATTCACCGTTAAAGGTTCTAGAAAGCTCAGTGATAGCTGCTCTAATCACATCTGGATCATTTTCAGATGGAGCTGAAGCAGCATCAATAAATGCATCTAGTGGCTGGTGAGTGCCATTCACTTTGCCATTAAAAACAATCTTGTATCTCTTCACATCTTTCTCCTTGAGTTGAAGTTTATAAACCCATTTAAGAATGAGGCCCGATCATGAAGCTGTCCAGCATTCATGTACGCTCCCTCGCCATTAATGCTGCAAACATCTCAACCGAAACCATCGACGGTGACGAGCATATCGTCATTCGTGGCGTTGTGCCTGTCGTGGATGACGTTGTCATGAATGGCGGCCTGTACCCGGCGACGGAAATTAACAAAAGCTATATGAGCATTGAGGGAAACCCAATGCCATTGCAGCACCCGAAGATCGGGAATGAGTATGTCAGCGCCAGCAACCCACGCGCGGTGAACAAATTCCACGTCGGGGCATGGGCTGAGAATGTCCGCAAAGATGGCGATCGTGTCGTCATGGATATGAAGATCAATAAGCGCTACGCCTCTGCTACTGAGAACGGCAAGCGCGTGCTGACACGCATTGAAGAGATGCAGGCCAACTCAACCGCTGAGCCAATCCATGTCTCTACCGGCCTCCTGTTAAGCCGGGAGCAAAACAAAGGTAAGTCGAAGGGTAAGAGCTACTCATGGGTGGCGCGCAACATGCGTTTTGACCATGTGGCCATCCTTCTTGATGAGCCCGGCGCAGCGACCCCTGATGATGGCGTTGGCATCTTCGTTAATGCGGATAACTCCACTGAAGAAGTCGAAACCGAAACAGTAGACCTGGCGTCTGCATCCAACTGCACTCAGGAAGGGCTGGTCAACAAGACCCGATTCTACTTCACCAACGCCTCAAACTTCTCATTCGACGACATCCAGCGAGCCCTCAGCGACAAGCTTCGCGAAGGTCGTACAGATGATAACTGGCTATGGCCTGAAACGGTGTGGCCAGACACATTCATCTACCGGGATGACACCCGCTATTTCAAGCAGAAGTACCTCATCGATGATGACGGCGTAGCCCAATTCGTCGGCGAACCACAAGAAGTCGTGCGCAAACCTACTGAGTACGAAATTAAAACCAACGGAGAAAACAATCCGATGAAAGACCTGATCGTAAACGCGCTTAAAGCTGCTGGTAAGCCGACTGATGGCAAAACCGATGCGGAACTGATGGACGCATATAACCAGATGGCAGCCGAAAAGGCCGCTGAAAAAACAGAAACTCCGGAAGAGAAAGCCGCCCGGGAGAAGAAAGAGGCTGACGATAAGAAGGCCAAAGAGAAAGCGACCAACTCTGAAGAGATGCCGGGCTGGGCCAAGGTTCTGAGTGAGCAGGTGTCGGCAATCAACACCCAAATCAACGCTAACGCCGACAAAGAAAAGGGCGAAAAGCGCAATGCCGTGAAAGCGAAGTTTGGCCTGGACGATCTGGCGGTCAATGCCCTCGATGGTGCAGCGCTCGATGGCCTTTACGCTCAGTGCCAGACCACTACCGGCCTGAATGGCTCATTCCGCCAGGCTAACTCAAATCAATCATTCAGCGAAATGCCGGAGTAAATGATGGCTAAAGATGGAAAGCATGTAATTCACGCGGGCGGTGTATTCCCTAATCCGCTCCTGAATCGTGAAGGTGCCGCGGCAGCAGCCACCAAGCCTGGCACTATCGGTTTCTTTGATGCGGGCAAATTCACTGCATCGGTTAATGGTAATGAAGAAGCGATTCTTTATGTCGCCAACTACGACTATCTGCGCTGCCTGACTGTTGATGACAGCATTCCTGCAGGCGAACTGGTCGTGGGTATCCAGCCAATGCAGGGCATGTTCCTGAACGTACGCGCGGCGGCCGGCACCTACAAAAAAGGTCAGCCGCTTTCAATCGCTAATGGGCAGGTTAAAGCGCAAGCCGCTGACGAGTCCATTCGCTGCTTTGTAGAAGAAGACAAAGCCTATACCGCCGCTGCAGGTGACCTGCTGCGCGTTGTGATCAAGTAAGGAGCACCTGAATGTTTGTATTTTCCCGTTCCCTGGGCGAACGCACTGGAAACCTCGAGGTTAACCAGTCTCAGTTTGCCGAACTGCAAATGGCGCGTAATGCGGGTGCTCAGGCTGCTGCCGATTTCCTCGGTCGCGTGCGTGGCATTCGTGAAGATGCTGGACGCCTGGATGCCGTCAATGCTGTTGACGATATCCGCCGCCTGTATCGCGCTTTTGATACCACCGTTCTGGCCCAATTCGAGCCAACCACTCAGTTTACTCTGCTGAATGACCTGATGCCGCTGTCTCGTTCAGTGCGCATTGAACAGTCACGCTACGATTATGCTCGTACCGGCGGTCGTGGCTGGGCGCATACGTCGATGTCCGGTCAGATTGGCGCGGCTCTGGATGCTAAGAGCTACACCTTTGACGGCACCATGGTTCCGGTGCATGACTCAGGCTTCAAGTTCACCTGGCGTGACCCAATCTTCAACAGCCCGTCAGCGCTCCAGTCTCAGGCTGATGCGCAAAGCGGCTCTGTTGAAGATGTGCAGCGTCAGTACGTTGACTACATGTTCAACGGCTTCCGCGATCCTGAAGGCAACTACGTCAAGTTTGACGGCCTGACCTGGAAAGGCCTGAAGGCTGACGAGCGCGTTGCTCAGGTGACTCTGACCTTCAACTTCGCAACCAGCACCGATCCGGTAGCGCTGCGCACCAATGCGATCGGCCTGCGTGATGTGGTCCGCGTGACCAACAGTCAGTATGCACCGCAGACGTGGTACGTATCGGCAGAAATCATGTCGAATTTTGAGCGCTACTACGACGTGAATGCGACCCGTACTGTACTGGAAGAGCTCCTGAAGTTATCTGGCATCGCAGCAATTAAAGAAGATGCAGGCTTGTCAGGTAACGAAATCCTGATTGTGCCACTGACTGCAGGCGTCATTGCTCCAATCGTCGGACAGGCTATCGGCACCGTCGCCGACCCGCGCCCGTTCTACAACAGCGATTATATCTGGCGCACCTGGGGTGCGATGGGCCTGATGGTTAAGCAGGACATCAACAACAAGTACTCTGTTATTCACGCTTCGAGCTAAGGAAAAAATATGGCACTCGTAAAGGTATTGGCTTCAAACCTCTTTGCCGGTGCCGGCTTCCAGAAACTGGAGGCTGGTCAGGTTTATGACGTAGATGATTCGGTTGCTGAAAAGTGGATCGCGCAGGGCAAGGCGGAGAAAACCAGCGAGAAGAAAGGCGAGAAGCTGACATTCGAAGTGGCTACACCGTCTGCACCTGTAAGCACGGACACATCGGTACTGCAATCGAAACTCGATGACGCGCTGGAGCAGCTGAAAACAGCTCATGATGCAGCCGAAGCAAAAGACAAAGAGCATGCCGACGCGCTGGAGCAGCTGAAAACAGCTCATGCTACTGAGCTTGCTGCCGCAAATGACCGTGCAGATAAAGCTGAAGCATCGCTGACAGCCGCAATCAAAAAGGATAAGTAACCATGGCAGTGCAGATAACAGCAGCGCAGGTTAAACAGCAGTTATCTGCGCTGGGCTACTCCGTCCCGGACTTCATGATTGATGTCTATCTGTGCAAGTTAGGCAGTATCAGCATGTGCCTGGAGGCGGCTGGCTACGATGAATGCGATCTGATGCTTATTCAGGTGTACGCCGTGACGTTGATGGCAATCACCGCATACAGCCAGCGTATCAAATCACAGTCAGCGCCTTCAGGGGCGTCCCGGTCATTCGATTACAGCGGTGATGTGAAGACTATGCGCAACACTCTCGCCGCGCTGGATACGTCTGACTGTACGTCATCATTGCCGATTGATGTAGGCAGCAGCGTTGGGTTCTTTGACGTGGTTGGGGGCTGCTGATGTGGATTCCTGTATCGGAAAGGCTACCCAAGGCCTTCAGTCGGGTGTGGATTAAAACAGATACCGGCGCTCAGTCTACCGGATACGTTAATGAGGCTGGCGAGTGGCGGATTAACTGCCCTCGCATCGCTGCTGAAAAGCCCACTGTAATCAGCTGGAGGGAATGACATGTCATCTTTAGCCAGTTGGTCATACACGGCTCAGGCGACCATCTGGAAACCTTTAGGGTTGAATGAGTACGGCGATTCTCTTGGCTGGTCTGAGCCGCTGGTGATTGCCTGCGACTATCAGGGTGGTCTGAGCAAGCGGTTAGGGGCAGTAGGCGGCGAGCAGGTGGTCAAGAACACAATCTGGACTGAATACGCGCTGGCTGATACCGGCGATTACATCCTTATTGGCGTTTCTACTGAACTCAACCCGATTAATGCCGGTGCGGATGAAGTGATGCAGGCGATTCGCTACGCGGATACGTTCGAGCGATCGGCGGACGACTTTGCCATTTTGACCGGAGCATAGCTATGAGCGTGAAAGTAAGAGGAATCAAGCAGGTCACGCGCAATGTTAACCGGGCTATCGATAATATTCAGGACAGGCGCATTGTTCGCGCGCTAACCAGTGCGATGGTCATTGGCGCTGCTCAGGCATCTATTTACACGCCAATCGACACGTCATACCTGCTCAACAGTCAGTTTCGCGAAATCATTGTTAACGGCGCTCGTATCACGGGGCGCGTGGGTTACACCGCGAGTTATGCGGCCTATGTTCACGACCCGGCAAACCCTCAACGCTTCCGCCGCGCAACAGCGGAGAAAGAGTTCCTGAACAAAGGACTCGAGGAAAGCCGCGATGTGATTGATCGGGTAATTGCGAAGGAGATGTCATTTTGATTCCTCCAATGCATACGCGCGTTCGCAATCACTTCGTAGATGCCGGATTAACCACTGGATTCATCACGCAGCTGCTGACGTGGAATGACACTGGCAAGGCTGCCGATTCATTCATGGTGTTCAGGCCAAGCGGCGGTAGCGCCATTCGTGATGAGCAGGGAGCTGAGTATTACGTGCTGGTTGACGTGATTGGCTCTAAAGGTGGCAACGGCGTGGTAGATGAGCGCGTGCAGCAGATAATCAGCAGTATCCAGCACAACTCAATTACAGATAGCTGTCTCGGCTATATCGAAAACTTCGGCGGCATCCCGTCGCCAGTTCTAACAACCGAAGGCCGCCTTGTTTATCGGCTTCAGTTTGCAATCAAGTACGGCGAATAGCCGATAACTTCAAAGAGGAATTACTCATGGCAGCAAATTGCCCAACGGACAACACAAAGTTGTTCGGTAGAGCCATTGTGCTCGAAGTAGCCGATGGTTGTGCCGACACAGTTCCGGCAGAGTCGGAGTGGAAAGCTCTGGCCGCTGGTACGAGTAAAGGTTTCGACTTCTCGCCGAACAGCGTGACGTCCGATGCTGATGACACCAAAGGCTATGTTGAAAACATTGTGACCAACGCTGACTTCACCATTTCGTTTGAAGGTGAAGTCCGTCGCAACGATAAGCTTGACCAGTACGGCGTCGGTAGACTGATCAAGTATTTCAATACCGAGATTCAGGCGACTCGCCAGCCAACTTTGTGGGTTCGCATGGAGTTCGGTCCGGTCACCTTCACCGGCTACATGCTGATTAACGCGCTGAGTTCTGATGGCGGCACCAACGATATCATCACCTTCTCCACCGAGTTCAAGGTGGCGGCAGCGGATACCATTCAGGTTACCGACACTGACAATGAAGTGCCTGTAACCGGCGTTGCACTGACTCCGGCAACAACATCTGTGGTTGTTGGCGCGACGCGTCAGCTTTCGGCAGCTGTATCACCCACTGATGCGACCGATAAAACCGGCGTTTGGGCATCTTCTGACACATCGAAGTTCACCATTAGCACCACCGGCCTTATCACCGGCGTGGCAGCTGGCACGGGCAGCGCGACCTTCACCACCACTGACGGCGCGAAGGTTGGCACTACAGCAGTAACCGTTACCGCTTCGTAATTGCCATTTCAGGGGCTTCCATTTGGTGGCCCCGAAAATGATTATTACAGGATTACGCTATGACCCCGATGAAAGAGATTGGCGAATGCATGATTTCAACCAATAGGGCCGATTACATGTTTCGCCCGTCGTTCGCCAACATGATGCGCATCGGCGAACCGCAGGAAATCGTTCAAGCCTTTGCCGATTTGCACAGCGATGAAGTGACGCCGCTGATTGAGCGCGCGGCCACGGCATATGGATATATACCCGCTTGGTTGGTTGAACACATACGCACGAGCACATACGGCAAGCGCGCGCTGATGGCAGCAATCACAGTGATGGAGGCGTGCAGCAAAGACGACCTGTCACCCCTTATTGGCGAGTTTCGACCTGCAAAGGCAAGAGGAAAGCCATTCAAGCGTCGCGCCGGAGAGATGGGTGATTTCGAAATTCTGCTGATTGCCCAATCGCTCATCACGCACGGCATCATCGGTAAGGCCAAAGTTCGCCAGCTGCAGCGCAATGAAAGCACCACGCCCACCACTGAATTCAGCGCGTTTGAGTACATCAGCGCGGCACGCACGCATTTCGGCATCAGCCGCGAAGAGGCCGAGCAGCTGACGATGACTGAATTCCAACACATGCTGGCAGCGAAATACCCCGACCAAAAAGGATTCACTCGGGACGAGTACGATGCCGTGGCTGATGACTATCTCGCCAAAAAAGCGAGAAGGCTAGCCAAAGCAGGCTGAACAACCTAATGAAATTACAAACCTCGCTCAGGCGGGGTTTTTTATTGCCCGAGGAAAGGTAAATGGCAGGCACTTTAAACGCAGGCAGCATCATCTATGAAGTGGATATGGACACCGCTCGACTGCTGGCAGCCCGCCGCGAAGTGGATGCAGCGCTTAATGGAATGGGCGGCAGCATGGGCAGGCTGGAGGCCAGCGTTAATCGCACAGAGCGCTCAGTTGGTTCAATGGAGCGCACCATGTCATCCCTCACTGGCGTTGCCAAGGGATTAATTGCGGCGCTTTCAGTTCAGCAGATTGCCAGCTATTCCGATGCATGGACTGAGCTGAACAACAAATTATCCAACTCCTTGCGTGCCGGTGAGCAGCAGGTCGATGTGATGCGGCGGATATTCGACATTTCGCAGGCAACGCAATCCAGCCTGAACGCAACCGCAACACTGTATTCGAGACTTGAGCGCGGCACCCGGGCATACAATACCAGCGCGCGCGACTTAACCCGCCTCACTACCATCATTAACCAGGGCTTTGCTGTCTCCGGCGCCACAGCTCAGGAAGCAGAAAACGCAATCATCCAGCTTTCACAAGGTATCGCCTCTGGCGTTCTGCGCGGCGAAGAATTCAACTCTGTTTCAGAGCAGGGTAGCCGCCTGGCGATTGCGCTAGCGGACTCTTTAGGCGTTGGCCTTGGTCAGCTGCGAGCAATGGCGGCGCAGGGGAAACTAACCACCGATGTAATCGTCAATGGTCTACTGTCTCAAGGCGATAAAATCGGTCAGGAATTTGCTAAAACGACCGTCAGCATTTCGAAAGGCTTGCTCGTTGCAGGCAACAACATAACCAAGTTCTTTGGCGAGAACACAACGGTGCAATCTTTCGCGATAGGCTTCCGTGATTCTGTAATCGCTGTTTCGGAAAATCTGGAAATCCTTAGCGGTGCGTTGATCGCACTCGCTGGCGTAATGGGGAGCCGTTACGTAGCCGCGTTGACGATGGCGACTGCTGCTAAGGTGAAAGATACGGTTGCCAGTGTCGCTGCATCAAAAGCCGCAGCAGTGGCAGCCAAGGATGCTGAGATTGAAGCTGCCGCCAAAGTTCGCCTGACGCAAGTTGAGAAAGCAGCAACTATTCAGGCACTGCAACTGGCAGAAGGTCGCCTGGCAACCATGCGGGCTACGCAGGCATCAGTTGCATCAGAGGTGCAGCTGGCGCAGGCAGAAGCAAACTCAATCCGTCTGAATATCCAACAGATTGAATCAGAGAAGGCTTTAGAGGCTCAGCGTTTACGCGCGCAAATCACCGAGCAAGGTCGTATCGCTACAGCCACACGCATGGCGCAACTTCAGCAAGCATCAGTCGCTCTTAATGCCAGATTGGCGACTGCAGAGGCCGCTACAGCAACCGCGCGCGCAACTTCAATCGCAGCAGCGGAGGCTCAGGTTAGCGCCGCAAGGATTGCTGCCGCAGATGCAACCGGTGTGGCAACGGCAGCTAATGCCCGCTACATCGCATCGCAAGAAGCGGCGGCAGTTGCCGCAAGCGCAGCTTCAACTTCTGCTGGAGTGTTGCGTGGTGCGCTTTCTCTGGTAGGTGGTCCAGCTGGCGCGGCATTCCTTGCTGGCGCTGCATTGTTCTATTTCTTCCAGAAAGCCCAGCAGGCCAAACAGGAGAGTATCGACTTCGCCGACAAGCTGGATGGCGTAATTTCTCGCATGAAAGAAATGAGTCAGGTGCAGTTGGGTGCTGAAATTGCGAAGGCACAACAGTCCATTATTGACCAAGGCAAAAATCTTGACGACCTGCGTGAAAGCGTAACTGAACTCAAATCCGAAGAGGCCGAATATCAGGGGCTGGCAAGCAAGTTTGGCTATGAGGGTGGATACGCAACGAAGCTGGCAGGTATTCGTCGAAAAGTCGCGATCGCCACGGGTGAAGTCGATACTGCTGAAACAAAGCTGAGTCAGACAATCAGTAAGGTCGGTATTCTGCACGCGCAGATGAATGGCACTTTTACCCAAGGCATTGATCTGCTTAAACGCGATGGAGAAGAGGCTGGTGTCGCTTCAGGCCTCATTAATCAACTTGGTTCGGCAATAAACTTTGCAAGCAAAGCGAAGGAAAAATTCAACTCATCAAGCCTTCAAGTACAACGCCCGGCAAAAGTTCAGGAGTATCTGGACAAGCTGTTAGATCAGGTAGAAATAGAAGGTGAAATCGACGAAAGGAAAAGGTCTCAGTTAAAAGCTGAAAAAGAAATCAGGGCGCTGGGTGGTGATGATGCTGCGGTTAAACTCGCTCGTGAGAGGGCTGCGGCTGAGTTCGATGGTCAAAAAGCCCAGCGAGAGCTTAAAAAAGAAACCTCAGCCACGGCAAACGAGCAGAAAAAGGCCGCCAACCAGGCGGAGAGTGTGGCGCAAAAGCTCGCCAACCTTAAGCAGCAATCGGAACTGGCTGCGGATTCAACGCGCCAGCTAAGCCGTGAGCAAACAATACTGACTGCACAGCAATCTCTCGGCAGCGCCGCGACGCAAAAAGACATCAAACTTGCTGGCGAGTATGCTGCTGCTAAGTGGGATGCATCTAATGCAATTCGCGCTCAAGCTGCGGCAGAAAAAATTCTGCCTGAAGCGCGGGAAAACGCGAGTTACAAGCAGGATTTAGAGGATCTAAAGACTGCGCTGTCAGCTAAGAAAATCACTCAGCAGCAGGCCGATGCAACCGCTGAGCAACTGGAGAAGCAACACCAGATCAATATTGCCAAAATCCGAGCGCAGCAGGCAGTTTCGCCTGTGCAGGAAGCCGTTGGCACTGTCGATCCTGTCCAGCAACTTGCCAATCAAAATGCTCAAAAGCTCGCACTCATACAGCAGTTCGAGCAACAGAGATTAGTTACTGAGCAGCAGGGCTTGGCGTTGCGGAATGCCGCTAATACTGAGTATGAGCAGCAGCGAATTGCCGCGCAATGGGAAATCTACCGTAGCCAGAGTCAGTCTAATGAACTTCTTGCGACCGCTATAGACTCTCTTCAGGGCGGGGCGTCAAACGCTATCACAGGCCTGCTTAACGGCACGCAAAGCCTTGGAGAGGCATTTGCCAACATCGGTAGCACCATTCTGAACTCAGTAGTTAGTAGTTTGGTTCAGATGGGTCTTGAGTGGGTTAAATCGCAAATCATCGGTCAGACAGCCCAGCAGGCGGCGATACTCTCCAATCAGGCCACATCAGCCGCAGCGCTGGCATCATCAACCGCAATGGGCGCAGCCTCCGCCGCAACGCTGCTTGCTGCGTATTCTCCGGCTGCAATGGCCGCATCGATAGCCACTTCAGGAGGTGCCGCAGCAGCTGGATTAACTGGTTACACAACAGCAATGACAGCGGCTCAGACAATGTCATTGGCCGGTATGCGCGAGCACGGCGGTCCCGTCAACGCCAGCAGCATGTATCGGGTAGGTGAAGGCGGTAAGCCTGAAATCTTCAAAGCCAGCAATGGCAGCCAGTACATGATTCCCGGCGACAATGGATCGGTAATCAGCAACCGGGATATTAGCGGTGGGGGCGGTGCCGGTGGTGGGCTTGTGATGAATTTCAACTTCGACATTCAAACCACTGGCGGCGTTGACGAAGCCACGCAGAAGCAGATGGCGCAAATGATGCAGACCGTGGCCCTTCGCACTATCAAAGACCAGCAGCGGCCTTCAGGTTTACTCAGTAAAGGTAGATAACCCATGCCAGAAACTTTCACATGGAGCCCTCAAAAGGGCTTCACGGGCGACCGTACGCCTGATGTAGCCGTAGTTAAGCTGGGCGATGGTTATGAGCAGCGGCAGGTTAAGGGTATCAACCCGTTAATGGGGCGGTACCAGCTGACTTTCGTTGGCTTCGACGATGCCAAATGCTCACGACCTAACGCGGCTAAAGCCGCCGATGCGTTCCTGAAAGGAAGGATGGCTGTTGAAGCGTTCTACTGGACGCCATCGGATACCGGCGTGCAGAGTCTCTATGTGTGCCGGTCATGGTCACTGAAGAAGACAGGCAATCAGCATGAGCTGACCGCCACGTTTGAGCAGGTGCCGAGATGAGAGATATACCAGCAGAACTGATCATCGAAAGCACTGATTCCGGCGTTGGCGCGATGCTCGACCTGTTCGAAGTGGATCTGCAATCATTCGGCGGCGATGTCATCCGCTTCCATGCAGGCACGAACGGCTATTACGGTGACGTAATCTGGCAGGGCCGACAGTACTCAGCCTATCCGATCGCGGTTGAGGGTTTTGAAACCAAGTCAGAGGGTACCTATTCTCGCCCGACGATGAAGGTGGCTAACATCACCGGCCTTATCACTGGCATCAACCATGATTTCGATGATGCATTAGGGGCTGTGGTGACGCGCCGGCAGGTACTGGTAAAACACCTCGACGCGGTCAATTTCCCGAATGGTAATGCAGATGCAGACCCGACCATGGAAGCTGTATCTCGTTACGTTATCGAGGAGATGGTTGAAGAGACATTCGAGACCGTGACCTATAACCTGGCGACACCGGTTGACTGCGATAACGCCATCATACCGGCGCGAACCATCCTGGCGGATGTTTGCCAATGGGTGTACCGCGGCGACGGCTGTGGTTATTCGGGCGGGCCGGTTGCTGATGAGAAAGATAACCCAACCACGGACATGTCACGGGATAAGTGCTCAAAGCACCTCACCGGTTGCCGGATGAGATTCCCTAAACCTGAACCGCTTCCCTATGGTGGCTATCCCGGCTCTTCAAAGGTGTCCTGATGATTGAAGATGAATGCCTGGCATATGCGGCTTTATCCCGTGATGAAGTATGTGGCCTGATTGTTGATGGCGATCGGTTCATGCGCTGTGATAACCAGCACCCCAATCCGGGGAGGAACTTTCGCATAAGCGATACAGACTGGATGAGAGCGGAAGCGGCGGGAGAAATCACCGCCGTTTTTCATTCCCACCCTGAGCCCAAACTTGTTCTTTCAGCTGCCGACAGGGTCGCTCAGATTTCTACCGGGATTGAGTGGTGGCTAGCGAGCGCCGGCAGGCTTCGAAAGCTCCGACCGGTTCCGCATTTGCTGGGCCGCCGGTTCGAACATGGAGTGATGGATTGCTACACGCTTTTCCGGGACGCCTACCACCTGTGCGGTATCGACCTGCCAGACTTCGAGCGCACTAACGGATGGTGGGTGAGGGGTGAAAACCTCTACCTGAAGAATATGGCTGCCAACGGATTTTACGAAGTTACTCCGGCCGACATTCTGCCAGGTGATGTGATCATTCGGCGCGCCTTCCCTGAGTCAGACCCTTGCCACGCAATGCTATGGCTCGGGGACAACACCGTACTCCATCACGAACTGGCCGGGCGCCTCAGCCGCCGCGAGCCCTACCGGCAAGCCTACGTAAGCCTGACGCACTCTATATGGAGGCATGAACAATGCTCATCTTTAGATTTGCGGGGAATCTCCGACGACATTTCCGCCAAATCACTCTGAACGTCGATACACCTTCGCAAGGCCTGCGCCTTCTGCTTGCTCAATGTCCCGAATTCAAACGCGATTTCTATAAAACCCGTCTGCGGCTTCGCATCGATGGCGGTGATGTGTCACAGGATAACCTCGAATTCCACATGAACAGGCACCTGAAAGACGGCGCAACAGTCCTATTCGTGCCGATTGTTGAAGGGGCAATCAGCGCAGTAGCTGCAGTCTGGATCATGGTGGCCGTCACGGTCGCTTCTGTCGCTTATTCACTCTATATGTCCTCACACATGAAGACGCGGAGTGCAGCAGACCAGGACACAAACTCCATTACCAACAACTCATTCACCAGTGCTGAGAACCGAATCGGGCAGGGCAGGCCGGTTCCGCTACTGATTGGCGAAATGGTGGTTGGCAGCAACGTTATCTCTCTCGGTATTGATACCAGCAACAATCAGGACTGGGATATTTCCATCAGTTAAGGTGAAAGCATGAGCTCAGGCGGCGGTGGCGGAAGCACTCCCAAACTTATCGACGACAACCTCAAATCAAAGCAGTATCTGAAAGTCCTCGATCTCATTTCAGAAGGTCCGATTTACGGGCCCGTAGACCAGAACCACCTTTCCTCTTTCATGCTGAATAAAACGCCCGTCACTGATGCAGGCGGTAACGTTACGATTAACGGCGTCAGCGTTGCATGGCGTCCGGGCTCTGCAAATCAGTCACCGATCACCGGCTTTGACGCGATTGAAGCGACCACGGTCGTCAATACAGACGTAACCCAGAGCACGCCTCTTGTGCGCACGGTAACCGACACTGATGTGACCCGGGTGCGAATGAACATCGGCGTAACTGGCCTGGTGGAGCAGGATACCAAGGGCAACCAGCACGAAACTGCGGTAACCATGGTCATCGAGACGCGCAATGGAACGGCCGGTTCATGGAATATTCAGAAGACGGTCACAATCAGCGGGAAAATATCAGGCGAGTACCTTGAGGCTCATATCATTGATGCCCCCCTGCAGAAGCCGTTTGATATCCGTCTGCGTCGCGTCACTCCTGACAGCTCAAGCGACCTGATGACCAATGGAACTATCTGGAACAGCTTTACTGAAATCACTGATGACCGCCTTTCATATCCTTATGCGGCTGTGGCGGGCGCAGTGATTGACCGCGACCAGTATACCGACACACCTACTCGCACCTATCATCTGCGAGGCCTCATTGTCGATGTACCAGATAACTATGACCCGATAGCCAGAACATACACTGGCATCTGGACTGGCGGGTTTAAATCCGCATGGACCAATAACCCCGCCTGGCTTTTTCGCGCCTTAGTGAAAAACACACGTTATGGACTGGCGCGCCGCGCAGGCTACATCGATGTTGATGATGGCAGCCTTTATATCCTGTCTCAGTTCTGCGATCAGCTTGTCGATGATGGCTATGGCGGCAAAGAACCACGCTTCACCCTGAACGCTTACATCACTGAGCAATCCAGCGCCCGCGACATTCTCGACAAGATTGCAGGCATGTTTCGCGGCATTGCTCTGTGGGATGGCATGCGCTTCTCAATCATGCTGGACTACCCGCAGGACCCGTTGACGGCAGTCACGAATGCGAATGTCGTCGATGGGTTGTTTACATATAGCTCCATGAAGCGTTCTGAGCGATTTAACGCCGTGGTCGTGTCCTGGACTGACCCAAACAACGGATGGGAGCAGGTCAAAGAATACGTCTCTGATGACCAGATGATTGACCGATACGGCTACAACGAAACGACGCTGGAGGCTTTCGGCTGCACCTCCCGCGGACAGGCTTTCCGAGCCGGTAAATGGCTGCTTGAAACCTGCAAGCGGGAAACAAAGAAAGTCACGTTTAAGATGGCGCGCGATGCTATCGCTTTCATGCCAGGCGATGTCATTGAGGTTATGAATAATGATTACGCTGCCACCCGGCTTGGCGGACGCATCATATCTCACAGCGGCTCCGTGATAACTGTGGATGCCGACGTTTCATCTCTGGCCGGTGGCGGCGACACGATGTCGCTTATGGGCTCGAATGGTAAGTTCACCCGCTATCAGATCGCCTCAGTTTCAGGGCGCATTATTACTCTGCGCACTGCGCCGAACTGGGTTAAAGACGGAACGATATTCGTCATTTCGACGGGTGACGTTGCCACCCGCCTGTTTCGCGTCATGGGGATATCTGAAGACGAAAATAACTCTGTCTACAGCATTTCAGCAACGCTATTCGACCCTAACAAGCAAGCGATCGTGGATGATGGGGCGGTATTCGAAACGCCTAACGATACCCTCAATGGATATCGTGTCCCGAACATCGAAAACCTGAGGATCATCAACGTAAATAGCGAGACTATTCAGGTCACGGCAACCTGGCAGACGGCGACGCTGACCAAGAAGATCGTGTTCGAACTCTACGTTTATAACGCAGACGGGAAGGTTGTTGCGCAGTACGAAACAGACCAGTTCCGATATGACTTCTATGGTCTGGATGCAGGGATTTACTCGCTGGGTGTCCGTGGTCGCAATGAGAATGGCATGAAGGGTGCTGAAACTCAGGTCAGCCTAGTAATTGGCGCTCCATCAGCCCCTTCTTTCATTCAGTGGAATCCGGGCATCTTCTCAGCTGATATCGTGCCGGTAATGAGTGTCAGCGCAACAACTGATACGACATTTGAATTCTGGTACACAGGAGAGGTGCCAGCCACTTCAATCGGTGCTGTTGAAACCGAAGCTCAGTTCCTTGGCCGGGCTTCACAGTGGACGCTGCATGGCCTTAAGGCTGACCATACTTACTATATGTACGTCAGGACCAAAAACGCATTTGGCGTCTCGCCTTTCGTGCAGGTATCTGGTCAGGCGTCATCAGATATTCCGGGGATGCTTGAGTATATCGATGAAGCCATCAGGAATTCAGATGCATTTGAAAACCTGTCTGGCCAGATTGATAACAACATCGAAGGGATGCTGCAGAACGCGTTAAACAGCGATGCTTCTGTAGATCACCAGTTTCGCCAGTTTGGTGAGGTCAGAGCTGACATCATCACTATCCGCACAACTGTAGCTGACGTTTCACAGGCTATGGCTCAACTTGAGACGCAGGTTCAGGCTCAGTACGGTGAGTTAAGTGCTGCGGTGAATGAGAAACTGACAGCAACTGTTACTGATAACGGCGTGGCTAAAGCGTCGTACACCTTACGTGTCGGCATTAATCGAGGCGGTCAGTATTACGGTGCGGGAATGGCTATTGGCATTGAGCCTTCAGGCGGCGCATATAAGTCTACCCTGGCATTCAATGCTGACCAGTTTGGCATCTATACCGGTAGCGACCCGGGGAATTACCAGATGGCGTTTGCTGCGGTAAACGGTCAGATATTTATAAACGACGCGTTTATCAACTATGCCTCGATTACGCTTGCCAAGGTTGGCTCATGGTATTCGTCAAATTACGTCGCCGGTCAGACAGGGACGATCATGCGCTCTGATGGTTCATTTGAGCTTAACGGACCAGTTTCAGGTCAGGGTAAGTTTGTGCTGGATAACAGAGGGGCCGCCTGGTACAACGCAAGCGGTCAGTTGGTGTGCTCAATGGGGATTCAGAGGTAATGGCAGGATTTCAGGCTTTTATTAACGGAACCTCTTTTGATGCTGTAAACGCCATGTCATACAATTTCATTGCTGACGTGGCGTCAGTGTCAGGGGATGGCAGCAAAGGTTACAACTTACCGGGATTCACGATAAGTGCGTCAATAATTGGCGGAAGAACTTCAGCCGGGCCAAAAAATATAGACTACACCGTTTCTGTATCCGGCCAGACGGTATCATGGGCCGGGGTAGATATCGTCTCAAAGTTAATCGTAACGGCTACGCCTACTACTACATTAAGCTATGCCGGATTTGTATATAACGATTATTCGGTTAATCCTCCGATATTTAAGCTTGCTCCGACATTCACACCCTTTAACCTCGTTCAGGTTATCGACCTTACTCCTACGTTTGGTCAGGTAGTGCAAACCAACGTTCCGGTAAGCATTCCATTTATAGCCTTTCACAGGAGTCTGGCGGCATCTGGTTTCAATCATGTGTGGTGGACCGAGGTAAACCAGAACGGATACTGGGCGCTGCAGTTCAGGCCTAACTTTGGCTATCAGATGACGGCTACCCGAATCTATGTTTTTGCCAAAATGATGGTGAACGTGCCCTCTGGCGGGTTCTTCATGTACAACAATGGACAAATGGTATGGCACAGCAACTGCCTCCCGCTTCAGATGCAATCTGGCTCAATTACTAATGCGGGACAGCCGGTTGCATCTACCAGCGGTGTTTCTGTGGTGGTAAGCCAGCCTTTTGATCCGGCCTTCCCGAACACAGGTATTACTCTATATAACTGCTACAGTGGAGGTATAAATAGCTCTGGTCAATTTGAGGCTAGCGGTGCCGATCTGTTTTCATCATCTAATTATCAGGTTCCACAGGGAAGGCCGCCGAGTTACTCTTGCGGACCTCCCGCTTTCATATTCTGCAACGCCTATGACTCTTACTACAGGCAGGCGCTAGGGGTGTAATCGATCGCATGCTGCCGTGTCGGTAAACTGGGATTTGTCTGTCCAGGTATAAAAAGGCTTGCCAGCAAGGTATTTGCCGTCTTCAACTTTAAACACAGCAATGTCGTACTTTTGTTTATAGATAACAGCTTCGTTATAGCAAATGGGTGGAGAGCTTGAGACGCAAGCTGATAGAGACATTGCAACACAAATGATAGTCATTACCTTTTTCATTTAAATATCCTTTTCTGATTATGTGCTGATTTTAGATCATGCACGGTTTTTGTGATTAAGTGAATTAACAAGATGGTTGGCTTTATTTTGCTTAATTGAGATAACTGGAAACCATTCCAAATAACACCCGGCATCGCGCCGGGTTTTTTATTGCCCGGAGAAAGCTATGCCAGCAGGCACTATTGCACTAACTAATAATTCAACCGCGGTTACCGGCACCGGGACTTCATTTACAACAGAGCTTAAAGCTAACGATTTCGTAGTGTCCGTTGTGGGTGGTGTTGCTTATACGCTAGGTATTAAGTCAGTCGATTCCAACACGGCTTTAACACTTGCTCAGTCATACACCGGACCAGCTGCATCCGGGTTAGCTTGGACGCCAGTACCCTTTGGTACAATGACGGCAATCACCGCTCAACTTGCCGCTCAGGTTACCTATGCAGTGCGTGGCTTCAATCTTGACAAGGCTAACTGGCAGGGGATATTTACCGGCTCAGGTAACGTGACAGTCAATTTGCCAGATGGAACATCGTGGACGGGCCCTGCGTGGAATGGAATCGCACAGACTATTTCAGGCAAGCTCGACAAATCTGGCGGTGAAATCACAGGTGATTTAACCGTCGATAACGATCTTACTGTAAATGGCTCAACCACTATTTCTGGCCCGCTTGGGCAGTCAGGTGGGGCTAAGTTTTACAATGGTGACGTTCTGGTAGATTCCGGAGAGGTAATTGCCAAAAAAATCACTGATGCAGGAGGAGGTTATTATAACTCTGCATTTGTTAAGTCCGTGCTTAGTGGGCGGGGCGCCATGGGTGACTCTCGTGGTGCCTACGCCGCGCTTCTTTGTCAGGAGCAAAGCGGTGTTAAGTTTTCCGGCTATGTGGCTTTAAACGGTTTTGGCAACAATATACTTTTTGAGTTCAGAAACAACGGAAATGCTTACGCACCTCAGCAGTGGGTTTCGTCATCCGATAAACGGATAAAAACCAATATTAAAAAAATAGAAGATCCACTGGTGAAGATGCGCCTCATCAAAGGTGTTACATGGGACAGGCTTGACCGTTTCACACCGGGTATTGGTTTTATTGCGCAGGATGTTCAGGCCGCTTTCCCCTCAGCCGTTTCTGTCTACGGCGACATGACAATGTCAGATGGAACTGTCGTTAAAGACGTTCTGGCACCGGATACTACCGGTGTGGCCGCAGCGCTTCACCACGAGGCTATCCTGGCTTTGATGGATAAGATTGAAAAGCAGGACGCGGTTATTGCAGAGCTGCAGGGCAGAATGAAAGCGATAGACGGCCTAGATGCATAAAAAAGCCCCGGCGACGGGGCAGAGTGTACCGCGCCAGTCTCAGCGGGCTGCGGGTGTAATTTGAGATTAGTCTTCACCCGAAGTGTCCGCCAACTAAAAATCCTTCGCCATCAACCCCTTTACAAATCTGTGCGCCGCTCCGCCTTGATCAAAAGTACCGATCGATATTACTGTTTATCCATACAGTATTTATCAGAGGAGGATTTATCATGGCAAGAGAGAGTGACATACACGCGGCGTTTACTGGAGCGATAACCAAGGACGGTCGGGGCAGGCAAATTGTCACCACTGCGGCTTTCCAGAAGCGGCTGGATGACCTGAATCACGTATGGACGCTGGCAGAGTGCAATCGGTGGATACGCTACTACCAGAACTTCTTCTTCGAGCTGGTCACAGAGGAAAGCGAGAATAAGACCTGGGCACTCCGCAATATGGGATATGTGAGGTAACTATGGGATTTCCATCACCAGCGTCCGATTACATCGAGCGGCGCATCGACCTGAACGATGTACTGATGCCTCACCGCAACAACATGATCCTGATTGAGACACCGGACGGGTTCGTGCTGGCGGACAAATCTCTGAAGCCAGTGCCGGGCGACAAGATTGCATTCCAGATAGCCGAGTTCCCGCAACTGGGCAGATTGTTCAGTTCAGGGATTATCACCTCAGACGGAGAAACGATCGACGGAGAGGGCATGGAAGGCATCATTGTGCTGGGGAAAGTGACGGCCGAAGTGGTGTCCGTTTATGAACCTCTGCGCCCGATTATCTGATGGGACAGATTTGAGACATGCAAAGGTTTGAATCTCTTTTCAGGCCTTTGCGTGTTTTCGCATCATGGGACGTGTGAGCGCGGCAGGATGCGGTAAGTAACTGTGTTAAAAGGTCATTCTAGGAACTTCTAAGCCGTAGGTCACAGGTTCGAATCCTGTAGGGCGTACCATCTTTTCTTCTATTAACCTCCTTTCTGGTCTACTTTTTCCTTTAAAATCAGAATATAACAATTCTCTGTGGTCCAGTTTGGTCCAGGGTCACCTATTGCGTTCTTGTTTCGATTGAGGGCAGGATAGGGGGCATTGCCAGGTTCAATCAACTGGATGCCCCCAAATGAAGCTGACAGCCCGACAAATTGACTCTGCTAAGCCAAAAGAAAAGTCATACAAACTTGCCGATGGTGGTGGTATGTATCTTGAAATATTTCCAAACGGAGCCAAAAGCTGGAGACTCAAATACCGTATAGCTGGTAAAGAGAAGCGGGTGTAGTGGCATAGTAAGCTCCGGCTCGTTCTTAGCAGATCATGAACGGTAAAATATTCAATATCACCCATAACATTGGGCGGTTGCTTCTTCCTGCCAGGCTCAATACCGCAAAGCTTCGCTATGGCCCTGTTAAGAGTGTCTTTTCCCATGTGCTGGGACTTGCTTACACGGC
>Ga0308168_1001144_pt1 | contig 25521 bp, 25 predicted proteins | sample PhyCR2_FD_202133 | JGI IMG/M metagenome (GOLD analysis project Ga0308168, IMG submission 202133) | Phyllosphere microbial communities from UC Gill Tract Community Farm, Albany, California, United States - DLSLRC.R2 | ecosystem: Host-associated > Plants > Phyllosphere > Unclassified | place: USA...
GCCTGCTTGGGATCGCCGCCGTCATCCTCGCCGGCCAGCACCCACTTGACCTTGCGCCCGCCAACGGTGGCGCCGCGCGCGTTCAGGGCGTCGATCGCCATGCGCACACCGTTTTCGCTGTCCTTGCCGAAATGGGCGACCGGTCCCGTCATGGCGGCCACGTGGCCGATGCGCACGGTTTCCTGGGCCGTCGCCAGACCGGCCGCCATCATCGCCACCACCAACAACACCTGCTTCTTCATTCCATCCTCATCTAATTAAGTGATTCTATATACCAATACGATAGGGTACAGGGCTTGGACGTAACTAACAAGTAGTGCGAGGGCAACATCCGGTTTCAGGCACAATGCAGGTTTTGCAACCCCGTCATCGTCCATGCCGTCCGACCATCCGCCGCACTCCCCTCCGCACGCCGAGTCATCCCTGCCCCTGCCCCAGCTGAATGCCGGCACCCTGGTACGCGCCATGTTCAAGCGCCGCCGCCGCACACCGGGAGCGCGCACCCCGCGCAGCCTGTTCCACCTCGACGCCATCGACCCCGCGTGGCTGCGGCGCTATCGCCAGGCCCTTGGTTTCCGCGACCAAGGGGTGCCGCTCACCTTCTATTACCTGCTGGCCCAGCGCGCCCAGGTGGCCACCATGCTCGACCCCGCCTTCCCCTACCGCCTGGCCGGCACGGTGCACGCCGAAAATGCACTGCGCCTGGAAACGCGGCCGGACCCGGCGCAGCCGCTGCTGTTCAGCACCAGCGTGGCGATCCGGCCGCCCAACGACAAGGGCGCCGTGTACGCGGTGCTGGAAACCCTGGCCAGCCAGCACGGCGCCACCGTTCTCAGCTGCCGCAGCACTTACCTGGTGGTGCGCGGGCGGCGCGGCGGACATGGCCGCGTCCGCGCCGCCGACGCCAGCCTCCCGGCGTTGGCCAACTGGCGCCTTGCGGCCGGCAGCGGGCGCGCCTATGCGCGCGTGTCGGGCGACTGGAACCCGATCCACCTGTGGCGCTGGTCGGCGCGCCTGATGGGGATGCCGCGCCCGATCATCCACGGCATGCACACGCTGGCGCGCGCCTGCGCCGAGCTGGAAGACGCCAGCGGGCGCAGCGTAAGCGCCCTCGAGGCCCGCTTCAAGGCGCCGGCCGCGCTCGGCAGCGAACTGGTGCTGGGCGCCGACCTGGCCGGCGGCAACTTCGTGGTCCGCTGCGGCGAGCGGCCGGTGGCCGAGGGGCATTTCACGCTGGCCGACTGAGCGCGGGCCCGGCGTCGGGTTTGATACAGGTCAAGCGATGCACATGGCATATTCGCCATGCTGACCGCATCGCCACCCGCACGCCGCACTGCCATGGACCCGCCACTCTACCAACGTATACTGCTGCCCACCGACGGTGGCGAAGCCTCGCAACGGGCGATCCTGGCCGGCGTCGCCTTCGCCCGCGCGCTTGGTGCGGAAATCGTCGGTCTGACCGCCACGCCCGCCTTCCGGGTGCTGAGCACCGATCCCGAGATGATCGAAGACACCGTCGACCAGTATGCCGCCGCCAGCCGCGAACGCGGGCGCCGCCTGCTGGCAACGATCGAACAGGCGGCGGAAGAGGCCGGCGTGGCCTGCCGGCTCGAGCAAACCGTGTCCGACGAACCATGGGAAGCCATCGTCGAGACCGCCAAACGCCTGGGTTGCGACCTGATCGTCATGGCCTCGCACGGGCGCCGCGGCTTGAGCGGCCTTCTGCTCGGCAGCGAAACCCAGAAAGTGCTGGTGCACAGCACCATCCCGGTGCTGGTCCACCGCTGAGGACGCGCCATGGACCCGGACCAGCAAGCCATGGCAACACCGGCCGCCGCAGCGGCCGGAAAGCCGCTGTACAAGCGCATCCTGGTGCCGACCGACGGCTCCGATGTGTCGGCGGTGGCCGAACACGCGGCCATCGAATTCGCACGGGCCCACGGCAGCGAGATCGTGACGCTGTCGGTGGCCCAGTCCTACCCGGCCTATGCCGCCGCCGAAGCCTCGATGGCGGTTGACCCCAACCTCGACAACGACGCGCTGCGCGCCTGGGCCGAGCGCAACGTGCGGCGGGTCAGCGCCGCCGCGGCCACCGCCGGCGTCGCCTGTACGCCGGTGACGGTGTTCTCGCATTCGCCCAGCGACGCCATCCTGGACGGCGCGCGCGACCATGGCTGCGACCTGATCTTCATGGGCTCGCATGGCCGGCGCGGCCTGTCGCGCCTGCTGGCCGGCAGCGAAACCCAGAAGGTGCTGGCCGAAGCCGACGTCCCGGTCATGGTGTTCCGGCCCAGGGCCGGGGGCGGCTGAGCATGTACCGGCGCATCCTGGTGCCGACCGACGGCACCGAACGCGCGATCGTCGCACTCGACACGGCGCTGCGGCTGGCCGCCATGTCGCAGGGTATGATCATCGCCGTCCACGCCAGCCCGCCGCCCTATGTGATGGCGCCCGAACTGGGGCTGGCAGCCCCGATCCACGAAGCCTGGCGGCGCGAGCGCGAACAGCTGGGACAGGATGCAGTCGCCTATGTCCGGCGCTGTGCCGGTGCGGCGCAGATTCCCTGCGAGACCCTGCTGGTGCAGGGTCTGACGCCTTGCGAGGCCATCGTCCGCACCGCCCGCGAACAGCTGTGCGACCTGATCGTGATGGCCTCGCGCGGCCGTGGCGGCCTGGCCGGTCGCCTGATGGGTAGCGAAACCTGGAAAGTGCTGGGCCAGAGCGCGGTGCCGGTGCTGGTGCTGCGCTAGCGCCGGATACTGCGCCATGGCCGGACGTTGCGCCATGGCCGGATGCGGCGCCAGGCGCCGCCTGCGCTCAGCTGCGCGGCGCGCTGACCATGTCCAGCAGCTGCAGTTCCAGCGGGCTGCGCAGCAGGGTCGGCAAGACGGCGGCGAAGTCGCGCATGTAGGGCATCTGCAAGTGCTTGTCGAGCTCGGCGCGGTCCGCCCAGTTTTCAAACATCACGAACACCGATGGGTCGTCCTGCTGGCGCAGCAGGTCATAGTCGTGGCAGCCCGGTTCCGCGCGGGTGAGGCCGATCAGCGTCATCAGGTGGTCTTGCAAAGCGGCTTCCTGCCCCGGCCGGGCGCGCATGGTGGCGATGACGGTGAGCTTGGTCATGGTATTCCTTTCGTGAACGCAAACCGGCAGTGTAGCCGATTCAGCGCGCACGCTCTCCCAGCCGGCGCAGCCGCTCGCGCCAGCGGTCCACCTGTTCCTCGCTCAGCTCGGCGGTGCCGCCGACCACGGTGGCACGCATCGGCGCGATCCCGGCCGGCGCGAAGATGCTGCGCCGGACCAGCTTGAGGCTATGGGCGCCGTGCAGCCAGCGGTAGACCGGGGCTGCGATCGGGGTGCTGACCACCACGCGCGCGGTGCGCCCGCGCAGCGAGCCCTCGCCCGACAGGCGGCTGCCGGACGGCGCCACGGCGAAGCCGGGCCGCGCCACCTGCTCCAGGAAACCCTTGAGCACGGCGGGCATGTCGCCCAGCCACAGCGGATACAGCAGCACCAGGTGGTCGGCCTGGCGGATCGACTCCTGGGCCGCCACCAGCTGCGGCGGCAAGGTGCCGTGGCGCCATTCGGCCGGGCTGCTCAGGAGCGGAAACACGAGGCGCGCCGGCTCCACCACTTCCACGCTGTGGCCGGCGGCCCCGGCGCCGTCGGCATAAGCCTGGGCCAGCATGTGGCACAGGTGCGGACGGCGGCAGTCGGGGTGCCCCTGCACGATGACGATGCGCAGGCCCATCAGCGCACCCCGCGCGGCCGCAGCATCAGGGCCAGCTGGGCCGTCCCGTCCGCCGCGCGCAAGACCTGGAAGCCGCAGGCGCGCGCCAGCGTCAGCATCGCCGCGGCACCGGCGGGCACGGATGCGCACATCAGCGCCACCCGCCGTGTGCGGCAGGCGTCCATCAGGCAAGTCATCAGGATGCGCCCCAGGCCCAGTCCCTGGCGTTCCGGCAGCACCGCGAGCGCGAACTCGGCGGCGACGCGGCCACGGTCGATACAGACGCACAGCTCGCCCAGCACGCCGCACGCCATGCCGTCCGCAGTGGACGCCCCGGCCGGCGCAGGCACCAGCAACAGCACCAGACGCGCGCCTGCCTCCACGGCGCCGCCCGCCAGCCGCGGCGGCGGCGGCAGCGCGAAGCGGCGTGCGCGCCGTCCGTCCTCGCCCAGCGCTTCCAGGAAGGCGGCGTGCGCCGCGGCGTCGGCCGCTTGCAGCGGACGCAGCAGCAGCGGGCCCAGCGCGCTGTCGAACTCGCGTGGCGGCGGCGCGGCAAGGGCAGCGGCAAGGGCTGGCCGCGCGCTTCCCGGCGGCACTGGCGGCGCCAGGCGCAGGACCGCTGCCGGCGGGGCCGCGCCGGCGCCGGCCCCGGCTGCTGGCGCCAGGGCAGCGCTGCCCGGCGCGGTGTCTACACCAGCCGTAAGACGGGTAGCAACCCGAGCGGCCGGCGGGAGCGGATCCGGCGCCAAGACCGGCGCCTGGTCATTGAGTAGGTTCGACATGCAAGCAAGCCTAACGGTAGACCTTGGCGTTACCTTGAGAAACATCAACTGCGGCGGAACAAGGATAGTCTCCCTCGCAAACCCTGTGACCACCGGATACGCTATAACGAGTTCGGTGAGAGCTTTGATTTGAATCAAACCAGAAGCGCACTACGCGCCGACACTGCAAGCGATCCATCCCCGAAAAACCCCGCCATGAAAGCGCATGCCGCCAAGCCCAAGCGTCCGCGCACCCTCCTCACCGCACTGCGCCACGCGCGCAAGGCGCTGTGCTGCCGCCTGCAAGCCGCGCTGCGCGAGCCCGACCCCGCCTTCGCCCAGGTCTTCGGCACGCTGGTGGCCGAGGTGGAAGCCATCTTTCGCCATGAAGAATTGATCATGGGCACACTGGGCTACGAACGCCTGCGCGAGCAGCGCGAGGAAAATGCCGTCGTGCTGAGCGCCCTGCACCGCGTGCTGGCGCAGGTCGAAGCCGGCGACGCCGGGCTCGGCCGCACCGTGATGGGCGCCCTGCTCGAGGTGCTGGCCCTGCACCGCGTGAGCGTCGGGCTGGCGCCGGCCGTGGCCGTGCAGGCGCTGCCGCAACGGGTGCGCGGCAGCGCGGCGCGCATCACGCTGCGCGCCGGCGCGCGCGCGCGCCAGCCACGCTAGCGGTCCCGGACGCGGGTTGTCCCGGCAGGATTCATCTCAAACCGGCACGGCGCCGCCGCAAGATCGGACCGGACTGCATGAACACCCCGTCCCCCTTGTAGTGCAGGGTCTCCGGATGGCGCGGACTGGACAGGGCGCGCGCAGCCACCACTTCCCACACGAAGAAATTGTAGCGATCGACCAGGCTATCGTCGTGCAGCCGGCATTCGAAGTGGGCGTGGCACTCGGCGATGGCCGGGGCGCCCACCAGTTCGGCCGGCTCGGCGCTGAGCCCGAAGGCCGCGAACTTGTCGGTATCGGCGCCGCTGGTCGAGCCCACGCCCAGCACTTGCTCGAGCTGGGCGCTGGTGGGCAGGTTGAGCACGCATTCGCCGCTGGCGCGGATCAGGCCGAAGCTGTGGTTGGCCGACGAGATCACGCACCCCACCAGCGAGGGCGAAAATTCCATCACCGTGTGCCAGCCCATCACCATCACGTCGCGCTCGCCGCCGTGAGCGGACGAGACCAGCAGCACCGGACCGGGTTCGAGGTAGCGGCGCACATCGTGCAGGGGTATGGGTGATTTGCGCTTGCTGGCTGACATGGCTGCTCCTCGGTTCGGGATGCTTGTCATTATCGTGGGCACGGGCTGACAGCGGCGTACGGCTGACGGACAGCATGCCCGCATGGCGTACAATTCCGGCGCATGACGCATACCGATCTATCCACCCGGCTGCTGCGGCACCGGCGCCTGCTGCTCCTGTGCGGGCTGTCCGCGCTGGCGCACCTGGCGCTGCTCGAATGGCTCGCCCATGGGCGCGCCGGCGCGCCGGCGGCGACATCCGGCCAGGCGGCCGCCGATGAGCTGGTGCTGCGCCTGCTGCCCGCCAACGCCCGCCGTGATGCAGCCAGGGGGCGCGCGGACAGCCGGGGTGCGCCGGGGGCGCAGAATGCAGCGCTTTCGCGGCCGCCCCGGCAGGCGGCGGTCCAGCCCGCGCCGGCCGCACCACCGCAGGCGCCGGCCGCGGCGGAGGTGTCCGCCCCGAGCTCGCCGCCAGCGACCGCCGGCGCCGGCCAGCCGGAGGCCGCAGCCGATAGCGCGCCGCCGGTGCAGATGCCCGGCCGCTACCGCGTGCGCATGCCCGAGACCGTCCAGATCACCTATGCGCAGGCGCGCCAGCCATCGCTGGCGGCCGCAGGAGCAGGAGGAGGAACGGCGGCGGCAACGCCCGAGCGCCTTCCGGACGCGCATCTCGACTGGCGCAGCGACGGCGCAAGCTATGCCTTGCAAGTGGACGGCGTGCTGGGCCATCTCGCCAGCCAGGGCGGCAGCGGCGATGCCGGGGTACGGCCCGAGCGCGCCAGCGAAGAGCGCGAGGGCCGGCCGCTGGTGACGGAATTCGTCGATGGCGAAGTGCGTTTCCGCGCGCGCGGCACGAGCGTGCCGGACAACCTGGGGATCCAGGACCGCGCCTCGGTACTGATGCAGCTGGCCGGCATCGGCCTGGGCGGCCCGGAACAGCTGCAAGGCAGGATCGCCGTGGTGGTGGCCGGCGCCGACGAAGCCACCATCGAATACTACGAGGTGCTCGGGCTGGAAACCCTGGCGATGCCGCTGGGCGCCCTCGAGGCCTGGCACCTGGCCCAGCCGGCGGTGCCGGGCAGGACCCGGCTCGAGGTCTGGCTGGCACCCGAGCGCGGCTGGCTGCCGGTGCAACTGCGCCTGACCGGCGCCGACGGCGCCGTGACGACCCAGAGCGCCAGCGCCATCACGACCGGGAGTACCGGCGCGGCGGGCACAGGCGGTTGACCGGAATCAGTCGCGCACGCGGCGCCAGCCGGCCTTGCGTGCATCCTGGGCCTGGGCCGAGGGAAGATCCTTGGTCAGGTTGCCGCCGTCGGCGGTGGTGGCCACCAGCTTCAGGTCGCCGCTCGGCAGGCGCACGATGATGAAACCGACCGCCGCCGAGGTGGTCGACAGGGGACGGCCGACGACCATGCCGTCGGTATTGTCCTTCAGCAGCGGCTTTCCGGTGCAGACGTCCAGCTGGTAGAGGTTGCTGGTGCCGCCCACCGTGCACGAGGTCGAATTGGTCGGGATGTTGCTGACCACGTTCAGCGTGCCGGCCACGACTTTCGGATCGAGGTTGACGCGCTCGCCGTCGTTCTTGTCGATGTCGAAGTACCAGCCGGCCTTGCTGCCCAGCGACACCGCCGTGTCGCTGATGGTGTAGTTGCCGGCCTTGGTCTTGGTCAGCACCTGGTGCGACATCGCCGCGTCCGTGCGCCAGTCGGCGGCGGCGATGCCGCTGCCCTTGTCCTTCAAGACGTACACGCTCTGGTCGCTGATGTCGGCGATGTCGCCGACGTCGAGCAGGCGGCCGGTGCCGAACACCACCATTTTGCTCACGCCGCTGGTGACCACGCCGCCGGTCCCGGTGCTGTCGACCTGGCACAGGGTGACTTCGGGACTCGTGGTCACCGGCTGCAGGGTGCCGGCGTCGCCCATCTGCAGCACCGCCGGGGCGCCCTGGCGGGTGAAGTCGAAGCGCCACATCTTGCCGCTGTTGTCGCCGCCATAGACATAGGTCACCAACGGATCGGTCAAAGGGTTGGCCGTGATCGCCGTGATGCGTGCGAAGCCGGAGGGCGTGCCGACGCTGCCGGCGCCGGTCGAGGTCTTGTTCAGCACCTGGCCGGTGGCCGCATCGACCACGTACAGATAACCCTTGCCGTCGCCGCCGGCGACGCCATCAGTGCCCGGCACGTTGTTGTAGCCCGAGGTCAGGAACACCACCCAGCGCTCGACGCCGTTGGCATCCTTCCAGGTGCCGAACTGGGGGTTGCCGAAGGACAGGCCGAGGTCGGGGTCGGACCTGGCGCACAGTGAGGCATCGGCGCACAGTTCCCACAGCGGCGCCGGATTTGCCGGATCGGTGACGTCGAGCGCGTAGAAGCCGCGGCCGCCGCCGTTGAGGCCCGCCACCAGCACGCTGTGGAAGGCGGTGCCGATCTTGACGTCGCCGATTTCCGGCGCGCCGTCCGTGGTGAACTGGTGGTTCAGGCCGTAGTTGACGCTGGCTTGCGCCGGCAGCTTGCGCATCGTGATGCGCGGCACGTAGGCCCACAGTTCTGTGCCGTTCTTTGCGTCGAAGGCATGCAGCATGCCGTCATTGGCGGCCACGAACACGGTGGGCTTGCGCGCCACGACCTTGGCATCGTTCTTGAAGGCGGTATATTCGGCGCTGGTGTACCCCTTGCGCGGTTCGCGCAAATAGGCCGGCTTGGACGATGCGATGTCGCCCAGCACCACCGGGATCGGTCCGGTGGCACCCTCGGGCGTCTTGTCGCTGCGCGTATAACTGCGCAGCACATTGTCGTTGGCGTAGGCCTGCTGGCCGCGCAGCCAGTCGATGATGGTGCCGCCGTCGTTGACGATGGCCTGGTTGGCGGCGCTCAAGCCGGCGCACTGCGACAGCACATTGCACTTGTTGTCGAACCAGGCGCGTTCGGTGGCCGTCATCGCATCGTATTTGAAGGGCTTGAGGGTGCCGGTTTCCACGTTCAGCATGCGGATGTCGCGGGTGTCGGTGGTATCGCCGACCTTCAGGCCGACCGTGTCGGAGGTGGTCCACAGGACGGTATCGCCGACTACCCCGCTGGCGGTGTCGATCTTGCGGTCGGACAGCTGGCCGAACCATTTCACGGTGGTGAAGGTCGAGGAGAACACGTCGTTGTCTTCCTGCGAGATGTTCGGGGTCGAGGTAGCGGCCGCAGCGGCCGCGCCGACGCGCACCTGGATGTTCGACAGCGCCGTGCTCAGGCCCTGCACCACCTGGGTCGGGTCGGAAGCGCTGAAATACCTGCCGTGGCCGTTGATGGCGGCGTGCCACAGGTCGTCCACGCGCGACTGGTAGGCGGCCGAGCCGCTGCTGTCGCCCGTCTTCGGGTCCGGCCACACATAGGGGCCGTTGTTGTTCCACGGGCAGCCCTTGGTCACGCCATTGGTCAGCTTGTAGAAGTCGCCGCCCGCTACCGGGAAGGTATCGTACTTTGCCTCGTAGTTCATGACGCCGTCCACACCAAGGCCAAGCGCGTAGGTATTCATGTGCAGGCGCTGGTTGTCGTTGGCGCCGGCCGGGACCAGGCCGTCCTTTTCCATGTTTTCGAGGTCCCTGCGCAGCGATTCGCCCTTGCCGTTGGAGCCGCCGTTGTACCAGTACAGGGCGACGTCGGCCAGCGAGTTGTAGCTCTGGACGCTGGTGTCGAGGCAGCCGGTGTCGAGCGCACAGAAGCGTTCCTTGCTGGCGACGTTGTCGTTGTTGACTACCTCCTTGGCAGGATTGCCGTTCCAGTAGCCGTCGGTGGTGATGAAGGTGAAATTCTGCTGGCAGGCGTACTGCACCGCCGCGGCACTCTTCGCCACTTCGTAGTTTTCCTTGTTGGCATACATCAAACCGATCGAGTGCAGGGCCTGGCGGATCGGCGTCGATTGGTTGCCGTTCATCCCGTACAGGCTGGTGTACCATGCGGCGCGGTCGTCGCCGGCAAACTGCCTGGGCACGTTCATGTCGCCCTGGGCCGCCGCCACCGACAGCGACACGATGCCGACGTTGTAGTTCGCCGTCAGCGACTGGAAGGCCTGGCCGACCGCCGTTTTCATCATCTGGTTGCGCGACTTGTAATAGGCGTACCAGTTGGCGAAGTTGGTCATTTCCTCGTCGTAGCTGCAGGTGGTCCCTGTGCAGTCGGTACGGCCGAGGTCCTTCGGATAGCTGTTCACCGAGGAGATGATGTCGGTACGCACGAAGATTGCCGCGCCGGCACCGAGCGGCGTGGTGGTGACCGGAATCTTGTCGATCGCGCTGGCTTGCGGAATGCTGGTCGGCAGCGCGACGAACTTCAGGTTATTGCCGTTGTTGTTGATCGTGCCCATCGTCACGGCCTTGCCGCCGGAAACGGTGCTGGTATCGACCAGGCACAGCACATTTTTCGCGTAGCCCTTGCAGACGTCGGTGATGGCATCGCCGCCGGCATAGGCCTTGATCGCGCCGCCGGTGCCGATGGCGGTGACCAACTGGCTCACCACGCCGTTGGCATCCTTGTTCTTCAGCGAGAGCGAGTTGTTGCCGGTGTAGCTCAGGAGCGCCGTGTCACCGAGGCTGGTGACGCCGCTGAGCGTGGTGTTGTTGCCGCCGCTGCCGGTGACGGTGACGATCGCGGTCGGGCGCTGGGCGGGCTTGATGATGACCGGGTCGGTATCGACGCCGATGGTCCAGCCGCTGCGGCTGTCGTTGGACACCACCGAACAGGTACCGGTGTCTTTGGTAGTGGCGCCGGTCTTGCAGTCGATCGGGATCACGGCCACGATGTTGTTGCTGGCGAGGTTGGTGATGCCGTACTCGCTGCAAGCCTTGGCCGTCGAATTCGATGGCGTCTTGACGCAGGCGACGTACTGGTTGGTGAGGCCGGACTTGTTGGTGATCGATGCCGCGATCGCGGTCGCCAGCGCGGTCTGTTCACCGGTGGAGTTGGTGCCACCTGTGGCAGCGATCGGGCCATTGCTGATCGTCACTACACCGTTCGGCTCGGCCACAGTGACGGCGTTGATCTGCAGGTTGGTGTCGGCGGTGGTGGCGCCGATGGTGATGGTGCCGTAGGCGGCCACCGGCACCGCGGTCGGATTGGCGAAACGCGGGTATTTGTAGCCGGGTACCGTTTTGCCATCGCTGTCCTTGTCGTCGCTGGAATACTTCGCGCGGCACAGGCTCAGCGAGGCGTCCTTGCACCAGCGCACCTTGGCCGGCACCGGATAATCGGTCGGCGCAGCGTCACCCACGTTGGTGGTCTTGCAGGTGGTCATGGTGGCGTCGGTGCACCACTCGGCGACGTTGATCGTGTAATAGTAAGGATTGCCGTAATAGACCACGCCCGTGTAGCGGTTGTCGTTCGGGTAGGTGTAGGTAGCCGTGTTGTAGACGCAGTTTTTTTTCTCGGTATCGCACCATTTCAGGTCCGGGAAACCGGTGACCAGGTTGGTGTTGTCGGCAGCCCCGCCGGTGAGGTCCCGCTTGTTGACGCCGAAACCATCGGTGCTCACCGAGGTCCAGTCACTGGTTTTAGCGCGCGTCATCGAGTTGTAGCTGGTGCCGCTGGCAGTCACCGGCGGCGTATACCGCACCTTGGGATCGTAGTACTGGCGATTGAAATCGGCGCTGTTGAACGGCGGATGGCCGACCGTGCAGCCCTGCGTCGTCGGGACCACGTTGCCTCTGTTGGTCGTCCACATCTTCGAATACAGGCGGCAGGTGACGGTGTCATCGACGAAGTCCGGCGTGAAGGTGTAGGCCATCGACCCCGAGTTATCGTAGAGGAGCATCAGGTTGGGCCTGACGTTGCCTGTGCCGTTGATGTTCAGCAGCGGCAGTTGCGCGATGCTGGTGACCGCCGCCGAAGCGCCGGCGCCGGACAGGACGAGACACAGGAAGCCAAGGAGGCCGAGGATCTTCTTCATGGACGAAAACTCAAGCGGGTGGTAGGTAAGGGGCTGATCGACAAAAGCCGGCCTCAGATCAGCACGATCATCTGGTTGGTGACGCTGGCGCCCTTGGCGCCGCGCAGGCGCGCGGTGATCACGTAGTGCACCTGGGGACTGCCCGCGTAGGATGGCGCGTTCGACGCCAGGCTGGTGCCCAGCCCCACCGCGCTGCCCAGCAGTGCCGTGTTGGCGGCAGTTTGCACGCACTGGTTATTTGCGGCGCCTGGGGGCTTGCGCGCCAGGCACAGGCGATGGATCACGTATTCGATGTTGCCGCTGCCGTCGGGCGCGGCGATGGTCTTGCTACCGTCCCAGAACTCGTCGTCGCGCGGCGTCTGGGTGGTGTCCAGCAGGGCAACGTAGCCGTTGTCGGCGCTGTCGGTATCCAGGGTTGTCTTGCTGGTGGCGGCGGTCGCCTTCAGCCAGTCGAAGCCGGTGTGCAGGCCGAGGTCGACCGACTGGCTCAGGGTCGCGTCATAGGCCAGGTTACCGGTGGTGAGCGTGGTCGAGTGGATCGACTTCATCAGGTAGATGCTGGACACCAGCATCACCGCCAGGATGATCAGCACCACCGGCAGGGCCAGGCCGGCCGCGCGGCGGTGCAAGGTCGGACGGGAAGTACGCATGCTCACGGCCTCCATCCGGCGTTGCGCAGGTTGACCACGGTCTCGAACACGCGGTAGCGGTAGCATTGCCACTGGTTGCCGTCGCCGGCAACCGCGACGTCGACGGTGATTGGCACCGCCGTCACGCCCTGCGGCACCTCGGCCTTGAACACCGTCGGCTTGTCCAGGGTCGCCTTGCAGGTGGCGCCCGCCCCCACCCGTTCCACCGCCTTGCTGCGCGCCACCACCGCCAGGCGTACCGCCGCGATGCGCTGGTAGTCGCCGGCATCGCCGGTCACGCCGTCGTTATCGGCATCGTAGATCGCCGAGGACCACCGGCCGACCTGCATCCCGCCCTGGGGCTGGAAGGCGCTGCCGGCGCGTGTATCGAAGCCGTACTGGGCCTTGATCGAGACAATATTGTCGCTCACGGTGGCCGGCGTGGTCGAGGCGCCACCCAGGTCGGTGGAACGCAGCTGCAGGAAGCCGTCGGCCACCGACCAGGTATGGAAGGACAGCGCCTTCGCCTGCCCCAGGTTGAACAGGCGTGCCATGCCGCCGGTGAAGGAGGCGCCCAGGCCATTATTCTTGTTGAAGCGATAGGCGCTGTCCCTGGCAATGGTCAGGTACTGCGGACCCGGGGGCGGCAGCAGAGCCTCGGGCTTGCTCGAGATCTGCGCCAGCGCGCAATCGCCGCCCGGTTTTTCCGGCGCGACCACGATCACGTCGCCCTGGCTGAAGCCGAAAGGCACGCGGTCGACGTCGATGCGGGTGCCGCTGGCGTAGCTGGTGGTCAGGCGCAGGGTGGCGGTGCCCGCCTGCGAACTGCCGGCGTAGAATGTGATGCGGTCGGGTGCGGCGCCCTGGGCTTCGATCACCACGGGCGCCAGCGGCGTGACCGGCGTGGTGCCGCGCATGGCCGGCGCCAGGGTGTAGCCGCCGTCATCCAGGAAATGGGTATTGCATCCCGCAACGATCGTATCGTTGAGACCGAAGCCGGCCTGGCCGGCATCGCCGCTCATGGAAAACAGCGCCACCATCCCGTTCTGCATCGAGTCCGAACCGCCCAGCTCGGCTTCGCGGCTGCGCTCGGAGTCGGCCACCATGCGCAGCGCGAAGGCCAGCGCCAGCATGGCGATGACCACGCTGATCATCAGCTCGATCAGGGAAAACCCCTGCTGGCGGCGAATCGACTTGGTCGTCATGTGGCGTTGGCGATATAGGAAGTGATCACGTGCTGGTTGGCGGCGGTATTGGCCTTGCGCGCCCAGGAGATCGTGATCGTGACGCGGGTGCGGCTGGTGCCGGCGGCGGGCGCCAGCGCGACCTTGATGGCGGCGCCGGGGATCTGCTTCTGGGTTTCCAGCACCCAGGGCGCGATGCGCGGGCCCGCCGTGGCGCCGGCCGCCAGTGCGTAGGCGCCGAGGTTGGCCTGGTCGGCCGCCATCGTGCCCAGCAGCTTGTCGGCGGCGATGGTGGCCTCGGCGCGCATGCCGGTGTCGGACAGCGCCGAATACGAACGCGCCTGCAGGCCGATGATGCCGAGCAGGCCGACGCCCAGCAGCACCACGGCCACCAGGGCCTCGATCAGGGCGATGCCGCCCTGCCTGCGGGCGGACGGAAGTGAAATCGGAAGCGCGCGCCTCATGGCGGACAGCCTTTCGGCGAATGCGGCGCGGCGTCCGGATTGCAGATGACCACGCCGCCGCCGAGGTTGAGCGCCACCCGCATCCGGGGGAAGGCGCCGCTGCGCGCACTCGCCGGCGCCAGTTCGATGCTCCTCAAAGGCGCGGCGATGCGGCTGTCGACCCAGCCCAGCGGGGTGAAGTAGACGGTATCGGCCCCCACCGGATCGACGGTCAGTGCGATCGCCGTCGACGACGGCATGGTGCCGGCACTGCCCGCCACCGAACGGAAACCGGTGGTCTGGTCGGGGTCTTCGCCGGCGGCCGCACTGGCGGTCGACCACTCGCCGCTGATGTCGCTGCAAGGCTTACCGCTGATCGGGAAGCAGATGTCGACGCGCCAGTCGGCCTGGCCGTTGTCGTTATCGACCAGCACCAGGCGGCTGGCGCTGTTGTGCGCCACCGCCTGGCTGCGCGCCAGCATGAAGCCGTCCTTGTAGAAGCCGGCGGCGCTGGCCGCCTTGCGCGCCAACATCCAGTTCGACATGCTGGGCGCACCGACCGCGAGCAGGATGCCGAGCACGGCCAGCACCACCGCCGCCTCGATGAAGGTGAAGCCGCCGTCGTGGCCAGCGCGGCCGGCGCGGCTTACTGGACGCACTGGCCGCCCTTGCGGTCGATCCAGCAGCTGTCGCTGCTGCCCCAGCCGGCCGGCAGGTCGCTGGTGCGCGTGCCGCTCTGGTCGATGGTGTAGTTGAAACCGGCGGCCTGGCCTTTGCCGGTGGCCTTGATCTTGAAGCCGGACGCGCTGGGACTGACCAGGCTGTAGGTGAAGTTGGTGCCGGCGGGGGGCATGCGCGAAGGCGTCTCGGTGTCGAAATCGACGTAGGTATGCTTGTTCGACCAGTATTCCTCGGCCGCCGTCTGGGCCGAACCGAGGGCCGTGAATGCCTCGGTCAGGCGCGCACGCATCAGGTAATTGCCGTAGGCGGGAATGGCGATGGCGCTCAGGATGCCGATGATGGCCACCGCGATCATCAATTCGATCAGCGAAAAACCCGCCGCGTTTTTGCTCCGTTTGTTCTTGTTCATCCAGCCCTCTGACGCCGTTATCTAGTTAAAAGATTTCCGTACGTCAATGTTAGCCCAATTCGTTCTGGATTGGTCGCGAAAAAGCGACACGGCCACATTTTGTTGTACAAAGTCGGCGCAATTTATGCAAGCTTTTGGCATTCGATTAACGGGCGTTTGCAAGGAGATAACGCAAACGCGCGCTCACAGACTGCGCGTCATGTAGATCGCGGCCCCGGGATAGGACGCCAGGGCGCTGCACGGTGGCCGTCCGGCATCCTCGCGGTACCCCAGCGACTCCCAGAACGCGCGTGTATCCTGTACCGAGACCAGGGCCGTGTGGCGCAAACCGTCCGACGCCGCCCGCGCCAGCAAGCGCGCCACCATGCGCCGTGCCAGGCCCCGGCCGAGCGCATGCGGCGCCACCGCCAGGTCGTGCAGGTAGAGGGTGTCGGGCGCAGGCGCCGGCGCGAAGGGCGCATCCAGCGGCGTGACCCTGCCCAGCAAGGAGGGGTAGGCGAACACATAGGCGCACACGGCGCCATCCAGGCAAGCCACCATGGCAGTCGACGGTGCGCTGCGCAGGCGCGCACCCAAGACCGCGGCCGCTTCCTGCATAGCGGGCGGATAAGCGGCGGCCTGCACCGCCAGCACGGCCTCCAGGTCGCCCTCCCGCATGTGGCGCAGCGCTATGCTTGGTGATGCCATGTTCCCTCCTCTGCAATCAGGCGCGCATTATGCATGAGGGGCCAGCCGGACATCCTTGTTTACCGGAGCGGCTAAACTTTGCCGGCGATCCGTGCATCTATTGCTTGCATCAAACATTTCAGGCTATGTTACGACACTGTTATCACGATGCCTGGAGCCCGCATGTCCCCTCGTCCCACCCTCGGCGCCGTGGCGCTGGCCATCGGCGCGCTGTGCGCCGCGCAACAGATCGCTCACGCCGCTGCACCCGGCAGCAAGGCGGCCGAAGTCAACGTCTTCATCGGCACCGGCGGCGACGGCCACACCTTTCCCGGCGCCACCCGGCCCTTCGGCATGATCCAGCTGAGCCCGGACACCCAGGTGCGCCACTTCAAGCAGAGCTATCCCTGGGCCGCCGGCTACCGCTACGAAGACGATTCCATCCTCGGCTTTTCGCATACCCACTTCTCCGGCGCCGGCCATTCCGACCTCGGCGACGTGCTGCTGATGCCGACCAGCGACGAGCTGAAACTCGATCCGGGCTATCCCGAGCGCCCGTTCAGCGGCTACCGCTCGCGCTTCTCGCACCAGCAGGAGCATGCCGAGCCGGGTTACTACAGCGTGAAACTGCTGGACAACGATGTCGACGTCGAGCTGACCGCAAGCGAACGCGTCGGCCTGCACCGCTACCGCTTCAAGCCCGGCAGCACGGCCAAGGTGATCCTCGACCTGCGCGCCAGCATCTACGATTACGCCGGCAAGAATCTGTGGTCGCGCCTGCGCCTGCGCGGCACGGACACCATTACCGGCATGCGCGAGACGCGCGGCTGGGCGCCGGGGCGCCAGCTCTACTTTGCAATCCAGTTTTCGCGCCCGCTGCAGGCGCACCAGCTGCTGAACCGCGAGGAAGGCGTCGAGTACCGCGGTTTCGCGGCGCCGGGCAAGACGCCGGCCGAGAAAGTGCTGGTCGAGGGCAAGGCGCTGGAAGCCACCTTCGACTTCGGCCAGCTGCAGGATGCGCCGCTGCTGGTGAAGGTCGCCGTCTCGGGCGTCAGCGAGGACGGCGCGCTGGCCAACCTGGCCGAGATGCCGGGCTGGGATTTCGACGGCGAGCGACGCAAGGCCGGCGACGCCTGGGAAGCGGCATTGGGCGCGGTCGAGATCGAGGCGCCGCAGCCGATGAAACGCATGGTGTACACCAGCCTGTATCACAGCCTGCTGGCGCCGACCCTGTTCATGGACAGCGACGGCAAGTACCGCGGCCCGGACAACGCCGTGCACCAGGCCCAGGGCTTCCGCTTCCACTCGACCTTCTCGCTGTGGGACACCTACCGCGCCCTGCACCCGCTGCTGACCCTGATCCAGCCCGAGGCGCGCAATGTCGACTTCGTGCGCTCGCTGATCGAATCGCAGAAGCTCAGCCCCTACGGCATCCTGCCGGTGTGGCAGTTCGCCGGTCTGGAAACCTGGTGCATGATCGGCTACCACGCGGTGCCGGTCATCGCCGACGCCTATATGAAGGGCCTGAAAGGCTTCGATGCCGACGAAGCCCTGAAGGCGATGACCGCCAGCGCCGAGTACGGCCCCTACGGCGGCCTGCAACACTATATGAAGCTGGGTTACGTGCCGATCGACCTCGAACCGGAAGCGGCTTCCAAGACCGTCGAATATGCCTTCGACGACTGGACCATCGCGCGCATGGCCGAGAAGATGGGCCGCAAGGAAGTCGCCGCGACTTATTACAAGCGGGCGCAGAACTGGCGCAATGTGTTCGATCCCAAGACTGGCTTCGTGCGCGCGAAAAAGTCGAACGGCGAATTCCGTACGCCCTTCAGCCCGGTGCAATCGAACTTCGGCAGCGACTACACCGAGGGCAGCGCCTGGCAGTATTCCTGGTACATGCCGCATGATAACGCCGGCCTGGTCAAGATGCTGGGCGGTGACGCCGGGCTGCAGTCCAAGATCGACCAGGTGTTCGACGCCAAGGTCGACCCCACCGTGTATGCCCACATGGAAGACATCTCCGGCCTGATCGGCCACTACGCCCACGGTAACGAGCCGTCGCACCACGTGGCCTATCTGTACAACTACGCGGGCGCGCCCTGGAAGACCCAGGCGCGCCTGGGTCAGATCGTCGCCAGCCAGTATGCCGACGCGCCGAACGGCCTGGCCGGCAACGACGATCTCGGCCAGACCTCGGCCTGGCTCGCCTTTACCTCGATGGGCTTCTATCCGGTGGCGCCGGGCAGCAACCAGTACGCCATCGGCCGCCCCTTCGTCGAACGCGCCACGCTGAACCTCCCCAACGGCAAGCGCTTCACGGTGCGGGCCGAAGGCTTGAGCGCGGCCAACGGCTATGTCGGCAGCGTGCGCCTGAACGGCCAGCCGCTGGCGCGCAGCTATCTGCGCCACGAGGACATCATGGCCGGCGGCGAACTGGTGTTCACCATGCAGGCCACGCCGAACACCGCCTGGGGCAAGGACAAGGGCGCGCGGCCCTACACCCAGACCGCGTATTGATGTCCTCAGGCGCCGTAGCAACGGCGGCGCCGGCGCGTGACAATTGGAGAGCAATGCGGGTACGGCGGCGGGTTACCATGGGATTTTCCCGTCCGCCGACCCCATGAAGCCCGCCCGTATCCCGTTGTTGCTCTCCCTGTCGTTGCTGCACGCCCTGGCCCCTGCCGCCCATGCCGCCGATCCTTGTAACGACACCTGCCAGGCGCTGGTGCGCGAAGGCCATGCGCTGCAAGCGCAGGGCCAGTTCGGGCCGGCCTATCAGAAGTTCAAGGCGGCCTCGGATGCTTCGCCGTCGGCTTCCATCCCCGCATCCTCCGCCGCGGCACTGATGCTGCAACTGTCGGCCGGCGCCGCGCCCGAGCGCGCCGACAAGCTGCGCGCCAGTGCCCGCGACATGGCCAGCCAGGCCGCCAGGCTGGCGCCCGACGATCCCGTCGCCCAGGAAGTGCTGCGCGAGCTCGACGACGGTCCGTCCGCCCCACTCCATGCGCCATCGCCCCAGGCCGCGCGCAGCCGCGCGCAAGCCGAAGTTCTGTTCGCCCGCCAGCGCTACGACGAGGCGCGCGCGAAATACGAAGAGGCGATGCGCGCCGATCCCGCCTATTCGGTGGCATGGGTCGGCGCCGGCGACTGCTACTTCATGCAGAAGGACCTGGCAGGCGCCGAAGCGATGTTCCGCCGCGCCACCGAGATCGAACCCCTCAACGCGCAGGCCTGGCGCTTCCTGTCGGATGCCCTACTAGGCCAGGGCAAGCGCGCCCAAGCCGAGGCAGCGCTGATGACGGGCATCGGCGCCGACCCGTCGCAGCGCCCGAGCTGGAGCAAGCTGGCGGCGCTGCGGGCCGGCGGCACCAGGCCGCTGGTGCCGCTAGGGCTGCAGCGCGGCGCGCGCGTGCTGACGGGCGCGGACGGCAAGCTCACGGTGCAGATCGATGAGCGCTACAGCAAGGTCATGGACACGCCCGACGGCGCGGTGCGCCTGACGCTGGCGCTCCAGGAAGCCAACCTGCGCAAAGCCGCCGGCGACAAGACAGCCGGCAAGCCATCGTCCGCCTATGAGATCGAACTGGAAGCCTGGCGCACCGCCCTGCGCGTCGTGGACGAGCTGAAGGACAAGAGCGGCAAGGCGCTCACCGACCCGGCCTTGCTGCGGATGCAGGCCATGGCGCGCGACGGCCATCTGGAGCCTGCCATCCTGATCCTGCTGTTCCGCCAGGCCTACCGGCCGGCGCTGGATGCGTGGACCGCGGCCCATCCGGGCGGCGTGCAGGCCTTCATCGACCGCTACGCCATCCGCCCCTGAAGCCCGGCGCCGGGCGCCAGCGCGCGCAGGGCGCCCAGCTTGTCCGGACTGCGCACCACATAGATGGCGGCGATCAGGCCGTCTTCGACCAGCAAGGCGGGCGAGACCGAGCGGCGGGTGCACGCCGTCGCCGTGTGGCGCGAAACACCCTTCTTCACCGCGCGCGAGCGCGCCGCGCTGGCCTGGACCGAAGCCTTGACGCGGCTGTCCCAGCAGCCCGACCTCGAGCGCGAGTACGGGGCGCTGAAGGAGCAGTTCAACGACAAGGAAATGGTCGATTTGTCGCTGGCGCTTGCCGCCATCAACAGCTGGAACCGGCTGGCGGTGGGCTTCGGCCTGCAGCCCGCGGTTTAGGCACGCACCAGGGCCGGTGGCGGTGCCGCTTCCAGCGCGGGCTCCAAATGCGGCGCCGGCCGCGCATGCAATTTGCCCGGCCGGACCCGCAGCGGCGCGCGCGGCGTGTCCGGTTTCACCGAAGTCAGCAGACCGGTGTAAGGCGGCGTGTCGGGATCGATCTCGACCGGTTCGGCGCCGCCGCGATCGCCGCGCAGGAACTGGGCAATGGCGATGTTCACGAGCGCGCGCTTGGCGAGTTCGGCATTGGGCTGGACCCGCTTGTTAAAGTACAGGAACACATGGGTGGCACCGGCCGCATCGGTGATCTCGACCTTTTTCGGGAGCGAGAATCCATAGCGGCCGCTGGCCCAGAGCCTGACGATGCAAGGCCCGCCGTCGGGTGGCATAAAACTGAAGTTCATGCTCCCAGCGTAACCCCTGGCGGGCGGGCGTTCGTTTCGAATTTGTGCCAAACCGTAACGCAGGGAACAGTTATTCCTTTAGCTCAACAATAAACCCGGGGCGGCTCAGACGAAGCCGGCCACTGCGTGCGGCACGTAAGGCGCTTCCAGGCGCGCGATTTCCTCCTTGGTCAGCCCGACCTTCAGGGCCGCCACCGCGTCATCCAGGTGCGCCAGCTTCGAGGCGCCGATGATGGGCGCGCTCACGCCGGGTTTTTGCGCCACCCAGGCCATCGCCACCTGGGCGCGCGGGATACCGCGCGCGGCCGCCACCTCCTTCACCGCCTCGGCCACCCGGCGATCCGCGTCCTCGGTGGCCGCGTACAGCTTGCGCGTGACCTCGTCGGTGTCGGAGCGCTTGCTGGACTGTTCCCAGTCGCGCGTGAGGCGGCCGCGCGCCAGCGGGCTCCAGGGCATCACGCCGATGCCCTCGGCGGCGCACAACGGCAGCATCTCGCGCTCTTCCTCACGGTACAGCAGGTTCAGGTGGTTCTGCATGGTGGCGAACCGGGTCCAGCCATGCTGCCGCGCCAGGTAGAGCGCCTTGGCGAACTGCCAGGCGTGCATCGAGGAGGCGCCCAGGTAACGCACCTTGCCCGCCTTGACCACGTCGTGCAGCGCTTCCAGCGTCTCCTCGATCGGGGTGGCGTAATCCCAGCGGTGGATCTGGTACAGGTCGATGTAGTCGGTGCCGAGGCGGCGCAGGCTGGCGTCGACCTCGGTCATGATCGCCTTGCGCGACAGGCCGCCGCGATTCGGGCCCTTGCCCATTGGGTAATACACCTTGGTGGCGATCACGACTTCATCGCGTTGCGCGAAGTCACGCAGCGCGCGCCCGACGATTTCCTCGCTGGTGCCGTCCGAATACATGTTGGCAGTGTCGAAGAAATTGATGCCCATTTCCACCGCGCGCCGGATGATCGGGCGGCTGGCGTCTTCGTCCAGGGTCCAGGGATGGGTGCCGCGCTCGGGCACGCCGAAGGTCATGCAGCCCAGTGCCAGCGGGGACACCAGCAGGCCGGTATTGCCAAGTCGTTGGTAGCGCATGCTCGCCTCTCGCAAAACCCCACCTTACCAGAGCCGGCGCCGGGCTGCATGCATGCGTGCACCGCCGTCGCGGGATCGCATGTCCCTAGCTGGCATATATGCGCAAGCCCGCGCTCTTTACACCATTTTTACACCGGCCGGGCCAGACTGGCCGCTCCTCGACAGCCAGGAGCAGCCCATGCCCGACCCCGCCCCCTCCCTCCCCGTCTTCGTGCCGGGAGGCCCGATATGATCACCGTGATCGCCAGCGAAACCGGCGGCGCCCTCGACAGCGTGCTGGCCGAGAACCTCGCCGTGCTGTGCCGCCGCGCCGGCCGCCGCGTGCTGCTGGTCGACGCCACGCCCGAACAGGCCTGCCGCGGCTGGGCGCGGGCGCGCGCCGCCACCCATTTGCGTCCGCTGGCGCCGGTGCTGGGATTGCGCGGCATGGGCTTCGGCGAGCGCCTGGCGCGCGAGGGTGCGCTGGCGAGCATGCGCCGCCACGATGTGCTGGTCGGCGCCGGCGGCTGCGACAGCCCGGAATGCCGTAGCGCCCTGCTCGCGGCCCAGCTGGCGGTCGTGCCGATCGCGGTGCGCGACGCCGACGTCGGGGCGCACTACCGCCTGATCGCGCGCCTGAACGCGGCGCGCATGTTCAACCCGGACCTGCGGGTGCTGTTCGTGACGGTGGCCGACGGCGCCCAGGCCAGCCGCGCCGACCTGGCCCGGGTGCGCGGCTACGCACTGGAAGTGATGGGCGGACGCGTGGCCGCCGCCGTGCTGCCGGCCGCCGCGCTGCAGCCGGGCAGCTGCGCGGTCGGCGGCTGCGCCTGCGACGACGGTCCTGCAGCCGCCGGCGCTGCCTTCGACGCCTTCGACGCCCTCGACGCCCTACGCCGCGAAGTCTTCGGCGAGGGCCGCGGCGGGCGCCAGGCGCCATCTTGCGAGGCGGAGAAAACTGTGCAAGGATGAGTGCTGGCTCCCCCCGCTGATCCCATGCGCCCCCTGCCCGCCGCCATCGCTGCCCGCACGCTTGATCCGACCAGCCGGCTTGCGGCCGGCGGGCGCCGCGCCGCATGAGGGCTGCCCGCGACCGCCACCCGTCTTCCGGCACCGCCGGCGGCCTGCTTGCAGCGCTCGATGCCCGCCTGGTCGATGCGCGCGCTCGCGCCGTTTCCGGCTGGCGCCGCGCGCTCGCCGAATTCCTTGCTTTCGGCATCAAGGAGGCGCGCGCCTGCCTGTTCGCCGCCTTGTTCTTCGCCGCAGTGGCGCTGGTGCCGCGCGCCGGCGTCCTCGGCCTGCCGCGCTACGACCTGCTGTTGCTGGTGGCGCTGGCGATCCAGGCCTGGATGCTGCGCGCCGGCCTGGAAACCCGCGACGAGCTGAAGGCGGTCTGCCTGTTCCACGCGGTCGGCTTCGCGCTCGAGGCCTACAAGACCGCGGCCGGCTCCTGGAGCTACCCGGACTTCGCGTATACCAAGCTGCTGGGCGTGCCGCTGTTCTCGGGTTTCATGTATGCGGCGGTCGGCAGCTACATCATCCAGGCGTGGCGCCTGCTCGACCTGCGCATCCGCCATCACCCGCCGCACTGGATGGCGGCACTGACGGCCTGCGCGATCTACGCCAATTTCTTTACCCACCACAGCATCGGCGACTACCGCTGGTACCTGGCGGCCTGTGCCCTGGGACTGTACGCGCGCACCACGGTGGTGTTCCGTCCGCTCGACCGCGAGCGCTGCATGCCGCTGCTGCTGGGCTTCGTGCTGACCGGATTCTTCATCTGGCTGGCCGAAAACCTGAGTACCTTCTGGGGATTGTGGCGCTATCCGAACCAGCTGGGCGCGTGGTCGGCGGTCCATGTGAGCAAATGGAGTTCGTGGTCGCTGCTGGTGATCATGACCTTCACCATCGTGGCCAACCTGAAACACGTCAAGGCGAAGATTCACATCCCGGAGCCGTGAGAGGCCGGACGAGCGATAGACGAAGCGGAGACTAGGCGGAGAGACGAAGCGGAGGGGAAGCGGCAAAGCAAGCGCGGCCGGGAGGCCGCGCCGATCACATCGTGGCGACTTGCACCAGTGTCGGGATACTGGCGAGCGCGACCGCCACCGGCAAGGCGCACAGGACGAGCATCACGCCGATGCGCACGCGGCGGGCACGCTGTTTTTGCTGGGCGAAGCGGGAAAGGCGGAAGCCTGGGTCGGAGTTCATGGTAGTCCTTTCATGCATGATGAATAGCCAATCATAATACGAAGCCAAGGTTTTCGACGACACGAATGGCTGACGTTCCGGCGCCCAACGCAGGCTGCCGGGGCGCCACCGACATCGCAATACCTGCGCTCGCGCGCGCCCCGCAAATGCCGAAAAGCAAAGCGATATTTACGGAGCGAAAGATTTAGATTACACCCGCTGTGCTGCGAATGTCATGCGTTAGAATCACGAACCCGCAATTGTTTTCATTTCGTCTTTTTTAAGCAACTAGAGCAACAACCAGCACGCAAGTCCACATGGAAAATCAGCAGGAAGGCCTGACCCCGAAGCGCCTGAAAGACGTCCTGTCCCTGGCCGTGCGCGGCGAACCCGTCGAGACCCTGCTGAACAGCTTGCTGTTGGCGGCACGCGAGCTGGCCGGCAGCGAGCTGGCGGCATCGATCTACGTGCTCGACGACAGCGGCGGCGCACTCCAGCTCGCCGCCTCGGCCGGCCTGGCGCCGGCGCTGGCCGAAGCCCTGGCGCGCCTGCCGGTGGGCGAACACGAAGCCGCCTGCGGACGCGCCGCCTTCCTGCGCGAAGTGGTGATCGTGCCCGACGTGTTCCGCGAGCCGCGCATGCTGCCTTACGTCCCGCTGGCAGAAGCCCACGGCGTGCGCGCCTGCTGGTCCTGGCCGCTGCACGCCCCGGACGGCGCCGTGATGGGCACGCTGGCCTTTTATCACGCGCAGGCCTGTGCCCCGGATGCCGCGCAAAGCGCCGACATCGGCTACGTCGCCGACATGGCGGCCCTGCTGATCGAACGCGAACTGCGCGAGCGCAGCAACGCGCGCCGCCTGGCCGCCATCGGCGCCGAGTCGGACCGCCGCCGGCGCCTGTATGAAGCGGTGCTCGACAATACGCCCGACCTGAATTACGTGTTCGGACTCGATCACCGTTTCACCTATGCCAACCAGGTGCTGCTGACCATGTGGGGCCGCAGCTGGGGCGACGCGATCGGCAAGAATTGCCTCGAACTCGGTTACCCGGCGTGGCACGCCGAGATGCACGGCCGCGAGATCGAGCAGGTCAAGGCGACACGCGCGCCGATCCGCGGCGAAGTGCCCTTCGACGGGGCGTTCGGCCTGCGCATCTACGAATACATCTTCGTGCCGGTGCTCGGACCCGAAGGCGAGGTGGAAGCGGTGGCCGGCACCACGCGCGACGTCACCGACCGCAAGCGCTTCGAGGAAGAGCTGCTGGCCAGCCGCCAGGAGGCACTCGCCGCCGCCGTGCGCGCCGAGGACGAACAGCGGCGCCTGACCGCGGTACTGGAGGCGGTCCCGGTCGGCATCGTCTACGTCGACACCGAGGGTGTGCCGCAACGCGTGAATGCCGAGTGCCGGCGTTTGTGGAATGGCTCGCCCCAGGCCGCCCGTCCCACCGATCCGGCGGTGTGGAACGGCTGGTGGGCCGACGGCTCAGCGCGTGACGGCCAGCCCATCGCCCCGGCCGACTGGCCCATGGCGCGCGCCCTGCGCGGCGAAAACGTGACCGGCGACCTGGTCGATATCCAGGCCGGCGCACTGCGCCACCACCTGCTGCTGCGCGCCACGCCGGTGCGCGATGCCGCCGGTGAGGTGGCGGGCGCGGTGATCGCGCAGATGGACATGAGCGCCCAGCGCCGCGCCGAAGCCGCGCTGCGCGAGAGCGAGCTGCGCTTCCGCACCATCACCAACGCCATGCCGCAGATGGTCTGGACTGCAGCGCCGGACGGCAGCATCGACTACCACAACGACCAGTTCTACGCCTTCACCGGCCTGGCCCCTGGCTCGGCCGAGCGCAGCGACTGGGCCGAGAGCCACCTGCACCCGGACGACGCCGCCGCCGGCCAAGCCGCCTGGACCTCCGCCGTCCAGTCCGGACAGCCTTACGAAGCCACTTACCGCCTGCTGCACGGCAGCGGCGAATACCGCTGGATCCTGGCGCGCGCGCTGCCGCTGCGCGACGCCGACGG
>Ga0308168_1001161_pt1 | contig 25190 bp, 21 predicted proteins | sample PhyCR2_FD_202133 | JGI IMG/M metagenome (GOLD analysis project Ga0308168, IMG submission 202133) | Phyllosphere microbial communities from UC Gill Tract Community Farm, Albany, California, United States - DLSLRC.R2 | ecosystem: Host-associated > Plants > Phyllosphere > Unclassified | place: USA...
GACGCTGGTGAAAACCATCGGCGGCGCCGCACTCGCCATCGCACTCGGCCACATGGCCCAGGGCATGCAGCGCAACTGAACACACCGATCCCACATCACTCGACAACACCAACAAGGAGTACTACATGGGCATTCTGAGCAATATCTTCCACAAAATCTTCCCTTCGTCGCACCCGGCCGCACAAGCCGGCGGCCAGGCCGGCGCCGGCGCCGCGCCAGCCGCCGCACCGGGAGGCCAGCAAAACGTGCCGCCGGTCGCGCCGCAGCCGCAAGTCACCCCGGCCGCCACCGCGCCGGCCGCCACCCTGAACCAGCAAGTGGACGTCGAAGAAATCCTGACCAACATGCAGGCGCAATCCGGCCAGCAGCTGAACTGGCGCACCTCGATCGTCGACCTGCTGAAACTGCTGAACCTGGACAGCAGCCTGCAATCGCGCAAGGAACTGGCGGCCGAGCTGCATTATTCGGGCGATACCAACGATTCGGCCAGCATGAACATCTGGCTGCACCGCCAGGTGATGAACAAGCTGGCGGCGAATGGCGGCAAGGTGCCGGCGGATTTGAAGGATTGATCAGGTAGCGAACGTCAGCCAATAGTGTTGGCTTAAAAACCGTCGTCCCCGCGAAAGCGGGGAGTCGTTTCCAGCAGTGCCGGGGACGACGTTTCATGGCTAACTAATCGATCAAGCCAATCTTAGAAATAATTGAGCCCCAGCGCCTTGCGCACCTCATCCGTCGTCTGCGCCGCTACTTCACGCGCCTTCAAGGTCCCCTCCTTCAGCATCTGCATCACCTGCCCCTTGTCCTTGGCAAATTCCTCGCGACGCGCACGGATCGGCGCCAGCATGTCTTGCAGGATGGTTTCCAGGCGCTTCTTGACGATGGAGTCGCCCAGGCCGCCGCGCGTGTAATGCGCCTTCATCTCGGCCAGGCCTTCCTTGTCGGTGTCGAAGGCATCCAGGTAAAGGAAGGCGACGTTGCCTTCCACGTGGCCGGGGTCGGACACCTTCAGGTGCAGCGGGTCGGTGTAGACCATCTTGACGGCGGCGCGGATCTCGTCGGCGCTGGCGCCCAGGTTGATGGTGTTGCCGAGCGACTTGCTCATCTTGGCCTTGCCGTCGATGCCCGGCAGGCGGCCGACTTCCGGCACCACCGCCTTGCACTCGACCAGGATCTCGCGGCCGGCGCCGCGGTTGAAGCGGCGCACGATCTCGTTGCACTGCTCGATCATCGGGATCTGGTCTTCGCCGACCGGGACGATGGTGGCCTTGAAGGCGCTGATGTCGGCGGCCTGGCTGGCCGGGTAGACCAGGAAGCCGGCCGGGATGTCGCGCTCGAAGCCGCGCAGCACGATTTCCTGCTTGACGGTCGGATTGCGCTCCAGGCGCGCGACGGTGACCAGGTTCAGGTAATAGAAGGTCAGTTCCGTCAATTCCGGAATTTGCGACTGGATGAAGACGGTGGATTTGGTCGGGTCGATCCCTACGGCAAGGTAATCGAGCGCCACCTCGAGCACGTTCCGGTGTACCTTACCGATGTCATCCATATTGTCCGTGAGCGCCTGGGCGTCCGCGAGCATGATGTATTGGCGGTACTGTTCCTGATAAGCGACGCGCGTGCGCAGGCTACCCACGAAGTGGCCGAGGTGCAGCGGGCCGGTGGGACGGTCGCCGGTCAGGATGATGGGCGCGGGAGCGTTGGTGGATTGCAGACTCATCGGGTTTCCTTGGTGTCTTTGAAGCCCCGACCCTGCCGCGCGCTTGAAGCAACGCCGCCTGAATCGGGGCGGCGTCTAGTGAGGACCACATTCGATACTCTGGCCGCGCGCCGTCAGCGGCGCCACCAGGCAAGATCGGCATGTGGATACGAAAAATTCATGGACCGCATGGTTGCAGGTTGAGGCAGCGCTGTCAACCGCCACCGCACGTAGCACCCTCCCGCCCGCGCCGATGTCATCACTGATCGGGGCGGTTCCGGATTTTTTGTTGCAACAAGATTAATACTTTTGGTGATTTATGAATACTTCGAAGAGCACGAACAGCCACGCCCTCCCCCTCGAACTCTGGGGCGGCCTCGAATGCACCGTCAACCGCGTGCAAGACACTTACCACCAGCAACTCGGACGCAATGGCCATGACGGCCGCGCGGACGACATCGCGCGCTTCGCCGCGACCGGCATCCGCGCGATCCGCTACCCGGTGCTGTGGGAGCGCACCGCGCCGGACGGCATCGACAAGGCCGACTGGTCCTTCCCCGACGAGCGCCTGGCAGCGCTGCGCGCCGCCGGCGTGACGCCGATCGCCGGCCTGATCCACCACGGCAGCGGCCCGCGCCATACCAGCCTGGTCGACCCCGCATTTGCAGAGCAGCTGGCCGAGTATGCCGGCGCCGTCGCCGCGCGCTATCCATGGGTCGAGTACTACACCCCGGTCAACGAAATCTGCACCACCGCCCGCTTTGCCGGCCTGTACGGCGTCTGGTACCCGCACGGCCGCGACAACCGTACCTTCATCCAGGCCCTGCTGAACCAGTGCCGCGCCACCGTGCTGTGCATGCGCGCCATCCGCGCCGTCAACCCGAACGCCAAGCTGGTCCAGACCGACGACCTCGGCAAGACCTACAGCACGCCCGAAATGGCCAGGACGGCCGAGTTCTACAACGAACGCCGCTGGCTGGGCTGGGACCTGCTGTGCGGCCTGGTCAACGAAGAACACGCGCTGTGGAATTACCTGGCCGGCACCGGCATCGACCAGGCCGAGATCCTGTGGTTCCGCGAGAACCCCTGCCCGCCCGACATCATCGGCGTGAATTACTATGTCACCAGCGAGCGCTGGCTGGATCACCGTCCGGAGCGCTATCCGGAGCACCACCGCGGCGTCGCCGACGGCATCCCCTGCGCCGACATCGAAGCCTCGCGCGTGCTGGCCACGCCGACCGCCGGCATCGCCCCGCTCCTCACCGAAGTCTGGGAGCGCTACGGCATCCCGCTGGCGATCACCGAAGCCCACATCGACGCCAACCGCGAAGACCAGCTGCGCTGGCTGCTGGAGATCTGGGAAGCGGCCAAGGAAGTGCGCGGCAACGGGGTCGACCTGCGTGCGGTGACTGTGTGGTCGCTGCTCGGCTCCTTCGACTGGAACAGCCTGGTGACCCAGAACCGCGGCTACTACGAGCCGGGCCCCTTCGACGTGCGCTCGCCCACGCCGCGCCCGACCGCGGTGGCGCGCATGATGCGCGAGCTGTCTTCCGGCGCCCCGCTGTCGCACCCGGTGCTGCGCGGCCAGGGCTGGTGGCGCCGTCCGGGCCGCTGGCTGTGCCAGCAGCCGGTGGCGACGCCGGACGCGGTCGGCTCCATTACGGCCGACGGCCACACCCTGGTCGGCACCGACGCCGCACCGATCCTGATCACGGGCGCCAGCGGCACCCTGGGCCGCGCCTTCGCCCACATCTGCCGCAAGCGCAACATCGCCTACCGCCTGCTGTCGCGCCATGACATGGACATCACCGATGCGGCCTCGGTGGAGCGCGCACTGGCCCTGCACAAGCCCTGGGCGGTGGTCAACACCGCCGGCTACGTGCGCGTGGACGACGCCGAGAACGACGTCGAGCGCTGCATGCGCGAGAACGCCGACGGCCCGGCGATCCTGGCGGCGGCCTGCGCCGCCCGCGGCATCCACCTGACCACCTTCTCGAGCGACCTGGTGTTCGACGGCGCGCAGGACACGCCCTATGTCGAGAGCAGCCCGGCCGCGCCGCTGGGCGTCTACGGCCGCAGCAAGGCGGAAGCCGAGCGCCGCGTGCTGGAGGCGCATCCAGGCGCGCTGGTGGTGCGCACCGCGGCCTTCTTCGGTCCCTGGGACAAGCACAACTTCGTGACCCAGGCGCTGGCGGCGCTGGAACGCGGCGACGCCTTCACGGCCACCGATGACCTGGTGGTGTCCGCCACCTACGTGCCGGACCTGGTGCACGCCTGCCTCGACCTCGCCATCGACGCCGAAGCCGGCATCTGGCACCTGGCCAACCTGGGCGCAGTGAGCTGGGCCGAGCTGGCCCGGCTGGCCGCCGGCAAGGCCGGCATCGACGCCGGCCGCCTGGAAGCCAGGCCGGCCAGCGCCTGCGGCTACGTCGCGGCGCGTCCGCGTTACGCGGCCCTGAGCAGCGAACGCGGCATCCTGCTGCCGGCCCTGGACAACGCCCTGGCGCGCTACCTCGAACTGCGCAAGCAGGACGATCCGGAAATGGAGGAACTGATCCGCACCATGGAGACCCGCCAGCCGCAAGCCGGCGGCCAGCGCCAGATGGAGGAGACGCCGGCGGAGGCGGTTCAGGCGCACGGATCCTGAGCCAGGCGCCGACCGACGGAAAACGTGCCGTCGATATGCGACCGTCGTTATGCGAATTCACCACAAGAAATCATTTTCATTGACCAACAGTAGCAAATTACTGAAAATCAATGTACGTGAACTTGTGAGGAGCAGTTGATGCGATCCGCCGCTGTCCTGTCCATTATCGCCCTGGTCCTGGAGTGTGGCGCCACCGGCCTTGCCGGGGCGAGCCAGCCGCCGCAGCCCGAGGTGCAACTCAAGATGCCCGGCCGCGGCGGCTTCGCCGGCACCGTCGCCGACGGTGTCGCCGACGGCATGTACTGGAACGGCGACAGATACCGCGGCCAGTGGAAGGACGGCAAGCCCGACGGTGTCGGCACGATGACCTACGCGCTGGGCGGCGCCTACGAAGGCGAATGGAAGAATGGCCGCCGCGACGGCAAGGGCAGCATGACTTTTGCCGGCAGCGGCCGCCGTGCCGCGGTGCGCTTCGCGGACGACCGCAGGGTCGACGCTGTGGTGGAGACGCCGTCGGCCGCCACCGAATCCACCAGATTCTTCCTGTTATCGGACACCGACCCGACCGGTTCCCACATCCGCAACAAGGTGGCCTACGGACCCTTGCCGCTGGACCTCGGCTTCGACCAGTTGACGCTCGACCAGCAGCGTTTCGTCCGCTCCTATTACCCGGCGCTGGATGCCGGCGACGATCCGCCCTATCCACGCAAGGGCGGTAAGGAGCTGTACACCTTGCTGGTGTACCTGGCGCGGCATATCGAGCCGAAGGAAGACGTCCTGGTCTACGTCGACGTGGACCAGGACGGCAAAGTCACGTCGGTGGCCACCATGAGCCCGCTCGAACCCAAGGTCAGGCGCCTGATCGCCACCGCCGCCGGCCTGCTGGAGTACAAGCCGGCGCAATGCGGCGGCCAGCCCTGCGCGGGCGTCGTGCCCTTCAACCTTCGGCTGAGCACCAACCTCTGACGCATTTGCAACGCGTATACAATGCCCGGGTCCGCATCGCATAAAGGCCAGTCCCCGTGCAAGAGCAACACGCCTTTCCCTTTCTGCGGGAAATCCTCCTGTTCCTCGCCCTCGCCGGCATCCTGATTCCCACCCTGCAGCGCCTGCGCATCAACCAGGTGCTCGGCTTCCTCGCCGTCGGCGCCCTGTTCGGCCCCTTCGGCCTGGGGTCGATGGCGAGCGGGCTGCCCTGGCTCGCCTACCTCACCTTCCCCAACAACGAGAACGTGGCCATGCTGGCCGAGCTGGGCGTGCTGTTCCTGATGTTCATGATCGGCCTGGAGCTGTCCGCCGCCCGCCTGTGGGCGATGCGGCGCTGGGTGTTCGGCATCGGCAGCGCCCAGGTCGTGCTGTGCAGCGCCCTGCTCGGCGGCGCGGCCTGGCTGCTGCTCGGCCAGAAGGCCGATACCGCGCTGATCCTTGGTCTCGTCTTGTCGCTGTCCTCCACCGCCGTCGTGATGCAGCTGCTGGGCGAGCGCCAGGCCACCGCCACGCCGCTGGGCCAGGCGGTGTTCGCGCTGCTGATGCTGCAGGACCTGGCGGTGGTGCCGATCCTGATCCTGATCGGCGCGCTCGCCAATGGAAACAGTGGCGATGGCGGCGGCGTGGCCCTGGTCGCCGTCGGCGCGATGGCCAAGGCGGCGATCGCCATCGCCCTCATCTACCTGCTCGGCGGGCGCGTGGTGCACCCGCTGTTCCGCGCTTTTGCCCGCCAGCGCCAGCCGGACGTCTTCATGGCGCTGATCCTGCTGTCCACCTTCGGCATCGCCGGCCTGTCCTTCATGGCCGGCCTCTCCATGGCCCTGGGCGCCATGATCGCGGGCCTCCTCCTGGCCGAGACCGAATTCAAGCACGAGGTCGAGCTGATGGTCGAGCCCTTCAAGGGCCTGCTGATGGGCCTGTTCTTCATGACCGTCGGCATGGGGATGGACGTGCGCCAGGTCGTCGAGGCGCCGCTGTGGCTGGCCGCGGCCGTGGCCACGCTGGTGGCGCTCAAGACCTGCGTGATCGCGCCGCTGCTGCGGCTCGGCGGCCTGCCCTGGGGCCGCGCGCTGGAAGGCGGGCTGCTGCTCGGCCAGGGCGGCGAATTCGCCTTCATCGTGATCGGCTATGCGGTCGCCTCCAAACTGCTGGATGCGGCGCTGGGCGGGCGCGTGATGCTGGCGGTCGGACTGTCGCTGTTCGTCACGCCGCTGCTGGCGAAGCTGGGGCGCGGCATCGGCGACCGGCTCGAAGCCCGGGCGCACCGGCATGCGGCCGCCGCCGACGATGCCGCGCTGGCGAATTTGCCGGGCGACGCGCGCGGGCGCGTGATCATCGCCGGCTTCGGGCGCGTCGGCCAGCAACTGGCGAAGCTGCTGGATGCCCAGGGCATCGCCTGGGTCGCCTTCGAGAACGACGCCAGGCTGGTCTCGCGCCTGCATGCGGACGGGGTGCCGGTCTGGTTCGGCAACGCAGCCCGTCCCGAACTGCTGCGCCGCGTGCATGCCGGGCAGGCGCCGGCCATCGTACTGACCATGGACCACCCGAATTCGGCGCTGCAGGCGGTGCGCGGGATCCGCCGCGAATTCCCGCACGCGCGCCTGTTCGTGCGCTCGCGCGACGAACAGCATGCGCGCATCCTGAAGCAGGCCGGCGCCAGCGTGGTGGTGCCGGAGACGCTGGAGGCCAGCCTGCAGCTGTCGGCCTTCGTGCTGGAAGCGATGGGCCTCGACGAGGCCGTGGTCGACCGCATCGTCGACCACGAGCGCGACCTGTTCGCCGCCGCCCTGGTGCAGGCGGCGCCGCGCAAGAGCCACGACACGACGCCGTTATAATCGGCGCAACAATAAACAATCATAACGGGGACGACATGGCATCCGCATCGACTGGCTCATCGACTGACTTACCCAGGGCCCTGGGCCACATCCGCGTGCTCGACCTCTCGCGCGTGCTGGCCGGGCCGTGGTGCTCGCAAAACCTTGCCGACCTCGGCGCCGACGTCATCAAGATCGAACGGCCGGGCGTGGGCGACGACACCCGCGCCTGGGGGCCGCCGTATGCGCCGGATGCCGAGGGCAAGCCCAGCTCCGAAGCGGCGTATTACCTGTCGGCGAACCGCGGCAAGCGCTCGGTCACGGTCGATATCGCCAGCGCGGACGGCCAGGCGCTGCTGCGCGAACTGGTGCTGCATTGCGACGTGGTGCTGGAAAACTTCAAGGTCGGCCACCTCGCGCGCTACGGCCTGGATTACGCGGCGCTCAGCGCCATCAAGCCGGACCTGGTGTACTGCTCGATCACAGGCTTCGGCCAGGACGGTCCCTACGCCCACCGCGCCGGCTACGACTTCCTGATCCAGGGCATGGGCGGCCTGATGTCGATCACCGGCGAGCGCGACGGCCTGCCGGGTGGCGGTCCGCAAAAGGCCGGAGTCGCGATCACCGACCTGATGACCGGCATGTACGCCACCGTGGCGGTGCTGGCGGCCCTGACCCACCGCGACCGCACAGGCCAGGGCCAGCACATCGACATGTCGCTGCTCGACACCCAGGTGGCGATGCTGGCCAACGTCGGCAGCAATTACCTGAACAGCGGGAAGGTGCCTCAGCGCTGGGGCAACGCCCACGCCAACATCGTGCCCTACCAGACCTTCGCCTGTGCCGACGGCCACCTGATCGTCGCCACCGGCAACGACGGCCAGTACCGCAAGTTCGTCGAGGCCGGCGGTTGTCCGGAACTGGGCAGCGACGAACGCTTCGCCACCAATCCGCTGCGCGTGCGCAACCGCGACATCCTGGTGCCGCTGCTGGACGCAATGGTGGCGCAAAAAACCCGCGACGACTGGATCGCGCTGCTGGAAGCGCGGGGCGTGCCCTGCGGGCCGATCAACGGCCTGGACGAGGTGTTCGACAACCCGCAGGTGCGGGCGCGCGGCATGCAGGTGCAGCTGGAACACCCGGCCGCCGGCAGCGTGAAGCTGGTGCGCAGCCCGATGCGGATGTCGGCCACGCCGGCCACCAGCGAGGCCGCCCCGCCGCTGCTCGGCCAGCATACCGACGAGGTGCTGGCCGGGCTGCTCGGTAAAAGCGCCGAGGAGATTGCTACCCTGCGCGCGCAGGGCGTACTGTAGAACAATGTCGTAACCCAACCCAGGAGCAATGCGGATGAAACCAGTTTCCCTGCTGTTCGTTCTCGCCCTTGGCGGCGTCTGTCACCCGGCCCTGGCGCAGGATGGCGCCCCGGCCGCCCAGGCCGCCGCCGCAGTCCAGAGCAAGCTGACCCTGCCCGACGGCACCGTCTATACCGGCACCCTGCGCGACGGCGTGCCCGACGGCCACGGCTACTTCCTCTACCCGAATGGCAACCAGTACGAGGGCGACGTGCGCATGGGCCGGCGCAACGGCAGCGGTGAAATGGCCTACGCCAAGGGCGACGACTACAAGGGCGAGTGGAAGAACGGCAAGCGCGACGGCACCGGCGTGCTGGTCTACATGCTGGGCGGACGCTACGAAGGCCCCTGGAAGAACGACAAACCGTGCGGCGAAGGAAAGCTGGTGTTTGCCGGCACCCCGGGGCGCGAAGCGGCCGTCGTCGACGGGCGTCTGCCGGAGCGCGCCGCGGCGCCCACGCTGCCGCCGACGCGCTACACGCTCAAGCAAGACCGTCCCTCCACCGGGTCGAATATCACGCGCGATGTGGCGCGCGAGATTCCGGTGCCGCCGACGCTGGGCTACGACAAGCTGTCGGCGGCGGAACAGGACAGCGTCAGGCGCTGGTTCCCGGCCCTCGCACCCGGCGACGAACCGCCCTACCCCCTGACCGGTCCGGCGCCTTTCTACAAGACGGTGCAGCGCATCGTCAGCGCCACCCGCCAGCAGGGCGAGATCAGGGTGTACGTCCTGGTCGGCAGGGACGGCAAGCTGGTCAACGTGACCGCGATCGGCCTGGATAATCCGGAAGTGCGCAAGGCGGTATCGATGGCTGCCGGCATGCTGCAGTACAAGCCCGCGCTGTGCGCGGGACAGCCCTGCGAGATGATGTACCCCTACAGCCTGGCGCTCACGATGGAACCGTGAGCGCGCCGCGAGACGGGCCCGATTGTCCGGCCAGGTTAACTGATCAGTGCGATCAGTGCAGCTTGTGCTTGAAGTCCGACAGTTCCGCGTGCACGCGGCTGACGGCCGCTTCCAAGTGGGCCGGCATCTGCGGCAGGCTGCGGCTGATGCGCTTGGCTTCGTCGCCCATGTCTTCCAGGCTGTCGACGCAGGCGATGATGCGCTGCTGGTCGTTCGACTGCATCACACCCTGGGCCTGCTGGACTTCCTGGGACAGCTTCTTGATGCAGTCACGGATCTCGGTCGGCGCGTCCTGCGAGGACTGGCAGGCTTGTTCTGCTTCGCCGATGGTTTGCTGAATATGAGTAAAGCGCTGCTGGATTTCGTTTGCTTGCAACATGACGTACTCCTTTGCGTTGGGTTGGACTCATACGCATCCGGGGGATGCGGGCTAGCGGACAACCATAGTAGACCCGGTGCCCGGAAGGTGGCGCACGGACCGCCGGAGCGGCTGGGTTCACGCTGCAGCATGCCTGCTGAAATTCGCCGAATTTGATAGTGCAAACCCGCTTCCGGATGCCTGCATGTTGACCAAGCCTACCCAGCATGCAATAGTGCATTTCCTTTTTGCCCACGAAAGTCTTCGCATGTGCTCATTTGTCCGCTCCAGTGCCGCTTCCCTTGCAGTTTCCCTCGCCCTGCTGGCCTCGAACGGCGCCCGGGCCCAGGCAAGCGACCCGGTCGCGGCCCGCATCACGGCCCAGTCGCTGCGCGGTCATTTGTCCTTCCTGGCATCCGACCTGCTGGAAGGCCGCGGCACGCCGTCGCGCGGCCAGGACCTGGCGGCCGAGTACATCGCCGCCCAGTTCCGCCGCGCCGGCCTGGAGCCGGCCGGCGACGACGGTTACTTCCAGACCTCGAGCTGGCAATACGCCGAGCGCGACATGAGCCAGTTCGCCTTCCACATCCAGGCCGGCGGCAAGCGCATCGAGGTGCCGGCCAGCGCGGTCGACCTGCGCGTGCGCGAGGCGCTCAGCCTGAAGGACGCCGCCGTGGTCGGCATGCCCTGGGCCGAGGCGATGCAGGATGCCACGCGCGCCGACGGCAAGCTGCTGGTGCTGACGCTGCCGGCGGACCGCCGCGCGGCCTATGGCGAGCTGCAGAAGTTCAAGGGCAAGCCGGCGCTCCTGGTGCTGCTCGACGCCAGCCGCAAGCAGGGCAGCGGCGTGAATGGCTGGCTGGTGGAAGAAGGCGCGCGCCGTCCCCAGGACGCCCAGCGCAGCCTGGTGCTGTATGACGCCCAGGCCGGCGAGGCCTTGACGGGCGGCGCCAGCGTCACGCTGAACGTGCCGGCTCCGGTGCAACGCGCGGTCAAGCTGCGCAACGTGGTCGGCGTGCTGCGCGGTTCGGATCCGAAGCTGAAGGACACCTATGTGATGCTGACCTCGCACTACGACCACCTCGGCATCCGCAACGGCGACATCTTCAACGGCGCCAACGACGACGGCAGCGGCACCGTGTCGGTGATCGAGATCGCGTCCAGCCTGGCGGCGCAAAAGACGCGGCCGAAGCGCAGCATGGTGTTCATGACCTTCTTCGGCGAGGAACTCGGCCTGGTGGGTTCGCGCTACTACGGCAAGCACCCGGTGTTCCCGCTCAAGGACACGGTGGCCGACCTCAACCTGGAACAGATCGGCCGCACCGACGACAGCGAAGGCGCGCGCGTGGGCGCCGCCAACCTGACCGGCTTCGATTATTCGAGCATGACACCCGTGCTGCAGCGCGCCGGCGCCAGGGTCGGCGTCAAGCTGGTCAAGCACCCGCAGAACAGCGACCGCTACTTCGCCCAGAGCGACAACCAGTCGCTGGCCGACGCCGGCGTGCCGGCGCACACGCTGTCGGTGGCCTACGAGTTCCCGGACTACCACGGCAAGGACGACGACTGGCAGAAAGTCGATTACGAAAACATGGCGCGCATCGACCGCATGGTCGCCATCGGCCTGCTCGCCATCGCCAACGATCCCAAGGCCCCGACCTGGACCGCCGCACCGAATGCGGCGCGCTACCTGGAAGCCGCCAAAGCGCTGAAATAAAACGTAGGGTGGGCACCCCGTGCCCACCCTACGGGCGCGGAGCCAGCGGCGCTAAACCCCGCAAACGCAAGGCCACCATCACCGCCACGCCCAGCACCGCCCCCAGCAGCGCCACCACCCCGCCCCAGCCGGCATGCCCCCAGACCACGCCGGCCAGCCAGCCGACCACGCTCGATCCCAGGTAATAGAAAAACAGGTAGAGCGCCGAGGCCAGCGCCTGCGGCGCCCGCGCGCGCCGGCCGACCCAGCTGCTGGCAACCGAATGCGAGGCGAAGAAGCCGAAGGTGAACAAGCCCATGCCGGCGACGATCGCGACCAGCGCATTCGACAGCGTCAGCAGCAGGCCGCCCAGCATCGCCAGCATCACCATCCACAGCACGTTGCGCCGCCCCAGGCGGTCGGCCAGCTTGCCGGCCCAGACCGAGCTGAAGATGCCGAGCAGGTAGAGGATGGACAGGGCCCCGACCGCGCTCTGGCGCATGGCGAAGCCGGGGCCCAGCAGGCGGTAGCCGATGTAGTTGTACATGCTGACAAAGCAGCCCATCAACAGGAAGGACAGCGCGAACAGCCAGGGCAGCCCCTGGTCGCCCATGTGCCTGGCGGTGCCGTTGAACAGTCCGCGCCAGCCGCCCTGCCCCTGGCGCCAGTTGCGCGAGTCCGGCAGGCTGCGGCTGAATTCCCAGGCCGCGTACAGTCCGGCCACGCCCATCGCACCGACTGCGATGCGCCAGTTCCAGAAGTCGCTGATCACCGAGGACAGCACCCGCCCCGCCATGCCACCGAAGGCGCTGCCGCCGATGTACAGGCCCATCGAGTGGCCGAGCGAGGGGCCGTCGATTTCCTCGCTCAGGTAGGCCATGGCCAGCGCCGGCATCCCGCCCAGCAGCAGGCCGAGCAGGCCGCGCAGTACCAGCAGCTGCGCATAGCTGTGGGCGAAGGCGGCGAGCAGGGTCAGGATGCCGCCGGCGAACATCGAGGCCGCCATCAGCGGCTTCCTGCCGTAGCGCTCGGACAGCACGCTGGACGCCAGCAGCGACACCGCCAGGGCGCCGGTGGCCACCGACAGGACCAGGCTGCTCTGGGCCGCGCTGAGAAGGAAATCATGGGCCAGCAGCGGCATCAGCGGCTGCACGCAGTACAACAGGGCAAAGGTGGAAAAGCCGCCGAAGACCATGGCGCGGTTGATGCGTTTGAACGCCGCACTGCCGGCGGCGATGGGGGTATGGGGCATGGATGGTCCTGTTTCTATGCGGCTTATCATAGCCGTAAATAGAAGCAGGCATGTCCATACGGGGCCCTCGATTCGCGTAGGGTGGGCTCCCCGAGCCCACGCGAACGTTCGCGTTAGGCCGGCATCCGCGTGGGCACGGGGTGCCTATGCCGGCCGCGCCTACCCTACGCCACCGCGCGCAAACGCGGATGCTGCACCTCCGCCGGCGCGAAGCGGCTGGCGGCGGCGCGCCCGGCCTCGTAGGCCGCCTTCACCGCATAGGCCGAGAAATCGTGGTCGCCACCGGCCACCGCCGGCGCCCCTTCGATCACGTGGACGTTGGCCAGGGCGCGCAGCCGCTGCAGCCAGTGCCAGGCTGCGGCGGCCGGGTTGTCCGGGTGCTCGGCCGGATCCAGGCGCAGGCTGCTGTCGGCCGGCAGTTCGCGTTCCAGCTGCCTGAGCATCGCCGTGAAGCCCTCCGGCCCCGCTTCGCCGCCATATTCCGCCCAGAAGCGGTTTTCGTATTGCAGCGCCAGCGCGCGCGTCTGCACCTCGAGCAGGTTCTTCGGCAAGGGCTGGTTGCGGGTGGCGAACAGGTCGACCGTGAAGATCGGCAGGGTGTCGATCTCGTCCGGCTCCAGCAGGTTGAGCAGCGCATCCAGCGGGGTATTGCTGAACAGGCCGCCGTCCCAGTAGGCGCGATCGTCGATCGTCACCGGCGGAAAGCCGGGCGGCAAGGCGCCGCTGGCCATGATGTGGGCCGGGGTCAGCTGCGCCTGCACCGCATGCAGGCTGTGCGAGCGCCGGTGCGCCTGGCGCGCCAGGTGATTCGAAAAGGTGGTGGGGCCGCCAGTCTGCAGGCTGGTGGCGGTGACCGCGATGCGCATGTGGGCGCGGTCGTTGATCTGCTTGAAATCCAGGTGCTGTTCCAGCGTCGCAACCATCGGGCCGGTATCGCACAGGCTGTCCCAGCTGGTCATCTGCAGGTAGTCGGTGCGCGAACGCCAGAAGTTCGGATTGCCCAGCAGCGCCAGGTTGCCCTGCATGTCCGCCGGCCAGAACGGCAGCGGCTGCAGCGTGATCGCGTTCCAGACCGCATCCAGGCTGGCGCCGATGTCGCCGTTCCTGGCGCCGGCGATGGCGGCCGCGTTGACGGCGCCGATCGAGACGCCAGTGACGGCCACCGGCTCCCAGCCCATGTCGACCAACTTGGACACCACCCCATACTCATAAGCGCCCAGGGCGCCGCCGCCTTGCAACACCAATGCCATCTTGCTCATACCGGCCTCCCCTTCAGGTTGATGGAACTCAAGTCAAGCGAACTCGACAACCTTAAAGGCACTAGCATTCAGGACGTTGATTTACATCAAACCGTAGGGTGGGCTCCCTGAGCCCACGCGATAGCCGGCATGACGCGAACGTCACGCGTGGGCTCGGGGAGCCCACCCTACGCAATATCAGGGATATTCCGCATCGATCTCCGACCCCGCATAGTTTTCCAGCTCGACGAACAGCTGCTTGAGCGGCGTCTTGTCGCCGATGTGCTGCAGCAGCAGGCTGTTGCGGTAGCCCTCAATGCGTTCGGCGACGACGCGCCGGTGCGGTGCCGGGATATTCTCCAGCAGCTTGGCCCAGCCGGCCTCGTGGTCCTGCTTGCCGCTGCGTACCGCCTGCACGAAGCGTTCGAACTCCTTCTGGCCGGCGCGCGCGACGATGCGCCCGCCGCCTTCGATGCCGAAGATGACCGCCAGCGCGATCACGCCTTCCGCGTTCAGGTCCGGATCCTTGACCGGCCCGTCCCAGTGGTGGCGGCGCAGCCATTCGGCGGCGCGCACGATCGCCTGCACGCCCTGGCGCTGCTGCAGCTGGCCGAGGTAGCGTTCGTAGCCGGACCAGGTTTCGCCCGGGTCGGCGGTGCACAGGTCGACGAACAATTCCTTCAGGCGGCGCTGGGCGTAGACCGGGTCCTTGTCGTACTCGCCGACCAGGGTGTCCTCGGGCAGCGCCGACAGTTCGCGCACCAGCCGGAAGCCCTGCTGGAACACCAGTTCGGCGCCTTCCGAGATCAGCACGCCGAGCGCGGCCTGGTCGCCCACCGCCTCGTCTTCCTCATCCTCGAGCAGGTGCTCGAGGCCGAGCGAGACGGCGCCGATGGTGAGCAGCTGGGCGCGCTGGATGCCCTCGGCGGTACGGTCGTTGGTGAACTTTTCCGCCACCATCGCCGTGATCCCGGCCAGCTCGTCGGCCAGGCCGATGGACTCTTCCGGGCTGGCGCCGCCGCCGGCCATCAGCTTGATCGCGCGGACCAGGCGCGGCAGTCTTTCGATGACGATCGAAGGCAGCATGGATGAACTGGCTCCGCTCACGAGAAGATGTCCGTGCCCATGCTGCGGCGCGGACTCCGGCGCGGCTGGGTGCGCACCGACGGCACCTGCTTGCGCAGGCGGTACAGCAGTTCGCGCGTGCCGCGCTGCTCGAATTCCGATTCCTCGTCCGGGTCGTCCGGCAGCTCGAGGTCGGCCAGGTCGGCCGTGTTGCGGTATTCCGGGAACAGCTCGAGCAGGGAACGCTGCCAGCCGTCCTCGCTGGCCTTGGCCAGCTCGATCGCCAGCGGCACGATGTCGCTGTCGGAGGTGGTCTGGCCCGTCACATACGGTCCCTTGGCGTTGATCTCGCCGGCCACTTCCAGGATCTCGCGCGGCGCCAGCGACCACAGGATGGCGAAGGCGGTGGCGCCGTGGTCGGTGGCGGAGGCTTCCAGCAGCAGCTCGTGGCGGCGCTCTTCGTCATCGGTGGCGTAGACCACGCCGTGGATATGGTTGAACAGGTTCTCGGCGATGCGCTCGGGATCGTCCTCGATCATGTCGTCCGGCCAGGTAGCGGCCATGTAGGCCAGGCTCTCGGCCCAGGCCTTGGGCGGCACCAGCATGGTGGCCAGCGAGGTCTTGGCGCCGTCGAAGCCGGCCAGGTGCAGCGCGGTGACCTGGGGCGGCAGGGTCGACAGCACCTCGGCCACGGCGTAGTCGCCGTGCTCGTCCGCGGCCTGGGAGAAGGCTTCCTCGGCGTGCTGCAGCGAGCCGGCCAATACCAGTTCGCTGACCTGTTTCGTCAAGGCCGGCAGGTTGGCTTTGTTGTCGTCGCTCATGCGCGATCGCCTCCTTCCTGGTCGAAGATGCCGGTGAAATCGTCGCCGACGGCGCCTTCGTCCAGCTCGTCGTCATCGCCCTCGTCGTCCCTGGCCAGCTGGTCGAGCGACTGGTCGTCGTCTTCCCAGCGTGCCTGGTTCTTGTACAGAAAGGCGGTGATGATGGCCTGGCGCGCCAGTTCCGGGTGGTTGGCGCAGATGGCCTCGTACATGGCCTTGCCTTCGCCCTCGTCAGCGTCGCAATTGGCCATCGCGAACACGGCCGCCGGATCGCCGTTGCCCTCGTAGTCCATGGCTTCGCGCACCAGGCCCTTGGGGTCGGTGAAGCGGATGCGGTCGACCAGCGCGAAGGCCATCATGTTGACGTCGTCCAGGCCGTTGCCGTCGGCATATTCCGACACCAGCGCCTGCACCATCATGTCGTAGTTCTTGCGGTTGGGCGGGTCGCCCAGGGTGCCGTCGATCTGGCCTTCCAGTTCACGCGACTGGAAAGCGAATTCGGGATGTACTTTTTTCATGGTTGGATTCGCATTCTTGGGAAATTAGTGCAGGCTGACGCCGTTCAGCGCAAACAGGGAACGCCACAGCTCGAAAGCTTCGCCTTCCGCGTCCAGCACGATGCGGTGGTTGACGCTCTGGTCGTACTCGCCGCGCTTGGCACGGTCGGACAGGATCTCGTAGGCCTTGGTGACTGCCTTGAAGCGCGCCTCGGCGCCGGGCGCCTGGTTGCGGTCCGGGTGGTAGCGCATCGCCAGCGAGCGGTACACCTTCTTGATCTCGTCGTCGGTGGCGTTCGGCGCGACGCCGAGGATCGCGTATAAATTTTCCACTTGGAACTCTCCGGCGGTGGCCGAAAAAACGTTAAACGATGATTATCCTATAGAAAACGCGATCTTGACAGGCTGGCCAGTGCGCGTTTCCAAGGCGCGTCCTCGCCATCTTGTGGCGGACGTCACGGTGGACGTCAATAAGCCCAAGTATCCATTTGGCGTAGTGGCGCAACCGTGCGCTCCAGCACATAAGGCGGCCAGGGACTGCCTTCTACGGTAAAATGCCCGCAATATTACCCATCCAAAACACCTTTTCATGAGCAACGACAAGAATTCTGCGGCACCTGCGCCGTCGTCCAACTTTGTACGCGCCATCATCGAATCCGACCGCGCGGCAGGCACCCACGACCGCGAAGGCATGCCTTCGGTGATCACCCGCTTCCCGCCGGAGCCGAACGGCTACCTGCACATCGGCCACGCCAAATCGATCTGCCTGAACTTCGGCCTGGCGCGCGACTACCAGGGCCGCTGCCACCTGCGTTTCGACGATACCAACCCGGAGAAGGAAGACCAGGAGTACGTCGACACCATCATGGACAGTGTGAAGTGGCTGGGCTTTTCGTGGGAGCAAGGCGGCCAGGAATACCTGCATTACGCCAGCGACTACTTCGACCAGCTGTACGCGATGGCCGAGTACCTGATCCAGAACGGCAAGGCTTACGTCGACAGCCAGAGCGCCGAAGACATGGCGAAGAACCGCGGCAATTTCGGCCAGGTGGGCGTCAACTCGCCCTTCCGCGACCGCCCGGTCGAAGAATCGCTGCAACTGTTCCGCGACATGAAGGCCGGCAAGTACAAGGACGGCGAACACATCCTGCGCGCCAAGATGAGCGAAGACGCGATGTCCTCGCCGATCATGACCAACCGCGACCCGGCCCTGTACCGCATCCGCCACGCGCATCACCACCGCACCGGCGACAAGTGGTGCATCTACCCGATGTACGACTACACGCACCCGATCTCGGATGCGCTGGAAAACATCACGCATTCGCTGTGCACGCTGGAATTCACCGACCACCGTCCGTTCTACGACTGGCTCGTGGAGACCCTGGCCGACGGCGGCTTCTTTGCGCGTCCGGTGCCGCGCCAGTACGAGTTCTCGCGGCTGAACCTGACCTATGTCGTCACCTCCAAGCGCAAGTTGCGCCAGCTGGTCGATACCGGCGTGGTGAGCGGCTGGGACGACCCGCGCATGCCGACCATCGTCGGCCTGCGCCGCCGCGGCTACACCCCGGAGGCGATCCAGCTGTTCTGCGAACGCATCGGCGTCAGCAAAGCCGACGGCTGGATCGACATGAGCACGCTCGAAGGTTCGCTGCGCGACGACCTGGATCCGAAGGCGCCGCGCGCGATCGCCGTGCTGCGTCCCTTGAAGCTCATCGTCGACAACTTCCCGGAAGGCCAGACGGTCGAGTGCAGCGCGCCGGTCCACCCGCACCATCCGGAAATGGGCAGCCGTTCCTTCCCCTTCACCAGGGAACTGTGGATCGAGCAGGAAGACTTCATGGAAAACCCGGTCAAGGGCTACTTCCGCTTCACCCCGCCGACCGCCGACAAGCCAGGTTCGCGTGTGCGCCTGAAATACGGCTTCGTGGCCGAATGCACCGGCTTCGACAAGGATGCGGACGGCAATGTGACCGCGGTCCACGTGAACTACTTCGAAGATTCGAAGTCTGGCACGCCAGGCGCCGACAACTACAAGGTCAAGGGCAACATCACCTGGGTCAGCGCCAGCCACGCCCTGGAAGCCGAGGTGCGCCTGTACGACCGCCTGTTCCTCGACCCGCAGCCGGACGGCGGCGGCAAGGACTTCATGTCGGTGCTGAACCCGAACGCGCTGGAAACCGTCACCGCCTACCTCGAGCCCGGCCTGAAGGATGCCTTGCCCGACCAGCGCTTCCAGTTCGAGCGCCATGGCTATTTCGTCGCCGACCGCGTCGATTCCACCACCGGCGCGCCGGTGTTCAACCGCGTGACCACGCTGAAGGATAGCTGGGGTAAATAAGTGCGGCACTGGCTGCCGTGCGACATGTTCGCCGGTGTGCAGAAGACCTCTCGAAGCCGGATTCGCTGTCGAATCCGGCTTTTTTATGCGACAACTCTCCAAGCTGCTAGGTTCGCTAAGCACCCGAACTGCGTAAGTTGCAATGCATAAATTACGCTTGGCCGGTGCCAGTGCCGGCTCCCCTTGCAAGGAGTGTGCGATGTCGACGCTGTTGCGGGAAGCATTCTCGGTGAATCGCCTGTCGTTCTGGACCGGTGCCCTGCTGTCTTCGCTGATCGGCGCCAGCCTGTACCTTTTCACGCACCGCTCGATCGAAGGTGATGCGCGCGAACGCTTCTTCAACCATGCCAAGTACGCGCAGAGCGTGATCAACGTGCGTGTCAAGTCGTATACCGACTTGCTGCGCGGCGCCGCCAGCCAGATGCAGAGCACGGACGTTCTCACCCACCGCCAGTTCCACGAATACGTGCGCGGCCTGCAGCTGCCGAGCAGTTTCCCGGCCGTCGAATTCATCAACTACGCGGTCTACGTTCCCGAGGCCGAGCGCGAAGCCTTCACGCGTGCCCTGCGTGCCGAGGTCGCGGGCCTGATCGGCGACCACGCGCCGCCCTCGATCACGCCGCCCGGCATCCGTCCCGCCTACCTGGTGGTGGCCTACATCGAGCCGGACCCCCAGCATCCGCGGTATTACGGCGTCGACCTGATGGCCAACCCGTATTTCTATTCGCAGTTGATCGAGGAACGCGACCGCGGCACGCTGTTTTCCGCCGGCACGCCGATCCCGCCCCTGTCCAGGCCCAACAACATCTACCTCGGCATGCGCATGCCGGTCTACCGGGTGCCGGCCCCGCTCGCCACCGTGACGCAGCGCCGCGCCGCCTACCGCGGCTCGATCGGGATCGCGTTCAGCATTCCCAAGCTGCTGAAAGGCGTGATGGATGAAATTCCGGTATCCGGCGTGCGCATGACCCTGTACGACACCGGGCCGCACATGGATGCCAAGGGGCGCGACCGTTCGGGCACGCCCTTCACGCTGTTCGACAGCCGCGGCACACCGCAACAGCCGGCGCCCCCGCTCGACAGCGGCGAAGGCAGGTTCAGCGTCACCCTGCCCCTGGATTTCAACGGCCGGCCCTGGGTCACGACCTACAGCGTCGAGAAGGCGGCGCTGTACACCGAATTCGACGATTCCTATCCGAAGATGATGATGGCCTTCGGTTTCCTCGGTTCGATCCTGCTGTATGCACTGCTGTTCATCCTGACTTCCTCGCGCCGCGCGGCGCTGGCGCTGGCCCAGGAGATGACCAGCGAGCTGCGGGAAAGCCAGAGCAAGCTGCAGCTGTCGCACCAGAAGCTGCGCCGCCTGGCCGACCATGCCTACCAGGTCAAGGAGCTGGAGCGCAAGCGCATCGCGCGCGAGGTGCATGACGATCTCGGCCAGAATTTGCTGGCCTTGCGCATCGAGGCCGAAATGCTGACCACGCGCTCGCGCACCCACAGCCACCTGCACAAGCGCGCCCGCGCCACGCTGCTGCAGATCGACACCACCATCAAGAGCGTACGCCAGATCATCAACGACCTGCGCCCGACCGTGCTCGACCTCGGCCTGTCGGCCGCCGTCGAATGGCAGGTCAACCAGTTCCAGCGGCGCACCGGTATCCAGTGCGAGATCCACGACGACCACGGCGAAATCAGCATGCCCGACTATTGCGCCACGGCCTTCTTCCGCATCCTGCAAGAGTCGCTCACCAACATCGTACGCCACGCGAATGCCAGCCGGGTGGTGGTCGAGCTGCGCCTGAACGGCGGCTGGCTGTCCCTGATCGTGCGCGACAATGGCTGTGGCTTGCCGCCGGGCGGGCGCAACAAGCATAGCTCCTTCGGCCTGGTGGGTATCGAGGAGCGCATCCTCATCCTTGGAGGCACCTGCGCCGTCTTCAGCGAGCGCGATGGCGGCACCACGATCATGGTATCCGCGCCCGTCGTCGGCATCCCGGACAGTGAGCCCTTGCTGCTGGACGAGCACGAAACCAGCTCCGCCTTCATCTGACACGATCTTCCCGCCATCCGGGGCGCAATGCTGCGTCCCCGTCTTCGCTCGTCCGTTTCCGCAGTAATTTGTAGCGTCTGGGCAACGCTTCTCGGGTTTTGACCAAACGCAACTACGCGCCGGTATGCCTCAATTACATTGTGTACAGGCAATGCACATCAACGCCAACCGGCCCGAACAGGTGTTCAGTAAGGGCTAGGCGCCGGTGGTCATTTGATCGGTATCGAAGCAAATGCATGGCCAGATGCGGACGCAGCAATTTCATGATGTCCGCCAATACTAGGGAAGCAGTTCATAAAACGACTATATCGATGAGGACTATCATGCACATCAACGACCTGTTCAACGCAGTCATGGCAATCGACCTGGACCCGATCAAGAGCAAGCTGATGCACGCGGCATCGGGAGAAGGCTGGAGTCTCGACAAGGCGAATGCCGTCGAAAAAGAATATCGCCGTTTCCTGTGCCTCATGAAGCTCTATCCCGAGGAAGACACTGCGCCGGTGGTCGACGTCGACACCTTCTGGCACTATCACATTCTCGATACCATGAAATACGCCGCCGACTGCGACCTTGCCTTCGGCTACTTCCTGCACCACTATCCGTATGTCGGCCTGCGTGGCGGGGACGACGAACAGTTCCGTGTCGACAGCGGCGAGCGTATGCGCAACCTGTATGAAACCACCTTCGGCGAAGCCTACCCCGGGGCGCCTGAAGTCTGCATGCTGCCTGTCATGGCCGATTTGACCGCCGGCCGCCCGGGCGCCGCGATCACGGCATGGTGCGCCGGTCCCGCCGCTGCGACCAGCCTGAGCGCAGCGGGCGCGGCGACCGCCTGGTGCGCCGGTCCGGCCGCCGCCACCGCCTGGTGCGCCGGTCCGGCCGCTGCAATGGCTGTCAAACCTGGCGCCAAAGCGGTCACCGCTGCCACTGCGTGGTGCGCAGGCCCTGCTGCGAAACGGCCCGCCGGCGCCACCGCCTGGTGCGCCGGTCCCGCTGCCGCGCTGGCCGCAATGCCCGGCGCCAGGACAGCCGGCGACGCTACCGCGTGGTGTGCCGGCCCCGCTGCCGGCATGTCGGGAAAACTTGCTCCCAAGGCTGCTGCCAGCGGCACTGCATGGTGCGCCGGCCCAGCCGTCCGTGCATCGGCGTCGCCAGCAACGCGCCCCCGACTGGCCGCCTGAGCGACACCGATCAGCCTTACGCGGCTGTTTCGCCCTGGTCCTTCCCTCCCCGGGTCGGACCATTTTTCGTTAACCTCGGTTAACTTGATGCATCCTCAAATCCGCTTCAACACCAGCGCGTCATAGGCGGCTGGACATTCACAGCGCAATCCGGGTCTCCCCGCAACTCGCCGATCGGCTAGGTTCGTCGCGAACGTAGCTAAATTACATTGATCTAACTCAATAGGGGCTTTGGGATGCTGCATCGGCGCAACTCGACACTTGCCATCCTGATGCGCGGCCCACCTGTCATGAATCAGTTCACAAATCACATACCGGCGAGGATGAACATGAACACAAACGATCAGTTTAGGGCAGCGATGGCACTCGATCTCGACCCTATCAAGTGCAAGTTGATGCACGTCCAGTCCGGCGAAGGCTGGGACCGAGACAAGGCCGGTGCTGTGGAAAAAGAATATCGGCGTTTCCTGTGTCTGATGAAATTGTTCCCGGACGAGCCGATCGCGCCACTGGAAGACGTGGATACCTTCTGGCACTATCACATCCTCGATACCATGAAGTACGCGGTCGATTGCGAACAGGTGTTCGGCTACTTCCTGCACCACTACCCGTATGTGGGCTTGCGCGGCGAGGATGACGAGCAGTTCCGCATCGACAGCGCCGAGCGGATGGCCATCCTGTACCAAGCCACTTTTGGCGATGCCTATCCCGGCGTGCGCCCCGCGGGCAGCCCGGCAACGGCCTTTTGTGCCGGACCGGCAGCGCAGGCCGCGTTCTGCGCCGGCCCGGCCGCAAAAACGGCTTTCTGCGCCGGGCCCGCAGCGGCCGCCGCCTTCTGTGCCGGACCGGCGGCAGCAAGCGCCTTCTGCGCCGGACCTGCTGCCAAGACCGCGTTCTGCGCCGGTCCCGCCGCCCGCATCGGTGCCTGCAGCGATGACGGCAGCGTCAGGCGCGCCGCCAGGGCAAGCGCACCATCCGCGTCTGCCTGAATTCAGGCGCAGGCTGGATCGGCCCCGGCCAGCGCATCCAGCAGGGCTTCCACCCGCGGATAGCGCAGGCGCACCCGCAGCTCGCGCTTGATGCGCGTGTTCACCAGCCGGCGTGACTCCGACATGAAGGACAGCCGCAGCGGCGGCATCGTCCGCGCCAGCTCGGCGCGCGCCACACGCGGCGGGCGCGCCAGGCCGAAGGCATCGGCCACCGCATCGAAATAATCCGCCATCTTCATATGGGTATCGTCGGCCGCGTTGTAAGCGCGGCCCGGCAGCGCCCGGAACAGCGCCAGCCAGGCCAGTTGCGCCAGGTCGTCGGCGTGGATGTGGTTGGTGTAGACGTCGTCCTCCGGCCGCAGCGCCGGCGTGGCCTGGCGCAGGCGCTCGAGCGGCAGGCGCCCGGCCGCGTAGATGCCGGGTGCGCGCAAGATCGCCACCGAGCCGCGCGCGGCCAGCGCCCAGGCGCGCAAGACCTGCTCGGCATCCACCCGGCGCCGCGCGCGCGCGTTGTGCGGGCGGCGCGGCGCGCTTTCCGGCGTCAGCGCACCGCCGCGGTCGCCATACACACCGGTCGTGCTCACATAAACCACACGCGCGCCCTCGGGTAGAATGGCGGTCAAATTGCGTGTGCGCAAATCCATATCGCCCTCGGCCTGCGGCGGCGCCAGGTGCACCACGTGCCGCGCCAGGCCGCGCAGCCGTGCCAGCGTGTCCGGACGATCGAGGTCGCCGATGATGGGAATGGCGCCGGCGGCGCGCAGCGCGGCGGCGCGTTCCGGCTGACTGGTCAGGGCGAACACGCGGAAGCGCGCCCGCACCAGCGGCAGCAAACGCATGCCGACATCGCCGCAGCCCACGACCAGCAGGCGGGGCCGATTCATTTTATGTGTTTTCATTCCGAGGATTGTATGACGTTCCAGATCACTGTCCAGCCCAGCGGCCATCAATATGCCTGCGAGCAGGACGATACCGTGCTCGCCGCCGCGATCCGCGCCGGCATCGGCCTGCCTTACGGCTGCAAGAACGGCGCCTGCGGTTCCTGCAAGGGCAAGGTCGTCGAAGGCAGTATCCACCACAAGCCGCACCAGCAGCGCGCCCTGAGCGAACAGGAAAAGCTGCAGGGCTACGCGCTGTTCTGCTGCGCCGTCGCCGAGACCGACCTGACCATCGAGGCGCGCGAAGTGGGCGGCAGCACCGAATACCCGATCCGCAAGATGCCGACCCGGGTCAGCAGCATCCGCCGCGCCGCGCCCGACGTCGCCATCGTCACCCTGCAGCTGCCGGCCAACGAGGCGCTGGCCTACCGCGCCGGCCAGTACATCGAATTCCTGCTCAAGGACGGCAAGCGGCGCGCCTACAGCATCGCCAACGCCCCCTCCTTCAGCGGCCCGCTGGAACTGCACATCCGCCACCTGCCGGGCGGCGTGTTCACCGACCACGTCTTCGGCAGCATGAAGGAACGCGACATCCTGCGCTTCGAGGCGCCGCTCGGCACCTTCTTCCTGCGCGAGGATTCCACCAAGCCCATCGTGCTGCTGGCCTCGGGCACCGGCTTCGCCCCGGTCAAGGCGCTGGTCGAGCACATGATCCACCTGAAGTCGGAACGTCCCGTCAGCCTGTACTGGGGCGGCCGCCGTCCGCAAGACCTGTACATGCACGCGCTGTGCGAGAGCTGGGCGCGCGAGCTGCCGCATTTCCGCTACGTGCCGGTGATCTCGGACGCGCTGCCGGAAGACGGCTGGGGTGGCCGCAGCGGCTACGTGCACGCGGCGGTCATGCAGGACCTGCCCGACTTGTCCGGCCACCAGGTGTATGCCTGCGGCGCGCCGCTGATGGTGGATTCAGCGCGGCGCGACTACGTGGCGCAATGCGGGCTGCCGGACGCGGAGTTCTATGCCGATGCCTTCACCACCGAGGCCGACCTGGCGCAGCCCTGAGGCTGCGTCCGATTTGCGTTAACCCCGCCGTCGCAGGGGCGACGGTCTTTGATGTACGGACAAGGATGAACGCCGCAGGTGTAATGACTGCATATATACCTTATATAAGGCACAATGAGGCCAGCACCCCCGCCAGTCCTCATCCGCCCTTATGTCATCGACCTCCCCCACAGGCCGCCTCGGCGTCCTGCGCAACCGTAATCTCTCGTTTTACCTGTCCGCGCGTTTCCTGAATACCCTCGCCGTCCAGATGCAGAGCGTCGCGGTCGGCTGGCAGGTCTACCAGATCACCCACAGCCTGTTCGACCTCGGCCTGATCGGCCTGGCGCAGTTCGCGCCCTTCCTGGTGCTGATCCTGTGGG
>Ga0308168_1001162_pt1 | contig 25159 bp, 19 predicted proteins | sample PhyCR2_FD_202133 | JGI IMG/M metagenome (GOLD analysis project Ga0308168, IMG submission 202133) | Phyllosphere microbial communities from UC Gill Tract Community Farm, Albany, California, United States - DLSLRC.R2 | ecosystem: Host-associated > Plants > Phyllosphere > Unclassified | place: USA...
AGCTGAGCTTCAAGATGAAGATGGTCGAGAGCGCCTTCCGGAAACCGGTGGACTTCTGGTTCGGCTATACCCAGAACAGCTTCTGGCAGGCAGGCAACCATAAAGCCTCCAGCCCCTTCCGCGAGACCAATTACCAGCCCGAAGTGATGGCAGTGACGCCGCTGAACTTCAATATACTCGGCATGCATGCCAGCTTCCTTAACCTGGGCTTGGTTCACCAATCGAACGGACAGGCGGGATCGTTGTCGCGCAGCTGGAACCGCACCTATGCCCAGCTGGGCCTGGAGCGCGGCCCCTGGACCGTGACCGGCCGCGTCTGGAAGCGCTGGAACGAATCCGCCCAGGACGACGACAACCGCGACATCGTCGACTACATGGGCCGCGGCGACGTCAACGTTACCTACCGCAACAATGGCCACGATTATTCGGCGCTGATCCGCCGTAACTTCTCGACCGAGAAGGGCGCGGTGCAACTCAGCTGGGCCTTCCCGCTAGCCGGCCACATCAAGGGTTACGCCCAGTACTTCTCGGGTTACGGCCAGAGCCTCATCGACTACAACTACTACCAGAACGTGGTCGGCATCGGCGTGCTCGGCACCTTCTAAACCCGTTCCCGGGCGCAGGGCGCTACAATGGCGCCCATGAAACTCGCCACCCTCAAGGACGGGTCGCGCGACGGCGTGCTGGCCGTCGTCGCGCGCGACCTCAAGACCGCCCACGTCGCCGACGGCATCGCCCCCAGCATGCGGGCAGCGCTGGACGACTGGCACTTCATCGCGCCGCAACTCGATGCCCTCTACGTCGAACTGAACGCCGGCCGCGCCAGGCGTGCCTTCGACTTCGACCCCACCCGCTGCATGGCGCCCCTGCCGCGCGCCAGCCAATGGGTCGACGGCGCCGCCTACCTCCAGCACCTCGACCTGCTGCGTCACGCCATGCCGGCGCCGGACGGGGCGCCAGTGCCGGCCATCGTGCGCGACGAACCGTCGATGGTGCAGGGCGCCGGCGACGACTTTCTCGGCCCGGCCGACGACATCCTGCTGGCCCACGAGGAATGGGGCATCGACTTCGAGGCCAAGCTGGCGGCGCTGACCGGTGACGTGGCGATGGGCGCCACGCCCGACCAGGCCCAGCAGCAGATCCGTCTGCTGGTGCTGGCCAACGGCATCGCGCTGCGCAAGCTGGCCGCACCCGAGCTGGCGAAGGGCTGCGGCTTCCTGCAATCGAGGCCGGCAACCGCGTTCTCGCCGGTAGCGGTGACGCCGGACGAATTGGGCGACGCCTGGCACGGCGGCAAGGTCCACCTGCTGCTGCGCTCCACCTGGAATGGCCGCCTGGTCGGCCAGCCGGATGCCGGGATCGACATGGCCTTCAATTTCGCGCAACTGATCGCCCACCTGTGCAAGACCCGCAACGCGCACGCCGGCAGCATCGTCGGCACGGGCGCGGTGTCGAATAAGGATGCGGCCAGCGGCTACGCCTGTATCGCCGAGCAGCGCGGGCGCGAGATCATCGAACACGGCGAAGCGGTCACCGCATTCATGCGCTTCGGCGACACGATCCGCATCGAGATGCTGGACGACGCCGGCAAATCCATCTTCGGCGCCATCGAACAAACCGTCCGGTCACCGTAGGGTGGGCACCCCGTGCCCACGCGAATGCCGGCATAACGCACACGTCGTACGTGGGCACGGGATGCCTACGCCGGGCGCGCCCACCCTAGGGCAGGCTGCGCGCCCGCAGCTCAGCGCTGCGCCTGCTCCTCTCCCGACCAAAACGATCCGCTGACCGCCTCACCCCGCAAATCCACCTCCACCGGCGCCGTCATCCTGCGCACCGCATCCGCCAGACGCAACCCCCCATTCGGCTCATGCAAGCGGTACCAGAGAAACGCCACCGCCGACAAGCGCAGGCGCTGCCCGGTGAACAGATTGTCCTTCACGATCGTCATGCCTTCCAGCCGCAGGTCGAAATCGAGCACCAGCATGTCCCGCGTGCGCGCCGCGTAGCCCATGTAGCGCGCCGCATTGAACAGCGGACTGCGCTCCCCGGTTTCCCCGGCCCGCAGCGAATCGACGAAGGCATCGACGCTCTTCAGCAGCGCGCCGCCAGCCGCCGCCAGCGCCGCCAATTCCTTTTTCTCGTCGCCCTTGGCGGCATCCGCCAGCTTCTGCACCAGCGCGATCCGATTGGCCAGCTCGCCGCGCTGGGCCGCCAGGTTGCGCACCCTGGCCAGCAGGCTGTCGTAGGGCTTGACGTCCAGCTCGCCCAGGTAACCGGCACCCAGCCCGGCCAGCTTGTCCGGGCAGTGGCGTGCCAGCGAAGTGACGAACAGGCTGCGCGCGCCTTCGCCATAAGCGATGCCCTGGACGCCGACATCGCTCTTGAACAGCGCCGACAGGTCGGCCGCCGCGCGCAAGGTGGCCGGCACCGCCGCCAGCGCCGCAAAGGCGATGCCGCCAAGCTGGGTGCCCTGCGGCGTATGGCTGTCGATCAGCTGCTGCAGCACCTTGTTCTGCTTGCCGAGATCGTCCCCAAAGCGGTCGATGGCATCCTGCACCAGTCGCGCCGCCAGGATGCCCTGGGTGGTAGTGGCCTCGTACACGGCGGTCTTGCGGTCGGCGGGAAGGACGGCGCAGACCTCAAGCGCCAGCTGGCGCGCCAGGTCGAAGGCCTTGACCAGGCCGGCGGCGCCGAACTGGCGCAGGTCGACTGCACCGGACAGGGGTTTCGCCGTGGCTGGAGGCAGGCGCGCCAGGAGTTCGGCGCGTTCGGCTTCGGCGATGGCGGCGCGGGCTTCGGCTTCGCGCTGGGTGGTGAGGAGGTTGTCGGCGGCTTGCGAAGAGGGGATCGAGCATTCGAGAAAAAGAATGAGCAAAATTGCATGATGCATGGTTTTAATACTAAAACCTGTTATCACGGTGACTCCTCCGTTATTGATTTGATCACGCTGCAGCGAATCCGGCATTACCTATTCCGAACTGTAAGTCCGTCCGATTCTCACCAAAAACCACGAATACATACATTCCAAAGACAATATATCGAACAACAAAGACATCCTGTCTTGAGGTTTTCTGAAACAGTTGAAAATCGACTTACCCGACTGTGGCTTATATGCTGAAACAGCGATGTTAGCTGGGCAATCCATGGTCACACTAACAACAAACGATTTCCACATCTCATTGCTGTCGGGTAAAATGCTGCGTTACTCTACAAGCGTCTTCGCTTTATCCTTCCCATCACATGTTCAAATTCAACAAGAATTTTGCGGCCGTCGCGCTGGCTGCCACCTCCGTTGCTGCGTCCGCTCAGGACGTGAACAGCATTAACAGATCTGACCTGTTCAATCAGGAGCCGTCGTCAAACAGGTCTGCCACTGCGGGCGATGGCATTACCTCGCCCAGCCAGCAGCGCAAGCTGAGCATCACTAATAATCAGACGGACGAACTGGGCGCTGGCGCTATCCGTAATAGCGCATCGCAGGGCACGCAGTCGCGCCGCCAGACGTTGGGCATGCAGCAAGGCCGCGACCTGACCGGTCGTGGCTTGAATGGCCGGGAACTGAGTAACCGGGAGCTGGACAACCGCAGCTTCGATGTAGAGAAAGAACCCAGCGAATTTCAGAAATTTGTCGCTGACAGCACCGGAAAAATGCTGCCGATTTTTGGATCCGAATTTTTTGCCAATACCCCGTCGACCTTTGCACCGGTGTCGAACACCCCGGTTCCGTCGGAGTATCCGCTGGGCCCGGGCGATGAATTGATGATTCGAGGCTGGGGCACGATCGATATCGATTACCGCGCCACCATCGACCGCAACGGCAACGTCGCGATTCCAACTATCGGCAATGTCACGCTGGCCGGCGTCAAGGCTTCCGAAGCCCAGAACGTCATTCGCGCCGCAGTCGGACGCCTGTACAAGGGCGTAACCGTCAACGTCACCTTTGGCCAGTTGCGTGCGATGACCGTGTATGTGGTCGGCCAGGCCAACCGTCCGGGTACCTATACGGTGTCGAGCCTGTCGACCCTGGTGACCGCGCTGTTCGCCAGCGGCGGCCCGAACGCCAACGGCAGCATGCGTCATGTGCAGGTCAAGCGCGGCGGCAAGGTCGTGGCTGAGCTCGATCTGTATGCCTTCATCGCCAAGGGCGACAAGTCGGCCGATATCAAGCTGCAGGATGGCGACACGATTTATATCCCGTCAGCCGGCGGCTTCGTCGCCCTCACTGGCAAAGTCAATGCACCTGCGGTGTTCGAACTGAAGAGCGGTAACGATACCGTTGAATCCTTGCTGGATATAGCTGGCGGCTTGCCGGTCGTGGCGGATCCGCGTCGTGCCTTCCTGGAGCGTATCGACCCGTCCCGCAACCATCCACGCAGCGTCGAGGAATTCGCCCTCGAAGGGCAGGGTATGAAGCGCACGCTGAAGACCGGCGACGTACTGAACATTACCTCGATCACCCCGGCTTTCGCCAACGCTGTCGTACTGCGCGGCAACGTTGACCAGTCGGTACGCGCGCCGTTCAAGGACGGCATGCGGATTAGTGACCTTATACCAAGCCGTGAATACCTCATCAGCCGGAAATCGACGCGTCGTCAAAACGACGTGATCGCGGCGGTCGAAGAGACGCGTTACGATGCCGACGGCTTTGCGATCACGAGCAACAAGGGTGCGAGCAAAGACCGCGACACGACCCGCAGCCGCAATGAAACAATGGGGAACCGCGACGACGACCGCAATACGAAGCTGGAAGCGGAATCGATCGCCGCCAGCATCGGCGGCCTGATTGACCAGATCAACTGGGATTATGCCGTCATCGAACGGGTCAACCGCGCCGACTTGACTGTCAAACTGATTCCATTCAACTTGGGTAATGTATTCGCCAACCCGAACGGTACCGATAACGTCCAGTTACAGCCTGGTGATACGGTCACCATCTTCTCCCAGAACGACGTCGCGGTGCCAATGGACAAGCGCCAAGTCTTCGTTCGCGTCGAGGGCGAAGTCAATGTGCCCGGTGTCTATCAAATGACAGCAAGCGACACGCTGCAATCCTTGCTTGCCAAGGCCGGTGGCCCGACCGCCAATGCGTATCTGTTCGGGACTGGTTTTTATCGCGATGAAGTACGCAAGGAGCAGCAGACCAACCTGCAGCGCGCGGCAGACCGTCTCGAATCGCAGGTCCGCAGCGAGCAATCGACGCAGCTGGCGAACGTGCGCGCCCTGGCTTCGGCTGATGCCGCTGCCGCCGCTGCCCAGCTGGAAGCGGAACGCCGTCTCGCGGAAGAACGCATCGCTCGTTTCCGCAAGCTCCAGCCAACCGGACGCATCGCCTTCGGCCTTGAGCCGAGCGAGCGCTCCTTCGCGCGCTTGCCCCAGGTGACGCTGCAGAACGGCGACCGTCTCGTGATACCGGCGAAACCGGCCTTCGTCCATGTGTTTGGTGCAGTCAACGTCGAGGCGTCCCCATTGTGGCGTCAGAACAGCCGCGTCACCGATTACTTGAAGCTGGCGGGTACTACGACGGACGCCGACATCGACAACGTATTCGTCTTGCGTGTCGATGGGACGGTGGTCTCGGCAGGGTCACAGGGGTGGTTCTTCGGCAAAGTGAGCGCTCTGGAAGTCATGCCAGGCGACACCATCGTGGTACCGGAAAAGCTGGATAAGACAACGTTCTGGAGCGCGTTCACGAAGGGTGCGCGTGACTGGACCCAAATTCTTGCAAATCTCGGCCTCGGTGCTGCGGCAATCAAGACATTACGCGAATAAGCGGCTTTCGCTGCTTGATTGCAGCGAAAGCTTTACAGATATTTTGGTGACGGTTATAGAACGGCACATAGCATGAATCAGTTGGAAAAAAATGTAAAACCGGCAAATGATCAAACCGATGAAGGATTTGATCTTGTTGAGATCATGATCGTTTTGGCCAAGCACAAACGTCAGCTTATCGGTATACCGCTGGTGATCGGTATCCTTGCAACAGCAATCAGCTTTGCATTGCCGAATGTGTATCAGGCCACGACGAAACTTTTGCCGCCGCAGCAATCGCAATCGAGCGCGGCTGCATTGCTGTCGCAACTTGGTGGCGTCGCTGCCTTGGCCGGGGCTGCTGGTGGAAAGACACCGAATGACCTGTATGTGGGTATGTTGAAGAGTCGTACGATTGCAGATAAATTAATCAAGAAATTTGATCTGAAAAAATCGTATGACACCGACTCTCAGGAAAAAGCACGCCTGATCCTGGAAAAAAATACCAATATCGTTTCAGGCAAAGACGGGATGATCACCATCGATGTCGAAGACGAGAACCAAAAAGTCGTGGCGGACATCGCCAATTCATACGTCGACGAGCTTCTGAAGCTGTCGAAAGGATTGGCCATCACGGAAGCTTCCCAGCGCAGGGTGTTCTTCGAAGGTCAACTGGAACAGTCAAAGGACAAGCTGGCGGCGGCTGAAGTCAGTCTGAAGCGTGCGATCGATACCCGGGGCGTGATCAGTGTCGATGCGGACAGCCGCGCGATCGTTGAAACAGTCGGGCGTCTCCGGGCGCAAATATCTGCGAAGCAGATTCAGTTAAATTCCATGGGTACCGTCGTTACGGAAAATAATCCGGATTATCGGCGTGTCCAGAGTGAACTGAGCAGCTTGCAAGTAGAACTTTCCAAACTGGAAAACGGTCGCCAGGTTGCGGGTAATGCCGACGGCAGTCCTGTAAAGCAATCGGGACTCGAGAACATAAAGATCCTGCGTGACGTGAAGTATTACCAGATGCTGTACGAGCTGCTGGCCAAGCAGTATGAGGCGGCGCGCCTGGACGAAGCCAAGGATCCTGCCATCATTCAGGTACTGGATGCGGCAGTGCAGCCGGAGAAAAAGGTCAAGCCGAAGCGTCTTATTATCGTGTTCGTCACAGTCTTCCTTTCCTTCGTCGGCGCTGTGTTCCTTGTCTTCATGTCGGAAGCGAAACGCCGCCTGAAAATGCGTCCGGACGGGGAAGCACAACTGGCCGAGTTGTCGAAAAACTTGAAGTTTTAATCGTTCCTTACGAGGAGGACTTTGGCTAAGTGCGTCTGACGGCCTGCAGAGGTAGTTGAATTCCTCCTGATGCCTGGGTCGAACGCTAGATCAATGAGAAACTATATAAAACGCGAAGGAAATATCCCGCAGATCGCAATAGTGATTGCGATCTATTGCGGATACGCTGGGCCAGTCGTGCTGAAATACTTTGTGGATGTGACGGGCGGCGGCGTGGAGATTTTCTCGCTGAATGATGCCCGCGCGTTCGTGATGTATTTGTCCATCTGGTTGATGGCAATCGTTCCCTTTTTCGTCGGGTTTGGATTCGCACCGAAAAAAATCGAGTATCCTCTTCCCAAGGACATCAACCAGACCTTGACCGTCGCAGTAGGACTTCTGGCGCCCCTGTATTTATTCGTCAAAATACTGCTCGCCAAGGATGGTGTCTATCAGAGCTATGCTTTTGACAGTGATTTGATGGTGGGCGGCGTATGGTCTTTTTCGATGTTCCTTTCGGAAACCTTTGTATTGCTGTTCTCATGCGCGCTACTAGCGAAAAATAAGCGGCTTGCCATCATCTGTTTTTTACTGATTTCCATTAATCTGCTGCATGGAACGCGAATTTTTAATTTCGCCTCAATGTTGATATTCGGTGCCTGGTACCTGACAGATCAGAAATTCAACAAGGCGGTTATATTCAAAATCGTTTTCAGCTTTCTCGCCCTAATGGTGGCGGCAATGGTAGTGTTTCTGTATCGATCTGACGTCGATTTCATGTCCGTTTCGTTCGAACAGCAGTTATTCTACATTTTCTCCCCAGTGGTCTATGAGTCCGTTTTCTCCCAGACCTCGCTTCTGGATTTGGCGAACTCTGCATTCTCTGGGTCGAGCTGCAACGCAGGAGATTTCTTCTGGGACTTTTCGAGCTTCGTTATTCCACGGATTTTGAACGAGGGTAAGGATGCGATTTGTCTTGCACGGTATTCCTATATGCAGCCCCTCGGCGCATTTAACGGAATATTCGCTGCCTATCTTTACTTTGGCTGGTGGTATTGTTTGTATTTCCTGGGCTATGGATTGTTGCTCCACAGTCTGCGTCGCGCGAAGAGTGGACAGTATTTTTTCAAGGTTGTTTATTTTTATTGCCTGGGAAATATATCGATTCGTATCATCCGGGATGGTCCGATTCTGGCCGGTAAATACCTGGTGAATGCGATGATCATTGTTCTGCTCATCTATCTTCTGGATAAGGCAATCCCCTATTTCAAATTCAGGCGCCAGGTGATTTCAGGCTGAGCCTTGATGGGGCGGCTATTTGAATGATGGCTTGAGCTGAGATCATGGCTTGTATTGCATATAATTGATCTGCAGCTGGTTTTTAAAGTTGATTGGTAAGGTTATGGCGTATTTAAACGAAGAAAAACTTAGAGAAATGGGTTTCAAGTCGGTCGGCGCAAACGTCAAGGTTAGCGACAAGGCCGCAATCTATACACCTGAACTCATTGAAATCGGCGATAACTCGCGTATCGATGATTTTTGCGTTATCTCCGGGAAAGTACAGCTTGGACGTAACGTCCATATCGCCCCTCATTGCCTCGTGGCGGGCGGAGAGCTGGGGATAAAGATGGAAGACTTCTCGGGCCTGGCATACTTCGTACAAGTTTTTTCACAGTCTGACGACTATTCCGGCAAGACAATGACGAACCCTACCGTGCCGAAAGAATACAAAAACGAATACAAGGCGGCGATTCATATTGGACGTCATGTCATTGTCGGGTCAGGATCGGTGATATTCCCTGGCGTAACCCTCGCAGAAGGATGTTCCGTCGGCGCGCTGGCCTTGGTCACAAAAAGTACGCTGCCTTGGGGAATCTATGTAGGAAATCCGGCAAAACGACTGCGTGATCGAAGCCAAGACCTCCTGAAACTTGAAGAAGAAATGCTTTCTAAGAAACAATGATACCATTCAATAAACCTTATCTGCATGGCCGGGAACTTGTGTATATCGCTCAGGCGGTAGCTTCCGGAAAAATTTCTGGTGATGGGATTTTCACCAAAAAATGTCATGAGTTTTTTGAAACCACCTATGGTTTCGGAAAGACCTTGATGACCACCTCCTGCACCGATGCACTGGAAATGTGTGCATTGCTCCTGAATATCCAGGAAGGCGATGAGGTCATCGTCCCTGCATTCACGTTCGTCTCCACCGCCAATGCCTTTGCGTTACGCGGTGCGAAGCTGGTGTTCGCCGATAGCGAGCGCGACAATCCGAACGTCGATCCGGTCGAGATCGAGAAACTCATTACGGAAAAAACCCGTGCCGTCGTGGTTGTGCACTATGCAGGTGTGGCGTGTGACATGGAGCCAATTATTGCATTGTGCAAACGTCACAATATTCCGCTCATCGAAGACGCGGCGCAGGCGATTGACTCCTATTACAAAGGCGCACCGCTCGGCAGCCTGGGCAGCATGAGCGCTTTTTCGTTCCATGAAACCAAAAACGTGATTGCAGGCGAAGGCGGTCTTCTTGCAATCAACGATCCGCAGTATGTTGCGCGGGCAGAAATCATTCGTGAAAAAGGTACCAACCGGAGTTCCTTCTTCCGTGGTGAAGTCGATAAGTATGGATGGGTGGAAGTAGGGTCTTCATTCCTTCCATCGGATATCATTTCCGCGTATCTCTACGCACAGCTTGAAAATATCGATGTCATCCAGAATCGTCGCAAAGCGATCTGGCAACGCTATCACGACAAGCTTGTTTCGCATGTGCCCAAGTTTGGTGTCAAGCTGCCGGTCGTCCCTGAATGGGCAACGAATAACGGCCATATGTTCTACCTGGTTTGCCGTGATCTCGAACAGCGCACCAAGCTGATCGATGCATTGAAGGCCAAGGGAATTCACGCTGTTTTCCATTATCTCTCCCTGCATTCGAGCCCTTATTTCGCTGAACGACACGATGGTCGCCCATTGCCGAACAGCGACCGCTTCTCGGAATGTCTCATTCGCCTGCCTCTTTTCTATGAGTTGACCGACGATCAATGCGACTTCGTTTCCGAGTCCATCGTCTCTGTCTTGAAAGACATCAACTAGACTGGCTCAGCTCACGCTTGCATTGGAAGTGCATCTGGAGGGTGCCATTGTCTTTGCAGATCGCAGCCGACTGAACTCGGCTGCGCCCCGTGAGCGATTGTTGTTCGAGCACCAAGCTCTACAACCTGGCATTCTCGCACCACAATTTTGCCGATCATGCGGTGGCATGCGAAAGAAATTATGAATACGGTAAAGTCCGCTTTTTCAATGGGGAGCGCTCTTCTTTGCAAACTGCTTGCAGGACTGGTGGCAGTAAAAATATCCGCGCACTACCTGGGAGTGGAGAATTTCGGACTTAGCGGACAGATCAGCAGTCTGATCGCGATCGTGACCTTGTTGGCCGGTGGTGGCGTGACGACCGGTCTCACGAAAATCTACGCTGACACTGGTATCGACACCATATCGCGCGATCAATGGCGAAAGGCGGCACAAGTGCTCGCCGGAAGCGCTGCGCTTTTCCTGATTGTCATTTTCGTCGCGCTGCACAGTGAAATCGTAAATCGTATCCTCGACTCCAGCGTTCACGCCAACCTTATATTGTTGAGCGTGATCGTCTCGGTTCTGCCGATATCATTGTCCGCTATCGCTCAGGGTGTGATCAATGGTAACCAGCAGAGCGGTTTATATGCGAAGGCGCTGCTTTGCGGAAGTCTTGTCGGGATCGCCGGTTTTTTACTGCTGAGCAGCCTCTTCGGGGTGCGTGGTGCCTTGTGCGGCCTGGTGTGGATGCAGATTGCGCAAGCATTGGCGTTCTGTTGGATGGCCAGGCGCTTTCGTACGGGCACCAGGGTTGGCCAACTGAAAGTACCTGCTTTAGGGAAGAAAGTCCGCTTCTTGTTCAGTTTCGGTCTTTTATCTATTTCCGCCGGTATCACGATCCCGCTCGTCTATATATTAGTCCGTTCCCTGGTGATCGCCCATCAGGGAGCGTATGAGCTCGGGATATGGCAAGCTACCGTACGCTTGTCCGAAGCGTACACACAGCTGCCTATGCTCATGCTGTCGGTCGTGTTTTTTCCGCGCTTCGCAGCACACCCAGATCAGCCACTGAAGGGTACGCAGGTCAGGGATGCATACGGTTTCGTCTTTTTCCTGATGTTGTGCATTGGCGTATTCGTATGCCTTACGCGCGAAACCCTGGTTCGCTTGCTCTTCACTTCCGAGTTTCATGCGGTTTCCGACTTCGTCTTCTGGCAGATAGCTGGAGACACATTCCGGATGCTCTCGTACGTTGGCACGACCATCCTCGCTGCACGGGGCTTCATCAAGTTGTGCATGCTGGCGGAGTTCATTCAAGCTCTGCTGTTTGGTGGTATCAGTGCTTTCTTCGTCACGAACAACCTTGCTGCGGCACCGTTTGTCTCCTATCTGCTTACCTATCTTATTTACTTCTTATTGACCGTTGCTGCTGTTATGTACTTTGGCAGGCGGAAAACATCCACAAATGCGCTTACTGATCGTTAATTTGCATCTCGACATAGGGGGCGTCGAAACATTGCTGGTTCGCCTGATCCCTCAACTTGCACGCCGTGGCGTTTCTGTAACCCTTTTGCTGTTGCAGCGAAATGTCAATCAAGAGTTTTACGAGAGTTTGCAGCCGCATTGCGACGTGAAGTTCATCGCCGATGCGTTTCCATTCACCCAAGGACATTTGAGAACGTTTCTGGGTCCGCAACCTGATGTTGCATACTTCACGATCAATCAAGCTTTCGTCTTCGGTTCCTGGCTGTTGACGCGGGCTGGTTATGCGACGAAAACCGTGTTGGGCGCGTACCAAACGGAAATCTTTTGTACGCCCGCGAAACCGTGGCAATACCATCGCAAGATCGTCCAGAATGCGATCAGGACGCGGATTCCGGCACAGTCCATCGTGTTCGGCAATACTGCAGGGCGCGATTTTCATGCCGATAAGCTGGCGGCCAATCTTGACGCTTCGCCAATCGTCCGCCTGTTCGTCGATGTCGAGAAGTACAAATTCATACCTCGAGCCGGCCTGCCACGTACGAAGATCGTGTCAATCGGTCGCATATCGCCGTATAAAACCTATAATTTTACGGTTTTGCCGGTGATAAAAAAACTGATCGATATCGGGCACGAACTTGAGTGGCATATATATGGCGACGGCGAAGAACTGGAAAAGCTTCGCGAGAAAATCACGTCGATGGGTCTCGCCAAGCACGTGAGCCTGCATGGCGTCATGAGTTATTCCAAGTTTCAGCAGGTGCTCGACGGCGCTTTCCTGTTCATTGGTTCCGGCACCAGTCTCATCGAGGCTGCCGCATGCGGTGTGCCATCGCTGACCACAATCGAGTATGCAGAGGACGCCAGGTGTTATGGCTTTATCTCCGAGGTCGAAGGATTCAACCTGATCGAGCCCAGCCTGGACAAGAAAATCTTCGCGATCGAGGACAAGATATTGCAGGCACTTACTGCCACGCCGGATGCGTATGAGCAACTGCAGGAAGAATGTTATCAAAAGGCAATGACCTATTCAGGCAGCTCGGTAGTAGACGAGTATATTGCCGTGTTCAAGGCAGCCAGCAGCGCCGGTGTAGTCACAAAAATCAGCTCTTTGCAAATTGCTTTGTATTGCGCGAGCGCTGCTCTGGGCTATGCGTCCAAAAAACTTGGAATGCATCATTGAGGCCAAAGTGAACGAAATCGCAATCGACTATAGCTGGCTGGGTCCGACGGGGATCGGCCGTGTGGCCACCGAAGTGATCAACCGTGTCCCCCAGGGCTGGCGCATTACTGGTGTCAGGGAAGGGCGGCCGAATGCGGCACCGCTGACGCCATTCGATCTGTGGCAGACCTTGCGCGGCACCTCGGCCAGCCTATTCTGGTCGCCGGGCTTCATGCCACCGTTGGCTAATGCCGGCATACCGACCGTGTTGACGGTACATGATCTGACTCACCTGCATTACTACAGCAGCGCCAAAAAGGCCTACTACAATGCCTTGATCAAGCCCTTGCTGAAGCGCGCTTCCCACATCGTCACGGTGTCGGACTTCACGAGGGACGAGTTGTTGAATTGGAGTGGATTGCCTGAAGACAGAGTCACCACAATTCTGAACGCCGTCAGCCCATCATTCAACAGCAGCGGGCCGGTAATAAAGCTCGATCGACCCTATATCCTTTACGCGGGAAATCGGCGGTCTTACAAGAATGTCGATCGTCTTGTGAAAGCGTTTGCCGTCAGCAAATTGCCGGAGCAGGGTTATGTCCTCGGGCTGACCGGCAACAGTTCTGAAGAGCTGAACCGGCTCACGCACGAATCAGGGCTGGAAAAGCACGTCCACTACTTCGGTTTCGTACCCGAGGAGGAATTGCCGGCCTTGTATAGAGGTGCCCATGCGCTTGCATTTGTCTCTCTCTACGAAGGCTTTGGATTACCGATTCTCGAATCCATGGCGTCCGGCGTGCCTGTATTAACCTCGAATATTTCGTCAATGCCGGAGGTTGCTGGTGACGCTGCCTTATTGATCGATCCGCATGATGTCGCCTCCATCGCGGCCGGCCTGGTTGAAATTGCGGAGCACAAGGAAAAACGGGAACAACTTATTTCCAGGGGATTCGAGCGGGCCGCTCGATATTCTTGGGATAAAACAGCAGCGGATTATTGGACGCTTTTTTCCAGATTGAGGAAGTAATGTCAGAAGTGCAGCTTAAAGAAGACAAGAAGAGCGAGTCCGCCTTCACGTCCATGGGAAAACCGCGTGTCCTCGTATTACTTGCCACTTACAACGCCGCCCCCTGGCTTGTCGAGCAGCTGAATTCGATCCTCGTGCAAGTCGATGTCGACGTCCACGTGCTGATCGGAGACGACTGCTCGAAAGATGAGACGCGGGAGTTGATCCGTTCTGAATGGCAAGGCGATATGCGTATCGAGCTCCTGGAGTGGAGTACGCCGAGCGGATCGGCCGGCGCCAATTTCCGGCGTTTGTATCGCCATGCAAACGCAAGCAATTATGACTTCGTCGCGCTTGCCGACCAGGATGACATCTGGCTGCCTGCCAAGCTCATTTCTGCGATCCGTTGCTTATCCGCCCAAAGTGCCGCAGGGTACTCTTGTTCTGTCGAGTCATTCTGGCCTGACGGCCAGAAGAAGCTGGTAAAGCAAAGCAGTACGGTCCGTAACGCCGACTTCTTGTTCGAGGGCGCAGGGCAGGGGTGCACGTTTGTGTTGACCCAAACGCTCTTCCTCAGACTGCAAGCATTCTGTGAACGACATCCCGTGCAGGCGGATGCGATGCATTACCACGACTGGCTGGTCTACCTGCTGGCCCGTGTATCAGGTCTGACATGGTATTTTGACGAAACTCCCTATATGCGTTACCGCCAGCACGCCGGTAACGAAATCGGTTCTCGTGGCAGCGTCTCGGCAGTGACCAAGCGGCTGGAACTGATCAAAAACGGTTGGTACCGCAAGCAGGTGCTAGCTGCGTTGGAAATTGCAACTCGCCACGAACATATGTCGAGTTCGCTTGCACGTTTTGCTCATGTATTCCAGACAGGCTCGTCGGCAAAGCGCCGGGTGTATCTTGCTTGGTTCCTGTTTGCACATGGACGCCGGAAGTTGAGTGACAGGGTCGTCCTGTCGGCAACAGCACTGTTGGGTTGGATATAAGTCGACACTGAGTGCCGGGGACAGCCCGTCCCCGGTAGCGCATATTGCCGCATATTGCCTGTGAATCAGGCCACCGATGTCGACTGCGAACGCAGACGCCGATGGTTGAACTTCGCTACCATGGGCTTTTCGACAAACCGATAAAACACGAACGCCAGCAAGATTGCAAATGCAGTGCCAATCACGACTGCAAGGTTCTGTTTCGTCGGCGAAGCATACCAGCCACGTTTCAGCAAGCCTCCATAGATATACGTCAGCGCACCATGCGTCAGATAAAGGGAATATGAGGCGTCGCCCAAGGATTTCAGAATTTTCCAAGGGGACAAACTACCTTCCAGCGCAACAAATCCGTACAAGACCAGCGCAGACGGTACTCCCCAAAGCAATACGCGATTCTCCACTTTGAAGAAAATGGTGGCGGCAAGCAGGAAGAAGCCCGTAACGATTGCAAGCCATCCCAGCCGTTTGGTTTTTTGTACGAGAAGGAAGACCAACATCCCAAGGATGAACTCGAGAACGATAGTGTTCGAAACGAATATTCCGCCCACATAGGCGCTGTCCTTGAACAGGACGACGCCAGTCACTAGAAGAAAACCCCCCAGCAGGGCAGTTCTCAAGGCATTTGCTTTTGCGGCAACCGCGGCAATCATGAGCAAGGCGTAGAAATAGAGCTCGTAGCTCAAGGTCCATCCTTGGGCCAGAAACGGTTGCATGAACCCGGACTCCGGGTTGTACGCGGGAAGCAGCAGATAGCTCGAAAGAAGAAAACCAGCCGAGAACAGCGGCTCGGCCAACATGCCGCCCAGTCCCGTTTTTTTCACGTGATTGAGCCCGACCAGCAGAATGAAGACGGTCAACATGACCCAGTAGGCCGGATAGATCCTGCTGATCCGGCCAACGGCAAAGTCGGATGCGGAGAAGCCCGGTTTCCTTGCGATGGAACTGAGCATCACGAAACCGCTGATACAAAAGAACAGATCCACGCCACACGCGCCCAGCTCAGCCAGGTTATGAAAGCCCGCGATACCGCCAGCCTGGCCGAAATCACGGTTCGCTAATAAAAAGTGGTGAATGACGACAAGAACGGCGGCAATCGCCCGCATGACTTGCAAATTCTTTAACACAGAAGTCCTAGGTGAACGGCACAGCAGGATGATGGAGGTTTTACGATGCAGCCTTGGTCAAAGGCCATCGTCTTCGAAGGCCTGCATGGTGATCAAAATGGGAAGTCGGCGTGCAAGACATGGCGACGCTCGACCCGGGCTCGCGTAAAAAAAGCCCAAGCACTCGACTTGGGCCTTCTTGCTTCCCACCGCTCAATAAGCGCCTTCGCGACGGAAGATGACCTTGACAGTGCGCAGCAGGATCACGATGTCGTTGAACAGCGACCAGTTCTTGACATACCACGCATCCAGGTAGACACGGGTATCGTAAGTCACATCATTACGGCCGCTGATCTGCCATAGTCCTGTCACCCCGGGCTTGGCTTCCAGGTAATAGTCGACCTGATTGCCGTAACGCTCCAGTTCGGCAGTAACGACCGGCCGCGGTCCAACCAGGCTCATGTCGCCTTTCAGCACGTTCCACAATTGCGGAATCTCGTCCAGACTGGTCTTGCGCAGGAAGTGGCCGATGGCGGTGACGCGTGGATCGTTCTTCAGCTTGAAGTCGCGCTCCCACTCGGCGCGTGCTTCGGCGCTCGTGGCCAGCAGGTCGGCCAGCAGCTTGTCCGCATTTGGCGCCATGGTGCGGAACTTGTAGCACTTGAACGGGCGGTTGTGCTGTCCCACCCGGGTATGCCCGAAGAAGATTGGACGACCCGACTGGCTGACCTTAAATGCAATGAACAGGAACAACGGCGAACCCAGCAACAATACCAGCAGCGATACGCTCAGGTCGAAGCAACGTTTAATCAGTTGCGGTAAACGGCGCGCCAGATTATTGCGCATTGTCAGGATCAGCACCTCATGCGCGAAAAAGTGGTTCGCTTCCATGCCGTACAGTGGGAGGCCACGCAGCGACGGCACCAGCTGGACATCGTTGTTGTGGCGGCTGAGCTGCTGGATCATGTCCTGGTAAACGTCGACGCCGCCTTGCTCCAGCGCCAGTACGACATGGGGGTTGCCCAGCTGTTTCAGGGTTTGTATTGGATCTTTTCCAAGCGAAATTGATGGTACCAGATGGCCGCGACGGTCCTTGATCTCGTGGTCCAGTTTGTCTTTGCCAGCTGGCACCAGGAAAGCGGCAAGCTGCAAGCCCATCAAAGGCTCATCCTTGAAGGCCAAGGCGGTTTCGACGGCATTCTCTCCCCAGCCGATGATCACCATCGGACGGATCCAGCCGCCAGCGGCGATCAGGGTGCGTTTCACCATCCAGCGAATCGCAACCAGCATGACCGGTACGGCCGTCCAGTTGATTAACACCGTAGCACGCGAAAACTGCTGTTTCGCAAGGAACAGCAACACAACGTCGAGCGCCGCCACCGCCAGAGTGACCTTGAGAATATCCTTAATCTCGTTTGAAAATGGCTTGCGTTTCGAATAATGGCCTTTTCCCCAGAATACCCCGACGGATAAAACAATCAGAATCGAATAAATCTGAAGGCTGCCTGAATCCAGGGCCGGCAGCCAGGCTTCGCGTCCGAAGACGGCATTTCCATGGAATGGCGCCGCGGCCATTACTGCAAACACGAATGCAATACTCAGCGATACGATATCCGTGCAAATCAGCAAGGCTTTTTCAAAACGGCGATTGCAATACCATTTTGTCGTGGGAAGGAATATCGATTCAATCGGTTTCATTTGGTCAGCCTGGTATGAGGGTCTGCGCGCGACCCGGGCGCGAGTCGTAAGACAAGTGACGTAGGCCAGCGGGCGAACGTGGCGGTGATACACGGTATGCAGCCCACGCTGGCGTTCAGCCGCCCAGCTACCTCAAGGAGGATCGTCTGTGGCAGGGTCATGCGCAGAGATGCGCAGGCTAGCATTGTATGAACACTCAGCAACTTGCGCAATTGCATTTGTCCGCGCGGGCAAAAAATACCACAGGACGATCCTGAACTTAATTTATTTACAACGCTATTGCGTGCTTGTGGCATCTCGAATTATCAGACTGATCTTGATAATTGGTGAGAATCTATTGTTCGTAACCTTAGGCTATTGTCGCGGGCGTTTTGTGTGAAATTTGTCTGCGACGATTCAGCTGCGGAGGCCCGCACAACAGCCAAAACGCTGGCCCCTCCGTGTTGCAGATGATAAACTCGCTGTCCTTCGCAGTCTTGCTGTCACCTTCCTGACAGCATCAAAGCGATCCGATCGATGCCTCTGCAGGGTAGTTGCACGTGCTTAAAGTAACAAAAAAATACGCTAAACATTCGTGGTGCGGCTGTCTGGTCTTGAGCGCCGCACAAGTCTTCGCTGCTACTCCTACGGTCAACGGTCAGTCGGGCTACATCAACATGCCCAGTGCGTGGACTGAATTCGACGGTACGTTAACGACCGGCTACAGCTATGACACGCCCTACGGTACCGCCTGGGCCAGCGCCACTTTGCTGCCTTTCCTGCAACTAACAGGACGTTACGTTTCCATCACCGGCATCCCGCCGTTCGCCACCACCGATCCGCGCTACGGCGCCGGCTATGGCCGCTACAAGGACAAGGTCGCCGACATCAAGCTGAGGCTGCGCGACGAGACCGCGACCATGCCGGCGATTTCGGTGGGCGCAACTGACCTGCTGGGTACCGAGCTGTTCAAGGGCCAGTACGTGGTTGCCTCGAAGACCTTCGGCAAGGCCGGCAATATGGAAGCCAGCATCGGCTACGGCAACAAGCGCCCGAAAGGCGTGTTCGCCGGGGTTCGTTGGGCGCCGCTGTCGGCGCCGCGCTGGGCATTGGTGGCGGAATACGATGCCAACGACTACACGACAGACCACCTGGCGCAGCAGACCGGTGCCGCCCAGCGCAAGAACGGGCCGGCAGTCGGCGTGGAGTATCGCTGGGGCTGGCTAGGTGCGCAGGTCGCCTGGCACCGCGACCATTACAGTGCCAATGCTTACCTGACCATTCCCTTTTCCGAGCGCGAGTTCATTCCCAAATTCCTGGAGCCCGCACCCTTCCAGGCCAAGGACGCGCCGCCGCGCGTCTCGGCCGCGCAGTGGCAGGACAACCCGGCCCCGGGCGCCGCCCTGGTCGCCGCGCTGGTCAAGCAGGACTTCAAGAATGTCCGCGTCGAGCTGGACGGCAACCGCCTCAAGCTCAATCTGACCAACAATCGGATTTCGAACGTCGGCCGCGCGGTCGGCCGTGCCACCCGCACGGCGCTGGCGTTCGCGCCGGAGGGAACGCGCTCGATCCAGGTGACCTATACCCGACTGGAACAGCCGGTTGCCACCTACGAGTTCCTCGACCTGCAAAAGCTCACCGACTACTTCACCGGCCTGGTGAATCGCGATGCCTTCCTGCAGACTGTCGTGGTGCGCTATGCAACGCCGGCCGACCGCACCAGCGAAGACCAGCACGGCATGCTGGCGTCCATCCAGGGCGAGGGCGACCTCGGGGTCCAGGTCGGCCGCGACGGCAACATCGTGCAGGTCAGTTCCGAGGACCGCGAGGCCAACCGCTTCAAGATCGTCCCCAAGGTGTCCTTCTTCTTCAACGACCCGAGCGGCGCATTGCGCTACGAGCTGTGGGCCGCCGCGAACTACGACAAGCGCCTGGGGGAAGGGCTGTACCTGAACGGCGACCTCAAGCTGGACGTGCTGGAAAACGTGTCCGACGTCACCCAGCCTTCCAACAGCCTGCTGCCCCACGTGCGTACCGACATCGCGGACTACAAGCGCGGCGGGCGTTTCAAGCTGAACCGGCTATTGCTCAACAAGTACCAGAACCCGGCCGAGCGCGTCTACACGCGGGTATCGGCCGGTTTCTATGAAGAGATGTACCGCGGCTTCGGCGGCCAGGTGCTGTACCTGCCGAAGGACAGCCGCTGGGCGGCCGACCTGACCGCTGATGCGCTGCAGCAGCGCGGCGTCAAGGGCTGGTTCGACAAGCGCGACTACCAGACCGTCACCGCCATGGGCGCGCTGCACTATCGGCTGCCCTACGACGTCACCGCCACCGCCCGCGTCGGACGTTTCCTGGCGCGCGACGAAGGCGTGCGTCTCGAATTCAAGCGCCGTTTCCCATCGGGCGTCGAACTCGGTGCCTGGTACACCAAGACCAACGGCCACGACATCACGATGCCGGGCACGCCGACCAATCCGTACAACGACAAGGGCGTGTTCCTGTCGGTGCCGCTGAACATCATGCTGCCCTTCGATTCGCAAACCACCGCGAGCGTGGGTATCGCACCGTGGACGCGCGACGTCGGCCAGATGGTGGCCAGCCCGGGCGACCTGTACGACATGGTCGAGCAGCCGCGGCGCGACTTGACGACCTACGATGGTCTGGGCAATTTCGCCGAACGGGCGGATGAGCGCAAGCTGCCGGCGGTGAATCCGCCGGTGCGGCCGCTGACCAATCCCTGGCCGGAATTCCGCTGGCGCCTGGAGCAATCGGTCTCGAAATCGCCGACCCTGCCGCAGTGGGCCAAGGGCTCGCTGTTCGCCGGCAGCGCGGTGCTGGCCAGCACGCTGCTGGACAAGCCGGTCGACCGCTTCATGGAAAAGCACCAGGATGCGGGCGTGACCCGTTCCTGGGCCAATGTCGGCAAGGCCACGCCGGTGGTGCTGGCGGGTGCCGCCGGCGCCGCCGTGCTGCTGGGCGATGCACGCATGCAGAACATGGGCATCATTTCGCTCGAGTCGATCGCCGGCGCGGCGGGGCTGTCGATGGCCACCAAGCATCTGGTCGGCCGTGCACGCCCGAGCGAGGGGCTGGGGCAGTTCAGCCGCACCGAAGACCGCTCGAATGCATCCTTCCCGTCGAATCACAGCGTGGTGGCGTTTGCCGCCGTGACGCCTTTCGCGCAAGAGTACGACGCGCCGTGGCTGTACGGCGTGGCCGCGGTCGGTTCCCTCGGGCGTACCGCGAACCGCCAGCACTGGGTGTCGGATGTGGTGGCGGGCGGCATGCTGGGCTATGCGATCGGTTCCTGGCTGTGGCAGACGCAGCGCGGCGAAACCAAATCCGGTTTGTCAGTGACCCCGGGGCCGCGCCAGATTGGCGTGGCCTGGAGCGGCACCTATTGAGCATGCCGCGTCATCGACGCGACATGATATTCATGCATCATTTGATGCAAAATTGAAAATTTTTCTAGGTCCGCGATGCGTTCGGATTAGAATTATTGCTTTTCGGAGCATGCGAGTCGCATCGACCGCCTGGTTGCACTATATTTGGAGCAAGACATGATTTTAACCACCGGCAGCGCCGGCTTTATCGGCAGTAACTTCGTTCTCGACTGGTTCGAGAACTCGGACGAGCCCGTCGTCAACCTCGACAAACTGACCTACGCCGGCAACCTGGAAAACCTGGCCAGCCTGCAGGGCAATCCGAAGCACGTCTTCGTCAAGGGCGACATCGGCGACTTTGCCCTGGTCAGCCAGCTGCTGAAGGAGCACAAGCCGCGCGCCGTGGTCAACTTTGCCGCCGAAAGCCATGTCGACCGCAGCATCTCCGGTCCGGAAGACTTCATCCAGACCAATATCGTCGGCACCTTCCACCTGCTGGAAGCCGTGCGCGCCTATTGGGGCAGCCTGCCGGCCGACGAGCAGGCGGCCTTCCGTTTCCTGCACGTGTCGACCGATGAAGTCTACGGTTCGCTCGGCAAGAACGATCCGGCCTTCCGCGAAACCAACCGCTACGAACCGAACAGCCCGTATTCGGCCAGCAAGGCGGCCAGCGACCACCTGGTGCGCGCCTACCACCACACCTATGGCTTGCCGGTCCTGACCACCAACTGCTCGAACAACTACGGTCCTTACCACTTCCCGGAAAAGCTGATCCCGCTGTGCATCCACAATGCGCTGGCCGGCAAGCCGCTGCCGATCTATGGCGATGGCCAGCAAATTCGCGACTGGCTCTACGTCAAGGACCATTGCTCGGCGATCCGCCGCGTGCTGGAAGCCGGCGCCCTGGGCGAGGTCTATAACGTCGGCGGCTGGAACGAAAAGGCCAACCTGGAGGTCGTCCATACGCTGTGCGCCATCCTGGACGAGCTGAGCCCGCGCGCCGACGGCCAGTCCTATACCAGCCAGATCACCTTCGTCACCGACCGTCCGGGCCACGACCGCCGCTATGCGATCGACGCCACCCGGCTGGAACGCGAACTCGGCTGGAAGCCGGCGGAAACCTTCGAAACCGGTATCCGCAAGACCGTGCGGTGGTACCTGGACAACCAGGGCTGGGTGAAGAACGTCACCAGCGGTGCCTATCGCGACTGGGTCGGCGCCCAATACGGAGCCTGAATGAAGATCCTCGTTACCGGTAAGAACGGCCAGGTCGGCTTCGAACTGCAGCGCGCCCTGGCCCCGCTGGGTGAAGTGATCGCGGTCGACCATGCGGAATGCGATCTGGCTGATGCCGACGCCATCCGCGCGCTGGTGCGCCGCGTCGCACCCGACGTCATCGTCAACCCGGCCGCCTACACGGCGGTGGACAAGGCCGAAGCGGATGCGGCGACGGCCTTTGCCGTGAACACCGAAGCGCCACGCGTGCTGGGCGAGGAAGCCGCCCGCCTGGGCGCGCTGGTCGTGCATTACTCGACTGACTATGTGTTCAACGGCACCAAAGAGGGCGCCTACGCCGAGAGCGATACGCCCGACCCGCAGAGCGTGTATGGCTGCAGCAAGCACGAGGGCGAAGTGGCGCTGGCCGCGGCCAATCCGCGCCACCTGATCCTGCGCACCAGCTGGGTGGTGGGCGCCCATGGGGGCAACTTTGCCAAGACCATGCTGCGCCTGGCCGGCGAGCGCGAGCGCTTGACCGTGGTGGCCGACCAGTTCGGCGCGCCGACCTCGGCGGCCTTGCTGGCCGATGTGACGGCGCAATTGATCCGCCAGCATCAGCGTGAGGGCAGCGAGGGTTTCCCTTACGGCACCTATCACCTTGCCGCCGGCGGCGAGACCAGCTGGCACGAGTATGCCCGTTTCGTGATCGCCGAAGCCCTGGCCGCCGGCAAGCCTTTGAAGGCGACGCCGGAGGCGGTGGCGCCCCTGGCCACCGCCGACTACCCGACCCCGGCCAAGCGCCCCGCGAATTCACGCCTGAACACCGCGCGCTTCACTGACACCTTCGGCCTGCGCCTGCCGCACTGGCAGGAAGGCCTGCGCCACGTGCTGCAGCAAATTCTTTAAGAGAGCCTTACCCATGTCCAGTAATCGCAAAGGCATCATCCTGGCCGGCGGCTCCGGCACCCGGCTGTATCCGGTGACCCAGGCCGTCAGCAAGCAGCTGATGCCGGTCTACGACAAGCCGATGGTCTATTACCCGCTGAGCACGCTGATGTTGAGCGGGATCCGCGACGTCCTCCTGATCAGCACCCCGCACGACACGCCGCGCTTCGCGGACCTGCTGGGCGACGGCAGCCAGTGGGGCATGAACATCCAGTATGCGGTCCAGCCCAGCCCGGACGGACTGGCGCAGGCCTTCATCATCGGCAAGGATTTCGTCGGCAACGACCCCAGTGCCCTGGTCCTCGGCGATAACATCTTCTACGGGCACGACCTGGTCAAGCAATTGCAGAGTGCCGACGAGCGCACCGACGGCGCGACCGTGTTCGCCTATCACGTGCACGATCCGGAACGCTACGGCGTGGTCGAGTTCGATGGCGCCAACCGCGCCCTGAGCATCGAAGAAAAACCAGGGGTGCCGAAGTCGAACTATGCCGTGACCGGCTTGTACTTCTACGACAACAACGTCTGCAACATCGCGGCCGACATCAAGCCTTCGCCGCGCGGCGAGCTCGAGATCACCGACGTCAACCAGGCTTACCTGGCCAGCGGCAAGCTCGGCGTCGAGATCATGGGCCGCGGTTTCGCCTGGCTCGACACCGGCACCCACGACAGCCTGTTGGAAGCGGCCAGCTTCATCGCCACCTTGCAAAAGCGCCAGGGCCTGCAGGTCGCCTGCCCGGAAGAGATCGCGTATCGCCAGGGCTGGATCGATGCCGCCGCCTTGCAGGAACTGGCTGCGCCGCTGCGCAAGAATGGCTACGGCCAATATCTGCTGAACCTGTTGAAGTGAGCTTTTGATGCCGTACACCGTGACCCCGACCGTTCTTCCCGATGTCCTGATCCTCGAACCCAAGGTCTTCGGCGACGACCGCGGTTTCTTTTTCGAGAGCTTCAACGCGCGCGATTTCGCCCAGCTGACCGGCCTCGACGTCCAGTTCGTGCAGGATAACCACAGCCGTTCGGCCAAGAACGTGCTGCGCGGCTTGCACTACCAGATCCAGCATCCGCAGGGCAAGCTGGTGCGCGTGACCCAGGGCGCGGTGTTCGACGTCGCCGTCGACATGCGCCGCAGCTCGCCGACCTTCGGCAAATGGGCCGGCGTGGAACTGTCCGCCGACAACAAGCGCCAGTTGTGGATTCCGCCAGGCTTCGCGCACGGCTTCGTGGTGCTGTCCGAGTCCGCCGAATTCCTCTACAAGACCACCGACTACTGGTATCCGGAATTCGAGCGCAGCCTGCGCTGGAACGATCCCCAGGTCGATATCGCCTGGCCGATCCAGGAAGCGCCGCAGCTGGCCAAGAAGGATGCCGAAGGCAGCCCGTTTTCGAGTGCTGACACCTTCGAATAAGCCTTCGAACAAGCTTCAGAACAACAACTTACCAGGAATTCGATCGATGCCAAGCACCACCCTCCGCGACATCGTCGCCATGTCCGGCGTCCAGTTCGGCACCAGCGGTGCCCGCGGCCTTGTCGCCAGCATGAGCGACGACGTCTGCTACGCCTATGCGCAAGCCTTCCTGCGCGCCGTCGCCTCCGCCTCCGGCACGGTAGTGCTGGGCCACGACCTGCGCCCGAGCAGCCCGGCGATTGCCGCCGCCTGCGCGCAAGCCGTGCGCGATGCCGGCAAGGACGTGGTGTTCGTCGGCGCCTTGCCGACCCCGGCCATCGCCTACTATGCGGCGCTGCGCGGCGCGCCGGCGATCGTGGTTACCGGCAGCCACATTCCCTTCGACCGCAACGGCATCAAGTTCTACCGTGCCGACGGTGAAATCTCGAAGCAGGACGAACAGGCCATGCTGGATGCCGCGGTGGATACGGGGGCAAGCGGCGCCGCAGCCGCGCTGCAGGCCGCCATCGCCGAGCCGGCCCAGGCCTACCTGCAGCGCTACCTGGACGTGTTTGGCGCCGATGCGCTGGCCGGCATGCGCATTGCCGTGTACGAGCATTCCAGCGTCGCGCGCGACATCCTGGGCGGCATTCTGGAGGCGCTCGGCGCCACCGTGCTGCCGCTCGGACGCACCGACGAATTCGT
>Ga0308168_1001172_pt1 | contig 24960 bp, 20 predicted proteins | sample PhyCR2_FD_202133 | JGI IMG/M metagenome (GOLD analysis project Ga0308168, IMG submission 202133) | Phyllosphere microbial communities from UC Gill Tract Community Farm, Albany, California, United States - DLSLRC.R2 | ecosystem: Host-associated > Plants > Phyllosphere > Unclassified | place: USA...
CACGCTCGTTATCGCTGATCATAACGGCGCCTTCCAGCCGAACCCGCAAGCATCGGTCGAGTTCACCCGGCCAGGCGCCGTGATGCGCGCCGACAGCATCGACCGCTGGCGCATCGAATCGCGCCTGGGAACGGATGCGATCGAGATGGGGAGCTGGGACTATCGCACGCTGCGCCGGCGCCACGCCGATGCCGCGGGCCTGCAAGGCGAGGCCGGGCTGACGAGCCGCGACGCGCCCGGCGTCTATGCCTGGCCGGATCGCGAGCAGGGCCAGCGCATCGCGCTTCGCCAGGTCGAGGCGCTGGAGGCGGCGCGCCAGGTGCACGTCGCGGCCGGCACCGTGCGCAGCTTCACGCCCGGCACGACGTTCACGCTGCGTGGCCACGCCCATGTCGATACGGCCGATGACCGCAGCTTCCTCATCACACGCACGGTGCACCTGATGCACAACAACCTGGGCGCTGACGTGCTCGGTTCGGTCAGCAAACTGTTGGGGAAGGGAGCGGTGTCATCGAGCGCCGCCCACGAGTTCGGTTTGTCCGGCGACGCCCGGCCCCTGTATCGCAACCGCATCGACGCCATCCCGGCGCGCGTTCCCTACCGCAGCAGCGGGCGCGACACGCACGGCCGTCTCCTGCATCCGCGTCCGACCGTGCGCGGCCAGCAGACGGCGATCGTCGTCGGCCCATCCGGCGCGACCGTCCACACCGATCGCGACCACCGCATCAAGATCCAGTTCCACTGGCAGCGCGGCGACGCCAGCCACAGCCGGCTGGCGCATCCCTATCCGGAGGGCCACACCGGCGCGCCAGGCAGCGACACAGCCGGCACCTGGGTCCGCGTCGCCACCCCGCTCGCCGGCGCCAACTGGGGCAGCAACATGCTGCCGCGCGTGGGGCAGGAAGTACTGGTCGATTTCATCGAGGGGGACATCGACCGCCCCGTCGTCATCGGCAGTCTGTACAACGGACGCGGGCAACAGGATGCGCAGTACAACGGCGTCGCGCACGGCGCAGCCGCGGCGACGGGCAATGCACCGGCATGGTTCCCGGGCGAGGGCGGTGCGCACGCGCATCCGGCTGTGCTGTCGGGTTTCAAATCGCAGGCGATGGCAGACAGCCAGGGCGGCGCCGGCGCTTACAGCCAGCTGGTGTTCGACGATACCTCCGGCCAGTCGCGCATCGTCCTGCAACGGCATGCGAAGGCTCACGATGGCATGGCAGAACTGAACCTCGGCCAGTTGCGGCATCAGAGCGACAACGAGCGCCTGCAGCCGGCCGGGTTTGGCGCCGAACTCAAGACTGCCCACAGTGCAGCGGTGCGCGCAGGGCAGGGGCTGCTGTTGTCATCCGATGCGCGCAATGGCGGCGCGGGCGCACAACTCGACGCGCGCGAGGCAGTAGCGCAGATCGAGGACAGCCACCAGTTGCAGCTTGCGCTGGCGACGCAGGCGCAGAAACACAATGCAAAGCTCAAGGACGAGCCGGAGCCCGACAAACTGGCTGCGCCTGGACAGATGGGAGATAGCGCCGAGATCATTTCGGCCACCGACAAGCAAGCCATCGCCTATGGCGCGCCGCATCTGCAACTGTCGAGCCCCGCGGGCATCGTTGCCGCCACGCCGGCCGACGCGATCCTTTCGGCAGGAACGACCACCAGCGTGAATGCGGGCCAGGACATCAACTTCGTCGTCCAGGCCAACGCCGCAACAGCCGCCGTCGGCGGCATCAGCCTCTTCACTTACGGCAAAGCCGGTAACAAGGCAAAGCCGAACCAGGAGGTGGGGCTCAAGTTGCATGCGGCCAGCGGCAAGGTCAGCAGTCAGAGTCAATCGGGCGCGACTTCGCTGGTGGCGGATAAGACGGTGACGGTCGCCAGCGTCACGAAGTCAGTGGCGATCTCGGCGCCGAAAAAGCACGTGTTGCTGACGACGCAGGGAGCTGCCATCAAGCTCGAGGGCGGGAATATCGAGGTGCATGCGCCGGGGAAGGTGGAGTTCAAGGCAAGTGCGAAGGAGTTGGCGGGGCCCCAGGTTGTCAGTGTACAGATTCCAAAACTACCGAAGCCTGAGCGAGTCGCTGATGTCAGCAAGACGTTGTTCAGCCAGCAATTTGACTTGTCTCATCTGGTCACGAATCGTACATTTGGATTCTCAACAGCAAGAATTCCCTACGAAGTATTCGACAAAAACGGGAATTTTATAACCAGCGGCGAAACTGATGAGTTTGGAATGACTCGACGAGTTTTTACAAACGAGTCGACTGAGTTAGTCATATTGATAGGCAGTGGGAAATGGACAATAGAGGAATATGTTGAAGATTCGGGTGCTCTTGATAGCTGATTATAGAGAATGCGGCAGGGTTCAAAGATTATATAATTTAATTTTCCGATGTGAGCCAAGGGTTGAGAGAATTATATGAGCGAAAAAAATAATCATTCGGTGCAGGTCCTGTTTTTAGATGCAGACAGAAATCCTATAAAGGGACAAGCTTACCTGCTCAACTCCAACGGAAAAAGTGTCCGTGCGGTGACGGGGGAGGACGGGCTAACGAAAAAGATTCAAGTGCCCCGTGCTGGCAATGAAGTACAAATAGCGATTGAAAGGTTCGATAAGTCCACAAAACTAATTTCCCGAGTCGCTTCCGAGATGGGAAATAAACTGGTTACTGTAATCTCGCCAAGATTGAAATTAGAGGGGCCAACACTGCCCCATCCACAATCTGGCTCCATCCAACCACAGACCGGTAGGTCATCAATAGCTCCAGTTCATGACCCTCAGAAAACAAGGGAGCCAACAGCAAAGACAAAATTCGGTCTAGTAAGCGAACCGAGAGCGACTAAAGATGACTTGCCAATGACCATAGTAGAAGGTGATATACCGAATCTTGAATTTCTGGATCAATACAATGGTGAAGTGATGGAAGATGGGGATTATAGATGGGCTGCAAAGGAGCTTGGTGTTGAGTACGCAGCTGTTAAGGCTTTTGCTGTTGTAGAGTGTGGAGGGCAAGGATTTTTGAAGGTCGGCGACCGGTACGTGCCAAAAATATTGTACGAACGCCACAAATTTGCGAAATTTACAAATAACCGATATAGCAAGCTAAATCCTGATATTTCCCTCCCACCGGCATACTACAACACAAAGGATCGCTATGTGCTAGCGGATAAGGATCATAAAGCCAAGAAGAAAGTGCCGAACGAAATCGAGTACTATCGACCCATAAATAAGAAAGATGACAAGAAAACAAAGGATAATTCTACGTTGTTTTTAAGTCTGGTCCAGGATGGGAAGTTAATCGAAAAAGACAACAGGTACCTTGACGGAATTCACAGTTATTGGCGCCTTGTCAAAGCTTATAAATTAGATCCTGTGGCGGCCTTGGAAAGTTGTTCATGGGGGGCTTTTCAAATAATGGGAGAGTTCTGGAGAACGATGAAATATTCCAGCGCGCAGGATTTTACAAAGGCAGTTTCACGATCACCCAAAGAACAAGCGAAATGCTTTGTATTATATGTCAAGTATGTTAACCCTAAAATAATTGCCTATCTTAAAGCGAAGGACTGGGCCGCCGTAGCGGCTGCTTATAATGGGCCTAGTTATAAAGCGAATAAATACGACGAGAAGATGCAGGCTGCCTACGAAAAATTTAGGGGGTAAAATGTGGAAGAGTGTGCGGTGTATATCTAACGTTCTTGTTCTTTGTCTATGCTTGTGCCAAGCAGCTCAGGGTTCAAATTTGAATTATTCTGGAAAAAACAATATTTGGGATAATCCTTTCGTCGCGTTTGGTTTTGATCCAAAAACAAACACTCTAAGCGGATATGTGGTTGCTCTCCGAACGGCACCAGGCCGAACAGATGAATGTAAATTAGTTTTTGGCGGAAATTACGGAAAATCAAATACTCTGTCCGTGCAGTATTTAAGTGAAGATATTGGAAACAACAACTTAAGGAAAACTAAAGCGAGTCTGGTTGTTGCACAGGAAGGTAGTGACTCTTTTCTGAAGTTCAGAAAAAATTCTCTTGGGGGAGACTGCGACTGGATTCTTCCTTTTGTTGGAGAACCTCGTGTCCGTGAAAGCACTGACGAAGTATCCGTGTCGATTGGGGAGGCAAGCGTTGGTAGATGGATAGGAGTATATGCTGTGAAATCTGCGAAAGCGAGGTTTCATCGTTTGCCAGAAGATTCTTCTGTTCAAAAAGCTTTTTTAGTAAGAGGAGATGTTGTCTTCGTCTTCGATGAGCAAGGAGATTGGTATTACGTTGAATTCGATAGCAAACGTCGAAAAACCGTGGGGTGGATTAGAAAGTCTGACACTGTTCAACCTTGAATTTGATATTCTGATGAGGTAAGTGAGCAAGAATGTCAGGGGCAGCACTACCACGTTACCGCTTTTGCATCCATCTGCATCATCCCAAAGATATTCCCATCCGGATCCTTGAAATAAGCCAGCCACCCAACCCCAGGAATCGCCATCTTCGGTACACACAGCATGCCCCCGCCGCCTTGCGCCTTCGCCAGCGACGCATCGAGGTCATCCACATCGACCGTGATCACAAACGCATTCGGTGAAGCCATCGGCCCTGGCGCCGGGCCTGGCCGCGGCAGGAGTCCGCCATTGATCCCAGGCCGGCTGTCTGGCCCTGTATTGATCATCCAGTATTCGCCTGTAGGGAACTTGCTGAAGGACCAGCCGAACAGATCGGTATAAAAATCGATCAGCGCCTGGGGCTGCGTGGCGTGAATCTCGAAATGGACTGCACGTGGCATGACGGCTCCTCTCGGCGGTTCATCGTTCGAACCCGGATTCGACAGGAAGTTTCGGCACCGACGGCGACGGATGTCAATGCCAACAACGATCACATCTGCTGGAACAAATGCGAATGGTTCCGGCTCACCTCCAGCTCCTGCGGATAATTTTTCACCCTCAGCATTTGCCTCCCGCGCAGGTCGCGCGAGACCTCGGCGATGGCATCGACCCGCACCAGGGTCGAACGATGAATGCGCCAGAACTCGTCCGGATCGAGCTCGTCCGCCAGTTCCTTGAGAGTTTTACGGATGAGAAGTTCCGCAGTCGCGGTCTGCACCCGCGTATATTTTTCGTCCGATTGAAAAAACAGGATCTCGCGCGTGCTCACCATGCGCAGGCTGCCGCCCACCTGCGCCTGGATCCAGCGCAGGTAGGAACGCTTTGGCGCCGTGCCTTGTTGCTGGAGCAGGCTGCCCAGCTGCGCCAGTTGCGCGCCGATGTCCTGCGGTGCTTTTTCCAGACTGCGGCGCAGGCGCTCGCAGGTGGTGGCCAGGCGCTCGGCGGTGACGGGCTTCAACAGGTAGTCGATGGCGCCATGCTCGAAGGCGTCGACGGCATACTGGTCGTAGGCGGTGGCGAAGACGATGTGGCAGCGGTCGTAGAGCTGGCGCGCGGCTTCGATGCCGCCCATGCCGGGCATGCGGATGTCGAGGAAGGCGATCTGCGGCTGGTGGCGCGCGGCCATTTCCAAGGCTTCGATGCCGTTCGAGGCCAGGGCGACGACCTCAATCTCCGGCCAGACTTCCAGCAGACGCGCATGCAATTGTTCGCGCATCGCTTCTTCGTCGTCGGCGATCAGGGCGGTGACAGGCATTATGCTCCCTCCATCATTTTGTACGGAATACGCACCGAGGCGCAGGCGCCGCCGCCCGGAGGCGCTTCGATGATCAGTTCGGCCTGGTTGCCATACAGCAGTTGCAGGCGTTCGCGGATGTTGGCCAGGCCCACGCCGTCGTCCGCGTGCAGGTCGATGCCGATGCCGTCGTCGCAGACGTCGACGACCAGGGTGGCGACGTCGACCCGGGCCCGAACCGTGATGGTGCCGCCTTCGATCTTCGGTTCGAGTCCGTGCTTGATCGCGTTCTCGATCAGGGTCTGCAGCATCATCGGCGGGAAGGGCGCGCTGCCGAGGAAGTCCGGCACCTCGAAGCGTACCGCGAGGCGTTCCTTCATCCTCGCCTGCATGATCGCCAGATAGGCGCGCGACAGTTCGAGCTGCTTGCCGAGGGTGGCGCCGCCGCTCGAGCGCATCTGCGGCAGGCTGGAGCGCAGGTAGGAAATCAGGTGGGCGTGCACCTTGGCCGCTTCCGGCGGGTCAGTCTCGATCAGGCGGCCGATCAGGGCGAGGGTGTTGAACAGGAAGTGGGGCTCGACCTGGGCTTGCAGGGCCGCCATCTGCGCCTCGGTCAGGCGCCGCTCCAGCGTGGCGACTTCGGCTTTCAGGGTGGCGTCCTTGGCCACCAGTTCGGCGCGGCGCTTGCCGCCGGCCAGGACCTTGATGCCGAACGAGATAAACAAGTACCAGACCGCGGGCTCCGGCGTGTTCACCATGCCGAAGAAGACGAAGGCGAGCAGCCAGGTGATGGCGAGTTTACGCCAGTCGACGACCGCGACCCAGTCGAAAAACGCCCACCACAGCTTGCTCACTTCGGCGAAGGTTTCGCGCATGAGGTCGAGGGCCCGGTTGATCTGGCTGGCTTGCATCTTCAGTCCTTCTCGAGCGGGGTAGTCTTGTCGCCATTGATCGCCAGCACCGCGTACTTGATGGCGAGGAAGATCGCAAACAGCATCAGGGCCAGCGGAATTACGGTGATCGCGCAGGCGGTGATCACGGCCGCCAGCAGCAGGGCCGGCCAGGGCAGGGCGGAGAAGGTGCGCAGGCCGCTGCGCAGGACGCGCATGCAATTCGCGGCGGCTTCTTCGAGCTCGGCGGCGAAGGATCGGAAGGTGGTGGTTTTCATTGCGTGCTCCTCATGTGCGGGGTGTCGATGGAAGCACTGTACGACCCTTCGCTGGCGGCGGCGAGGCTTGTCCGACGAAGCGGCGTTTTCATGGGCTAACCGGCAGCGACCGCCGACGAACGGGACAGCAAACGCTCGTCCCAATAGCGCCTGAGCAAGCCATAGTAGGCGGTGTCGGCCGTTTCGCCATGCACGATCCAGCGTTCCGGCATGAAGCCTTCCAGGCGAAATGCGAGCTTTTCCAGCACCCGCCCGGAAGCAATGTTTTGCGGGTCGATGTCGGCCTCGATGCGGTTCATGCCGAGTGCGCCGAAGGCATGCTCGACCACGGGGATCAGTGCTTCGCTTGCATAACCCTGGCCCCAGTGCCGGCTGCCCAGCACATAGCCGATCTCGCAACGCCGGTTGTCGCGGCTGAAAGCGAACAGGCTGGCGACGCCGATCAGTTCCTCCGTCGCGGCGAGCACGATGCCATAGCGTAGGCCGCTGCCGTCGGCATAATCGCGCATGGCGGCAGCGAGCATCTCGTCGGCCTGGGCCATGTCGGTCCAGGCGCTGCGCGACCAGTAGCGCACCACCGCCTCGTCGGAGAAGATCGAGAACAGGGCAGGGCCATCGCCGGCCGCGAGCGGCCGCAAGCGCAGGCGGCTGGTCGTCAGGACGGGCGGCATCGAATCGGGCATGGCGGTCTCCAACAGCCTCGCGCTACCCGCGATGGCTGAGTTTGCGTTAGATCAAAGGCGTTAGCATTCTCACACTGGCAGCACGCCGCCTGATTTAGCATGCTCCTTCGCTGCCGCTGACTTCGCATATATGCAAAACGATATGACGGCATCACGGCGCGCGTTTATATTACCGGATCGGCAGGTGTTTTTGCATTTTTGCAACGCACCTCGTTCGGACTGGTCGGCTTGGATGCCCCGCAGCTTTACATTCGGGGCGCCGACGCGCACATTGCTATCATTGCCTCATCGTTTTGCTTCACAGAACAAGGGAGAGCCTGCATGAACGAGTCCAGACCCGAATCGATGTCCGCTTTCTGGATGCCTTTCACCAACAACCGCGATTTCAAGCTTGAACCGCGCCTGCTGGTCTCGGCCGAAGGCATGTACTACAAGGATGTGGACGGCAACCAGATCCTCGACGGCACCGCCGGCCTGTGGTGCGTGCCTTGCGGCCACGCCCAGCCGAAGATCGTGAGCGCGGTGCGCGAGATGATTGGCCAGCTCGATTTCGCGCCCACCTTCCAGATGGGGCATCCGGCCGCCTTCGACCTGGCCGAGCGGCTGATGGACTACACGAACCACAAGTTCAGCCACGTCTTCTACACCAACTCCGGTTCCGAGGCCGTCGATACCGCCCTGAAAATCGCACTGGCGTACCACAAGGCGCGCGGCGAGGGGGGGCGTACCCGCCTGATCGGACGCGAGCGCGGCTACCACGGCGTCGGCTTCGGCGGCCTGTCGGTGGGCGGCATCGGTCCCAACCGCAAGAGTTTCGGTCCGCTGCTGACCGGCGTCGACCACCTGCCGCACACGCATAACCTGCTGAAGAACGCCTTTTCGCGCGGCGAGCCGGACTTCGGCGTCGAGCTGGCGGACGAACTGGAGCGCCTGGTCGCGCTGCACGATGCCTCGACCATCGCCGCCGTCATCATTGAGCCGGTGTCCGGTTCCACCGGCGTGCTGGTGCCGCCGAAAGGCTACCTGAAACGCCTGCGCGAGATCTGTACCAAACACGGCATCCTGCTCATTTTCGACGAAGTCATCACCGGCTTCGGCCGCCTGACGACGCCATTCGCGGCCGATTATTTCGAGGTCGAGCCGGACCTGATGACGACCGCGAAGGGGCTCACCAACGGCGTGATCCCGATGGGCGCCGTGTTCAGCAAGAAGTTCATCCACGACGCCTTCATGGAGGCCCCGGCCGGCATCGAGCTGTTCCACGGCTACACCTATTCCGGCCACCCGGTCGCCTGCGCCGCCGCACTGGCCACCCTTGATACCTTCCAGGACCAGCAGATCCTGGAGCACGCGAAGGGCATCCAGGCTTATTGGGAAGACGCGGTGCACGCTCTGAAAGGGCTGCCGCACGTGATCGACCTGCGCAGCATCGGCCTGATCGCCGGCATCGAGCTCGAACCGATTCCGGGCAAGCCGGGCGCGCGCGCCTACCAGGCGCTCAAAAAAGCCTTTGCCGACGGCATCCTGATCCGCACCACGGGCGATATCATCGCACTGTCGCCGCCCCTCATCCTCGAGAAGCAGCACATCGACGAATTGTTCGGCAAGCTGGCCAACGTACTGAAAAACCTGGACTAAAAGAGACAAGACATGAATCAGAATGAAATCATCGGCCACTTCATCGGTGGCCAGGTGGTCGATACGGCGGGCGACCGCTACGCCGACGTGTTCAATCCCGCCTTGGGCGAACCCTGCGCCCGCGTGACCCTGGCCAGCGTGGACGAAGTCAACGCCGCCGTCTTCGCCGCGCAGGCCGCCTTCCCGGCCTGGTCGGCCACGCCGCCGCTGGCGCGCGCGCGCATCCTCTTCAAATACCTGCAGCTGTGCCAGCAGCACACCGACGAATTCGCGGCCATGATCACGCGCGAGCACGGCAAGACTTTCAGCGATGCGCAGGGCGAAGTCGCGCGCGGCATCGAAGTCGTCGAATTCGCCTGCGGCATCCCGCAACTGCTGAAAGGCGAATTCACCGACCAGATCGCGCGCGGCATCGACGCCTGGTCGATGCGCCAGCCGCTGGGCGTGGTGGCCGGCATCACGCCCTTCAACTTCCCGGTGATGGTGCCGATGTGGATGTTCCCGGTGGCGCTGGCCTGCGGTAACACCTTCGTGCTCAAACCCTCGGAACGCGACCCCTCGCCCTCGCTGCTGCACGCGCGCCTGCTGAAGGAAGCGGGCCTGCCGGACGGCGTCTTTAACGTGGTGCAGGGCGACAAGGTCGCCGTCGATGCGCTGCTCGACAACCGCGACGTGCAGGCGATCAGTTTTGTCGGCTCGACCCCGATCGCCGAATACATCTATGCGCGCGGCAGCGCCAACGGCAAGCGCGTGCAGGCCCTGGGCGGCGCCAAGAACCACATGGTCGTGATGCCCGACGCCGACATGGACATGGCGGTCGACGCCCTGATCGGCGCGGCCTACGGTTCGGCCGGTGAGCGCTGCATGGCGATCTCGGTGGCGGTGGCCATCGGCGACGCCGGCGACAAGCTGGTCGCCACCCTGGCCGAACGCACGAAACAGCTGAAGATCGGCGAGGGCATGAGCCAGGGCATGGAGATGGGCCCGGTCGTCACCCACGCGGCGCGCCAGCGCATCGAGCGCCTGATCGGAGAGGGCGTGGAGCAGGGCGCGACCCTGGTCGTCGATGGCCGCGGCCACAAGGTCGAGGGCTATGAAAACGGCTTTTTCGTGGGCGGCACCCTGTTCGACCACGTGAAGCCCGAGATGAGCATCTACCAGGAAGAGATCTTCGGCCCGGTGCTGTGCGTGGTGCGCCTGCCCGACGTCGGCAGCGCCGTCGAGCTGATCAACGCCAACGAATACGGCAACGGCGTCGCCGTCTTCACGCGCGACGGCGGCGTGGCGCGCGAGTTCGTGCGCCAGATCCAGGTCGGCATGGTCGGCGTGAACGTCCCGCTGCCGGTGCCGATGGCCTTCAACAGCTTCGGCGGCTGGAAGCGCAGCATGTTCGGCGATCATCACGCCTACGGCCCGGAAGGCGTGCGCTTCTACACGCGCCACAAGGCCGTGATGCAGCGCTGGCCGAATACGGCAAGTTCCGGCGTCGAGTTCGCGTTTCCGCAGATGAAATAAACGCGTTATCGCATACGTGATCGGAATCGTAGGGTGGGCGCCCCGTGCCCACGCAGACGTGGGACCGTAAGGTGGGCGGGTCCCCCGCCCACGCGTCGATAGTTGCAGCAAGATCGGCCGTACGATGAATCTAAGGGTAGGTATCACGCGTGGGCATGCCCACCCTACAAAAGCAACACCAGAAGCACCGCAGCATCCGCATGAAGCAGTCGAACACCAGCACTCCAACAACAACAGGGATGCACATGATCGAGACTCTCCAGCACCTGCCGCCGGCAGCCGACTCGCACGGCGCGCTCGCGGCGCAATTCACGGACCTGGCGCCGCCACTCACCGCCCGCCAGGCAGCCATCGAAGCGGCACGCTGCCTCTACTGTTACGACGCCCCCTGCATGCGTGCCTGTCCCACCGGCATCGACGTCGCCAGCTTCATCCGCAATATCCACGACCAGAACATCAACGGCGCCGCCATCGGCATCCTCAAGGCCAACATCTTCGGCGGCAGCTGCGCGCGCGTCTGCCCGACCGAGATCCTGTGCGAGAGCGCCTGCGTGCGCAATCACTACGCCGAGCGCGAGCCCGTCAAGATCGGCCTGCTGCAGCGCCATGCGGTCGACAACGCGCGCTTCGCCGGCCACCCGTTCCAGCGTGCACCGGCCACCGGCAAGACCATCGCCGTGGTCGGCGCCGGACCTGCCGGCCTGTCGTGCGCGCACCGCCTCGCCATGCTCGGGCACGACGTGGTCGTCTTCGAAGCCAAACCGAAGGCGGGCGGCCTGAACGAATACGGCATCGCCAGGTACAAGCTGCCCGGCGAATTCGCCCAGCAGGAAGTCGACTTCCTGCTCTCGATCGGCGGCATCGACATCCAGTACGGCCAGGCGCTGGGCGACAACTTGCAACTGCACGACCTGCATGCGCGCTTCGACGCCGTGTTCCTGGGCCTGGGCCTGGGCGCCAGCCGCCGCCTCGGCCTCACTGGCGAGGACGCGCCGGGCCTGATGGCCGCCACCGACTACATCGCCGCGCTGCGTCAGGCGGACGATCTCTCCCGCCTGCCGGTGCCGCGCCGGGCCATCGTGATCGGTGCGGGCAACACCGCGATTGACATGGCGGTGCAACTCAAACGCCTGGGCGCCGACGAGGTGACCCTGGTCTACCGCCGCGGCTTCGACGCCATGAGCGCAACCGGCCACGAGATCGAGATCGCGAAAACGAATTTCGTGCGTATCAAAACCTGGGCTTCGCCGCTGGAAGTGCTGTTCGACGACGCGGGCCGCGTGGCCGGCATGCGCTTCGAAGAAACCCGCATGGACGAGGGGCGCCTCGCGCGCACCGGCGCCTTCATCGAGATCGCCGCCGATGCCGTTTTTAAAGCGATCGGCCAGGCGATGGCGCCGCCGCCGGAGCTCGACACCCTGGCGCAAGGCCTGTGGCAGGAGGGCGGGCGCATCGTCGTCGATGGCGCGCTGCGCACCATTATTCCAGGCATCTATGCTGGCGGAGACTGCGTCGCCGCAGGACAGGACCTGACGGTGCAGGCGGTCCAGCATGGCAAGCTGGCCGCGCTGGCGATCCATAATGACATCGTATCGGAGGCAGCATGGCCGACCTGAGCATCGATTTCTGCGGCATCAAGAGCCCGAATCCCTTCTGGCTCGCGTCGGCGCCGCCGACCGACAAGGCCTATAACGTCGTGCGGGCTTTCGAGGCCGGCTGGGGCGGCGTGGTCTGGAAGACGCTGGGCGAAGACCCGCCGGCGGTGAACGTCTCCTCGCGCTACTCGGCCCATTACGGCAAGAACCGCGAAGTCATCGGTTTCAATAACATCGAGCTGATCACCGACCGCAGCCTCGACATCAATCTGCGCGAGATCACGGCCGTGAAAAAGGCCTGGCCGGATCGCGCGATAATCGTCTCGCTGATGCTGCCTTGCGAGGAGGCGCCCTGGGCTGCGATCCTGCCGCTGGTCGAGGTGACCGGCGCCGACGGTATCGAACTGAACTTCGGCTGCCCGCACGGCATGCCCGAGCGCGGCATGGGCGCGGCGGTGGGGCAGGTGCCGGAATACGTGCAAATGGTCACCGCCTGGTGCAAGAAGCACACGACATTACCGGTGATCGTGAAACTCACGCCAAACATCACCGACGTGCGCGCTCCGGCGCGCGCCGCGCTGGCCGGCGGGGCGGATGCGGTCTCGCTGATCAACACGGTCAATTCGATCACCCATCTCGACCTGGACCGCATGGTCGCGTTCCCGCAAGTGGGCAACGCCAGCACCCACGGCGGCTACTGCGGTTCGGCCGTGAAGCCGATCGCCCTGAACATGGTGGCCGAGATCGCGCGCGATCCGATTACGGCCGGCCTGCCGATCTCCGGCATCGGCGGCATCGGCAACTGGAGAGATGCCGCCGAATTCATCGCCCTCGGCGCCGGATCGGTACAGGTGTGCACGGCGGCCATGCTGCACGGCTTCCGCATCGTCGAGGAAATGAAGGACGGCTTGTTGCGCTGGATGGACGAGAAGGGCTATGCCAACGTTGCCGCGTTCTCGCGCAAGGCCGTGCCGAATACGACCGACTGGAAGTACCTGGACATGAATTACCAGGTGATTGCCCACATCGACCAGGACAAGTGCATCAGCTGCGGCAAGTGTTTTGTCGCCTGCGAAGATACCTCGCACCAGGCGATTGCCCAGCTGGTGCTGGACAAGGGCGCGCGCCGCTATGAGGTGATCCGCGAGGAGTGCGTCGGCTGCAACCTGTGCGAAATCACCTGTCCAGTCGAGGCCTGCATCACGATGGTGCCGCAGGAAACCGGCAAGCCCTACATGAACTGGACGCAGGATTCGCGCAATCCGCGCGCGGAGAGCCGGCCGGAACCGGTGGCGCCGGCTGCAACGGCGGCCGCGATCGAAGCGGTTTGAACCGGGCGGGACGTCGCGCCGGCCAACCGCCGGAAAGTCCCGCAACCGTACTGACGTTTGGGCTACACTCGGGTGAAAGATCAACCCGTTTGGAGAACCACGATTGGAACATAACGTGACGCAACATCCTGTCAGTAACGAACTCTGGAACCACGACCTGGCGCCCACCAGCGCCGCGCAGCGCAGCTGGCGCTGGTATCACTTTGCCGCGCTCTGGGTCGGCATGGTGATCAGTATTCCCGCCTACATGCTGGCGTCGAGCCTGATCGAAAGCGGCATGTCGGCCTGGCAGGCCGTGGTCACGGTGTTCCTGGCCAACGTGATCGTGCTGCTGCCGATGCTCCTGATCGGCCACGCCGGCACCAAGTACGGCATTCCCTACGCGGTGCTGGCGCGCGCCTCCTTCGGCACGCGCGGCGCACGGCTGCCGGCGCTGATGCGCGCGATCGTCGCCTGCGGCTGGTACGGCATCCAGACCTGGTTCGGCGGCAGCATGATTTATACGCTGCTGGGCGTCCTGCTCGGCCACCCGGTCGGCGGCGACAATCTCCCCGGCCTGGGCATCAATTTGGGCCAGCTGGCCTGCTTCCTGGCGTTCTGGGCGATCCAGATGTACTTCGTCGTGCATGGCATGGAGTCGATCCGCAAGCTCGAGACCTATACCGCGCCCCTGAAAATCGCGATCTGCTTCGTGCTGCTCTGGTGGGTGTACGGCAAGGTCGGCGGCTTCGGACCGCTGCTCGACCAGCCCTCGCAGTTCGTCGAAGGCGGCAAGAAGGCCGGCCTGTTCTGGAGCGTCTTCTGGCCCTCGCTGACCGCCATGATCGGCTACTGGGCCACGCTGGCCCTGAACATCCCCGACTTCACGCGCTTCGCCAAGACCCAGCGCGACCAGGTGGTCGGCCAGTCGCTCGGCCTGCCGCTGCCGATGGCCTTGCTGGCGGCGCTGGCGGTGACCGTCACCTCGGCCACGATCGTCCTGTACGGCAAGGCGCTGTGGGACCCGGTGGACGTCGCCAGCCGCATGACGGGCGTGGCGGTGCTGGTGGCGCTGCTGATCCTGCTGATCGATACCGCCAGCGTCAACCTTGCCGCCAACCTGGTCGGACCGGCCTACGATTTTTCCGCGCTGTCTCCCCAGCGGATTTCCTACCGCGTCGGCGGCTACATCACGGCGGGCATCGCGCTGGCGATGATGCCCTGGAAGATCCTGGAGACGACCCAGAACTACATCTTCATCTGGCTGACCGGCTACTCGGCCCTGCTCGGACCGATCGCCGGCATCATGATCATCGACTATTACTTCATCCGCAAGACGGAGCTCGACGTCGACCAGCTGTACCGCGACCAGGGCGCCTACACCTACCACGGCGGATGGAACGTCGCCGCGCTGGTCGCCTTTGCGGCCGGCGTGCTGCCGAACCTGCCGGGCTTCCTGAACGCGGCGCTGCCGAACGCATTCCCGAATGTGAGCGAGGCGTTCAAGGCGATCTATACCTATGCCTGGTTCGTCGGCGTCGTCATCGCCGCCATCGTGTATGGCCTCATGATGAAGGGCCGCACGGCGCAGGCAGTGCGCAGGGCTGCCAATTCCACCATCTGACAAGGAGTGTCCATGACCACGATTATCCGCGGCGGCACCATCGTGAACGCCGACCGCGCCTTTCGCGGCGATGTGCTGTGTTTCGGCGACAAGATCGTGGCCGTCGGTGAACAGCTCGACGCACCGGCCAACGCCACCGTGATCGACGCCGGCGGGCAGTACGTGATGCCGGGCGGGATCGACACCCATACCCACATGCAGCTGCCCTTCATGGGCACGGTCACCGCCGACGACTTCTTCACCGGCACCGCGGCCGGCCTGGCGGGCGGCACCACGACCATCATGGACTTCGTGATTCCCGACCCGAAGCAGTCGCTGCTGGAGGCCTACCGCACCTGGCGCGGCTGGGCGAGGAAGGCGGCCGGCGACTACACCTTCCACGTGGCCGTGACTTGGTGGGACGCGTCCGTGCATGCCGAGATGGGCACGCTGGTGCGCGAGCATGGCGTGAACAGTTTCAAGCACTTCATGGCCTACAAGAATGCGATCATGGCCGACGACGAGACGCTGGTGAACAGTTTCAGGCGCGCACTGGAGCTGGGGGCGATCCCGACCGTGCACGCGGAAAACGGCGAGCTGGTGTATCAGTTGCAGCAGGAACTGCTGGCGCGCGGCATCACGGGAGCAAAAGCGCATCCGCTGTCGCGTCCGCCGGAAGTCGAGGCCGAGGCGGCCAACCGCGCGATTGCGATCGCCAACGTGCTCGGCACGCCCGTGTACATCGTGCACGTGTCCTGCGCCGAATCGCTCGACGCCATCGCCCGCGCCCGCGCCAAGGGCCAGCGCGTGTATGGCGAAGCGCTGGCCGGGCACCTGGTCATCGACGACAGCGTCTACGACAGCCCTGACGAGGATTTTGCTCGCGGTCACGTGATGAGCCCGCCGTTTCGCAGCCCGCATCACCAGCAGGCCTTGTGGCAGGGGCTGCGCGGCGGCAACCTGCACACGACGGCCACCGACCACTGCACCTTCTGCGCCGAGCAGAAGGCGGCCGGCAAGGACAATTTCACGCGCATCCCGAACGGCTGCGGTGGGGTGGAAGAGCGCATGGCCGTGGTCTGGGATGCAGGCGTGAATTCCGGCACCCTGACGCCGTCGGAATTCGTGCGCGTGACTTCGACCAACGCGGCGCAGATCTTCAACATGTATCCGAGAAAGGGCGTGATCGCCGTGGGTGCAGATGCCGACCTCGTGGTCTGGGACCCGAACGGTACCAGGACGATCTCCGCGAAAACCCAGTTCGCGAAAGGCGGTTTCAACGTCTTCGAAGGCCGCACCGTACGCGGCATCCCGACCCACACAATCCACGCCGGCAAGCTTGTCTTCGAACGCGGCGAACTGCGCGCGGAAGAGGGCGCCGGCCGCCACATCGACCGTCCGGCTTTTATCTGACCCCCGCCCACGTCCAACGCACGCTCTGGAGAAACCATGCCCGACACCTTGCGCATCAACGGCCAACGCCTTTGGAACTCCCTGATGGAACTGGCGCAAATCGGCGCCACCGACAAGGGCGGCGTCAAGCGCCTCACCCTGACCGACCTCGACCGCCAGGGCCGCGACCTGGTCGTCGGCTGGGCGCGCGAAGCGGGCATGCGCGTCACGATCGACAAGATCGGTAACGTCTTCATGCGCCGCGCCGGCCGCGACGACAGCCTGCCCCCGGTCATGACGGGCAGCCACATCGATACGCAACCCACCGGCGGCAAGTTCGACGGCAACTACGGCGTGCTGGCCGGACTGGAGGTCGTGCGCACCCTGAACGACCACGGCATCGTGACCGACGCCCCGATCGAGGTCGCGTTCTGGACCAACGAGGAAGGCTCGCGCTTCGTGCCCGTGATGATGGGCTCCGGCGTGTTCTGCGGCGCCTTCAGCCTCGAAACCGCGTATGCGGCGAAAGATGTCGAGGGCAAGACCGTGCGCGAGGAACTCGAACGCATCGGCTACCTCGGCAGCGAGGAGCCGGGCCGGCACCCGATCGGCGCCTATTTCGAGGCCCATATCGAGCAGGGGCCGGTGCTGGAAGACGCCGACAAGGTGATCGGCGTGGTGCCGGCCGTGATGGGCCTGTCCTGGTACGACTGCACGGTCTCCGGCATGGAAGCGCACGCCGGCCCGACGCCGATGGGCCTGCGCCGCGACGCCTTGCAGGTGGCCACCATCATCATGCAGGAAACGGTGGCCATCGCGCACCGCTACCCGCCCTATGGGCGTGGGACAGTCGGCATGGTGCAGGTGTTCCCGAACAGCCGCAACGTGATCCCGGGCCAGGTGAAATTCAGCATCGACCTGCGCAACGTGAACGACGAACTGCTGAACACCATGCACGAGGAGATGCTGGCCTTCGTCGACAAGACCCGGCGCGAGACGGGCCTCGGCATCGACATCGAGCGCGTGTCCTACTATCCGCCTTGCCCCTTCCACCCGGATTGCGTGAACGCCGTGCGCGCCGCCACCGAAAAGCTCGGCTATTCGACGATGGACGTGGTCTCGGGCGCCGGCCACGACGCCATCTACACGGCCCGCGTGGCGCCCTCGGGCATGATCTTCGTGCCCTGCAAGGACGGCATCAGCCACAACGAGATCGAGGATGCGCAGCCGGCCCACCTCGAGGCCGGCTGCAACGTGCTGCTGCACGCGATGCTCGAGCGTGCCGGCGTGGCAAGCGACGAGGTCGTGGCGCGAGAAGCAGCGAGCGCGTGAGGGATGCCGGCGTGCACTGGCCGCGCGAAAACGCGGCTACAATGCCCGCATGCCGAGCAAAACCCCCACTTTTCCTGGGCCGCTGACCGCGCGTGGCGCCGTGCTGGCGGTGCTGCTGTCCGACGAAGACCAGACCGGCGCCGAGCCGCTGCGCGGGCGCGTCACGCTGGCCGCCATCGTGCGCACCCTCAAGCGCAAGTACAACTGGCCGATCGAGACCAGCAGTTTTCCATCGAACGGCCTCGATGGCCGCGCCACCTGGGCCACCGTCTACAGCCTGCCGCCGGCCGTGGTCGAACGCGCACTCAAAGCGGGCGGACGCGACTGGCTCAAGAGCCGGGCGACTGCCAAACGCGCCGTGCAGCGCGTGGACGAATAGACGCGCGACCGCGTCGAACGTCCGGGCCGTGCTTGTCTGAGCACCGCGACAGCGCTTAAGGTGGGAGCATGCCAACGAGGATGCGGATCTTCCCATGAGCTCTTGCCTGATGGACCGCCCCCATGCGTGACCGTGCCCTCGAGACGCCGCGCCTGGCCACGCTCGCCTTCACGGCGGCGGCGCTGCTCGCCTTTGCCGCCAATTCGCTGCTGTGCCGCCTGGCGCTGGCGCGCGGCGGCATCGATCCGGCCAGCTTCGGCGCGATCCGGGTCGCCTCCGGTGCACTGGCGCTGGTGCTGATCGTACGCTTGCGCGCGGGGCAGGACACGGTCGTCGGCGGCGACTGGCCCTCGGCGGCGATGCTGTCCGCCTACGTCGCCTTCTTTTCCTTCGCCTATGTCAAGCTGGCGGCCGGCACCGGCGCGCTGGTCCTGTTCGGCGCCGTGCAGCTGACCATGTTCGGCTGGGCGCTGCGCGAGGGCGAGCGTTTCTCGGCAGCAGCCTGGTGCGGCCTTGGGCTGGCGGTGGCGGGGCTGGTGTATCTGGTGCTGCCCGGCGTCAGCGCACCGCCGCCCCTCAGCGCCGCCTTGATGGCGCTGGCCGGCGCGGCCTGGGGTGTGTATTCGCTGCGCGGCCGCGGCGCAGCCGATCCGCTGCGCGCCACGGCCGGCAATTTCATGCGCGCGGCGCCGCTGGCCCTCGCGCTGTGGCTGCCCTTCGCCGGCGTCGCCCGCGCGGATGCGGCGGGCATCGCGCTGGCGATCGTCTCCGGCGCACTGACCTCCGGCGTCGGCTATGCGCTCTGGTACACGGCGCTGCGCGAACTCAGCGCGATGCGTGCGGCCACGGTGCAACTGTCGGTGCCGTTGATCACGGCCTTCGGCGCCGTGCTGCTCCTGTCCGAGCCGGTGACGCTGCGCCTGGCGCTGGCTTCGGCGGCGATCCTGGGTGGGATCGCGCTGGTGCTGGCGCGGCGGAGCCAATAGCAGCCGCTAGCGTGCGTTCCTTGACACGCTCGCTTACAAGGTTAATCTGGCTCTGACGGCCATCACCACCTCGCCACGCCGGCGACGTAATCTTTTCTTCGCGCACCAAACGTCGACCTGCAAGCGAGGGAGTAGCGAACATGGAAACAATTTTTTGTCCCGGTTGCGCCAGCGGCACGCATCACGGCGGCGCGGCCTGTCCCGTGTGCGGCGCGCCTTGCGCTGTCGAGATGTCCTCGTTCGTGCCGCGCAATCCCTTCAAGCTGATCGCCCTGTGCGTATCGTGGGCGGTCGCGTTCTGGCTCGGCAGCCTGCTCCTGCTCGGCGAACAAGCCGAGCGCCAGCTGGGCGGAACGCTGCTGCTGGCGTCGATCGGCCTGTCGATCGCACTGACCGTGCGTGGCGTCCTGCCGGGCACGCAAAAATCCCTCAGGGCTTGAGACTGCGCAGGAAATCGAGCAGTACCTGCGCCGCCAGTCCGGCTCACGGCTACTTCTGGACGAGCGCCCGCGCCGCCTGGCTGACCTGGTCGCGCAGCCACTTGTGTTCCGGCGACTGGTGCACGCGCTGGTGCCACAGCTGGTAGAAGCGCATCGGCGGGAATTTCAGGGGCATCGTGAAGCTCTTCAGCGGCAGCGCCTTCTCGTACGAGCGCATGAACTGGCGGCCGGTGGTCAGCACCAGGTCGGTCTGGGTCAGCATGTAGGGAATCAGGCCGAAGTAGGGCGACTCGACCGCGATTTTTCTCTGCATGCCGTGGCGCGCGAGGAAGGAGTCGATCACGCCGTGGTAGCCGGGCAGGGTCTGCGAGGGCGCCACGTGCGGCAGACTGAGGTAGTCTTCGATGCTCATCGCATCGGTCGAGGTGCGCCGCGCGTAGGGGCTGTCGGCACGCATGGTGCAGACGATCGGATCCTCGAACAGTTTCGAGATGTGCAGGTGCGCGGGCGGTTCGTCCCAGTTGGCGATCACCAGGTCCATCTCGCCGTCCGAGAGCATGCGCAGGTAGTCGGCGCCGGCGCCCATGCCGTGGATCGCGACCCGGCTGTTGGGCGACCCGCGGCGCACGGCGGCGACCACGTTCGGCAGGAACTGGGTGTCGAGATAGTCGGGCGCGGCGATGTGGAAGGTGCGCGCCGCTTCCTCGGGCACGAAGGCCGATTTTTTCACGAACAGGCTCTCGGCCTCGTCGAGGATGCGCTTGGCCGGCTTCAGCAGGCTTTCGCCGTGCTGGGTCGGCACCATGCCGCGTGCGCCGCGCACCAGCAGCGGGTCGCCCGTCAGTTCGCGGAGTTTACGCAGCGAGGCCGAGATCGAGGGCTGCGGCTGGTTCAGCTTCAGCGCCACCCGCGAGACATTCTTCTCGACCAGCAGCAGGTAGAGGATACGGATCAGGTGGATATCCAGGTGCTGGGGCAGGGCGGACATGAGCTTGTCGTATATGGATTCGGGTATGTCGAATATACGCCATCTTTCATGTTGTACAAAATGAAATCAGTTTATCGTCAGAGGAATATCGGCAAAGGGACTTTGCATGGACGTGTTCGCCTCTTATGGCCTCGAATGGCTCAACCTGCTCGTACGCTGGCTGCACATCATCACGGGCATCGCCTGGATCGGCGCCTCCTTCTATTTCGTCTGGCTGGACAACACGATCAAGCCGCCGGCGCCCGGTTCCGACCTGGCGAAGAAGGGCGTGGCCGGCGAACTCTGGGCCGTGCACGGCGGCGGCTTCTATAACCCGCAGAAGTACCTGGTGGCCCCGGCCGAGCTGCCCAAGGAGCTGCACTGGTTCAAGTGGGAAGCCTATTCGACCTGGCTGTCGGGCTTCGCGCTGCTGTTCATCGTCTACTACCTGAACGCGCAGGCGATGATGGTCGACCGCAGCGTGGCCGACCTGAGCAGCCTGCAGGCGGTCGGCATCGGTCTCGGCAGCCTGGTGGTCGGCTGGCTCGTGTACGACGTGCTGTGCAAGTCGGCGCTGGGCAAGCGCGACCTGCCGTTCGGTCTCGTGATCTTTGCCTTCCTGGTCGGCAGCGCGTACGTGCTGACGCACCTGCTCAGTGGCCGTGCAGCCTACCTGCACATCGGCGCCATGATCGGCACCATCATGGTGGCGAACGTCGCGCACGTAATCATTCCCGGCCAGCGCAAGATGGTGAACGCGATGATGGCAGGGCAGAAGCCCGATCCCGTGTACGGCATCCGCGCCAAGCAGCGTTCGGTGCACAACAACTACTTCACGCTGCCGGTGCTGTTCCTCATGATCAGCAACCACTACGCGATGACCTACCGCCACGAACACGCCTGGGCGGTGCTGGCGGTGATCATGGCGGCCGGCGTCCTGATCCGCCACTTCTTCAACCTGCGCCACAAGGGCCGCATCGAGTGGAAGTATCCGGCCGCCGGCGTGGCGCTGCTGGCCGTGCTGGCGGTGCTGATCGCGCCGAAGGCGCCATTGGCGCAGCAGCCGGGGGGTGACGCCGCTGCCCAGTTCGCGCACGTGAAAACCATCGTCGACCAGCGTTGCGTGGCCTGCCATGCCGCGCATCCGACCCAGCCGGGCTTTGCCACCGCGCCGGCCGGCGTGATGCTCGACTCGCCCGAACTGGTCGCCCAGCATGCGGCGCGCATCTACCAGCAGACAGTGCAACTGAAGGCCATGCCGCTGGCGAATCTCACCAACATGACCGACGCGGAGCGGGCGCAGGTCGGCGCCTGGTTCGAAGCCGGCGCGAAAACTGGCAAATAAGCCGGAAAATAAGCTCGACCGCCCCTACGGCTGACCGGCTCCGTTCGCCTTGCCCAGCGCCTCCGTCATCCGCACCAGCTTCACGAACTCCGCCCGATACCCTTGCGCATCCGCGCCGCGCGCGCCGTTCGCCAGCGCGGCAATGTCGGCATACGGATATTCGGCCAGCTGCTGTTCGCCGCGCAGGCGCTGCCCAAAGGCGGCCACGGCGACGGCGAAGCGCTGGTCAGCCGGCGCCGCCTGCAAGGACTTGTGCACGGAGGCCGCGCGCACCGGCTGTTCGACCAGGCGGCTCCTGCTTTCGCCCGGCAGCTTGTAGCGCACCCGCACGAAGCACAGCTCCTCGCTCTTCGCCCGTGACGCCGCTTTCTTGCCCTCGCCGTAGCGCAGCGGGTCGACCAGCGTGCCGGCGGCAGCGCTTGGGGTGATCTCGTAGATCGCTGTGACCGTATGGCCCGCGCCCATGTCGCCGGCGTCGACCTTGTCGTCTTTAAAATCCTGGCGCGCCAGCATGCGCGTTTCGTAGCCGATCAGGCGGTAGGCGGCGACCTGCGCCGGGTTGAACTCGACCTGCATCTTGACGTCGTTCGCGATCGGGAACATGGTCGAGCCGAGTTCCTCGCCCAGGGCCTTTCTCGCTTCCAGCAGCGAGTCGATGTAGGCCGCGTTGCCGTTGCCCGATTGCGCCAGGCGTTGCATCAGCGCGTCGTTCAGGTTGCCGCTGCCGACCCCGAGGATCGACAGGTAGACGCCGCTCTTGCGCTTGGCGGCGACGAATTTCTCGAGTTCGCGCGGATCGGTGATGCCGACGTTGAAATCGCCGTCGGTGGCGAGGATCACGCGGTTCACGGCATCCTTGTCGAAGTGGCGCTCGGCCAGCGCATAGGCGCGCTGCAGGCCGTCGGCGCCCGCCGTGCTGCCGCCGGCGCCGAGGGCGTCGATGGCGTCGAGCACCTTCTGTTTGTCGTCTCCGCCGGTCGGCTCGAGCGCTACCTTGGTGCCGCTGGCGTAGGTGACGATCGCCACCCGGTCCTGCGGACGCAGGCTTTGCGCGAACAGGCGAAAGCCCTGCTTCAGCAGCGGCAGCCGGTCCTGCGGACCCATCGAGCCCGAGACGTCGACCAGCAGCACCACGTTCATCGGCGGCTGCTGGGCCGCCCTCAGGTCGTAGCCGCGCACGGCGATGTGCAGCAGCTGGTTCTCCGCCTTCCACGGACTCGGCATCACCGCGGTCGTCACCGCGAAGGGCTGGCTGCGGCTGGATGGACGCGCGTAATCGTAGGGGAAGTAGTTCACCATCTCTTCGACGCGCACGGCGGCGGCTGGCGGCAACCGTCCGCTGCTCAGCTGGCGCCGCACGAAGGCATACGAGGCCGTGTCGACGTCGGTGCTGAAGGTGGAGACGGGCTGCTCCTCGACCAGGATCGCCTTGTTCGCTTGCGCATCGGGGAACTTGTCCGCCTCGGGCAGGCGGAACACGTGCGGCACCAGGTAGGGCGCGGGCCGCGGCATCGGTGCGTAGCTGAACGCCTCGCCGGCGGCCATCTTCGCGCGCGACCCGGCTACCTCCACGCGCTGCTGCGGTGCAGGAGGCGCAGGGGGCGCGGGCGCCGCGGAGCTGGCCTGGGCCACGCTGGGCGCCGGCGCTGCCAATCGGCTCTCCGTGCTGCAGGCGGCAAGAAGGGACGCGGCTGCCAGGGCAGGCAGGGCGAGGGCGGCGTGTCTCATGTCGGAACCCTTGTCGAATTATTGTTCGTACAAGATGCTACGGCCGGCGCGCCGAAGCAATCGCCGTTACATGTTGTAATTGTTTATTCTCTTGGCACGATCGCGAACTGTGGGCTCCTCCCGTAGTCGGGCTTGACGCTGCGTGCCATAAAGCGCGCCCAGGCCATACGACCAGCCTCGCCGCCAACATCCGCGGCATACGCAAGTGCAGGCTGCATGTTGGAAGGGAAGCCGATCACCGAGGCTGAATAGCCACCCATGTCACCAGGCTTCTTGTTCAGTGTTGCCGCTAGTCGGTCGCTGCCGCAGAGCATGGCAGCCGCTTCAGGGCCCACGGTGGCGGTGTATGCATCCCCGATCGATTCGAAATACGCCGCTTCTGGCGAAGGGCGCACGGTGTAGGTATAGTTCGCTGCAGCTATCCAGCACACGCCTTGACCCACCATCCGGCCAAGCGGAAAGCGGGCTTTCCATTTGAGCAGGGCCTGCGCGTCCTTGAAGCCCAGTTCGGCTACATGCCCGACAGCCGCTGTGAAGAAGTCGTCCTGCCAGGGCGCGATAGCGATCTTCTTTTTGTACACGACGGCTGGTCCGTTGACGATCACGCCCAGCTTGTTTGCCGTGGGGTTGTGGGTGTAAGTCGTGTTGTACCAATCCAGGTTGCTGTCCAGGATGGTGTTCAGGTCACGCTTGAGAGGATGGTCGTCGGGGGTGATATACGCAGCCTCGCCCAGTGTGCGCAGGCTCCATGCCTGGGCGCGTACTTGGTGCGGGGCAAGCAGGCCGCGGATGTTTTTGCGGTAGCCCGGGTTTGAAGCAAAGACGTTGTACATGGCCCAGAACTGCAGTTCCTCAAGGTAGTAATGGTCTCCTGTGACGAGGTAAGGCAGGTAGGCGAATCCCGGCTGATGCGCGCTGTCGGCGCTGTACGCGGTCTTGCAGGCGCCTTTGACACATCGTGGAAAGGATTCGTGCTTTCCTGTATTGGGGTTACGCGTATCGCCATGAGTGCCCAGCAGTGTCATATATGGGAAATCCATCAGGCTGACCGGTAGGCCTGTGCGCTTGTCGCGGTAGTGAATCGACCAACTTCCTGCGAGGTCGGCAGTGCCGAGCGTGGTGGTCTTGGCGCGTGCGTCCATGCTGAGCAGATATGCTGCGGCCCAGCCGGGCAGCAGCCCCAGGTCGTTGCGCCCACCGGTATTCGGCATCGCAGGTGAAGCCACGCCTATGCCCATCGGTTCAATTTTCGGGCCATTCCAGCTTTTCGCCAGT
>Ga0308168_1001173_pt1 | contig 24957 bp, 19 predicted proteins | sample PhyCR2_FD_202133 | JGI IMG/M metagenome (GOLD analysis project Ga0308168, IMG submission 202133) | Phyllosphere microbial communities from UC Gill Tract Community Farm, Albany, California, United States - DLSLRC.R2 | ecosystem: Host-associated > Plants > Phyllosphere > Unclassified | place: USA...
GCGCTCCCATACCGCCATGCGCGCCGCCACCAGGCCTTGCTGCAGGCGTGCCTCGCTGTAGCGCAAGGCGCGCTCGGCCTGTTCCAGCTCGCTGACGTCGGTGCAGGTGCCGAACCACTGGACGATCCGGCCGCCGGCATCGCGCAGCGGCGCCACCGAGGCGAAGAAGCTGCGGTAGCGGCCGTCGGCGCCGCGCAGAGGGAAGGTCATCTGCGCGCTGCTACCGCTGGCCCGCGCTTCCTGCCAGCGCTGCAGCACCAGCGGCAGCACCTCGGGATCCTGGAAGCGGCGCCAGTCCAGCGTCCCCGCCGTATCTGCTGCATCTGCTGCATCTGCTGCATTTGCCGCAGCATCCGCCGAATGTGGCGAGGTGCCGGTGTATTCGTACCAGCGCTGGTTGAACCAGGTGATCTTGCCCTCGGCGTCGGCGGTCCACACCAGCTGGGGGATGTTGTTGGACAGCTGCAGGAAGCGCCCGCGCTCGGCCTCCAGGCGCGCATGCTGTTCGTACAGGCGGTCCAGCATGCGGTTGATGGCGCCGGCCAGGCTGACCACTTCGCTGCTGCCGGCCAGCGGCGCGCGCCCGCCGCCGTCGCCGTCGCCGGTGGCGCCGTCGCCCAGTCTGCTGGAAAAGGCTTCCAGGCGGCGCAGGTCGCGCGTCAGGCCTTGCGCCAGGCGCGAGGCCAGCAGGAACACCACCAGCGCCAGCAGCGCCGTGATGGCGAGGATGGTGAGGTATTGCGGCCCCGGCGCCACCATCGGCGCGGCCAGGCGCCGCTCGTCTTCGCGCAGGGCCAGGCGCAGGTGCGCCAGCCCGGCCGGCAGCGGCACGGTGGCGGCGATCGCATGCGCGTCACCGGCCTCGCCGGCGCGCCCGAACACGGCCCAGGCCACCGGCTTCAGGTCGGCCAGGCGCACCTTGAACACCAGCGCGCCTTCCGGGGTGCGGGTGCGCGAGTAGCGCAGCAGGTTCACGCCGAGCAGTTCCTCGCCCTGGGGACCGCTGCGCAGCGCGGCGCGTTCGTCGCCGCTCTCGATGCGCGCACGCAGCCAGGCGACGTCGTCCGGCGTGAAGCCGGCGGTGCCGTTGTCGGCGATCTTGCCGCCTTCGAAATCGGTGAACATCAGCTGCAGCGGGATGCCATTGATCTGGCGCAGGCCGTGCAAGTAGGGACGCAGATAGGTCTCCTTGCCGGCGCTGTCGACCAGGGCATTGGCCAGGATCGGGCTGTTTGCCACCTCGGCCAGGCGCGTGGTCAGCGCGTCCAGGTTGGTGCCGACGGTGGTGGCGTGGAAGGCCACCTCGCGCTGCTGCAGCAGGGCGTTGGCCTGTTCGCGCTGGCGGTCGATCAGCCAGAACGAGACGATCGAGATTAGCAGCACCGCAGCCGCGGTCAGGATGGCGGCGGCGATCGCGAAGCGGCGCGACAGGCTCGCTGGCGCGCTGCCGGCGGTGAAGAAATCGGCGCGCATGGCCTCAGTCCTGCACTGGTACGAGCACGCCGTCGGCGCGGTAGCGCGCCATCAGCAGCTGTTCCGGCCCCAGCGCCTCGTGGCGCGCCGGCGTGAAGGGTGGGGCGTAATCCTTGACCAGGCCATGATGCGTGCCGACCCTTTCCAGCGCGGCGCGCACGGCCTGGCGCTCGGTACTGCCGGCCAGGTCGATGGCGCGCGCCAGGATGTGGGTCAGGTCATAGGCATGGGCCACGCCCACCGGGCCCTGGATGTCCTCGATGCGGCTCACCTTCGACACCCTGGCGGCGCTGGCCAGGAAGCGCCGCACCCGCGCCGGATCGGCCTTGTAGAAGCTGAAGGTCTGGATCACCGAAAAATCCACCTGCTGCAGCGCCGGCCCGGCCTGGGCGGTGAATTCGCCACCGGTCACGCCCCAGTGGCTGAGGATCGGGATGCGCTGCTCCCTGGGCAGGGCGGCGACTTCGCGCACCAGCACCGCGGCCTCGTCGTCGTTGGCGACCAGCACGATGGACTGGGCGCCAGCCGCGCGCAGCTGGCGGTACTTGTCGACCAGCGTGGCGTCGCGCCAGTTGTACCAGGAGGTGCCGACGATCTTCATGCCGGGCAGTTTCGCCAGCGCGCCCTCGGCGGCGGCGGCATTGCTGCGGCCCCAGGAGGTATTCGTCAGCAGCAGCCCGACGCGGTGCAGGCCGCGCTTGCGGGATGCCGCCAGCAGTGTCGGCATGGCCAGCGAATCGCGCAGCGACAGCCGGTACACATAATTGGGACGCATGTCGTTGTCGACGATCTCGTCGGCGGAGGACCAGGGCGCCATGAACAGCAAACGGGTCGCGCGCAGGGTCGGCAGTTCTTCGATCACGACCGGGCTGAAACGCCCGCCGAACACCGCCACCATCTCCGGCATCTTCGCAAATTCCTGGATGTTGCGGATGCCGCGCGCGGGAATCGAGCGGTGGTCCTTGATCACCAGCTGCAGCGGACGGCCGTGCAGCACGCCACCGGCCGCGTTGATCTCGGCAATCGCCGCGCGCATGCCGAGTTCCACCGCCTGGGCCGAGGTGCTGTTGTCGAGGCCGAATTCGCCGTCGATGCCGAGCAGGACCGGCTGCGGCGCGGCTGCCTGCGCCAGGCCTGCCAGCAGCATGCCGGCGAGAGCGCCGCGCATCCAACGGAGGGCGCGGCGGGCAGGTTGGTGATTCATGACGGGTCCTGTTTTATAAAGCAGGTCGAATTCTACGTGAATGAAACTCTCGCCGCGTATCTTTTGATTTGCAGAAATTCTGTTGTGACCCAGCAACTAATTTGTGTTATTTAGAGATTTTGCACGTATCATTTCGCTGCGACACGAATTCCTTCCTTCGTCAGGCCCCATCCCCGCCCTCATTCGCCCTCCAAGCCCGGCCGCCATCCCCCGCTGCCGTCCGCTTGGCCCAAGAGCATCCTCTTCTTTGGGTAAAACAATGAATATCAAGAACATGAAAATCGGCGGCCGCCTGGGGCTCGCCTTTGGCGCCATCCTGGCACTGACACTGCTGGTGGCGGTCGTCGGGGCCCTGCGCCTGCAGGAAGTGTCCGCGGCCACCGCCGGCATGGAGCGCGCCGTCCAAAAGATGCGCCTGGCCGACCGCTGGCTTGCCGCGATGCAGACCAACCGCGGCTACGGCGAAGCGCGCCTGCGCGGCCGCGACGGCGCCGACGTCAAGGCCATGGCTGCCAAGATGGCCGAAGTCAGCGCCGACGTCTCCAAACTGCAGGAAGAACTGGTGCAGACAGTCGCCGGTGCCGAAGGCAAGGCACTGCTGGCGCAGATCGCCGACAAGCGCAAGGTGTATTCTGCGGCGCGCAACAAGCTGTTCGCCCTGCAGGACGCCGGCAACACCGACCCGGCCGAGCTGATGCACCTGTTCCATACCGAGACCGATCCGGCGCTGGACGCCTACGAAGCCAAGGTCAGGGCCCTGGCTGAGCGCCAGGGCCGCCGCGCCGCCGAAGAGCGCGACGCCGTCACCCATGCCTACGATGCCGGCATCCGCCTGCTGGCGGCGATCGGCGCACTGGCGCTGGTCCTGGGCGCGCTGCTGGCCTGGCTGCTGGCACGCAGCATCACCCGCCCGCTGCGCCAGGCGGTGGCGGTGGCGAATGCCGTGGCCGCGGGCGATTTGTCGACCCGGGTCGAGGTGAGCTCGACCGACGAGACCGGCGAACTGATGGCCGCACTGAAGACCATGAACGGCAACCTGAACGCGCTGGTGACGCGCGTGCGCAGCGGTGCCGACAGCATTTCCACCGCCGCCGGCGAAGTCGCGGCCGGCAACCAGGATCTGTCCTCGCGCACCGAGCAGCAGGCCGGTTCGCTGGAAGAAAGCGCCTCCTCGATGGAAGAGCTGACCGGCACCGTGCGCCAGAACGCCGACAACGCCCAGCAGGGCAACCGCATGGCCGCCTCGGCTTCCAGCATCGCCACCCGCGGCGGCGAAGTGGTGGCGCGCGTGGTCGATACCATGGGCGCGATCGACGCCTCGGCGCGCAAGATCGTCGACATCATCAGCGTCATCGACGGCATCGCCTTCCAGACCAATATCCTGGCCTTGAATGCGGCGGTGGAAGCGGCGCGCGCCGGCGAGCAGGGACGCGGCTTCGCCGTGGTGGCGGGCGAGGTGCGCACCCTGGCGCAGCGCTCGGCGACTGCGGCCAAGGAAATCAAGGCCCTGATCGACGACTCGGTGGAGAAAGTCGGCACCGGTTCGCGCCTGGCCGACGAAGCCGGCGCCACCATGCAGGAAGTGGTGGCCAGCGTGCAGCAGGTCACTGCGATCATGGCCGAGATCTCGGCCGCATCGAGCGAGCAGAGCGCCGGCATCGCCCAGGTCAACGATGCCATCACGCAGATGGACCAGGTGACCCAGCAGAATGCGGCGCTGGTCGAGGAAGCCGCCGCCGCCACCGAATCGATGCAGGAACAGGCGCGCAGCCTGGCCGAGGCGGTCAGTGTGTTCCGGCTGGACCAGGGTACTGCGGCTGCGGCCCCTGCGCCTGCGCTGCGCCGTCCGGCCCCGGCCGGGGCGCCGCGGCTGGCGGCGGCGGATGCCGGCGAAGGCTGGGCCGCCTTCTGAGCAGTACCGAACTGCGCGCCCCGTCCCCGGCGACTTCGGCAGAATGAAGCGGGCACGGTCCTGACGCTTGCCGCGTCGGACCGTATCCCAATCGCTTTGCGGAGGTAGACGGCATGACGAACCAGCAGAAGGATCAGCAGCAGAATCAGCAAAGAGCCCCGAACACCGACACCCTGGCGTCAAGCGGCGCCCAGCCGGTGCAGGGCCAATCCGGATCCGGCACGATCGGTTCCGGCACGACCGAGTCCGGCAAGACCGGATCAGAGATCGCCGGCGCGGCGGGCGGCACCGATGCCGCGGCCGGCGCAAAGATGGGCGGCAGCGGTAGCGGTGTCGGCGGCAGCGGCCTGCGCGGCCAGGGCGCGGAAGGCGCCGGCGCCCCCGGCAGCCCGGGCGGCAATGTCGAAGGCAACATCGGCCCGGGTGCGGGCGCGGCGGTGGCCGGCGGCACCGGCCTGGGCGAAGCGGCCAGCGCCGACGATACCCGCACCGGCACCAGCAGCGGCGAGGGCGCATCGCTCACCGGCGGCGACGCCAGCAGTGGCGCCATCCCGCCGCCGACGGGCAAGGGCGGCGCTTCGGCAGCTTGACGCCGCCCATGCAAAAGCTCCTCATCATCACCGGCCTGGCGCTGCTCGGCGCCGGCCTCGCCTGGCCCTGGCTGCGCCGCCTGCCGCTGGGCCGCCTGCCGGGCGACATCCACGTCGTCCGCGAAGGCTTCAGCTTCAGTTTCCCCGTCGTCAGCTGCATCGTCGCCTCCATCCTCATCTCCCTCATCCTCTGGCTGTTCCGGCGCTGATCCGTCCTGCCGCCTGTCTTCTTTTGTCAGCACAGCCGCGTGTCGAAAAGATGACACGCGCATCGTCGATAGCAAGATTTGACAAACATGGCCAGGAATTCAACGACACAATGCCGCCCATGGCAGGTTCACTTATCGATGTCGTTGACGTCCAGGACAGGGAGCGCAGATGAGCAAGTCGTTCGCAGGGAAGGGCACACTTCACACCACACGCCGCACCGCCATCGCGGCCGCGGTATCGCTCCTGACAATAGGGATCGCGGCCCAGGCCCAGGCACAAGACCTGGAGGCCGGCGCCCAGACCGTGGTCGTCACCGGCGTGCGCGCCGCACTGGAACAGTCGCTGCGCCGGAAGCGCAATGCCGATGCGGTGGTGGAGGTGGTCAGCGCCGAAGACATCGGCAAGATGCCCGACAAGAACGTGGCCGATGCGATCCAGCGCCTGCCCGGCGTGAACACGCAATCCTCCGCCGGCGGCGAAGGCGGCTTCGGCGAGAACGACCGCGTCAGCCTGCGCGGCACCAGCCCCAGCCTGCAGCAGACCCTGTTCAACGGCCACGCGATCAGCACCGGCGACTGGTTCGTGCTGAACCAGGTCGGCGGCAACGTCGGCCGCTCCAGCAGTTTTTCGCTGCTGCCTTCCGAACTGGTGAGTTCGATCGTGGTGCAGAAAAGCGCCACCGCCGACCTGGTCGAGGGCGGCGTTTCCGGTGCCATCAACGTGATCACGCGCCGCCCGCTCGACTTGCGCCAGCCGCTCACGGTGGAAGCCTCGGTGCAGGCCAACTACAACGACCTGGCCGGCAAGACCGAGCCGCAGGTCTCGGCCCTGGTCAGCTGGAAGAACCCGCAGAGCACCTTCGGCGTGCTGGTGCAAGGCTTTTCCGAGAAACAGCGGGTGCGCCGTGATGGCCAGGAAATCCTCGGCTACACGCCGATCGGCGCGGGCAGCGCCGCGGCGCTGGCCAATCCCGCGCTGGCCGGCGTGGCGGCGCCCACCTTCATCGGCGCGGCCCTGTTCGAGCAGACCAAGAAGCGCCAGGGCGGCGCCTTCGACATCGAGGCCAAGCCTTCGCGCGACCTCGGCATCGACCTGAACGGTTTCTATTCCAAGCTGGAAGCGCCGCACCAGAACACCAACTGGCTGGCGGCGCCGGCCAACTCCATCAACAGCGCCAACCAGGTACCGCAGAACGCCGTGGTGCGCAACAACACCCTGGTGGCGGGCTCCTTCCCGATCAATTCGGGCGAGGTCGACAACATCTACCGCCCGGATGCCGGCGGCGAATCCTGGTACCTCGACCTCAACGGCCGCTGGCGCGCCGGCCAGGACCTGAGCTTCACCGGCAAGATCGGCAAGACCCATGGCGTGGGCTGGGACCGTGGCGACGTCTATTACCAGAACAACGTCGACGGCGGCATGACCTACGGCCTGAATGGATTGTCGCCGGCCAGCGTCAGCTACCCGGGCGGGAATACCGCGGTGCCGGGATCGACCGCCTGGGCCGGCGGCGGCGAGGCGCAATCGGTGGACCAGGAAAAATACGCCCAGCTCGACGGCGAGTGGCGCATGCACGATTCCGCGCTGCAGGCGATCCGTTTCGGCACCCGCTGGACCGACCACAAACGCAGCGCCGAACATCCGCTGGAAACCCGCCCGGGCGCGCTCGGCTTCAGCAATCCCGGCCCGGCCTGGAACGGCCAGACATTCCCGTCCGATTTCGGCTCCGACCTCGGCGGCAATCTCTTCAACAATTACTTCAAATACGATGGCGCCGCCCTCGGCGCCTGGGGTGCGGTGCCGGGCAACCGCCTGCTCGATTACACGCTGCGCCACAACTGGCTGGACGAATTCAAGGTCGGCGAAAAGACCAAGGCCCTGTACGCGATGGCCGACGTGGCCGGCGACGGCTGGAGCGGCAATATCGGCCTGCGCGCGGTGGAAACGCGCCAGACCACGGTGGTCAACCTGCCGGGCGGCGCCAACCCGGTCACCGGCTCGGCCTTCGGCCCCTACACGCCGACCACCTACAAGCGGACCTACCGCGACTGGCTGCCGAGCGCGAACATCAAAGTCGACCTGCGCCCCGACCTGGCCCTGCGCGCCGGCATCGCCAAGACCATGGCGCGCCCCGACTACAGCGCGCTGGGCGGCTCGGTGTCGCTGAACGACGATGCCCTGTCCGGCAGCGGCGGCAACGTCAACCTGGATCCGGTGCGTTCGACCAACCTGGATTTCTCGGCCGAGTGGTATTACGCGCCCAAGGCCCTGCTGTCGGCCGGCCTGTTCTACATGGACTTCAGCTCCATCGTGGCCCAGGGCACCAGCACCGGCAGCTATTACAACAACAAGCGCGGCGCCTTCACCGACTACCAGATCACCTCGCCCTACAACACCGGCGCCAGGAACAAGGGCGTGGAGCTGAGCTGGCAGCAGCCGCTGTGGACCAACTACGGCTTCCTGGCCAACTACACCTATGCGGATGGCGAACTGGATGACGGCGGCGAGCTGCTGAACTCCTCGAAGAACACCTACAACCTGACGGGCTACTTCGAGAACGAGCGCTTCAGCGCGCGCCTGGCCTGGAGCTACCGCTCCGAGTACAAGGCCGGCGTCGACCGCGGCGCCAGCCAGCACGTCGACGCCATGCCGACCCTGGCGGCCTCGGTCAACGTCAAGCTGAGCGACAAGCTGACCCTGACCTTCGACGCGCTCAACCTCACCAACGAAACCATCAAGATGTACGCCGAGAACCAGGACCGCCCGCGCGCCTTTTATTCGAACGGCCGCAGCTTCTACCTCGGCCTGCGCGGCAAGCTCTGACCGTGCCGCCGCGCCTTGGGATTGCGGTTCGGTGGGAGTGCCTGTCGAATCTGGCGGGGGAGGAGGCCTTTTCGGCCCGGCTCGACCTGCGTAACGATTCAAACGCGCCCATGGCGGCGGGATGGGCCCTGTACTTCAACACCTGCCGCCGGATCTGGCCGGACAGCGTCGATGGCGGCGCGATTGAGCACGTCAACGGCGACCTGTTCCGGCTGACGGTCCCGGGGGACTGGCTGCCCGGCCAGGCGCACACGCTGACTTACCGGGCCCAGTTCTGGGCCATCGGCGACACCGATGCGCCGCTCGGCTTTTATCTCGTCACGGCCGACGGCAGGACGCAGGACATCGGCGACCCCGAGATCGCGCCCTTCGTCCGCCCCGAACAGTTGCGGCGCCACGCGCACGACCTGGTGCCGGCGGCCGATGCGGACTGGCGCCACCGGCAGAACGCGGCGCTGCGCCTGCTGCCCCTGGACCAGGTCGGACGCATCACGCCGCGGCCGCTGGCGGCGCGCTTCGGCGACGGCGCCTGCCTGCTGTCGGGCGACAGCGCGCTGGTGTGCCCGGCCGCGCTGGACGGCGAAGCGGCCTTCCTGCGCGCGCTGCTGGGCGGCCTGCCCCCATGCGGCGCAGGGCCGGCGGTGGGCATCGTGCTCGAACTCGGGCCGGTCGATGCCGCCGGGGCGGAAGCCTATCTGCTCGACATCGGCGCCGGCCGCGTGCTGCTGCGCGGCGCCACGCCACACGGCGTGTTCAACGGCATCCAGACCCTGGCCCAGCTGCTGGCGCCGGACGGCACACTGCCCACCGCGCGCGTACTGGATGCGCCGCGCTTCGGCTACCGCGGCATGATGCTCGACGTGGCACGCCACTTCAGCGGCAAGGAGACCGTGCTGCGCCTGCTCGACTGCATGGCGCGCTACAAATTGAATCGCCTGCACCTGCACCTGACCGACGACGAAGGCTGGCGCCTGCACATCGATGCGCTGCCCGAGCTGACTGCCATCGGATCGCGCCGTGGCGTGATTTCCGATGGCAGCAGCCTGCCCCCATCCTTCGGCTCCGGCGCCGACGTGGAGAGCTCCGCCGGTACGGGCTATTACGACCGCGCCGACTTCATCGCCATCCTGCGCCACGCCCACGCCCGCCATATCGAGGTGATCCCGGAGTTCAACCTGCCCGGTCACGCGCGCGCCGCGGTGCTGGCGATGCGCGCGCGCCACGAGCGCCTGCTGGCGCAAGGCGACCCGGAAGGCGCCGTGCGCTACCTGCTGAGCGACCAGGACGACGCCTCGCGCTACGAATCGGTGCAGATGTGGCGCGACAACGTGATCTGCATCGCGCTGCCCTCGGTGGATGCCTTCATCGACACCGTGGTCGAGCATGTGGCCGGCCTGTACTTGGAAGCCGGCGTGCCGCTGCGCGTGATCCATACCGGCGGCGACGAGGTACCGCTGGGGGCCTGGCTCGGCTCGCCGCGCTGCCAGGCCTTGATGCATGAACGCGGCTGGAGCGGGGTCGGCCAGCTGCATGCGGACTTCGTGGCGCGCTGCCGTGCGATCCTGGCGCGCCACGGCCTGGCCTTTGCCGGCTGGGAGGAGACCGCGCTGGTGCACGGGCAGGGCGAGGCCGCAACCAATCCCGGCTTCGCGGGACCGGACTTCCAGGTCTACGCCTGGAACAATGCCTGGGGCTCGGGCAAGGAAGACCTGGCCTACCGCCTGGCCAACGCCGGTTATCCGGTGGTGCTGGCGAATGCTGCCAATTTCTATTTCGACCTGGCCCATGTCAAGTCGCCCGAGGAACCGGGGTATTACTGGGCCGGTTTCGTCGACACGCGCGACACCTTTTTGTTCCAGCCGCTCGACATGATCCCGGCCGCCGCCCTCGACCCGATGGGGCGGCCGCTGGCACCGGAAAGCCTGGCGGCGATGCAGCGCCTGGATGCGCGCGGCCGCAGCCGCATCGCCGGCCTGCAGGGCCAGCTGTGGGGCGAGAACGCGCGCTCGCCGGCGCGGGTGGAATACCTGGCGGCGCCGCGCCTGCTCGCGCTGGCGGAGCGTGCCTGGTCGCCGGACCCGGGATGGCAGGATTCCGCCGCCGCGGACGCCGACTGGAACGAGTTCGCCAACCGCCTCGGCCAGCGCGAACTGGCACGCCTGGACCGCGCGCCGCTGGCCTACGGCTACCGCCTGCCGCCGCCGGGGGCGATGCTGGTCGACGGGTGCGTGCAGGCGAATGTCGCCTTGCCCGGCCTGGCCCTGCATTACACTGTGGATGGCAGCGAGCCGCAAGTCACCAGCCTGCGCTACCGCGAACCGCTGGCGCTGCCCGCAGGGGCCATCTTCAAGATCGCCACCTTCGACACGCGCGGGCGCAAGAGCCCCACCGTCACCCTGGAGCCGCATGGATAACGCCAAACCCGCGCAGATGGCCTTGCCGCGCCACCCGCTGGCCTGGGTGCCGACCCTCTACCTGGCCCAGGGCCTGCCGTTCTACAGCGTGGCCCTGGTGGCAGGCCTGATGTTCAAGAGCCTGGGCGTGCCCAACGACCAGATCGCGCACTGGACCGGGGTGCTCGGCCTGGCCTGGGTGTTCAAGGCCTTGTGGAGTCCCTTCGTCGAACTGGCGCGCAGCAAGAAGGCGGCGGTGGTGGGCTTCCAGTTGCTGGGCGGGGCCGCGCTCGGCACGATGGCGCTGGCGCTCCAGCTGCCGGCCTGGTTCGCGCTGGCGATCGCGCTGCTGGCGCTGGTGGCGCTGGCGTCCAGCACCCACGACATCGCCGCCGACGGTTTGTACATCGCCAGCCTGAGCGCGCGCCAGCAGGCCGCCTATGCCGGCTGGCAGGGCGCCTTCTTCAACGGCGCCAAATTCCTGTCGCTGGGCGGCCTGGTGATCCTCGCCGGCCACCTGGAAGGGCGCTTCGGCCCCCACTCGGCCTGGGCCACCGTGTTCGGGCTGCTGGGCGCGCTGATGGCGGGCCTGGGGCTCTACCACGCGTGGGCGCTGCCGAATCCGCAGGCCTCGGCCTGGACCACGGCGCCGGCAACCGTGTCGGCCGGCGCATTGGTCAACAACACTGCGCGTGTTCTGGCGGACGTGGTCAAGGCCTTCTTTGCCAAGCCCGGCATCTGGCTGGGCATCCTGTTCATCATCCTGTTCCGCGCCGGGGAAGGACAGATCCAGACCATCGGCCCGCTGTTCCTGCGCGATGCCCGCGCCATCGGCGGCCTCGGGCTGTCGACCGGCGAAGTCGGCGCCATCTACGGCACCGCCGGCACCGCCGCCTTCCTTGCCGGCAGCGTGCTGGGCGGTTACTTCACCTCGTGGATCGGCCTGAAGCGCGCGATGCCCCTGCTGATCCTGTGCATGAATGTCCCCAACCTGGTCTTCTATTACCTCAGCGTGGCCCAGCCGGACGCGGTCGGCACCATCACGGCGGCGCTGGCGGCCGAGATGTTCGGCTACGGCTTCGGCTTCGTCGGCATTATCCTGTTCATCATGCAGGTGATCGCCAGCGGGCCTTACCAGACCGCCCACTACGCGCTGGGCACCGGCTTCATGCAGCTCGGTTTCGTGCTGTCCAAGATGGTCAGCGGCGACATCCAGCAGGCGCTCGGCTACCGCCATTTCTTCCTGTGGGTGCTGCTGGCCGCGCTGCCGGCGCTGCTGCTGGTGCGCTTCGTACGCCTGGAGGCGCCGGAAAAATCCTGATCGGCGCTGTCGCATTTATTTCACGTCCGGCCCTTGTTATCCTCCGGAGATACTCCAATTGGAGTATAAATGGAGTATTAACGGAGGAGCCGGGCCATGAAACTTGTAGAAAATAAACAAAAACTGCCAGACACCGAGAAGGTCACGATCAACCTCGGCCTGGTCGACCTCGCCCAGATGGACCTGCTGGTCGAGGAAGGCTTTTATACCAACCGCACCGACTTCGTGCGCACCGCCATCCGCAAGCAGCTGGAGCGGCACGGCGAGGACATCCGCCAGACCGTGGTGCGCAAGCGCTTCGTCGTCGGCCTGCAGCGCTATACCAGAACCGAACTGGAACGCAGCGTCGCCGCCGGCGAGCGCCTCGAGATCCACGTGCTGGGCCTGGCCTCCATCGACGACGACGTACCGGCCGAACTGGCCGCGGCGGCGATCGCCTCGATCTGGGTGCTCGGCGCTTTCGTTGCCTCCAATACCGTCAAGGCGGCCCTCGCGGACCGCATCCACATCTGATGAAGAACACCATGAAACCCTACGAACAATTTGTCGTGAACATACTCAAGGCGGCCGGCACCGCCCGCAGCAACCCCGGCGCCGTCACTGGCCTGGTGCAGGACGCCCTCAAGAATGCCGGTTTGATGCCTGGTGCGCCGGCATCTCCGCAAGCCAAGGGCCCGGACTTCGTCGACTTGAACCAGGCCCCGTCCTGGGCGCGCAAGCCTTCCGCGCCGCAAGACAATGGCGCGGAAGCGGAAGCCGGCCCGGAAGTTGGCTTCGGCGCCAACTTCGGTGCCAACTTTGGTGCCAACTTCCGCGGCTTCGACAGCGGCAAGGTGCCTGATTTCAGCAGCGGCAAGATGGCCGAATGGGCGGAGAAGTTCAAGGCTTTCCAGGCCGGCCACGGCGGCCCCGCCACGGCGCGCGCGCCGCGCGACCTGTCCGCAGAGCCGGGCACATTCCTGGAAGGCAGCTTCGGCAACGCGGCCGGCGCGCGCCGCTACCGGCTGTACGTGCCGGCGCGTCCGGCATCCGGTCCGCGTCCGCTGGTCGTGATGCTGCACGGCTGCACCCAGGATCCCGATGACTTTGCCGCCGGCACCACCATGAACGCCCTGGCCGAAGAGCATGGCTGCCTGGTGCTGTATCCGGAGCAGCCCCGCAGCGCCAACGCCAACGGCTGCTGGAACTGGTTCGAGGCGGCGCACCAGGGCCGCGATGGCGGCGAACCGGCGATCCTGGCCGGCATGACGCGCGAAGTCTTGCGCGAACACGGCGGCGACGCCGGGCGCGTCTACGTGGCCGGTTTGTCGGCGGGCGGCGCGATGGCGGCGATCCTGGGCGCGGCTTACCCGGAACTGTATGCGGCGGTGGGCGTGCACTCGGGCTTGCCGGTCGGCAGCGCGCACGACCTGATGTCGGCGCTGAACGCGATGAAGGGCGCACGCAAGGGGAAACATGGCGCCGCAGGCAGCCTGCCCGCCATCGTCTTCCACGGCGACAGCGACGCGACCGTGCACGCATCGAATGGCGAAGCGGTGCTGCGCCAGTTCACCGGCACAAAGGACGGTGCCAGCCTGCGCGAGACCGAAGAGCGCGGCCAGGACGGCGCCGGCCGCAGCCACACCCGCACCGTGCTGCAGGATGCCGGCGGGCGCCCGGTGGCCGAGTACTGGGTGCTGCACGGCGCCGGTCACGCCTGGTCCGGCGGCAGCACGGCGGGCTCGTATGCCGATGCGGGCGGCCCCAACGCATCGCGCGAGATGTTGCGCTTTTTCCTGGCCCAAGGGGCCTGATGGGGCCCTGATGGGGCGGCATGTTTGCTATGCTTATGGGTTTCCGGCAGCGGCAGTGGCAGCGACCGCGCGGCGCCGGACCGGCATCTTATTTATGGAGCAGTAATCATGGTTTCCCTGCAAGAGCAGCTGATGAAGGCCGGCCTGGTCGACAAGAAGAAGGTCAAGGTGGCCAACCAGGAAAAGACCAAGCAGCAAAAGATCGAGCGCCGCACCGGCGTCCAGAGCGTCAACGAGACCAGGGAAGCCGTGCTCGAAGCCCAGCGCCAGCAGGCCGAGCGCGCGCGCCAGCTGAACGCCCAGCGCGATGCCGCCGCGGCGGAAAAGGCGGTCGCCGCCCAGATCGCCCAGATGATCCAGCAGAACCGCCAGCCCAAGGGCAATGGCGACGTGCCCTACAACTTCACGATCGGCACCAAAATCGAACGCATCCACGTCTCGGAAAAAGTGCGCGACCACCTGGTGGCGGGGCGCCTGAGCATCGTCGCGCACAAGGAAGGTTTCGAGCTGGTGCCGCGCGTGATCGCCGACAAGATCGCCGAGCGCGCGCCGGACAGCGTGGTGCGGGTCAACAAGGCCGCCGCCACGGCGCTCGATGCGGACGATCCTTACGCCGATTTCAAGATTCCGGACGACTTTACCTGGTAAGCCGCAGCCGGCCGGCTTTGTTTGCACTGCGGCCTGCCGCCAACTTGGGCCCCGGCCTGCGCCAGGGCGACGGTTTTTCGTAGGGTGGGCACCCCGTGCCCACGCGAACGTATGCGTCGCCGCCGGCTCGTGGGCACGGAGTGCCTATGCCGGCCGCGCCCACCCTACCGCTTCTTCACCGGCAGCGCCAGCCAGCCGCGCCAGCGGCCTTCGGGGCCGCGTTCCACCTTCTGGATGTGCGGGCGGGTGGCGTCCAGGCGCCACAGGGTTTGCTTGTCCAGCCAGTCCTCGTACATCGAGCGGAAGCGCGGCCACTCCCCATCGAACTCCAGGCAGGCGTAGCTGCCGGGCGGCAGCACGCGCAGGCCCAGGCTGGGGTCTTCCGCGCCGTCGCCTGATGGGAGGACGTCGCCGAAACCGAAGTCATAACAGTATTCGCTGGCGCCGGTAAACCCCGGGTCTTCGTCGAACACGCCGTACCAGGACCGTCCCGGCGCCGCGCCATCCAGTTGTTCGCGCTCGCAAATGAAACCGTTGCAGGCGATCGAGAGTGCCGCACCCGACTGGCCGAAGAAGCGCTGGTAGCGCAGCGCCAGCGGCGCCAGGCTGCGCACCGCGATGCGCGCGGCCACCGTGCCCGGCGCGGGCGGGCGGTAGGGCGCCAGGATCGCGGCCAGGTTGTCCGGTTCGGCGACGAAGAAGCTGACGTCGCTCTCACGCCCCACTTGCCGGTCCATGTAATCGCGCCAGCCGCCTTCGCGCCAGGCCTTGGCCGACATCGCGAACTGCTGCTTGAAGGCCTTGGCGAAGGCGGCATTGGAGGGGAAGCCGCAATCCTGGGCGATGCGCACGATCGCCACGTCGGGCTCGTGGCGCAGCAGGTGCGCGGCGCGGCGCAAACGGCGCTTGCGCTGGTAGTCCACCGCCGAGAAACCGGTCAGTGCGCGGAAGATGCGGTCGAAGTGGAAGGAGGAATAGCTGGCCGAAGCCGCCAGCGATTTGAGCGCCAGCGGATCGCCCACCGAATCGAGCATCAAGTCCATCACCTCGTACAGCCGCGACATGCGCGATGCACTGCGCGGCGGCGCGGCATCTGGCGTGCTCGGCGCGGTCGGCGCGGTCGGCGCGGTTGCGATGGGCGGTGGCATGCTCGGCATGGACGGCAAGCTTATTTACTTATATGAAATACCTAGTGTGCGTAAATAAGCTGGGCTTGGCAAGCGTTTGACGGCCGGCGCGACGGCAATGCCACATGCTGGTTGCCGCGCCCGGCGCCGGCCGACGGCGCGTCAGGCCGTGTGCGGCGTCAGCTGCAGCTTGCCCAGGTCGAAGCCCATGCGTGCCAGCCGCTCGAGCAGGGCCGCATAGGCCTGCGGCGCCACGCGCGGAGTGCGTGCCAGGATCCACAGGTATTCGCGGCGCGGGTCGCTCACCGCGGCCAGCTGGTAGCCGGGGTCCAGGTCGATCACCCAGTAGTCGCCCCACACCACCGGCAGGAAAGACAGCCAGGCCGGCGCGAAACGCACCTGCAAGGTCGGGGCATCGGCGGCGCCGATCTGGCGCGCGCTGCCGACGGCATCGTCGAAGCGGCCGTCGGCGCGGCGGCAGCGGTTGACCACTTCCACCGTCTTGTCGGGCAGCAGGCGGTAGCTGGCGCTGGTATCGCCCGCACATTGTTTCTGGAAGCGGTTCGGGTACTTGGCGATCTCGTACCAGGTGCCCATGTAGCGCGGCACGTCGAGGCTGGGAATGGGCGTGACGCCGGGCTGGCGCGCGTTCTTGTCAGCGGCAAGAACAGTGGCGGTGGCGGCTGCGGCCGCCAGGCCGAACAGCAGGAGAGTACGTCGTGAATTCGGGCGCATGAAGTGTTGGATTGGTTGTGTCAGCCCCATACTACGACAGCTGCTCGGGGGCGCGCGTTCCGGATCGGCTCACACCGCGGCTTCGGCGCCGGCCAGCATCTCGGCGATGTCCGGATCCTGGGCGAAGGCCTCGGCAAAATACGCCACGAAGTAATTCACCTTGAGCGAAGGCCGGCGCGCCGGCTGGAACACCACGTTCAAGGGCAGCGCCGGCAGCCGGAAACGTGTCAGCACCGGCTTGATGCGGCCGGCGCGGATGTCGGCGCCATATACCCACAAGGTCGAATAACTGATGCCGAGCCCGTCGCACACGGCCTGGCGCGTGGCTTCCGAACTGTTCGACTGGAAGCGGCCGTCGACCTTGACCGTCAGTGGCGCGCCATCCTCGTCGACGAAGGTCCACTCGTTGGGTGTGGCCAGGCCGGTGTACACCACGCACTGGTGCTGCGCCAGGTCGCGTGGGTGCTGCGGTTCGCCGTGGCGCGCCAGGTAGGCGGGCGAGGCCAGCGCGGCGCGGTGGGCAGTGCCGATGCGGCGCGCGACCAGGCGGCTGTCCTTCAGTTCGCCGACGCGGAAGGCGACGTCGACCCCGGCCGCCACCAGGTCGACGAAGCTGTCGTCCAGCAGCAGGTCGATCTTGAGGTTCGGGTAGCGCGCATAGAAATCGTGCAGGCGCGGCACGATGTGATGGCGTCCGAAGGCAGCCGGCGCCGACACCCGCAGCATGCCCGAGATGTCCTGCTCGGCGCGCTGTACCTCGATGCGCGCCTCTTCCAGCGTGTCGAGCACCTGGCGGCAGCGCTCGTAGTAGAGCTGACCGGCCTCGGTGAGCGAATGGCTGCGCGTCGAGCGCACCAGCAGGCGGGTGGCGAGCTGGGTTTCCAGCGCCTGCACCTGCTTGCTGATCGCCGACTGCGTCGTGCGCTCCTCGCGCGCCACCGCCGAAAAGCTGCCGCGTTCCACCACCCGGCAAAAGGTTTCCATCAGGCGCAGCCGATCCATAGGGTCTCATCCATTCCTGTCAGGAATAAATCATATCACCGACTTGGTCTATTTCATCTTTACAGGCATGGTCATAATGTCAGTCATGCACGGGGCCGCTACGGCGCGCAAGCGGCGAACGCGTCCCCATCATACGGCTGGACCAGCGCCAAGGTGCTGGATGAGCCGACCCGAATCCTGGAAAAAGCGCCTGCGAGGCGCTTTTTTTGCGCCTGCGTTTTCCCCCGTCCGGCCACGCCGACCTCGCCCGCGCACGATTGTGCCGCCGCAAACGCGGCGCCGGGACCACGCCTACAGTGATGCCTTCCCAATCACTCAGCGAGGTTGTCGATGACAAATCCGGTCGGATGGTTCGAAATCTACGTGCAGGACCTGGCGCGCGCCCAGGCCTTCTACGAAACCGTGTTCCTGGTGCCGCTCGAGCGGATCGACGCGCCGGATGTCGACATGCTGACCTTCCCGATGCAATCGGACGGCTATGGCGCCGCCGGCGCCTTGGTGCGCATGCCGGGCTTCGAATCGGGCGCCAACAGCGTGCTGGTGTATTTCAGCTGCACCGACTGCGCGGTCGAGCAGGGCAGGGCGGAGGATGCCGGTGGCAAGGTGGTCAAGCCGAAAACCGCCATCGGCAAATATGGCCATATCGCGCTGGTGAGCGATACCGAAGGCAATCTGATCGGGCTGCACTCGATGCAGTGATGGCTGACACTAGGCGCACTGGATACCACCGGCGCTGTCGGTGCTTTATAACGTGCAGGAAATTCGCACGAACCATGTTCAAATAGTCCGCCATCACCATACCAACGAGGAGGGGACGATGACGGACACATTCAAGGCCGGCGACAAGGTGCAATGGCATTCGCCGCAAGGCACGGTGGAGGGCAAGATCAAGAAAAAGCTGACCTCGCCCACCACCATCAAGGGCCACGAAGTGGCGGCGTCGAAGGACAACCCCGAGTACCTGGTCGTCAGCGACAAGACCGGCGCCGAAGCCGCGCACAAGGCCAGCGCGCTGAAAAAGATCTGAAGCGCCGCAAGCCTGGCGCATAAAGCTGACGTTTTGCTAACAAAAATAGCGCGCAGCGTGCTGTAGCTAACGGATGATGCTGCCTGCCCATGGCATTCTGGACTCGTCAACACACACACCAGAAGGAGAGCATCATGGGTAAATATTTCTTGGCTTGGATTATGGGTGTTCCGGCAATTGTCCTGGTCCTGATCTACCTGTTCATGCACTGATTCGTATGCCGCAGAACACAACAACGCCGCCCGAGGGTGGCGTTTTGTTTTGGCTGTTCATCCGCCATGTGGCACGCACGGATGTCAACGATTCTTGCCCTGAAGGATCTTACTAGCACATTCCAATTTGGAAAGCCACTGGACTTTCGTGGCTTTTTGAGCTATAATTTACACCGATTTTACAATTACCTCTGCAGTAACCTGTTTTCCACGCCAAGCGCGGCAAACAATTCCAGGGCTAACCGCCCACATCATCGTCTGACGCATTGTCGTCAGCCACCCGGTGCCTTGCCATTGCATGGCCCCCGCGTGCTTAAAAGTCCTGAACCCAGCCTCTTTTAACACGCACCAGGACACCCAGCATCGGCATCATCCCGCCGGACCAGCGTGTCTCTCCCTTTCCGTCGCTTGCGGTTGCACGTGGGCCGCTGCATTGCCGACGGCTTGGGTTTAACGATTCCCCGTCAAGGCCAATGGCTGCAGGGTTTCATTCCATTCGCCAAAATCGGAGGAGAACCACCCATGGCAAAACAAATCATCATCGACCAGGTTTTCAAAGTTTTCGGCGACCAGCCCGAAGAAGCACTGGCACTGGTCCGGCAGGGGGCCAGCAAGCAGGACATCCTGGCCCAAACCGCATGCACGATCGGCGTGTTCGATGCCAGCTTTACCATCGAAGCGGGCGAGATCTTCGTCATCATGGGACTGTCCGGTTCCGGCAAGTCGACGCTGGTGCGCATGCTGAATCGCCTGATCGAGCCGACCGCCGGCCGCATCCTGGTCGACGGCGACGACATCAATACCTTGCCGGATGCCCAGCTGCGCGCCCTGCGCCGCAAGGACATCAGCATGGTGTTCCAGTCCTTCGCGCTGCTGCCGCATATCAGTGTGCTCGACAACACGGCCTTCGGCATGGAGCTGGCCGGCATTCCCAAGTCCGAGCGGCATGCGCTGGCGCGGCAGGCACTGGAACAGGTCGGCCTCGCCGGCTATGCCGCCAGTTATCCCGACGAATTGTCGGGCGGCATGCAGCAGCGCGTGGGACTGGCGCGCGCGCTGGCTTGCGACCCATCGATCCTGCTGATGGACGAGGCGTTTTCCGCACTCGACCCGATCATGCGCACGGAAATGCAGTCGGAGTTGCTGCGCCTGCAGCAAATCAAGCGCCGCACCATCGTCTTCATTTCGCACGACCTCGACGAAGCCATGCGCATCGGCGACCGCGTCGCCATCATGAAAGACGGGCACGTGGTGCAAGTGGGCACGCCGGAAGAAATCCTGCGCAAGCCCGCCAACGATTACGTGCGCAACTTCGTGCGCGGTGTCGATGCGGCGGCCGTCTTCAAGGCCGGCGATATTGCCCGCAAGAGCCAGATCGTGGTGTCGGAATCGCCGACCCGCGGTTCGCGTGCGGCGCTGTCGATGCTGGAAGAGCAGGACCGGGCTTACGCCTATGTCGTCAATCCCGCGCGCAAATTCCTCGGCCTGGTGTCGGTCGATTCGCTGCGCAGCGCGCTCGACGGCCATACCGGACCGCTGGGCCTGTCTCATGCCTGCCTGCCGGACGTGCAGACCATCAATGCGGATGAGCCGGTTGCCGGCCTGTTCGGCCAGGTGGCGCAGCTGCCGTACGCGGTGCCGGTGGTGGCCAGCGATGGCAGCTTCCGCGGCGCCATCAGCAAGACCACCTTGCTGAAGTTCCTCGACCGCGATACGCCTGCCATTGCCGAACCACAAACACAGAAAGGACAAGCATGAATTCGAGTACCGCCATCACGGCAGCACCGGCCCCGGTCAACCCATGGCTGCCGACCGCGCCAAGCGATACGGCCTGGCTCGACGCGGCAGGGCCCTCTGCCAGCGCCGGGCAGGGCGGCGGCTTTCACCTGACGCAACTCTTCGATGGCTCGCTGCCGCTGGAATCCTGGATCAACGAAGGACTGGGCTGGGTAGTCGCGCATTGCCGCCCGTTTTTCCAGGCCGTGCGTGCACCGATCGACGCGACCCTGAACGGTGCCAGCGAGGTGCTGCTGGCCGCGCCCGCGCTGGTGGTGATCGCCATCATCGGTTTACTGGCCTGGCAATTTACCAGCCGTGCGCTGGCGGTCGGCACGGTGCTGGCGCTGCTGGTGCTGTCGATGCTGGGCGTGTGGCCGGAAGCGATGGTCACCTTGTCGCTGGTACTGACCTCGCTGGCGTTTTGCCTGGTCATCGGTTTGCCCCTGGGGATATTCCTGGCCAACAGTGACCGCGCACAAAACATCCTGCGCCCGCTGCTGGACGCCATGCAGACCACGCCGGCCTTCGTGTACCTGGTGCCGGTGGTCATGCTGTTTGGTATCGGCAATGCGCCTGGCGTGATCGTGACCATCATCTTCGCCTTGCCGCCGCTGGTGCGCCTGACCAATCTGGGCATTCGCCAGGTGCGTCCCGACCTGATCGAAGCGGCACGCGCCTATGGCGCTTCACCCTGGCAGTTGCTGACCCGCGTGCAGTTTCCACTGGCCATGCCAGCCATCATGGCGGGCATCAACCAGTCGCTGATGTTGTCGCTGTCGATGGTGGTGATCGCCTCGATGATCGCGGTCGGGGGCCTGGGACAGATGGTGTTGCGCGGCATCGGCCGACTGGACATGGGTCTGGCGACCGTGGGTGGTCTCGGCATCGTGCTGCTGGCCATCACCCTGGACCGCCTGACACAGGCAATGGGGCAGCCGCGCCGCGGCGTGCGGCACTGGTACCAGACCGGCCCGGCCGGGGGCATCCTGCGCCTGGTGCGGGGCAGTGCGGCGCGCGCCGACACGGCCGCGCCAACCACCTCCATCAGCGCCCAATAAACAATAAAGGATCTCGATGCATCATATTGAAAAATTCAACATCACCTACAAGAAGCAACGCCGATTTCAATGGTTGTCGGCCCTGGCGCTGGCCGCGCTGGCCCTGAGCACCGGCCTGGCCATGGCGCAAACGCCCCGTGCCGACTTGCCCGGCAAGGGCGTCACCGTGCAGGCGCTGCAAAGCCCGATCGCCGAAGAAACCTTCCAGACCATGCTGGTGGACAGCGCGCTGGAAAAGCTGGGCTATGCGCCGCAGCCGATCAAGGAAGTCGACTATCCGACCGCGCATATCGCCATCGCCAATGGCGACGCGACCTTTCTTGCGGTGCACTGGGACCCCTTGCACCAGGACTATTACAAGAATGCCGGCGGCGACGCCACGCTGCTGCGCGTGGGCCAGTATGCCGGCCCGGCCGCGCAGGGCTACATGATCGACAAGGCCACCGCCGACAAATACAAGATCACGAATATCGACCAGCTGCGCGACCCGCGCCTGGCCAAATTGTTCGACCATGACGGCGACGGCAAGGCCGACCTGACCGGTTGCAATCCGGGCTGGGGCTGCGAGGCGATGATCGAACATCACATGGACGCCTATAAATTGCGCGCCACGGTCAAGCACGTGCAGGGCAGCTATGCCGCACTGATCGCCGACACCATCGGCCGCTACCAGCGCGGCGAACCCATCCTGTACTACACCTGGACACCCTACTGGGTGAGCGGGGTGCTGGTGCCGGGCAAGGATGTGGTCTGGCTGCAGGTGCCGTTCTCGGCGAATCCGCGGCACGCGAATACCCGCCTGGACGATGGCAGCGACTACGGGTTTTCGGTCAACACCACGCGCATCGTCGTGAACCGGGCCTGGGCCGACAATAATCCGGCGGCCGTCAAACTGTTCGAGGTCATGCGTTTGCCGATTGCCGACATCAACGCCCAAAACGAGCGCATGCGCCGTGGCGAAAACACGCAAGCCGATATCGCGCGCCATACGGCGGGCTGGATCAAATACCACCAGCAGGTGTTCGATGGCTGGATCGCGCAGGCGCTGGCGGCGGGGAAGCGCTGAGCCGGACGCCGCGGTGGCCTTTTCCTGCATGGCGCCCCACCGCGATCCGCATCAGCCTTGTGTCCATCCGGCGGCGGAAATGCCATGCAGGGCATCAGAACGTTTCGTATTCTTCGTCGCGGCGCGCGGCCTTGCCGGCGGAGGTGGCGCCAGGCAGCACCTTGCGGGGGAGCGGCTTGCGCGCCGCCGCGACCGGTGCTGGTGCAGGGGCAGGGGCAGGGGCAGGCGCGCCATTCGCATCGAGCTTGAAGATCGAGACGAGTTGGGCCAGCGTGCGCGCCTGATCCTGAAGGGATTCGGCGGCAGCCGCTGCCTCTTCGACCAGCGAGGCATTCTGCTGGGTCACCTGATCCATCTGGGTGACTGCCATGTTGATCTGCTCGATGCCCGAGGTCTGCTCCTGGCTGGCCGAGGAAATCTCACCCATGATGTCCGTCACGCGGCGTACGCTGGCGACGATCTCATCCATCGTGGTGCCTGCGGTATCGACCAGTTTCGCGCCGGCATCCACTTTCGATACCGAATCGTCGATCAGCAGCTTGATTTCCTTGGCCGCCGCGGCCGAACGCTGGGCAAGCGTGCGCACTTCCGACGCCACCACGGCGAAGCCGCGGCCCTGCTCGCCGGCGCGGGCCGCTTCCACGGCCGCATTCAGGGCCAGGATGTTGGTCTGGAAGGCGATGCCGTCGATAACGCCGATGATGTCGACGATCTTCTTCGATGAGTCGTTGATCGAGGCCATGGTGTCGACCACCTGCGAGACAACCATGCCGCCGCGCTCCGCCACTTCGGACGCCGACGATGCAAGCTGGTTGGCCTGCCGGGCGTTGCCGGCATTCTGCTGGACGGTCGAGGTCAGCTCTTCCATCGACGAAGCGGTTTCTTCCAGCGAGCTGGCTTGCTCTTCGGTGCGCGAGGACAGGTCGAGATTGCCGGAGGCGATCTGGCTCGCTGCCGATGCGATGGTGTCGGTGCCGGCACGAACCTGGCCGACGATGGCGGACAGGTTGTCGCGCATGCTCTTCATGGCGAACAGCATGCTGTCCTTGTCGCCCTTGCGCAGGTCGACATCGACGCTGAGATCGCCCGCCGCGATGCGGCCTGCGATGGCGCTGGCGTAGGCCGGCTCGCCACCCAGCTGGCGCGTCAGGCTGCGGGTCAGCAGCACGCCCAGGCCTATGCCGGTAGCGGTACTGCACAACACCAGTATCAGCATCATTACGCGGCTCGACTCGTAGAGCACGGTCGCCTCGTCGACGGCGCTGACGGCATTCTGTTCCTTCAGGCGGGTGAGCTCGGTCAAGCTGTTGTCGAGCGTGTTGGCGACCGGTGCCACGGTCGCGAACAGATAGTCGACGGAGTCGCGTTTTTCCTGCAGTGCGTCGGCCTGGGCGCGCTTGATGCTCTCCGCGATGACCTTTTCGTAGGCGCGAACCTGGGTGTCGACGTCGGCAAGCATGCGTTGACCCTTTTCGGTATAGAACAGGGGGCGTGCCTTGTCGAGGTTCGACCTCAGCTGTGTATGCGCGGTCTCGACATTGGCAATGGCTGCCTGGCGGTCCTTGTCGGTCGACGCCAGCAGCACGTTGCGCACGGCACGGCCGACATAGATCAGATTGATGTTGGCTTCCTTGACGTACGAGATGCCGAGCAGCTCTTTCTGATAAAGCTGGTCGTTCGAATCGTTGATCCGCGACATGTTAAAGATGCCGATCCCGGCTACGACGGCGCCCAGCAGGGCCAGGGCCAGGAAGCCTGCGATCAGACGGGTGCCGACCTTCATATGCTTGAACATTTTGTTTTCCGGTTACAGGTTAGGGCTTGGTCGACTTGTCTGCGGCGCAGCATGGTTCGCGAGCCCGGCCGTGGCGGATCAGATCCGCGGATAGCAGCGTCGGGTCGATGACCAGTGTCGTTCCAGACCGAACAATATCAAGGGTATGAAATGCTTCCAAGCAGCAATATTTACGACAAAGCGCCGCAAAAATGATGGTTGACCAAGTCTGTGCAGCACAAGTCGTACTGGGTAATTACTTTCGTCAAATCAAGCTATTCTGTTCAACACAAACGCAGGACAATGGCTGCTGCGATATTTCGGGATTCGTTTCTTATGCGCAACGAATTAATGTAAGGTGGGCAATGTGGGTATGGCGAGATGCGGTCTATTTGGTCTGCCGCGCACGCCAGCGCGCAAGCGCAGGCTTGATCACATCGAGTGTGTCGAAGAAAACAACGCCGGGCATCGGCCTGCCGAACCTGCCGGCTCCATCGCCGCCGATCCAGAGCGCCGTCTCCTGCGGCAGGGCACTGCGCAAGGACGCGGTCATGCGCATGCCGGCTCGCTGCGGAAAATACGAACTGAACGACAGCGCGACGATGTCGGCGCAGGCTTCCCTGGCCGCGGTGGCCACCTCCAGCGGCGGTGTTTCGGCACCGAGCTGGATGCAGTGCATGGCGAGCGAGGCCATGACCGCCTCGGCCATCATGATGCCCAGGACGTGCCGCTCGCCAGTCAGGGTCGCCAGTACGACCGTTGGCCGGCTGTCGCCGGTTGTGCGCACCGCCGCCTGGCTCGCGTGCAGGA
>Ga0308168_1001176_pt1 | contig 24877 bp, 22 predicted proteins | sample PhyCR2_FD_202133 | JGI IMG/M metagenome (GOLD analysis project Ga0308168, IMG submission 202133) | Phyllosphere microbial communities from UC Gill Tract Community Farm, Albany, California, United States - DLSLRC.R2 | ecosystem: Host-associated > Plants > Phyllosphere > Unclassified | place: USA...
AATATTAAAAAAACTGATTATTTGTTTTTTAGTCGGCCTGAAATGTTTACAAGATTCTCTTTCATTTTTATAACCTCGACCTTCATCATACTGCCCAATATCTTTGACTTTAATATCAATAATTTCACGACCATTAACTTGATTTGAAAAGAAAACAACACAAGATAAAATAGCAAGAAGTATATTTTTTTGTTTTACCATTTTGCTGTACTCGCTTCTGTTGGATTTTTTCGACCAATTTCGGGATGGCGATATATTTCATTCATAGAAACACTTAACGTCTCAGATAACTCCTTTATTAGCCACTTCAAAGAGTCATTTTGCTGATCGTTGACTGATTCATAAACAGGTTCTATTTTTCCTGTTATTTTATTTTTCATTCTTTTTGACTCACCCACAATTTCTATCCCAATACTATCTATATTGCTGGAGAATCGATCCGGGTAATTTTTTACTTTTTCAATCTGATGCACCTTATCGTAATTTCTCCATGACTTTTCCAGATCGGCCACTTTTTGGAAATCAGCAGGTTCGCACTTTTTCGTCAGATAGCAGCGGGATTGAAGCCTTCCCACATGCCAGGTGACTTTAAACAATGAGGCGGTCTGATAGATGGTGCCATCTCTGTCAATCAGAAAGTGAGCGCCAGCGGCGCCTTTGTTTTGATAGCTATGAAAGGTGCTGCTGGCTGTAGAGGCATTGGTCTGATGCACGACAATGCCATTCACCGCATCCATTTTTTCATGCTCGATATTATTGAATATTTTGATCTTAATACGGTCGGCATAAATATGACCATTTTCATTAACGTATAGCATTGGTTTCCCTCCCTTGAGGCGATTTAGATCACCGTATTGGCTTTGATGTCATAGCCCATTGAAACCGTTCCTGCCGTTTTCCCCTCGGCATTTTGCAGCACGTAATCCATCTTCACCCGCGAGAACGCGATAGCGACCTTTTCGAGTGGTGCGGGCATGTTGTCATAGCAGATCAACGCCACCCGGGTAATGATGACCTCTTGCAGGGTGATGATCTGATATTCCAGCGGCGATCCGCCCGCTTTGCGCACGGTCAGCACCGCTTCGGGGATCGGTTTACCGCTAAGGGAATGCTGGAGAAGATTGGGGCTGGATTTATCAATAAAGTGATCGAAGTACAGATCGCCGACGGTGGATTTCCCCGCGCCACCACCGCTTCCTGAGTGCATATTGGATGGCTGGCGGGCAGCCCACGTCCAGCGCAGAACGTCAATTTCGCCTTTATGTGCAAAATCCTGGGATTCGCCCTCAATACCGGTAAATCTGATGAAAATATCCTGAGCCATATCTCTTCCTTGTTGATGAATAAAATCATAAAACGGATGGCTGTTTATTTAAACGGAATCTGTTAGTGGATTGATTAATAGATTTAATCTGTTAAGGACAGGGAAAGGTAAAGCCAATGGTGGTGAATAACAAATAGTAAAAAAACGATTTATAAAAGATTACGGGGGAATTAAAGAAATACATCATCGTGGCAGTTTTAACACGCACAGTGAGCACTCTATTACGGGGACGGGGCCAGTTCGAGCTAAGCCGGACGGCACGCGCCAGGGATGGCGCGTGCCGAGGCCCGCAGCGATCAGTCGACCAGAGGCTCCGCCACCGGTGGCGTATGATGCACCGCAATATAACGCTGGAAACGACTCTCTTTCAGCCGGGTGAGATCCACCAGCACCAGCCCGTCTATACAGTGGTTGAAGTCCGGGTCACTGCCGAAGTCGATAAACTGTACCCCGCCGGTTTCGCACAGCTCGGAATACTGCTTGTACAGAGGTGGGATCCCCGTCCCCAGGTTGCTTAATAGCCGCTTCAGACGTTTGAGATCGTCACTGTAGTTATCACCGCTGAACTGGGCCAGCACATCAGGCAGCGAGGCCGGATACGGACGGCGTGAGGTGGCCAGCGGCAGGTCCGGCGCAAAGTACAGACGATAAAATGCCACCAGCAGATCGCGGGCCGCCAGCGGCAGGCCTCCCGAGATGGAAACCGGGCCAAACAGATAGCGGTACTGCGGATATTTCGCCAGATACGCGCCAATGCCCATCCACAGATAGTCGAGGCCGCGTTTGCCCCAGTAGGCTGGCTGAATAAAACTGCGCCCCAGTTCAATGCCCTGCATCAGCACCGGGCTCATCTGGTGGTCGTAATGGAACAGGCTGTGGCTGTAGATCCCTTCAAAGCCTTTACGTTCGAACTGTTCGGCAGTGGGAATAAAGCGGTAGGCGCCAACGATATCCAGCGCCTCTTCATCCCATAAAATCAGGTGATAATAGTCGTCGTCGTAATCATCAAGGTCGCGTCGTGTCCCGCTGCCCTCACCCACCGCACGGAAGGCGATTTCACGCAGCCTTCCCAGCTCACGCAGGATCGGGACATAGTCTTCGCCCTGGCGGCGATAGAGGTAAATCATCTTACCGTCGGGCAGTTGCCCCAGCACTTCGCATCCTGCCAGCGCCCGCTTCAGCACCGCGCGATCTTCTGCGCGCGCAATGGCGGCTTCCGTCTGGAACAGCTCGGATTTACCCAGGCCGATACGGTAGAGATGACGGCGGAAACGCGCCGCCAGCTCTTTCGCCGGGGTGTGTCCATCATGCCAGCTGGCATACGGGATGCGCTTGCCGATTTTCAATTTCAGCCGCACGCCACGATTGCCGAACATTTCACGCACCAGCAACAGCATCGACAACGGCTGATAGATTTTTGAGGTGAGATAGAACAGCGCACTGTTGCGGCCGCTGACGTGGATCGGCACCACCGGCGCACGAAAACGGGCGGCGAGGCGCAGGAAGCCGTGGCTCCATTTGCCATCTTTCACGCCCTTGCTGCCAAAGCGGGAGACTTCCCCCGCCGGGAAGAAGATCAGCACGCCCTGGTTTTCCAGCTGCTCCTGCATCTGCCCCACCTGCTGGCGACTGGTGCGGTTGCCCATGTTGTCCACCAGCACCATCAGACTGCTCAGCGAGGACAGGCAGTTCAGCAGACGATTGGTGACAATTTTCACATCGCGCCGCACCTGAGAGACGGCATGCAGCAGCGCCAGACCATCCAGCGTTCCCAGCGGATGATTAGCAACAATCACCACCGGCCCTGTGCTTGGGATCTGCTCCAGGTCGCGTTCGCTGAGTTCACAGCTGACATCCATGTACTCCAGCACCTGCTCCACCATATCCAGCCCTTTCAGGTGGCGGTTGCGCTGGTTGAACTGCTGGAACTCTTTTTCATGGAGCAGGCGGCGCAGCACGCTTTTCTGCCAGGAGGGGGTGTCATGTCCGGGACTGAGATCGTCTAATACGCTTTCAACTGTAAACACGGGTTAGCCTCCAGGTGTTTTATCGGCACACTAACCAGCCCGGATGACATTTTCATGTCAGGTAAATGACAGGTGAAATACCCGATGAATTTGTGTCGCCGCCCTGAGGAGAAGGAAGATTCAGATTGCACTGAATATTGCAGGAATTAGCGGCTTTCCTTGCTGTGCGCGAGGCGTTCAGGTTAAAATGCGCACAATTATAACCTATTAAATTTATTGATATTTTTTTATTTACCGCATCGTTACAGCGCGTGCTTTCGGAAATTATTCGCACCTTATTGCGTGCCTTTCCCTCCTGGCAGCATAATCCGCGTGTGGCAGTAAAAATTATCAGCATGACTGACTCCTCATGATGAACCTGAAAACGCTGCCTCCTCTGCTCTGCTTGCTGTTAGCGGGCTGTGGTTCGCTGTCCAGTAACAGTATTGATACGTCCGCGACAGCCAGCTTGCAGGCCAGCTGTCATCTGCCGCTCAACGCGCAGATTGATCACCTGGCGCAGCCGCAGATTGACCAGCAGCGCACTCCGGGCATGGTAGTGGCCGTGCTGGATGCAGACCGCCAGCGCCATATATTCAGCTACGGCTATACCGATACCGATAAACGCATTCCCATCAACGGCGATACGCTGTTTGCCGTCGGGTCCGTCACCAAAGGATTCACCGCAGAGAGTGCGGCGCTGTTGGTCGCTGAGGGGACACTACGCTGGGATGACACGCTGGGTCAGCTCATCGGCAAAGACGCTCCCCTGAGTGAAGATGCGCGCGCTATCCCGCTGCAACAGCTTGCAACGCATACTGCCGGGCTGCCGCGCCAGATGCCAAGCCTGCATATGCTGCGCAAACTGACGGCGTATCTGTTTTACGGTGAGCCTTTCTACGACGATCTGGATGACGGCGAGTTCCTGAGCTATTTGCAGGATTTCAGCCGCCCGCGTCATCAGCAGGTGATGTATTCCAATCTGGGGTACGCCATTCTTGATTACGCCATCACACAGCGAGCGGGCCAGACGCCACAGCAGATCGCCGGGCAGCGGATTATTGCGCCACTTGGCCTGCATCATACCGGTTATCAGCCGCAGCGATTGCCGGGCTATTTGCTGCGTGCACGCGGACATGCCGGGGATCAGCCGAAGTTTGTGAAGCGTGGTGATGTGGTGCCGGACTGGAATTTTAAGGGTTATATGGTGGGTGCTGCATCGTTGTGGTCAAGCGGCAACGATCTGCTGACCTACCTGAGTGCCCATCTTTACGGCAGCGGCGATCCGACCCTGGATCAAGCCTTCAATGATGCCACCACCATCCGCTTTAAAGAGGCACAAAACGACTCCTCCGCGCTGGCGTGGCTGAGCAACAATCTTAATGGGCAGAGCATTCTCTATCAGTCCGGTTTTATTGGCGGCTATGCCAGCTATATCGGGATGGACCTGAAGCATAAAACGGCGATCGTGGTGCTGCAAAACAGCTTTAACTGGGACAACACCATCGGCCACCGCATGCTGCTGCGCATGGCAGAAAGCCAGGATGCGCCGGGTGGATGCCGGTAATGCGGGGCGCGGGTAATGCGGGGCGGGCATGCCCACCCCCTACGATGACCGGCCTGCGCGGGTGGCGCTACGTAGGGGGGGGCATGCCTCGCCCGGGGTTATTCGTCGAGCTGTAACGGCGGTAACTGCGAGAACACGCTCAGTAAGCCACTGCTCCATAACTGGCGGATCTGCGAAAAGTAGGGGTGTTTTTCAGTAATATGATACTGCTGCATACTGCTGTAACTGTCCGTTGGATAGACCATCACATCCAACGGTAGTCCCACCGAAATATTACTCGCCAGCGTGGAGTCCATCGAAATCAGTGCGCACTGCATCGCCTGATCCAGTGGCGTATCAAAACGCAGCACGCGGTCAATAATCGGCTTACCGTATTTACTTTCTCCAATCTGGAAATAGGGCGTGTCGGTACTGGCTTCGATAAAGTTGCCCTGTGGGTAGATCTGGAACAGCCGTGGCTCTTCGCCTTTGATCTGCCCGCCCAGCATTAGCGTGCCGCCAAACTCCTCGCCATCGCGCTTGATCACCGACCGCAACGTTTCTCCAACCAGCAGCGCCACATCGTACATGTTGGTGGCGTTCATCAGGCTCGGATTTTTGCCATCTTCGCAGCCACGTCGCAGCAGGCTCAGCGCACTCTGGGTGGTGGCCAGATTACCGGCGCTTTGCAGCACCAGGGTGCGTTCGCCATCCTGCTGAAAAACATGAAGCTTACGGAACGAGGAAATATGGTCCACGCCCGCATTAGTTCGGGAATCGGAAACGAAAATCATCCCTGACGATAAACGCATAGCTACACAATAGGTCATAGTGAGTCCGATAAAAAGATTACTGCTGCGAAAACACCAGTTGTACCGCAGCCACTGCCTGCATATCTTCACTGCCACCGCCAAGGCGCATTCCGCGCACCGGGCAGGCATCGAGATAATCCACCCCCACCGCCAGTTTCAGATGCTGGCGGGTGCTGCGAGTATTATTGGTAATATCGAAACTGTGCCAACTGCCGCCCACCCAGGCTTCCACCCAGGCATGCGTGGCCACATGCTCCACGTGGTCAGTATACAGATAGCCGCTCACATAACGGGCGGGAATATGCAGGCTGCGACAGCAGGCGAGAAAGACGTGGCTGTGATCCTGACAAACTCCGCTGCCAGCGGCAAACACTTTCGCGGCGGTATCCGTCACCAGCGTACTGCCGGGCTGATAAGGCATTTTCAACAGCAGCTCGCCCATCAGACGTTCCAGACTGGCCAACGGGGCCTCTTCGCGGTAATAGCGGCGGGCAAAATCGTTGATCGCCGCGTCGGGCTGCGTCAGCGGAGTGATGCGTAAAAACACCAGCGGCGACAGCATACAGTCCGGGTCCGGTGCGCTATCCTCGTCGTCGAGGATCTCCACTACGCCACGTGCTTCAATCTCGATTTCCTGATGCGGACGGTCGAGCGTCAGCACATGCAGCACGTTACCCCAGGTGTCGGTAGTGCAAATCGCCTCTTCCGGCAGCAGCAGATCCCACGAAATAATATGCTGATGCACTGAGTCCTGTGGCGTCAGACGCAGGTACTGCGTGCTCTGACGCACCAGGCTTTGATAGCTGAAACAGGTTTTATGCGCAATGGTCAGCTTCATTATTTCGCCTCCAGATAAGTGTGATGGATGCTGTCAGCAATCAATGCCAGTTCACCCAGAAAACGTTGTAACCAGGCATGCAGTCCGTCATCCATCAGGGATTCCCAACTGCTGAAACGCAGCTGTGCATGCAGTATCGTCAATAAGTAACGCGGCCTGTCTTCACCGCTACTGCCGATTTGATCGAGTTGCCTGGCGATTTCATCCAGACAAGATCGTAACGATCGCGGGCTCTCTTCACGCAGGATCAGCATCTCGTTGACACCGTCCGCCGCCAGTTGCTGCTTGTAGATAGTGTGATAGGCTTCGCGCGCTGACACCGAACGCAGCAGCGTATCCAGCCGGTAGTATTCGCGCACGGTGTCATCATCGTCATCGGTCAGATACTGATACACGTCGAGCAGGCGTGCCGTGCAGTCGGCACGTTCCAGCAGCGTCCCCAGACGGATAAAACTCATGGCATCGCCACGCATCAGGGTGCCAAACATCGCGCCACGAAACAGGTGTGAGCGCTCTTTAACCCAGTCGAAGAAAGCATCCGCGCCGTCGCTGCTGACGCCGTGACGCCGCATTTTTCTCAGTTCAATCCAGCTGGAGTTAATACTCTCCCAGACTTCAGAAGAGAGGCTGCCGCGAACCGCATGGGCGTTGTTCCAGGCTGCCTGCCAGCAATTGAAAATGCTGCCGGGGTTCCGTTCATCAAAGGCAAAAAAACTGAACAGCTGTGGCATACTCAGCCGCTCGCTGACCGACCAGTAAAGTTCATCCGTGTTGGTCAGATTGAGCGGCACACGCAACTCATTATTATGGCTGCCGCGCACCGGCATCAGAGAAAGACGATTTGTAACGTCGAGCACGCGTGCAATATTTTCTGCGCGCTCTAAATAGCGCGCCATCCAGTACAGGCCACTGGCCGTGCGACTCAGCATGCGTCATCCTCCAGAACCCAGGTATCCTTCGTCCCACCGCCCTGCGATGAGTTCACCACCAGCGAACCTTCGGTCAGCGCCACGCGCGTCAGGCCGCCGGGCACCAGCCGGATATCGGCCCCACTCAGGGCAAAGGGACGCAGGTCGATATGACGCGGTGCCAGCCCCTGATCAACAAAAGTCGGACAGGTGGAGAGTGCCAGCGTGTTTTGGGCGATGTAGTTCTGTGGTTTGGCGAGTAATAGCGCGCGGAAATCGGCCAGTTGCTGTTTACTGGCCACCGGGCCAATCAACATGCCGTATCCCCCTGCACCGTGAACCTCTTTCACGACCAACTTTTCGAGGTTAGCCAGCACCCAGGAGAGTTCATCAGGGCGGCGACACTGCCAGGTCGGTACGTTGTTGAGGATCGGATCTTCCCCCAGGTAGAAGCGCACCATTTCCGGCACATACGGGTAGATCGATTTATCATCGGCCACCCCGGTGCCGATGGCGTTAGCCAGCACCACGTTACCCGCGCGATACACCGACAGCAGGCCCGGCACACCGAGCATCGAATCCGGCCGGAATGCCAGAGGATCGAGATAGGCATCGTCCACCCGGCGGTAGATCACATCGATCTTGCAGGGCCCGGCGGTCGTGCGCATCAACACTGCGCCATCTTTGACAAACAGATCCGCACTTTCCACCAGCTCCACGCCCATCTGCTGCGCAAGGAAGCTGTGCTCAAAGTAGGCGCTGTTAAAGCGGCCTGGCGTCAATACCACCACCACCGGATCGTTGATCGGCGAGCTTTCGCGCAGGGTTTGTAGCAGCAGAGACGGATACCGTTCGACGGGGGCAATGCGCTGATCGGCAAACAGCTCCGGGTAAAGGCGCATCATCATTCTGCGGTTTTCCAGCATGTAAGAGACGCCGGACGGCGTACGCAGATTGTCCTCCAGCACGTAATATTCGCCATCACTGTTGCGCACCATATCCACGCCAATAATGTGCGCGTAGAGGTTACGGTGCAGATTCAGGCCCTGCATGCAGGGTTGATACTGATCGTTAACCAGTACCTGTTCAGCGGGAATGATCCCGGCTTTCAGGATGCGCTGGTCATGGTAGATGTCATGCAAAAAGGCATTCAGCGCCTGAACGCGCTGGCGGATGCCTTTATCCAGCATTGCCCACTCGCTGGCAGGAATAATGCGCGGTACGCTGTCGAACGGGATCAGACGCTCAGCACCGCCGTCATCACCATAAACGTTAAAAGTAATCCCCAGGCGGTGAAACAACAGTTCCGCCTCTTCGCGTTTGCGCGCAATCGCCTGCTGGTCAGCCTGCTGTAGCCACTGCCAGTATTCCCGATAGTGCTCGCGATAGCGTCCATCGTTCAGCAACATCTCATCATAAAAGTGTGACGCTATTTCATAGCTTTGATTCATGATTTCCCTACCGCTGTCTGTGAACCTGAATAAGAGTTGCACAAAGTGTGCCAGAGTCGGAACGAGCGGCCGGCCCCGCACAGAACGAGGAACGAACAACAACCTGGTGACAAATCGGGTCAGGGAAAGCGAAGCGCGGAAGGGGAACGCACCAGTATGGTGCGTTCCCGTAAAACGATTAGAGAGATTCTTTGCGTGCCAGCGGGTGCCAGACTTCTGTTAATGCCCCTTCCCCACCGGTAATGGGGTCGGTTTCAGGCATCGCGACGCGTTTTATTTCAAGCATAGACTGTTCCATCAATGCCTGCTCGTCGCGCAGGGTTTTCGGCGTCACGCCAGGCGGGTAAGCCCCCACGGCCATGAAATCATCGCTGGCGGCAATTTGCTGATGCCCGACGCCCGCCGGTATCAGTATCACATCACCGGCATAAACGGTGACCATGCGCCCGCTTTCGCCGCCAAACAGGATCTCGGCCCAGCCGCAGGTGATCCCCAGCAATTCATGGGTATTCGGGTGATAGTGGGTGTAAGGATAAATCGGTGCGTGCCAGCTGACTGGCCAGCCGTGGCGGCCAAACTCAGCGCGGAACCACTGCGCCAAATCGTCTGGCGATAACTCTTCCGCCCCTTCTTCCGGCTCGTCCGGCACCACCTGTGGGTAGATGATCAGCGGCAACGGGTTATTGGGGATACCCTGTGAGGGTTGCGCCAGCATCAGATGGCGCGGGTTTGAGGAGGCACCTGCAGCAAAGGTCCCGGCAGCAAACGACATCATTAACATTACACTGCGAGAATGGGTCACCATATCAGGCTCCTGGTCAAATTGCCTTGTTGAGTGATTGTTAAATTAATTGTGGCACTATTCCGCCAGCTTGCAATCTTTTCCCTACACCGCAGATCACATAACTTATTAATTTAAATGAACTTAAGCCAAATTCATTGGTGGTTACCCACCTTTGATCCCCCTCACCCTGAGATTTGACTTTACGATCACTCGATAACATATTGTTACTATTACTGTATGTGACATTTATTTCCCATTACCGGGTGGCCTCACTTTAAATAACAGGGCGCCTTTTCATTGAATTTTTTAATGCGTTACGACTACAGCAATTGTTATGGAAATTAGATTATAATTACCGATTATCGCCAGAAGCATTCACCAGCATATTCACTGATTTTTCTGAACAATGGCAAGCTATGACAGCGGATTATATTATTCACCACTGGTACGTCGATTTTTCGTCCGGTACGTTACTCCATCAACTCAGTGGTGAAGAACGGCGCCTGGGCGAATATCAATTCAAATTGTTGCTGGTACTGGCTGAAAATGCCGGAAAAACATTAAGCCGTGATGAGCTCACTACGCTGGTTTGGGAACGGCGGGTTATTGGTATTAACAGTTTACCGAATGCGATTCATGCGCTGCGCGTGGCGCTGGAGGATGACGGCAAGCAGCAGCGTATTATTAAAACGATACCTAAAAAGGGCTATATCCTTGAGGCAGAATTTTGCCAGCGTATTTACCATGACACAGAAGAGGCGCCAGGCCTGGCCGGTGCCTCGCCGCAAACATCTGTACCAGAAAATGGGATACCCCTTCAGGATGAGCACCCGGTAGATCCTGCGGTATTACCCGCGCTGGCCGAGACGAAAACGACGATTAACGCGGAGCTAAAACCGCGCTTAAGTCGCGCATTCTGGCTCTGGCTTATTTTCTTTCAGGTTTTGCTGTTACTGGTGGTGCTGGCGTGGGCCGGGCGAGCGCTTTTCCCGGTAAACAGCAGCCAACTGGTGAAAAAAAATTCCGTCCCGTACAGCCATATTCAGCTAATGGAATTGCGCCGGGGATGGGACAACTCATCCGCGTCCTATGATTTAAATAAGCTTTTGGGACCGGTGCTGTTTACGCTGAATCAAAATCTGAAAAACCAGAAGGTGACGATGGAAATTTTCTATTACACCTCCGGCACGACGCTGAACTACACCATGACGTTATCGAATCAATGCGATCGTAAACAGCTGGCTATGAACATTATCAACTGGCGTACGGATGGTGCTCAACTGAGCGCCCTAATCTATCGTGAAGGCGAACGAAAAATTAATGAAATGGCCAACTGCGTCAATTAGCTTACTGATCGTGACTCTGCTGGTGCCCCTGGGGGTGGCAGTGATCAAATATCTGCCAGGGGATAAGGGTCTGTTCACGGAGGATTTCGTAAAAGTGAATTTACAGCTGGGGTATTACGACCTGCTGGCGCGCCAGCGTGAAATTTATGATACCCGCTTCGACGGAAAAGGGAACACCGTGATGATGACCCTGACGAGCCCAAACGATAATCGTTTTATGGCCAAAATCAGCCTGGAACAGCAAACTCAAAATGCCAAAGGTGTGATGTTTACTTTCCATAAAATTTATTATGCTGATGATGGTCAGACGCGGATGATTAAAAATATTCTTGGCTATGCGGAAAACAACGGCGTGCATTTTGACACCCTGCGACTGGGCAAAGAACGCCTGATGATCACCCCTTCTGGCCAAATGGTACGATACCGCTAGCACCACCGGGCCGGCTTCCTTAGCGGTCGGTAAACAGAGTGCGCCATGCCTGAAGCGTTTTGGGCATGGTCTCTTTATCCTTCTCCGTGGTCACATAATCCACTTCCACGCCGTTATCTTCATCAGGGCTGACCCGTAGCGCCCAGATTTTCCCTTCCGGCGTGTACATGATGATGGCTGACTGTCGGTTCGCCATGCCTTTTACCCACAGGGTAAGTACCGTCGCCCCTAACTGGTCAAGGTCCTGGCTGTAGACAAAACTGGTGGCCGTCGCGAGGTATTGCGCATAGTCACTGCCTGTCAGCTGACGAAAGCGCTCGTCCAGGGCTTTATTAGGAAAAATGCCAAGGGTTAAGAGTGTGGCCGGCGGGCGCGGATCGTTATCCGCTTTCACATACTCTCCGTCAATTGACGTCTTGCCTGGCAACAGCATATCGCAGCGTCCGTGCGAATCGCTGCTGACCTCAAGGCGGTTATCCGGGCGCGGGATCAGGACAATGGTACACCCGCCGCCCCAGACAATTTTATCGGTAAATCCTACCCCGTCGGACAGCGTCACTTTACCGCTGAAACTCGACCGGTACACACCTCCCCAGACTGATGCATCCATATTGAACTCATCGCCTGCCAGCTGGCTGATACGAATTTTTCCGCCATTGCCGTGGGGGGCACTGACATTCCACCACACGCCCTGCCAGTCCACCTGGCGATCGGCATTATACAGCTGGCTCAGGCCACCCAGATAGGCACTGCGCAGGCAGCTGTCGCTAATGCAGGTATTACGTTCCCGGATCATCTCCTTCGCTATCTGGTTCACATGCTGCGGATCGCGCATTTGCTGTTCACTGAAGGCGTTAGTAAACACCCTATCCAGCCACATCAATTCCGGCTTATCACAGACGGTATTTTCTACCACGTTTGCGGCACGCCCACAGTCGATGGCCTTCGCCGTGGAGGTAAGGAGCAGCAGAGTGAAGCCGATGACAGCAGGGGCTTTGATTAAATCCATCTGTTATTTATTCCATATCATCAGGCCATCGGGAATGACCTGAACTTTACACACTGCCACGGCAGGTGACAACTGACGCATACCGGTGAGCAACTGTTATAGTTGAATAGCGATAAACTGTGTCTGCTATTATAGGTGCAAACATGGTTTACTTTCACTCTGCCCGAACTGTTTTGCAGAGGTTACTAATGGAAGAAGTTAAAAAAATATTGCTCCGCGAGATCGATACATTGAATCGCGAAGAGCAACGCGATAACAAACCGCGCTTCAGTTTTCAGTTTTTAAAGACCCATCCGGGGCTTTGGGCATCCATGTACGGGTGCTACATCCTCACGGTTGCTCTGATCTTTACCACAGATTTTCTGGGCTGGCCCGCGTTCTGGGGGGCGACTATTTTTATCATGCTGATGAGCGGCCTGATGCTCATGGACGTGAACCCGAAATACCGCTTTGAGGATATCGATACCCTTGATCTTCGCGTCTGCTACAACGGCGAATGGTATTATGTGCGCACCCTGTCTGAACGGGCGATCAGCGACATCCTCAGCAGTGACAATGTGCCGGACAAAGTTAAGCAGGGTATTAATAAACTGCTGTCGTTAAAAGGTGAAGTCGATTTTTACGATGTCTTCCACCTGACCTGGGGCCAGAAAAGCGCTTCAGCCGTGTAAAACAGCCGATGCGGGTCAGGCATGCCTGGCCCCTACAGTAATTCTGCGATTAATCTTCCTAATGTGGCGACCGCCACTTCCTGTGATTCGTCCCACCACGCGGTGTTAAAGCGAAAATAGTTGGCGTACTGCTCGCTGGAGGAGAACATTTTTCCTGGGGCAATGCTGATGTTGTTGTGCAGCGCACGGTAATAAAGCGTCGTCGTATTGACCTGTTTTGGCAATTCCACCCACAAGAAGTAGCCACCACGTGAATCATTGATTTGCGCCCCGGCAGGCAGAGAGCGTTTGAGAGCCTGACGCGCCAGATTTTTACGCTGCTCCAGTGACTGCCGTAAACGCCGCAGATGGCGATCATAGCTGCGCGTGCCGAGGTATGTGGCCAGCGCCTGCTGCATCGGTGCGCTGGTCGACAAGGTACTCATCAACTGCAAACGCTGAATACGCTGTGCATGCTTTCCTGCCGCCACCCAGCCGACTCGGAATCCTGCCACCAGATTTTTAGAGAATGAGGAGCAGTGCAGCACGTTATCTTCGCGGTCGAACGCTTTAGCTGGCAGCGGTTTTTCGTGGCCGAAATAGAGTTCGCTGTAAACATCATCCTCAATCAGTGCCACACCGTGCCGGGCCAGTAACGCAACCAGTTGCTGCTTTTTCTCTTTACTGAGCGTGCAGCCCACCGGGTTCTGCTGGTTCGTCATCATCCACAGCGCTTTGATCGGCCAGCGGGCCAGCGAACGGCTCAGCTCATCAAGATCGATACCGGTTTGTGGATCGCTGGCGATGGCCACGCTTTTCAGCTTCAGGCGTTCAATGGCCTGCAACGCACCGTAAAACGAGGGGTTTTCTATCGCCACCCAGTCACCCGGTTCGGTCAGCACCTGCAAACTGAGATTAAGGGCTTCCATTGCGCCATTGGTGATCACAATCTCATCCGGGGAGACCTGGATGCCCTGTAAGGCGTAACGCTGCGCCAGCGTTTTGCGTAGCGCTTCATTACCCGGTGGCAGATTATGCAGGGCATCGATGGCTTTCATACTGTGAGAAACGGTGGTCAACGCACGCATCAGCTGGCGCTGAGGGAACAGTTCCGGGTCAGGAAACGCGGAACCAAATGGAACCATCTGCGGGTCACGGCAGGCCTGTAATACATCGAAAATAAAGGCATTGATATCAACCGATTCAGCCAGCTGCACTTTCTGATGGCTGAGAGGCTGGCTGAGGAATTCGGCGCGCGGCGCAACATAATACCCTGACTGCGGCCGCGACTGGATCCAGCCCTGGCTTTCCAGCACCTGATAAGCATGCATTACGGTCATCAGGCTCATGCCACTCAGATCAACCTGTTGACGCAACGAGGGAAGTTTTTCCCCCGGCAGCCATATCTCCGTCTCGATCTGCTGCTGGATTTGAGCCACCAGCTGTTCATATTTTGCCACGACTGTTACAGGCCATTTTAACAAAAGAGAGAACTATTATACCACGTCAGAGAGCGGTATGACCGCCGCCAACTTTGGGACATCCACCTCAGGTGTCTCAATACCATCATCGCCGTCAACATACTGCTTCAGGCCCGGGACGTTCTCCGGTGGCACCGGACGACCCAGCAGATAACCCTGTAAGGTATTGCAGCCCAGCCCTGTCAGAAATGCCTGTTGTTCGGCCGTTTCCACCCCTTCCGCGACCACTTTCAGATTGAGCGTTTGCGCCAGCGCCACAATCGCGGTGACGATGGTGGCATCTTCCGTTTGTGCCTGAAGCTCATTCACAAAGGCACGGTCGATTTTCAACTCGCTGGCCGGCAGACGCTTCAGATACAGCAGGCTGGAATATCCGGTGCCAAAATCATCAATAGAGGCTTTCACCCCCAGTTCCGTTAGTTCGGTCAGAATGCGAATGCTTTCATCCGGGTCGCGCATCGCAGTGGTTTCCGTCACTTCCAGCGTCAGCAGTTCCGGCGGGATGTGGTGCGTTTCCAGCGCCTTCACCACGGTTTCCACCAGCCCGGCCTGCTCAAACTGCAATGCCGACAGGTTGACGGCGACCGACCACTGGCTGTTGCCCTGCAAATGCCAGCAGCGCAACTGGCGGCAGGCTTCCCCGATCACCCAGTTACCGATGCTGACGATCAGCCCGGTTTTTTCTGCCAGCGGCAGGAAGACATCCGGCGTCAGCAGACCACGTTGCGGATGCTGCCAGCGCAGCAGTGCTTCAAAACCGATAATCGGCCCACGCGGCGCACAGAATTTAGGCTGATAAAACAGCCGCAGTTCTTTATTTTCCTGTGCCAGCCACAGGTCATTAATCAGCTGTAACTGGTTTTGTGCGATGGTGTTCATCGACGGCTGGAAGAAGCTGTAACCGTTACGACCGTTATTTTTGGTGTGGTACATGGCGGCATCAGCGTTAAACATCAGCTCACGTTCGTCGAGTCCATCGCCCGGGAAGACCGCAATACCGATACTCAGCGACACCACCAGCTCGTAGCGGGAGATATCAAATGGCCGCTCGACGGCCTTGACCAATGCGTCCGCCACGGCGGCGGCATCGTTAGGATCGTCAATCTCAATCAGTAGCACAAACTCATCACCGCCGAGGCGTGCCAGCGTGTGATGCCCCTGCACTTTCTCTTTCATACGTTCGGTCACAGCGATCAGCAGGCTGTCGCCAATATGGTGGCCGAAGGCGTCGTTGACGGCTTTGAAACCATCAAGATCCATAAACAGCAGGGCAAATTTCGAGTCCTCGCGCGAGGCTTTATTAATGGCCTGGTCGAGACGATCTTCCAGCAGGATGCGGTTTGGCAGACGGGTCAGGTTGTCATGCAGCGCCAGCTGTGCCAGCTCGCGGTTGGCCTCTGCCAGAGAGGATGCCAGCACCGACGTCCGTGCCTGAAGGCGAGCATCCAGCATCGACACCAGCAGCGTTATACCGAGGATGGCCAGCGTCACGACGACAACCAGAATCGCCAGCCAGTTGCTGTTGACCCCAAGATGCGTGGCGTGACTGTCCATCGGGAAACTGGCTGCCGCCATGCCGGTATAGTGCATCCCGGCAATAGCGACACCCATGATCAGTGCAGCGCCGCTGCGCATCAGTGCCAGGCGGCCAGTGCCCTGACGCAGACGGAAAGCCAGCCATAGCGCAGCACCGGAGGCAACCAGTGCAATCAACACGGATACCCAGATCCAGCGCCAGTCCCAGATTATACCGGGATTGACCGCCAGAGCAGCCATGCCGGTGTAGTGCATCGCCACGACTCCGCTGCCCATGATCACCGCCCCGCCGCAAAGCCGATACCACGGCAGTTCACCGTAACACACGATCCACAGCGCAAAGACGGATGCCGCCACAGCGATCACCATGGAGACCACCGTCAGGCTGGCATCGTAGCTCATGACCATCGGCAGACTCATCGCCAGCATGCCGATAAAGTGCATAGACCAGATCCCAACGCCCATGGCAAAACCGCCACCCAATAGCCAGACGCGGGCAACGTTGCCACTGGAGGTGGCAACACGTCCCGCCATGTCCAGCGCGGTATAGGAGGCCAGAAACGCGACGATAAAAGAGACGATAACCAGCAGTTGATCGTACGAACTCATGAGCATATGACAATCTCGAATGCAGTAGCCATTTCGGCTTAGTGTGTAGTGACCCGGTGTCATTATTAATCACCCCAGGCTTATGCTTATTTATCGGCTAAAAATCAGCCGCCTTTAGCAGCCACAGGGGAATGTGAAGGAACATGAAGAGGATTTTTACAGGCATAGGATATATCCCTATAATTTATATAGTGTATTAGTTTTCCTCTTCTTCGCAGTGAACATAGCATTGGCCCGATATTTCACCTAGATCAGGATAGGAATATTCTTGAAAATTTTCCAATCCCTGTCGCCACGCGCCGGTAAGCCCTGCTTATCTATGACACGGGTAACACATAAATAATATTTTTACGATTCTTACATCAGCCTGAACGGGCTGAACTATAGTTAAGTCAATCAATGCTAACGTGTTAATTCAAATAACAGATTATTCCTTACGTTATATTTTACCCACTAAAGGGTTTTTATTATTTTCATGTTCGCTCAGTCACACTGACGACAATATTTCATCAGGCGAAAAAGCAAGTTCATCACTTTAATTAGTAAGGAATAGTTATGAAAACTAAGCTTTTTCTGCTGGGCTGCGGCCTGAGCCTTGGCGTAGTCAGTTCTGGCTTTGCCGCAACGACCACCGGAACCATTACCGCAAGACTGGTGCTGACTGCAGGCTGCCTGGTCAATGGGCAGGTCGCCACACCGGGTGCCATCGGTAACCTGGGTACGTTGGAGTTCCCTGGAGGTGCCGCGACCTTTGATATCAAAACCGCCGCCGTTGTCGGGACGGTGGGTAATGGTATTTTCGTCCGCTGTTCAACGGGGTCGACCTATTCTGTGCAAATCACCAGCAGCAGTGCTAAACCGACTACCGTGTACGGTACAGAAACAACGCAGCCACGCTATCTGATCAGCGGCACCACGGCCACCGTGGGTATCGCCTACTCCCTGTACCCCACAACTGACTACACCACGCCGATTGCCAATAACACCAATATCGCCCCGGTCGGTACCCCCGATCCGACATACGGTGATAACTATCCGATTTATGGTCGTATTGCCGGTGGGGGGAATACCTCCGCCATTCCTGCCGCCACCTACACGGATACGATTAACGTTGCAGTGAATTACTGATTGCCGCGACAGGGGAGTCCATCGTGCGGGAGCTGCTCAGGCGATATGCGGATGTTATTCGTCCGTTCACGTTACTGCTGCTGGCCTACAGCAGCTGCAGTGATGCATTGCCTACCGCCGATTTTGGGGTCAGTGCTTCTATCGTTAATGGCTGTGTGATCACCAGCACGGCGCCCACGGTTTTCGGCACGCTCGATTTCGGCACTCAGCCCGGGGTAGGCACTATTACCGCCAATGCCGCCTATGTGCAGAATTCCAGTATTACGCTGGCCTGCACACCGGGAACGGCACTGAGTATGAGTATCAACGGCGGGAGTAACTACACCACCACACGCAACTTGAGAGTCGCCGGCAACACCAACCTGGTGGCGTATAGCCTGTACACCAGTGCCGCGCACACTACCGCCATTCCGGTAAATCAGAATGTGGCACTGACGCTGAGCAATGCCAACAATATTACGCTGCCCATCTACGGCCAGTTACAACTGAGCGGTGTTAACCGCGCCGGGACCTACAGCGACACTTTGACGGTGACTTTGAGCTGGTAATTTCGGGGAATTGAAGGAGCAATAATGAAAAAACATCACCTCGCAGGCGCGCTATTCACTCTGCTGCTGAGCGTTCTGGCACTCAATGCTCATGCCGGGAACTCGGTGCTCATCTGGCCGATCGATCCCAAAATCAGTCAGAACGACAAAGCCACCGAACTGTGGCTGGAAAACCGCGGTGCCAGTACCACGCTGATGCAGGTACGGGTGTTTGGCTGGCAGCAGGTTAACGGTCAGGAGCAATATCAGACTCAGCAACAGGTGGCTGCCAGCCCGCCGATGGTGCGCATTGAACCGGGTAAACGCCAGCTGGTGCGTCTGATTAAGCAGACCCCGCCCGCCGCCGGTCAGGAAGCCGCTTATCGCGTCATTCTGGATGAAATCCCGACGCCAAAAGCACCGGGTGAAGACCAGACCGGAGTGACGCTCCAGATGCGCTATTCCGTTCCCCTGTTTGTCTACGGCAGCGGCCTTGACCCATCGACCGCCCGCCCTGACCTCAGTTGGCGGCTGGTCAATCGCGAAGGAAAACAGGCGCTTGAAATCACTAATCGTGGTAACGCTCATGCGCGCTTAAGTAATGTCGAACTAGGGGGGAAAAAACTCGCCGGAAGCCTGCTGGGCTATGTACTGGCCAATGCCAGTAACACTTTCCCGCTGAGCAGCCCCGCCTCAGAACGTGCAGAAATCAGTGCACAACTGGAGCAAAATCAGACCTGGCGTAGCACCAGTTCAGCACACTAGGCGATGACCAGACGCTGCCTGGTGCCGGGACGGCACCGCACTCTGATCGTGACCGGCCTGCTGACCTGCCTGTCTTCTGTGACATGCAGTGCTGAAACCTATACCTCACTGCCGCCCCCGCCCGCTGCCAGCGCCGGAGGCCAGGCAGATCAGCCACAGAGCTATATGCTGGGGTTGGTGGTCAATGATGAGGATCGCGGCATGGTGGTGCCGGTGCAGTTTCGTGACGGACATTACCTTTTGCGTGCCGCCGATCTTCAGCAGGCGGGCATCCCGAGCGCGCAAATCAACTCATCGATTATGGATGTCTCCGTGATGGATAAGGTAAAAGCGGAGTATGATCGCCAGCGCCAGCGTATCCTGCTCAATGTGCCGCCCGAATGGCTCCCCGAGCAGACCTTTACGGGCACCACGCATAACGGCCCCCGCTATGAAGGACGCAGCAGCAGCGGTGCGCTGTTAAATTATGACCTGTATGTCAGTCAGTCGACTGGCGGTGGTTCACGTCTGGCGGCAACGAATGAGCTGCGCCTGTTTGGCGGCTACGGCCAGTTTGTCAGCAATGGCGTTTACCAGCAGCAGCTCTCCGGCCAGACCAGCTATCTGGAAAATGGCTATATCCGTTATGACACCAACTGGTCGAATCAAAATGAAGAAAATGCCCAGGACTGGCAGGTGGGTGACCTGATCAGCGACTCGCTGACGTGGAGCAGCAGTGTACGCCTCGGCGGTATTCAGCTGTCGCGCGATTTCTCGTTGCGTCCGGATCTGGTCACTTATCCTCTGCCCTCATTTTCCGGCCAGGCCGCCGTCCCCTCTACCGTTGATCTGTTCGTTAACGGCTATAAAACCAGCAGTAATAACGTACAGCCCGGTCCTTACTCATTGACGAATATGCCGTTTGTTAACGGTGCAGGGAATGCAGTGGTGGTCACGACCGATGCTCAGGGCAGACGGGTCAGTACCACGCTACCCTTTTATGTCGCCAGTAACCTGTTGAAAAGTGGGCTGTCTGATTACTCTTTCTCCGCCGGAGCCCTGCGCCAGAACTACGGGGTGAAAAATTTTGATTACGGATCAGCGGCGACCAGCGGTTCTTATCGCTACGGGCTGATCGACTGGCTGACGCTGGAAAGCCATGCAGAAGCGGCGCCGTCACTGGCACTGGGCGGCGCGGGGGTACAACTTAAACTGGGGGCATACGGCGTGGTTAACGGTGCGGTCAGCCAGAGCCAGATGCAGGGCGAGAGCGGCAGACAGTACAGCTGGGGCTATCAGTACAGCACCAACCGTTTTAGCCTGGGGATGCAGCAGACCAAACGCACCACCGGTTTTGGTAACCTTGCCCTGTATGCCGACCGTGAAAACAACAGCGACAACCTCGAATACAACACGCTCAGCCGCCGTAGCGCACAGTACAATGCCAGCGTGTCGCTGGATCAGTTCGGTAGCCTGGGTGCAGCACTGATTGATATCACCAGCGGCAGCGGCGAACGAACCCGATTGCTGAATCTGTCGTGGAGCCGGACCCTGTGGCGAGACTCCAGCCTGTATGTCTCCGCCAGTCGCGACCAGCAGCAAGGCGACTGGTCCGGCGCGATTGGCCTGATGATCCCTTTCAGCGATATGACCAGCGCCAGCATCAGCGTAGAGCGTAATCAGCAGGGCGGCACTTCAGAGCGTCTCAGCCTGTCACACTCCATGCCGACCGATGGCGGTTTTGCGTGGGATGCGTCGGTCGCCAATCAGAGCGATGGGGGCAACTACCGTCAGGGCACCCTGCGCTGGCGTAACCAGAAAGTGGAAACCTCAGCCGGATTCTACGGCGATGACAATTACAGCACCCAATATGGTGATTTATCCGGTTCACTGGTGCTGATGGACGGCGGCGTGTTTGCCGCTAACCAGGTGACGGATGCCTTTGTGCTGGTGAAAACGGATTACCCGGATATCAATGTGCGTTTTGAAAACCAGCTGATGGGCAAGACTGACAAAAAAGGCTACCTGCTGGTGCCCAGAATCAGCTCCTATTATCCGGCAAAATACGATATCGACACCCTCGATCTTCCGGCCGATATGACCAGCAGCAGCGTCGAGCAGCGTTTTTCCGTGAAGCGCCAGAGCGGCTATCTGCTGCATTTCCCCATTGAGCCGTTGCGTGCGGCCAGCGTGATCCTGCATGACCAGAACGGTGAGGCGCTGCCGCTCTCCAGCGAGATCACTCGTCAGGGTCAGCAAACGGAGTATGTTGGCTGGGACGGTATTGTCTGGATGGAAAATCTGGCAACCCGCAATGCCATCCATGTACGAACCCCAGATGGACGCACCTGTGACACGGAACTGACCGTCTCCGGTGGACGGCCTAAATCACTGACCACCTACGGCCCGCTGGTTTGCACGCTGCCGCCGTTACCTTCAGGAAAGACACCATGAGAAAACTGTTATTGCTGTGCAGCGCCATCCTGCTGATGGGGAGCACATTGCCTGCGCTGGCAGCCTGTACCACGCCCACGGTGACGGCCAACTTTGGCCCCGTCAGCTCGTTTACCGTGAATACAGGTATTAGCACCGTCACACAAAATATTACCGTTAACTGCGGTGCCGGGGTGCTGGCGCTGTTGAGCAGCGACACCGTTAAGCTCCAGTTGACTGGTGCCACGACCGGCTCAATCATTGGTAATCGGGGCGCAATGAAGCAGGGTACGGATCTGATCCCGATACAGCTCTGTTACGATGCCGCCTGCACCACCAGTGAACTGCTGATCAATGGTGCAATCTACACGATGTCACGCTCTCAGTTGCTTGGCCTGAATATTGGCGGCAGCGGTCAGGTGATTTTTAACATTCCGCTTTATCTGCGCACCGTTCCAGGTGCTGTAGTGGCAGAGGGAAACTACACCGTCACGTTGGCGGTGACGGTAAATTATGACGTCTGTACTGGCATTGGTGCGCTGGGTCTCTGCTTGCTGGGCTCACAGCAAACTGGCAGCAGCACGCAGTCTATTGTCGTAAACATCGCGATATCTAAAGACTGCACAACGATCACCGCGCCCAACGTCAACTTTAGCAGCGCCCCCCTGGTCAGCCAGTTCAACCCCATCAGTCAGACGCTCAACGTGATCTGCACCAAAGGTAGCACCTACAGCGTCGGCATGAGCAACGGCCTGCATGCCGTGGGTACGCAGCGCTATATGACCAGCGCCGCGGGTGGCCAGCTGGCGTATGAGATTTATAAGGGGTCCGGTACCACCCGCTGGGGAAGCAGTGTGGCGGCTGACCGGGTGCCGAGCACTGCCGGCATCGCCAGTACGGATGGTCTCACCCGTACCTTTAGCTACAATGCGCAGGTGCTGTCCAGCCAGGCGACGCCTGTGGCTGGGACATATAATGATACGGTGACGGTGGATTTATCGTTTTAAGGTCAAGGGCGTTTCGCTTTCCCGCTGCGCGGGCTGAGCGACAAGGGGCGGCCAGTCGCCGCCGCCCCTTGACCTTAAGAAATTGACCTGGCCCTTAAACCAGTGAGTCACACTAACCTAAGTGATTCCCACCCGTAACACCATGCACCTCCGCCGTGACATAACTTGATTCCTGCGAAGCCAGATAAACATAAATCGGTGCCAGCTCCGCAGGCTGCCCTGCCCGCTTCATCGGCGTCTGCTGACCAAATTCCGGGATCTTATCCTGCGTCTGCCCGCCCGCTATCTGCAACGCCGTCCAGATGGGGCCCGGTGCCACACAGTTCACCCGAATACCTTTATCGATAATCTGCTTCGCCAGCGCCCGGGTATACGCGAGGATCGCCGCCTTGGTGGACGCATAATCCAGCAGATGCGCACTCGGCTGATAGGCCTGAATGGATGACGTCGTAATGATGCTGCCGCCCGCCGGCATATGGGGGATGGCCGCCTGGGTGATCCAGTAAAGCGCGAATACGTTGGTCTCATACGTCTTACGGAACTGCTCGGTGGTGAGGTCGGCAATGTGCTCTACCGCCACCTGTTTACCGGCGACCAGCGCCAGGATGTCCAGGCCCCCCAGCAGCTCCCGGGCGTCTTCAACCAGCTTTTTACTGAAGGCTTCATTACTGATGTCCCCCGGCAGCAGCACGGCTTTACGTCCGGCCTGCTCAACCAGCCTGGCGACTTCTTCGGCATCGCGCTGTTCATCCGGCAAATAAGAGAGCGCCACGTCAGCGCCTTCACGGGCATAGGCAATGGCGGCCGCGCGGCCAATACCGGAGTCGGCACCGGTCACCAGCGCCTTGCGCCCTTTCAGACGTTCACTGCCACGATAGCTGTTTTCACCGCAGTCCGGCCGTGGGCACATATCGGCCTGCACGCCCGGTGCAGGTTGGCGCTGCTTCGGGTACTCAGTGGCGGGATACTGGGTGAGAGGATTCTGCATTTCATATTGGTCTGCCATGGTTCCTCCGGCTGTTGATAACAGTTTTATTCATCAATAAGGCTAGTCATCGCTCAGAGCATGTCGAGGCCGGAAACAGTAAAAATCAGTCATCCTGTTGATATACGGCACGAAAAAAAGGAATGAAAAATGCGATCAAATATAACCAAATATGAACATTCATTGAAGGGTGCTCATGGAGGGTTCAGAAAAATGTACAAATTTTAAACTTCACGTCCTCTGTTAATTTTTGATTACCAATGTAAATAAATTGTAAATTAACAGAGTGATCACCATCACATACATGACCGCCCTGGCAGGATAAAAACGAGAGAAACACAAAAAGGATGCAGTCATGGCGATAACCCCCCAGCTCAATACATCGCGGCAAGGCGGTGCGAAAACAATCTTCAACGTTACCAGCGGTAACTTCCTCGAAATGTACGATTTCATGGTGTTTGGCTACTACGCCACCGCCATTGCCAAAACCTTCTTCCCCGGGGATGACCCCTTCGCCTCGCTAATGCTGACGCTGATGACCTTTGGCGCAGGTTTTCTGATGCGTCCGCTGGGGGCAATTATCCTCGGCGCGTATATTGATCAGCACGGACGCCGTAAGGGGTTACTGCTCACGCTCGGACTGATGGCGATGGGTACACTGACCATTGCGGTCGTCCCGGGCTACAGCACCCTCGGCATGGCTGCACCGATCCTGATCCTGCTGGGGCGTCTGCTCCAGGGGTTCTCGGCCGGGGTCGAACTGGGCGGTGTGTCGGTGTATCTGTCAGAGATCGCGCCAAAGGGCAAAAAAGGCTTCTATGTCAGCTGGCAATCCGGCAGTCAGCAGATAGCGGTGATCTTCGCAGCACTGCTGGGTCTGCTGCTTAATCATCTGCTGGATAAAGGCCAGGTGACCGAATGGGGCTGGCGCATTCCCTTCGTCATTGGCTGTATGATTGTGCCGTTCCTGTTCTGGATCCGGCGGATGCTGGAGGAGACAGAGGCCTTCAGCCAGCGTAAGCATCACCCGACGATGCGTCAGATTATGCACTCGGTCGGCAGCAACTGGGCGCTGATCCTCGCCGGCATGCTGATGGTGGTCACCACCACGGTGATGTTCTATATGATCACCGCGTTTACCCCTACGTTCGGCAAAACAGTGCTGATGATGAGCGACAGAGAGAGCTTCTTTGTCACACTGTGCGTCGGGATCTCCAATCTGATCTGGCTGCCAGTAATGGGTTCCCTCTCTGACCGCTACGGTCGCCGCCCGCTGTTACTGCTGTTTACCGTGCTAATGATCCTGACCGCCTGGCCGGTGCT
>Ga0308168_1001181_pt1 | contig 24824 bp, 20 predicted proteins | sample PhyCR2_FD_202133 | JGI IMG/M metagenome (GOLD analysis project Ga0308168, IMG submission 202133) | Phyllosphere microbial communities from UC Gill Tract Community Farm, Albany, California, United States - DLSLRC.R2 | ecosystem: Host-associated > Plants > Phyllosphere > Unclassified | place: USA...
ATATCCAGCACCGATCGGCGCGTCGATCTGGTCCAGGAAGGGATCGATTGCGTGCTGCGCGTCGGCGGCATCGTCGACGAGACTTTGGTGGCACGCCCCCTCGGCGTCCTGCCGATGATCAACGCCGCGAGTCCCGCCTATCTCGAACGGCATGGCATACCGCGTACTCTGGACGACCTGCTGGCGCAAGGCCATCGCATGGTGCACTACACGCCGACCCTGGGTACCCGGCCATTCGGTTGGGAATATCCGGACGGCGAGGGTTTCGCCACACTTGCGCTGCCGGGCGCGCTTAGCGTCAACAACGTCCAGGCCTATCACGGCGCGGGACTGGCGGGCCTCGGACTGATCCAGGCCGGGCTGAGCAGTCTTAAACCCTATCTTGCCAACGGCGAACTGATCGAGATCCTGCCGGGTTCACGGCCGGCGCCGTTGCCGGTATCGGTCGTGGTGGCGCATCGCCAGAACCTGTCGCGCCGGGTCCGGATGTTCATCGAATGGCTGGAACAAATCCTGCAGCCAGAGTTAGCCCGTTAAACCACGCCATGGCATGGCATGAGCCGGAGACCGCCGTGCTGCGCTGGACAAGAAGAGCGCAAGGCGGAATACTGCTGCCAACTTCCACCAGGACCAGCATGCCTTTCGACTCTCATCCACGCCCGCTGCGCCGCCTCGCCAGCGCCCTGCTTGCCGCCTCCGCCCTGCTTGCCATGGCAACGAGCGCGCAGGCGGCGCCAGCCCCTGCCACCACCATCCTGTTCGTCGGCAACAGCTTCACCTATGGCGACCCGGCCGGCGCCGCCCCTGCCGTCAAGTCCTACCGGCCGGACACGGTCACCGACCTGAACGGCTCGGGCATCGGCGGCGTGCCGGCCCTGTTCAAGGCCTTTACGGTGCAGGCCGGCCTGCGCTACGAGGTCAGCCTGGAGACGATTCCCGGCGCCGGCCTCGAACTGCACTACAACACCAAGCTGGACACCATCGCCCGGCCCTACGACAAGGTGCTGCTGCAGAGCTATAGCACGCTGGACAAGGCCAATCCCGGCAATCCGGAAATGCTGATCAAGTATTCCGGCCTGCTGGCCCAGGTCTTCCACGACAAGAATCCGAAAGTACGGGTGATGCTGACCTCGACCTGGTCGCGTGCCGACCAGACCTGGAAGCTGCTCGGCGCCTGGCACGGCAAATCGATCTACCAGATGGCAATGGACTTGCGCCGCGGCTACGACGCTGCCGATGCCGCCTCGCCGCTGATCGAAGGCGTGATCCCGGTGGGCGAAGCCTGGAACCGCGCCATCGCCGGCGGGCTGGCCGATCCGAATCCCTACGACGGCATCGGCGCCGGCCAGATCAACTTGTGGGCGCCGGACAATTACCATGGGAGCAGCCACGGCTATTACCTGGAAGCGCTGACCATCTTCGGCAGCGTCACCGGGCGCGACCCGCGTTCGCTCGGCGCCGACGAGCCGGTCGCGCGCGAACTCGGCATCGATCCGAGCGTGGCCGGGGCCCTGCAAATGTATGCGGCCGCGCAGCTGGCACAGCAGAAGAGCCAGGAGATGCCTTATAGCAAAGCGCGCTGAGACAGCTCCCTGTTCAGCGCAGCACCTGCAATTTGACCTTCTTGCCCTGGCGGTAGGTGTACAGCGTCATCGCCGCATTGCGCAGATCGCCCTTGGCGTCGAAGGCGATGGTGCCAGTCACGCCCTGGTGCTGGATCGCGGCCAGCGCCGGCAGGAACTTGGCCGGTTCGCTGGAGCCGGCCTTTTGCATCGCGGCGGCGAACACCATCACCGCGTCGTAGGCATACGGCGCATAGGTCTGCAGCGGCATCTTGTAGCGTTGGCGGTAACGCGCTTCGAAGGCGTTCGCCGCCGCCTCTTCCGGTCCGGTGACGCCGCCCGCCACCGCGCAGATCACCTTGTCGTCGCCGAGCGCATCGCCGGCCAGTTCCGGCAGTTTTTCCGAGCAGATGCCGTCGCCCGACACCAGCTTGGCGCCGAGGCCGAGCGCCTTCATCTGCTTGAGGAGCGGCCCCGCCACCGCATCCATGCCGCCGTAGAACACCACGTCCGGCTTGCGCGCGCGGATCTGGGTCAGGATGGCGTTGAAATCGGTTGCCTTGTCGGTGGTGAACTGGCGGCTCACCACCTCGGCGCCGCCGGCGGCCTTGACGCCCTTCACGAATTCGTCGGCCAGGCCCTGGCCGAAGGCGGTGCGGTCGTCGATCACGGCGATCTGTTTGGCGTGCAGGGTCTTGATCGAGTAGGTCGCCAGCGTGCGCCCCACCAGGGCGTCGTTGGCGACCACGCGGAAGGCGGTCTTGTAGCCCTGGTGGGTATACAGCGGCGTGGTGGCGGCCGGCGAGATCTGCGGGATGCCGGCGCTCTGGTAGATCTTGGAAGCCGGCACCGTGGTGCCGGAATTCAGGTGGCCGACCACCGCCACCGCGCCGGCGTCGACCAGCTTTTGCGCGGCCGCGGTGCCCATCTTGGGGTCGGCGCCATCGTCCTCGGGCTGCAGCACCCAAGTCACCTTCTTGCCGCCGATCGCCGCACCCTTGGCATTTAGCTCCTCGACCGCCATGCGCGCCCCGTTCTCGATGTCCTTGCCCTGGTGGGCGCCGGAACCGGACAGCGGCGAGACGGTGCCGATCTTGACGGTCGACTGGGCGTGGACGGCAGGGATGGCACTCAAGGCAAGCAGGCAAGGCAGGACGGCGACGGGACAACGCATGGCAGGCTTTCGCAAATTAGATGCCTGATTGTAATGCGATGCCCGGCGACGGGCCGCCCGCCTGGCGACCCTAGTTCGCCACCACCTTGAGCTGCTTGACCTCGAGCGCCGATTCGCCGAAGGTGTCCTTGTCGAACTCGCCGACCAGCTCGACCATCGTGTTGTGGTCGATCTTTACGCCGGCCGGAAAGTGCTTCGCATCTATTTCGACAGTGATCTTGCCGCTCTGGTCGGCGAATTCGTAGTCCTCGCCGCCCTTGTGGCTGATCAGCTTGCCTTTTAACCTGGCGTACTGGTCGTCCTTGCCGCTGTCCAGCAAGGCCTTGGCGCTCACCAGGGGCACGCTCGACGGCCCGCTGTAGCCGGCCGGCGCGGCCTTGCTGGAGGGGCCGGTATAGCCGCCGGGCTGTTGGGCGCCGGCGATGCTCGAAGCGGCCAGCAGTGCGCCGGCGCAGGCGAAGGAACTCATCCGCTTCATGGTCAGTCTCATGGTCGGTCCTTTTTAGGGAATGAAATAGGGACATCCCCTACAGCTTAGCCCGAACCGGGAAAAGCGCCAGCACGGCTGAAGCAGCAAGGCGCCGGCCTCCTCCGGTAGCATGGATGCACGAACCGGACCGCAGAACACACCATGAAGATGCAAAAAAAGGCCAATCTCCCGAGCAAGGACTGCGCGCACTGCGGCCTGCCCTTCAGCTGGCGCAAGAAATGGGAACGCGACTGGGAGGGCGTGAAATATTGCTCGGAGCGCTGCCGGCGCGCCCCGGCCGGGGCCGGTGCCGGAAAGCGCGGCGCATAAAAAAACGCCGGCAAGACGCCGGCGCTTTCTTTGTACTACCTGGCCTTGCTTACCAGAAGATCACACGCTGCTCCGGCGCCAAATACATCTTGTCGCCCGGTTTCACGTCGAAGGCCTCGTAATAGCCCGGGTGGTTGCGCAGGCTGCCGTTGACGCGGAATTCCGACGGCGAGTGCGGGTCGGACTTCACTTGCGCGATCAGGGCGGCGTCGCGGGCCTTGCCGCGGCGCGCCTGGGCCAGGCCCATGAAGATGCGCTGCTCGGCGCTGTAGCCGTCGATCACCGGTGCCGGCTTGCCCTTCAGCGAGATGCGGTAGGCACGGCTGGCCATGATGGCGCCGGCGTTGTCGGCGATGTTCTCGCCCAGCGTCAGTTCGCCGTTCAGGTTGTAGCCCTGCACCGGGCTGTAGCCGGCGTATTGCGCCACCAGCACCTTGCCCTTGGCCGCGAATTTCTCGCCATCCTCCTTGGTCCACCAGTTGCGCAGGTTGCCGTCGCCGTCGTACTGGGCGCCCTGGTCGTCGAAGGCATGGCTGATCTCGTGGCCGATCGAGATGCCGACCGCGCCGTAGTTGATGGCCGGCTCGGCGTTCGCGTCGTACAGCGGCGATTGCAGGCGCGCCGCCGGGAACACGACTTCGTTCATCTCCGGGCTGTAGTAGGCGTTCACGGTCTGCGGGGTCATGTGCCATTCGGCGCGGTCGACCGGCTTGCCGAGCTTATTCACGCCGTACTGGTGGCCGAACTCACGCGCGCGCAGCACGTTGCCGACCAGGTCGTCGCGCTTGATCGTCAACGACGAATAATCGCGCCACTTGTCCGGGTAGCCGACCTTGACCGAGATCTTCGACAGCTTGACTTGCGCCTGCTTCTTGGTCGCCTCGCTCATCCAGTCCAGGGTGTCGATGCGCTCCTTATAGGCCAGCAGGAAGTTGTTGACCATCTCCTGCACCTGCTGCTTGCGCTCGGCCGGGAAGTAGTTCTGCACATAGACCTTGCCGACCACTTCGCCGAGGTCGCGGTTGATCTGGGCGATCGCCAGCTTTTCAGGCGAGCGGTTGACCTTGGCGCCCGACAGCACGCTGCCGCGGAAGGCAAAGCTCTCGTCCACGAAAGGCTGCGACAGGTAGGGCGCGTAGGTGCTCAGCAGGCGGAAGCTGAAGTAGGACTTCCAGGTCTCGACCGGGGTCGCGGCGATGATCTTGTCCAGCGCCTGCAGATAGCTCGGCTGGCTGACGTTGACCGCCTGGGCCTTGCCGGCGATGCCCTGCTCCTTCATCCAGGCATCCCAGTTGAAACCGGGCGCCAGCGCTTTCAGCTGGGCGATGCCCATCTTGTTGTAGGTCTTGACCGGATCGCGGTTCTGCACCGCGCTCCACTGGGCCTGGGCGATGTCCGTTTCCAGCGCCACGATGCGCGCGGCCTGGCCGGCAGGGTCGGGCTGGCCGGCCAGCGTCAGCATTTTTTCCACGTGCGCCTGGTACTTGGCGCGGGTGTCCATCATCTTGGCGTCGCCGGTCTGGATTTAGAAATCGCGGTTCGGCATGCCCAGGCCCGACTGCGAAATCTCGACCAGGTAATGGGTCGACTGCTTGCTGTCCTGGCCCACGCCCATCGCGACCGGGCTGCCGGCGCCGATGCGGCTGGCATGCGCGGCCAGCGCGCCCAGGCCGCTCTTGTCCTTCAGCGCGGCGATGCGCGCCAGTTCCGGCGCCAGCGGCTTCACGCCGAGCGCGTTGCGGCGTTCCAGGTCGATGTAGCTGGCGTAGTAATCGCCCATCTTTTGCGCATCCGAACCGGCCTTGGCGTTCTTGTCCTGGGCCGCCTGCTCGATCAGCGTGCGGATCTGGCCTTCGACGCTTTCCTGGGCCACGTTGAAGGCGCCCCAGCTCGAGCGGTCGTTCGGGATCTCGACGTCCTTCAGCCACTTGCCCTGCGAGTAGCGGAAGAAATCGTCTTGCGGACGCACCGCGGCGTCGAGCGCGCCCTTGTCCACGCCGGAGGCCGACAGGGCGGCGGTGGGGGCGGCGGAATCGGCCGGGGCGGCAACGCTTGGGGCTGCAAACGCCGCGCCTGCAAACAAGCCTGCGATCAGGGCGCTGCACAGGGTACGCTTCATGGTGTCTCCATTAGGGGTGAAGACAGGATGCTAATTTAAACTTTACCTGATGCCAAGGCTTGATCTTTATGCGTGATGAATAATGCCGTGCTGGATTTTGCGGCGAGCGCCCCCATCTGCGCGCCATGCCGACTTTTCCGCCTCTGCATTCCGCCACGGCCGCCGTCATCGCCTTGCTGGCCGGCGCACTGGCCCTGCCCTCGCCGGCCCGCGCCGCGCCGCCCGGCAACGAACTCGTGGACCTGATCAATGCCTACCGCGCCGCCCCGGCCGGCTGCGGCGGCCGTCCGCCCGCGCCCGCACTCGTGCCAGAACCCGCGCTGTCCCAAGTGCAAGTCCACACCGGCACCTTCCTGGAATCCGCGCTGCGCAGCCTGGGCTACCGCGCCGACCGCGCCGAAGCGATGACCCTGACCGGGCCACAGGACGCGCGCGCGGCCATGGAAGTACTGCAGCAAAAATACTGCGCCAAGCTGCTCGACCCGGGCCTCAGTGCCATCGGCAGCGCCCGCAGCGGCAACGCCTGGCAGATCGTGCTGGCCCATCCGCTGGTGATGCCCGTGCTGCCGGATTGGGAAGACGCCGGCCGCCAGATCCTGGACGGCGTCAACCGCGCGCGGGCCGCGGCGCGCAGCTGCGGCACCCAGCGCTTCGGCGCGGCGCCGCCGCTGACCTGGAACCGCCAGCTGGGCCTGGCCGCCCTCGGGCACAGCAGCAACATGGCGGAGGGACATTATTTCAGCCATCAGGAAAAGGACGGCAGCCAGCCGGCCGACCGCGCTACCCGTGCCGGCTACCCCTGGCGCCTGGTGGGCGAAAACATCGCCTCCGGCAACCGCACGCCGCAGGAAGCGGTGCAGGCCTGGCTCGACAGCCCCGGCCACTGCGCCAACATCATGAATCCTGGCTTCACGGAGATGGGGGCGGCGTATGCAATCAACGCGCAGAACGAGAATCACACGCCTTACTGGACCCAGGTCTTCGCCAGGCCGCGCTAAGAGATTGAGCCAAGCTATCGGGGCCATACAAAATAATAAGTAGCGCGCGATTGAATTGTTCGCTATAGTTCAACCCATGGAAGCGCAACACAGCGGCGCCTCCGGAAGTCAGCAACACCTTATGATTCGTATTCCACTTATTCGCATTCCACTCACTGAAAGGGAAACGCCATGACCACCAAACTCGATAAAGTCCTGTACACCGCCAAAGCCCACACCACCGGCGGCCGCGACGGCCGTTCGACCTCCGACGACGGCCTGCTCGACGTGACCCTGCAACCGCCGAAGGAAATGGGCGGCAAGGGCGGCGCCACCAACCCGGAACAGCTGTTCGCAGCCGGCTACTCGGCCTGCTTCATGGGCGCGCTGAAGTTCGTCGCCGGCCAGAAGAAAATCGCGGTTCCGGCTGACGCAGCCATCGACGCCAGCGTCTCGATCGGCCCGATCCCGACCGGCTTCGGCCTGGCCGTGCAACTGGCGGTGAGCCTGCCGGGCGTGGACCGCGCCGTGGCCCAGGAACTGGTCGACGCCGCCCACATCGTCTGCCCTTACTCGAACGCCACCCGCGGCAACATCGAAGTCGCGCTGAGCCTGGTGTAAGCAAGTAAACAGTCAGTAAGTAGCTGGTAAAAAGGCGCCGCCCGCAAGGGCCGGCGCCTTTTTACATGTTCACGCAGACTCAGGCAGCTTGCGGAAACGGCACCTGCTCCACCGCCCGCACCAGCGCCGCGAAGCAATCGGCATCCAGCGCCGTCCCCACCGTCTTGCGCATGATCTCGAGCGCCTGCGGAATCGGAATCGCACCGCGGTAGGGCCGCTCCGCCGTGATCGCATCGAAGATGTCGGCGGTGGTGATGATGCGGGTCTCGATCGCGATCTCGTCGCCGGACAGGCCGCGCGGATAGCCGGTGCCGTCCAGCCGCTCGTGGTGGGCGCCGGCAATGGTCGCCAGTTCGCGGAAGGCGCCGATGCTGCCGAGGATGGTCTCGGTGTAATAGGCATGCTCCTTCACCGCCTGCCATTCCTCGGGGTCGAGCGCGCCGGCCTTGTCCAGCACGCTGTTGCTGACGCCCAGCTTGCCGACGTCGTGCAGCAGCGCGCCGCGCTTGAGCCAGCGGCGGCGCGCCATCGACAGTCCGAGCGATTCGGCGATCATGTCGGTGTACAGCGCCACGCGCGCGCTGTGGCCGCTGGTATAAGGACTTTTCGCATCGACCACCTGGCCGAAGGCGGTGGCGATGTCGTCCAGGTAGTCGTCGTCCAGCACATGCTGCTGGTCGAGCGCCTCCGCCTGCAGGCCGACCACGGCCCGTTCCACGTCCGGACTACCCAGGGTCTGCCAGAAGGCGTCCGCCAGGGCGACCTCTTCCATGGCCGCGACCAGGCGCGGATCGAACCATTGGCCGGAACGCGAGCGCACTTCCTTCATCGCGCTTTCGCGGCCGCTCTCGGTGTTGAACACGTCGATCACCTGGGCCATCAGGGCGATGCGCGAATACAGGGGAATATCCTCGCCCTTGGCCCGGGCCGGCTTGCCCTTGCCATTGAAATGCTCGTCCAGGCTGTAGATGCCGGCCGATACGCCCTCCGGAAAGCGCAGCAGGCGCGCGATCTCGGCGCCACGCTGGCAGCGCGTCATGACGAATTCATCCTCGAGTTCGCGGCCATCGCGCACGATCCGCATCACGCTGCGGAAACGCTCGGCCAGGCCCGCCTTCAGGCCGGTGTGCTTGAGCACGAAACCCAGCACCTGCGGCAGGCTATCGCCGACCAGCTTCCAGTCGCGCTTGAAATCGCGGTCGTCGGTCAGGTAGAGCTCGCAGATGCGCGCCGCATTGCTGCTGCAGCCCAGGTCTTTCAGCAGCAGGACGTAATACAGCTCCCATAACTGTTCATCGCTGAGGCCCGCCGCGCGTCCGATGTGCATGCCAACCCAGCAGGAACGCACGCAATGGCCGGGCGACTGGCCCTCGGTGATGTCGAGCGCGTAGCTGAGCGAAGCAATCAGTTCTGACAATTTCAGGACCGAGGTAGACGAGAGAACAGGAGGCATGGCGAGTCCAGGCTGTCAGGGCGACAAAATTTGATGATTTATGGCAACATGTTACAGGCGACAGCAAGATGATTTGACATAAAATTTTCCTATCGGACTCATATAAATAGATAGTTTGCATAGCAAACGACCACGCTCTACTATAGACGTAAATAGATTGAATCTATTAAATAAAATTTACCGATAGATTATTTGAAAGCCCTGACATGAGCCAATTGACTACCGCCTCCGGCATCCCCGTCGTCGACAACCAGAACTCGATCACCGCCGGTCCGCGCGGCCCGGTCTTGCTGCAGGACTTCCACCTGATCGAAAAACTGCAGCACTTCAACCGCGAGCGCATTCCGGAACGCGTCGTGCACGCCAAGGGCTCGGGCGCCTACGGCATCTTCACCGTCACCCACGACATCAGCCGCTACACCAGCGCCAAACTCTTCAATAGCGTGGCCAAGCAGACCGAGACCTTCCTGCGCTTTTCCACCGTCGGCGGCGAAAAAGGCTCGGCCGACACCGAGCGCGATCCGCGCGGCTTTGCCCTGCGCTTCTACACGGAAGACGGCAACTGGGACCTGGTCGGCAACAACACCCCGACCTTCTTCATCAAGGATGGCATCAAGTTCCCGGACTTCATCCATACCCAGAAGCGTGACCCGCAAACCAATTTGAAGTCGGCGCAGATGATGTGGGACTTCTGGAGCCGCGCGCCGGAAAGCCTGCACCAGGTGACCATCCTGTTCTCGGACCGCGGCACCCCGGACGGCTACCGCCACATGGATGGTTTCGGCAGCCACACCTACAGCCTGATCAACGCCGAAGGCCAGCGCCACTGGGTCAAGTGGCACTTCAAGACCCAGCAAGGCATCAAGAATTTGTCGGCGGCGGAAGCGGTACGCATCGCCGGTACCGACCCGGACTACGCCCAGCGCGACCTGTTCAACGCCATTGCCACCGGTGATTTCCCGCGCTGGAGCGTCGAGATGCAGATCATGGACGACGCCCAGCGCGCCGCCTGGGAAGCGCGCACCGGCTGGGACGCGTTCGACTTGACCAAGGTCTGGCCGCAGGGCGAGTTCCCGCGCATCCCGGTCGGCATCCTGGAACTGAACCGCAATCCGGACAATTACCACCAGGACGTGGAACAGGCCGCGCTGTCGCCATCCAACATCGTGCCCGGCATGGGCTACAGCCCGGACAAGATGCTGCAATCGCGCCTGTTCGCCTACCATGACGCCCAGCTCTACCGCGTCGGCACCAACCACCAGCACCTGCCGGTGAACCGTCCACGCTGCCCCTTCCACAACCAGCAGCGCGATGGCGCGATGGCGATCTCGAACGGTGGCGCCGCGCAGAATTACGATCCGGTGCGTGAAGGCATGCCGGCGGCCGGCGGCTTCGGCCACGGCGACGCCGGCTGGCAGGTCGACGGCGTAGCGGGCCGCTACGACACCCGCGCCACGGATGATCACTTCACCCAGGCCGGCAATCTGTTCCGCCTGCTGACGCCGGAAGGCAAGCGCAACCTGATCGACAACATCGCCGGGGCACTCCATCAGGCCGATGCGGCAGTCCAGGACCGCCAGATCGGTCACTTCCTGAAAGCCGATCCGGCCTATGGCCAGGGTGTGGCGGAGGCGATTGCCCGCCTGAAGAGCGCGAACTAAGCGAAGCACGCGCGAGCTGGATCCGAAAGCCGCAGGCACCAGTAATCTGGCGCCTGCCGCTTGTCATTTGGCGGCGGGCGTCGTGGGCGTGGTTTCGTAATTGATCGGGATCCAGCGATAGTGCCCGCCCTCGCGGCCCAGGTGCCCCAGTCCCGGGAAGGAAATATGGGCGGCGGCGATCCACAGGTGCTCGCGCGCGGCGCGCTCGAACAGGCTGCGGCGCACGCGCTGGGCGTCGCCATCGCTGCTGTCGTATTTGACGGAAGCCTGCGGGTCCAGCAACTGGACCGGCGCCACGTGCACGATGTCGCCCCAGACCAGCAGCTTCTGGCCGCGGCTCTCGACCAGGTAGGCGGTGTGGCCGGGCGTATGGCCGGGCGCACTGACGCTGCGTATTCCCTCCTCCAGCGTGGTTTCTTCGATCGCGCCATCGAAAGGCCGCAGGCGGCCGGCGGCGGCATACGGCGCCAGCGCATCGGCGGCGCTGTCGAAGAAGCTGCGCAGGAAGTCGGGCGCCTGGCGCCGGCTGTCGGCGCTGCGCCAGTAATCGGCGTCGGCGCGCGCCATGCGCAGGACCGCGTTCGGAAACGCGGGCCGACCGTGCTGGAGCACCCCGCCCACATGATCCTTGTGCAGGTGGGTCAGCAGGATCTCGTCGACCTGTTCCGGGCGGTAGCCGGCCGCACGCAAATTGGCCAGCAGCCGGCCGCAGCAATCGCCGTAGAGCGCGCCGGCGCCGGTATCGATCAGCACGATCTTCTTGCCGGTATCGACCAGGAAGGCGTTGATCGATCCTTGCAGCGGCAAGGCCAGCTCGTCGGCCGCCAGCGCCGCGGCGATCGTCTCTTTCGGCGTGTCGATCATGACCGTGTCGACCGGGAAGGGATGGGTGCCGTCGGACAGGGCCACGATGTCGAAGCCGCCCAGCGTCATCCGGTAGAAGCCCGGATTGCCTGGCGTGGCCTGGGCCGCCTGGGCAAGCTGCCCCGCCAGGCAGGCCAGGAGCGCACACAGCGCGATGGATCGGATTGGTCGAAACATGGCATCCCTCATCAACAGTCAATGGTCCGGCCATCTTATTGCGCGGAGAACCCGCTTGCCCCTGCACGATGGCAGGCCCGCCGCCGACTCAGGCCGTGCGTGCCTGCCACCAGCGCCGCAGCAGGCGGCCCGGCGCCGGCAGCAGGAACTGGTAGGCCAGCGCGGCCGGCAGGGTGACGGCGATGTCGGTACCCTTGCCGGCCGCGCTGGCCAGGTCGAAGTGCGCACCAATGGCTGCCGCGCGCTCGCGCATCCCGGCCAGTCCCCAGTGGCCCGGGCGGTGTCCGGCGGCGGCCACCTCCTGATCCAGGCCCCGCCCGTCGTCATGGATGCGCAGCGTAAAGGCCTCCCTGCCGTAGTCCAGCGTCAGCATCACCTGGCAGGCATCGGCATGGCGCGAGGCATTGAACAGCGCCTCGCGCCCGATCGCATACACCTCGTCGCTCACCTGCGGCTTCAGCGCACGCGCCCGTCCCACGACACGGATCTCGAAGGCGTGGCCGCTGTACTCGGCCAGTTCGCGCCCGAAGGCCTGCAAGGCCAGGCGCATCTCTTCCGGCGAGGCCGAGGCGCGCAAGTCCATGATCTGGTCGCGCCCTTCCACCAGCAAACGTCCCGCCAGCGCCAGGGTGCGCTCCAGGTCGGCGCGCTCGCGCGAGCCCGGCGGCACATGGTGCACGTGGGCGTTGAAGGACATCAGGAGTCCCTGCACGCTTTGCAGCAGGGTGTCGTGCAGCGAGCGCGCGATGCGTGAGCGCTCCTCGATCCGCCCTTGCAGGCGCACCTGCATGCGCCTGGTGAGGTAACGTATCCGCAGTGCGTACGCCGCATACAGCAGCAGGGTGGCGGCGGCGGCCAGCAGCAGCAGGAACCAGCGGGTCTGGGTAAAGGTCGGCGGGATGTCGATGTCGAGGACCGCCGGCTGCGGATTCCAGACGCCGTCCTCGTTGGCGGCGGTCACCTCGAAGCGGTAGCTGCCCGGTGCCAGGTTGGTGTAGGAGACGGCGCGCCGGCCCCGCGGTTCCTGCCAGCCCTGGTCCACCCCATCCAGCCGATAGCGGAAGCGCACCCGCTCCGGTATCGCCAGGCTGTTCGCCGTGAAGGTCAGGCGCATGCTGTTGCTGCCCTTGTCCAGGCGCAGCGCGCCCGGGCCATGGATCTCGTACTCGACGGCGCCGGTGGCCACGCTGCGGATCTGCACCGGCGGCGGCAGCGCGTTGCGGCGGATGTGCGCCGGGTCGAGCAGCGCGATGCTGCTGCCGGTGGAGAACCACAACATGCCGTCGGCGGCCCGCACCAGCGAGGGCAGCGGGCGCAGTTGGGGCGCATGGCCGCGCAGGCCGTCGAGCGCGTCGAAGCGTTCAAAAGCGACCGCGCCGGCGGGATCGCGCAGCCACTGCGCCAGGCCGGCCGCGTCGATGCGGTAGATGCCGTCGGCGCCGTGCAGCCACAAGTCGCCGCCCGGCAGGCGCACGATGCCGGACATGCCGCGGAAGGTTTCGCCGCCCCGGCCATGCAGCGCCAGGAAGCGGCCATCGCGGTACAAGGCGGTGCCGTGCTCGCCGCCGACCCACATCGCGGCCCCGTCCCGGTACAGCGCCAGGATGGCGCCGGGCTGCAGTCCGGCGGCCGGGCCGAGGCGCCGCACCGCCTCCTTGCCCGCGCCGCCCTCGACCAGGCTGATACCGCTGCGCGCGTGGCCCATCCACAAGCGCCCCCGGTCGTCGAGCGCCATGGCAGTGGCCAGGTCGGCGGGAAAACCGGCCAGGCCGCCATGGCTGGTCCAGGCGCCTTGCGCCAGGCGGAACAGCGCGCCGCCGGAAAACGACACCCACAGCCCGCCATGCGCGTCCTGCTGGATCGCCTGTGGTTCGAGGCCGCGCGCGCCTTCGGGCAGTGCCACCCGGGTCAGGCTGCCATCCGGCGCGCGGCGTTGCAGGACCTGGTCGTTGCCGACCCAGAGCGCACCGTCCGGCGCCCAATGGCTGGCAGTGAAATGTCCCTTGAATACCGTCTTGCCGACGCCGGCCGGGGTGGCGCTGCGCGCGTCGCCGCCGAAGTCGCCGACCCAGACATCGCCATCCGGCCCCGGCACCATGCCTGGATGGTCAAGGGCACCGTCCACCGGCAGCGCCTTGAGGCGGCTGCGGCGCAGACGGTCGAGGCCGGCGGAGGTACCGATCCAGATGTTGTCTTCGCGGTCCTGGAAAAAGGCCTGCGGGAGGGCGCCACTGAGGCCGGTGGCCTGGGTCAGCTTCTGCAAGGGCGAACCGGCGGCGCCGGTGACGGGATCGAGCCTGCGCTCGACGCTATCCGCCCGCAGCAGCCAGGCCGTGCCTTCACGGTCGAACCACATGCCGTTGGCTTTCAGTTCCGGCGCCGGGGTGTCCCCGGGCGCGGGCGCCGTGGTGCCCACGCGGTAATAGCTGCCGGCACTGTCGGAGGCCCACAGCGTGCCGTCCGGGCCTTCGGCCATCGCCATCAGCGCGGTGCGCGGCCAGGCATGCGAAAAACGCGCCTCGCCCGGACGCCGGAAAAACACGCCGTCCACGGTGGCCAGCCACTGCGTGCCGTCGCGCCCGAACAGGACCTGGAACACCAGTTTGTTCGGCAAGCCGGCCTCGCCGCCCAGCGCCGTGAAGCGGCTGGCACCCGGCGCCAGCACCCCGACGCCGGAGCGCGTGGCGACCCACACCGAGCCGTCGGGCGCCGCTTCGATGTGGGAGACGGCGCCGCGAGGCAGGCCATCGGCTTCCATGTAGGTGCGCGCCCCGCCCTTGCGGAACACGGTCACGCCGCCCAGGCGGTAGCCGGCCCAGAGCGCGCCGTCCCTGGCAGCCGCCAGGCCCAGCACGTCGCTGGAAACCAGGCGGTGACCATACACGCTGTCGGTGCGTTCGAACTGGGCGCCGTCGTAGCGGTACAAGCCGGTTGCAGTGGCGATCCACAGCCAGCCGTCGGCGCCCTGGGCGAACTTCAACACGTCCACGGGTGCGCCCTGCAGGCCGCCCCAGGCGGTGTGGATGAAGTCGGACGACAGGGCAGCCGGCACCGGTGCGGCAATGCCGTGCAGGTGCAGCATCAACAGGAGGGCCGCGGCGCAGCGGCGCAGGAATACATCGACTTTCACGGCACACCGGCCCAGGAGTTGTTCAGCAAACCTGATTGTGCCATGCACAATGGAAAAAATGTGCACGCACCGGCCCTTTGGCAGGGGTGCAAACCGGGGCCACGCCCCAGGATGGCGGGCATAGTCTGAACAACCAACGGTCCACTCCATGCACACACGACTCCTCGCCGGCGCGCTGTTCGCCGCGTTTTCCGGCCACGCCTGCGCCGATGCCTCGACGGTCCAGATCTACGGGCGCCTGAACATCGGCCTCGAAAACGTGCGCCAGCATGGCGCGGCCGGTGCCGACAGCGCATCCGAAACGCGCGAATCGAATTACCGCTCGGTGCTGGGCTTTCGCGGCAGCGAAGACCTGGGCGGCGGCCTGAAACTGCTGTTCCAGGTCGAGGGCACGCTGTCGCCCGATACCGGCGCCGGCGCCATCGCCGCGCGCGACACCCGCATCGGCCTGGAAGGACGCTGGGGCAGCCTGTTCGGCGGCAACTGGCCGACGCCCTACAACACGGCCACCTCCGGTCTCGATCCCTTCTACCCCACCACCGCCGGCTACATGAGCATCATGGGCAACGGCTCCGCGCCCAGCGTCAACAACGTCAGCGACACCACTTCCTTCGACCGCCGCCAGCAGAACAGCGTGCATTACTGGTCGCCGTCGTGGCAGGGCCTCACGCTGCGCCTGGCGCACGGCTTCAACGAAGAGTCGCCGCCGAATGGCGCCAAGCCTTCGCTGGATTCGGCGGCGCTGGTGCTGGAGCGCGGGCCGCTCTACGCAGCGCTGGCGGCGGAGCGCCACCACGAGTACCAGGGCCCCGGCCTGGACGACCTCGGAGTCAAGCTGGCCGCCGCCTGGCAGTTCGGCGCCGGCGCCGGCGTCCTGCTGCAGAACACGCGGCTGGCGGCCGTCGCCGAAAAGCTGCGCTACCAGACCGCCGGCGGCGACCTGGAACGCGTTTCATATTACTTGTCGCTGACGCGCCAGATCGGCGCCCACGGCATCCGGCTTGGCGTCGCCCGCGCCAGGGACGGCAGCGGCAGCGCAGGAACGCGGCTGGGCTTCATCCAGGCCGGTCCGGACACCGGTGCCCTGCACGCGACCCTGGGCTACGATTACGCGCTCTCGAAGCGCACCGCCCTCTTCGCCTTTTATACCCGCCTGCGCAACGACGGCCGTGGCGTCTACGATTTCGCAATCAACGGCCTGGATCCGGCCGCCGGCGCCACCCTGAGCGGCAGCGCACTTGGTATCCGCCACAACTTCTGAACCGTCAAACCGCAGCCCCTAGCGGCTGCGCGTCTTGACGATGTGCAGCCGCTCGGCGTAGCGCACCAGGTCCGGCAGCGAGCGCGCACCCATCTTTTCCATCACCTTGCGCTTGTGGGTCTTGGCCATGATTTCGCTGACGCCCAGCGCATCGGCCACCTGCTTGTTGAGCAGGCCGCCGATCACCAGCTCCATGGTCTCGCGCTCGCGCGGCGTCAGGCTGGCATGGCGCTGCCGCAGCGCCGCCAGCTCGTGGCGCTGCGCCAGATTCGCCGCGTCGGCGGCCAGGGCGTCGCTCACCGCGCGCAGCAGGGCTTCCGGCGCCACCGGCTTGGTGAGGAATTCCATGGCGCCGGCCTTCATCGCCTGCACCGACAGCGGAATCGAGCCGAAGCCGGTCAGGAAGATGATCGGGATGTCGGCGCCCTGGCGCGCCAGTTCGGCCGCCACTTCCAGTCCGTCCAGGCCCGGCATGTGCATGTCGCAGACCAGGCAGGATGGCGTCTCCGCTCCAATGCTGCCGAGCAGTGCGCCGGGCAGGCCGTTCGCCGGCTTGTCCAGCAGGGCGCCGCCGGCGGCAAAGCCGCGCGCATCGTAGCCCTCGGCCGCCAGCAGATTCAGCAGCGAGGCGCGCACCGCGTCGTCGTCGTCGACGATGAACACCACCGGCGTCATGGCGCACCTCCCGGCAGGCTGAATACCAGGCTGCAGCCCTGCGGCGCGCGCGCCTGCGCGTGGATGACGCCGCCATGCACCTCGATAATCGAGCGGCACACCGCCAGACCCATGCCCATGCCGTCCGGCTTGCCGGTGGCGAAGGGTTCGAACATCGCTTCCAGGCCCGGTGCGCCGGCGCCGCGGCCATTGTCCTCGACCCGCACCTCGATCCAACCCGCGCCGCCCGCAGCCTTGGCGGTGGCGATGCGCAGCTGGCGCGCTTGCCCCTGCACCGGCGCCATCGCTTCGATCGCATTCTCGACCAGGTTGACCAGCACCTGCTGCAGCTGCACCGCATCGCCCTCGATCCGGCTGTGCGGCGCGCGCAGCGCCAGTTCGAGTCCGACCTCGTGGCGGTCGAGGTCGGCGCGCGCCAGCGCCAGGGTGGCGCGGATCAGCGCATGCAGGTCGACGGCGCCGAATTGCGGACTGCGCTGCCCGAGCGCCTGCAGCGCCTGGATGATCTTGCCGGCGCGCTGGCTTTGTCCGACGATCTCCTGCAGCAGTCCGCCCACCTGGTCGGCACGCGGCGGGTCGCGCCGCAGCCAGCGCAGGCCGGCGCCGGCGTTGGCCGAGATCGCCATCAGCGGCTGGTTGACCTCATGGGCGATCGCCGCCGTCAGCTGGCTGACCGTGGCCATCCGGGCGCCGTGGGCCAGCTCGGCCCGGGCCTTGCGCAGGGCTTCCTCGTCGATCTTGCGGCGGGTGACGTCGCTGACCGTGCCGACATACATGTCGGCGTCGCCGGCGCCCATCGGCTGCCCCACCACCGACAGGTAACGGGTGACGCCCTCGCCGTCGACGATGCGGTGTTCCAGGCGCACCGGGCGCCGGCCGGCGATGGCGTCGCCCAGCACCCGCATCACCTGGGCGCGGTCGTTCTGGTGCACGTACTCCATCAGCGCGCCGAAGCCGATCCGGGGCGTGTCGGGGTCGAGTTCGAAGATGCGGCAGAACTCGGCGGAACAGTTGACCAGGCCGCGCTCGACTTCCCAGGTCCAGCTGCCGCTGCGGTTGATGCTCTCCCCCAGCAGCAGGGTGGCGCGGCTTTCGCGCAAGGCTTGCTCGACGCGGCGGCGCCCGCGGTTTTCTTCCAGCAGCTCGGCATACAGCTGCGCGGTCTCGAGCGACACCGCGGCCTGGGCCGCCAGCAGCGACAGCACCTGGACCTGCTCGCCCGTGAAGCCGTGCGCGGACAAGCGGTTCTCCAGGTACAGTATGCCGACCGGCCGGCCGCGCTTGAGCAGCGGGATCACCACCGCCGCGCAGCGCGGGTAGGACGCCAGATAAGGGTCTTGCCCGAGCGGCGGCGGGCGCTGGCTGTCGCTGACGCCGAGCGGCAAGCCGCTGCGCTGCGCCAGGTGGAGCATCGTCAGCGGCAAGTCGTGCGCGGCCGGCGCCGTCTGGCGCATGTCGACTTCCACGCCGCCGTCCCTGGTGCGGGCCTCGGCCTGGATGAGGAAGGCATCGCCGTCGCAGCGGATCAGCAAGCCGCGCCGGGCGTCGGCATGCCGCAGCGCGATCGTCATCAGCGTGCGCACCAGCGGCGCGGCATGGATTTCCTCGGACAGGGCGCGCACCGAACGGATCACGCTGTCGATGTCGCGGATCGCCGCGGTGGCGGCGGGCGGCCCCAGGCCGGATACCCCGTCCTGGGCTGCCGGCGGATAGGCCGCTTCCAGGCGCGCCACCAGGTTCAGGGCGCCCCAGCGCCGGTAAGCCTGGCACGCCGTGTGCGCATGCGCGCGCGCGGCGGTTGCCAGGCCGCGCCGCGCGCTCAGGGCGGCGGCATGTTCGTGGGCGATGCCGGCGATGTGCTCGGCGCCGTGGCGGCCCGCATGCGCGGCGGCGCGTTCGCAGGCATCGAGTGCGGCGAGCGCGTCGCCATCCAGTTCGTGCAGCGCCGCCTGCGCCAGTGCCAGCTTGTCGGCGAAGGTGGCGGGATTGCTCGCGGCCCAGGCTTCGATCTGTCCGACATGGCGCAGGATGCGCCGGCGCCGTTCCGGATCCTGGCCGTCGGCTTGCCGCACCGCGCCGGCCTGGCGGCACAGGGCGAGCACGCTGAACAGGTGGAATTCGAGCTGGTGGACATGGCCCGGCGCCGACCAGGCCAGGCGCCCGGCCCGGTCCAGGCTGGCCAGCGCGGCATCGACCTCCCCTTCCAGGTAGTCGAGGATGGCGATGTAGAGCCAGCGCCAGAAACGCAGGGTCGTCATCGGCTCGACCGCGGCATCGCCTGCATCATCAGTGCCGGCATCCGCCACCAGGGCGGCGCGCCCGCCTTGCGCGCCCTGCACCGTGCGCAGCCGGTCGACGAAGGCCTGCTGGGTGAGCAGGATGGTCTCGACATCGCCGAACCCCACCTGGCGCACGAAGGCCAGCGCCTGCGCCACCTCGTCGCCCACGGTTTCCAGATTGTCGCCGCGCGTCAGCAGCAGGCAGGTGCGGTGGCAGGCCTCGAAGCAGGCGATCGTGCCATCGCCCTGGGCGCGCGCGGCTTCGAAGCCGGCTTGCGCGCAGTCGAGCGCGAATGCCAGCGGCTGGGTCCACACGCTGAGCTGGTCGAGGGGCAGCAGCACCCGCGCTTCATGCGCCGCGTAAGCGTGGCGGACCAGGCCGAGCGCCGCCTGGCCATAGGCGAAACCCTCCGCGAACGCCCGGTAGCGTTCGCACACCATGACACCCAGCCAGGCCAGCGCCACCGCCGATTCCGCCGTCATGCCGTGGCGCAGGGTCAGCTGCAGGGTATGGCACAGCTGCAGGAAAAACAGGCGCTGCGACACAAAACTGGACGGTGCCAGCAGGCTCGACAGCAGCTTGAGGGCGACCGCTACCTCGGCGTCGTCGAGCGGCGCCAGCGCCTGCAGAGCGTCGCCTGCCCCCTCCGCCCCCTCCACTAGCGCCGGGCGCAGGGCGGCATAGGCCTGGTCGCAGGCGGCGTCCGACGGCTCCTCGGCGATGTCGATACCGAAGGCGTGCAGGCCAGCCAGCGCGATGCCGACCGCGGCACGGTAGCGCCCGCGCCGCACCGCCAGCGCAACCGCCAGGCTTTGCAGCCGGCCGCGCGCCAGGCGCTCGGCCGGGGCCGCCAGCAGCTTGTCCAGCAGCGCTGCGCAAGCTTCCAGTTGTCCGGCCTGGAAGTGGCAGCCGGCGAGTTCGCATTCGAGTTCGAACCGGCGCGGCGCCGACTGCGGCAGCGCCGACAGCAGCTGCGTGGCCTGCCCGAGATAGGCGGCGGCCGCATCGTAGGCGCCGGCCAGGCTTGCCCGCTGGCCGGCATGTGCGGCCAGTTCGGCGCAGGCTTGCGCTTCCTCGGCCGCAACCGGCCCGGGCACCCGCGCCAGGTGGTCGGCGGCGCGGAACAGGGTATCGTCGCGCCCGTCGCGCAGCGCCTGGCGCCCCAGCAGGCCGGCCAGGCCGTGGTGCAGTCGGCGGCGCGCGTCCGCGTCCAGCATGCCATAGGCGGCTTCCTGCAGGCAGTCGTGGCGGAAGACATGAGCGCCGCCGTCCGCTGCCAGGATGTCCGCTGCCAGCGCCGGCGCCAGCAGCGCGGCCAGCCCGGCGCCATCGATGCCGGCCAGCTCGCACAGCAGCGCGGCATCGGCCGGCTGGCCCAGGCCCGCAATGGTGCCCAGCAGCGGCAGCGTCGCTGCGGGCAGGCGCGCCAGGCGCCGCAGCGCCAGCGCTGCCATGTCGCCGGTGGCACTGCGCGCATCGATCTGCGCCAGGCTGAACTGCCAGGCGCCATCCACCTTGCGCGCCAGCCCGTCGTCGAGGATGTCCTCGATGAACTGCCTGGCGAAATACGGATGGCCGGCGGTCTTGCCGTGTATGAGTGCGGCCAGCGTGGCCAGCACATCCAGCGGCGCGATGGCGCAAGCGCTTGCCGCCGCGGGCGCGAACATGTCGGCCAGCAGCTGCGCCAGGGCGGCCGGCGCCAGGCCTTCCAGCGCGATGTCCTGGAAATAGGCGGCGCGCGCCGCCAGCCGCGCCGCCAGCGCGCCGGCCCCGTCACTGCCAGCCTCGGTGCGGGTGACGATCACCAGCATGGCCGGCAGCCCGGCCGCCATGCCGGCCAGCTGCTCGAGCAGCCGGAGCGCGGCGCCATCCAGCCACTGCGCATTGTCGACCGCCAGCACCAGCGGCCGCGTGGGCGTGGCGAAGGCGCGCACCAGGCACAGCATGGCGGCGGCCACGCGGCCGCTGCCGCCGGCATCGGCTGCGGTGGTGGCCTTAGTGGTGGTGGTGGCGGGCGCAGGGGCCGCGCCTTCCAGCAGCGGGGCCAGCTCGGGCACCAGCGCCAGCATCGATTCGGGATCGCAGGCTGCGCCGGCCACGCGCGCGCGCCAGTACGCCAGCTCGGCGCCGCCGGCGGCCAGGATGGCGGAGACCAGGCGCCGCCAGCCGGCGGCCAGCGCCGCGTACGGCGCGGCGCCGCCATACGGGTCGGCACGGACGGCGACGACGGTCGAGCCGCCCGGCCGCGCATCGGCCAGGAAGCGCGCCAGCAGCGCCGATTTGCCGATGCCGGATGGCCCGCGCAGCACCGAGATACCAAAGGTGTGTTCGGCGCCGGCCCGCTCACGCGCGGCGGCCAGTGCGGCCAGCGCCGCTTCGCGGCCGTACAGGCCGGCCGGGAACGGCGCCGCCGGCGCCCTGGTACCGCCGGCGCGGAGGGTGTCGCCGTGCCGGCTCACAGGGCGGTCCGGCGCAATTGCAGCGCATGCTCGATGTGCTCGAACAACAGGTCGGGGTCGACCGGTTTGCGCAGCAGCGCCAGCGCGCCCACCCGCAGGGCGCGCTGCTCCATCTCGGCGTCGCTGTGGCCGCTGACGAACAGCAGCGGCACCCGCGGCGCCAGCCCGAGCGCCGCGAAGCGCTCCTGCAGCGCAAAGCCGTTCATGCCGCGCAGCTTGACGTCGAACACGGCGACGTCGATGCCGTCCAGGTCGCCGCAAGCCAGGAAGGCTTCGGCCGAGTCGAAGGCCAGCGCTTCGTAGCCGCAGGCTTCCAGCAGGTTGGCCATGGCGTGACGCACCGCCGCATCGTCATCGACCACGCAGATACATGGCGTTTCGTCCCCGCCGTCTTGCCAACTCATCATGCCGCGCTCCTCTCGCTGCTGTTGCTCCCGTTGCTCCCCCGGGGCCACACTCTAGACGGTGTGATCGCCCTGTGCCTTCGTATCGCCGGCCACGGCATCCTTTGCCCTGGCCTTGGGCGGCACGCCCGTGATGTGGGCCACGCACTCGGTGCGCAGCCAGCTGGCGGTGACCGGCTCCCTGTTGAACATCTTCTTGGCGATCGGCAGCGCCTGCTCGCCGATCAGCATGCCCAGCAGCCCGACCAGGGCAATCGCCGGCGGCGCCGGCGAGCGCACCTGCAGCAAGGCGTAGATCAGGCCGACCAGCACGCCGGTGGCCAGCGAAACGATATAGATCTTCATGGCGTCCCCTCGATGCACGACCCGGTGCACCCTCTGATGCGCAAGTAAAAATGGCAAGGCGTGCTCCACGCATGCCTTGCCCGCTTCTCTACGGCCAGCCTCGCGGCCGGCCTGCTCGCTTATGCGGCAAATTTACTTGGCAGGGACAGGCGCCAGCACCTCGTGCGTGCCGGCCGCACGCGCAGGCGCCTTGTGGACCATGGTGTAGGCGTAATCGACGCCCATGCCGTAGGCACCCGAGTGCTCGCGCACGATGGCCATCACGTCATTATACGTATCGCGGTGGGCCCAGTCGCGCTGCCATTCCAGCAGCACCTGCTGCCAGGTGACCGGGACCACGCCGGCCTGGATCATGCGCTGCATGGCGAAGTCATGGGCATCCTTGGAGGTGCCGCCCGATGCGTCGGCGACCATGTAGATCTCGTACTCGCCTTCCAGCATCGCGCACAGGGCGAAGGTAGTGTTGCAGACTTCGGTCCAGAGGCCGGCGACGACGACCTTCTTGCGGCCGTTGGCGGCCAGTGCGTCGCGCACCTTCTGGTCGTCCCACGAATTCATCGAGCTGCGCTCGAGGATCTGCTTGCCCGGGAAGACGTCCAGCAGTTCCGGGAAGGTCGGGCCGGAGAAGCCCTCGGTCTCGACGGTGGTGATGGTGGCCGGGATGTTGAAGACCTTGGCCGCCTTGGCCAGGCCGACCACGTTGTTCTTCAGGACCTGGCGGTCGATCGACTGCACGCCGAAGGCCATCTGCGGCTGCTGGTCGATGAAGATGATCTGGCAGTTGGCCGGGGTCAGGACTTCAAGTTTTGGATTGCTCATGGTATTCCTCTTTTATAGTGTGTGTGCGACGCTGCCGTGGATATCGTAAGGCGCCGCCGCCTCTGGAAACAGTATCCAAAGGTATACGGCGCTTACGATGCGCTGGCCTGCTTCTGCCCGGCGGGTGACGGCGCTTCCGCCACCAGCAAGCCGAGCAGGATCAGGACTGGAACCACCAGTGCGGCAAAGCCGAACCAGTGAAAAGCGAATGCGGCGGCGATGCAGCCGGCCGTGAAGGCGGCCAGGGGCCACATGAACTTGGCGCAGCGGCCCTTCAGGCCGGGGTCGCTGGATCCGCGGAGGGCGTCCACCAGGTCGATCACGATTTGTGTGACGTTTCCGGTCATCATCGAGGTCGGCGCCAGGTGGCCCAGCAACAGCCGGCTGGCGGCGCTGTGCACGCCCATGCTGGCTGCGCCCATGATGCCGGCCAGCGTGCCCAGCACGCCCGCATGTTGCCCCATCGGTGAGGCGGCGATGCCGAAGCCCATGAAACCCAGCAGCAGCACCAGCTGCAGGAGCAACGCCGGCCTGAGCGGCGCGCCGCCACGCCCTTCGACGACGACCACCACCATCCGCGCCAGGGCGACCCCGGCGATGAATGCCGGGAAAGCCAGCAATTTCAGCAGGATGGAAGGATGGCCCGCATCCGCGAGCGAAGCGCCGATCAGGATGAAGTTGCCGGTCACGTGGGCGGTGAACAGGCCGGCCAGGGCAACAAAGCCCAGGGTGTCGACATAACCCGCCAGAAAGCCCAATGCAGTACCTTGCATCCGGGCATGATTTTGCTCGCTCATGCCTGTTTCTCCTTGCGCGCCCGGTGCCGGGTCGGGAATGCTCCGGTCCACCCTGCGCTTTTTTCCATGCTAGTGCAGCGGCGCCCGGCGCGCCCATCCAATTCGGCCAGTTTTTTTCTACACCGCATCGAAAGGCGCGCGTCATCCGGTAGTCACGTTTGCTGCCTATCCTTTGGTATACCTAGACCGCAAAAGATGGTGCGCCGACAATGCAGTGGCCGACCGAGCGGACTTTGCGCCAGGCGGTCACAGCATGAGGAAGCACATGGACAAGCCGACAATCTCGATGGTCATCGCCGACGATCACCCCCTCATCCTGGCGGGCATCGCCGCCCTGATCGAATCCGAGCCGGGTTTCCAGCTGCTCGGCCAGGCCGTAAACGCCGACCAGACCGTGGACCAATACGAACGCCTGCAGCCCGACGTGCTGCTGGTCGACCTCAACATGCCCGGCGGCGGCCTGGACGCCATCACCCGCATCCGCAAGGCGCATGGCGAGGCCAAGATCGTGATCCTGACCACCTACGAAGGCGACGAGAACATCCACCGCGCATTGGAGGCGGGTGCCTCGGCCTACCTGCTCAAGCAGGCCGGTTTCGACGAGATCGTGCATTGCGTGCGCCAGGTGGCCAACCACCGGCGTTACCTGCCGCCCGAGCTGGCCGAAAAGCTGGCGCTGCGCATCCACGGCAGCGCCCTGTCGCGGCGCGAGCTCGACATCCTGGCCCACCTGAGCGCGGGCAAGAGCAATAAACTGATTGCGCGCGACGCCGGCATCGGCGTCGGCACGGTCAAGTACCACGTCAATAACATCCTGTCGAAGCTGAACGTCTCTTGCCGCACCGAGGCGGCCTGCGTGGCCCAGCAGCGCGGCCTGCTGCACCCATTCTGATTACACCATTTACAAACACGGAGACCGTCCATGTCATCGCCCACATCCACCGCGCCACTGATCCTGTTCAACGGCTGCTTCCACACCGTCGACAAGCAGAATCCGCAAGCCAGCGCGGTCGCCATCCAGGACGGCAGATTCCTCGCCGTCGGCGACGCCGATGAGGTGATGCGCCACCGCACGCCGGACAGCCAGGTGATCGACCTGAACGGCCGCACCGTGATCCCAGGCCTGAACGATTCGCACCTGCACCTGATCCGCGGGGGCCTCAACTACAACCTCGAGCTGCGCTGGGAAGGCGTGCCCTCGCTGGCCGATGCCCTGCGCATGCTGAAGGCGCAGGCCGAGCGCACGC
>Ga0308168_1001182_pt1 | contig 24821 bp, 22 predicted proteins | sample PhyCR2_FD_202133 | JGI IMG/M metagenome (GOLD analysis project Ga0308168, IMG submission 202133) | Phyllosphere microbial communities from UC Gill Tract Community Farm, Albany, California, United States - DLSLRC.R2 | ecosystem: Host-associated > Plants > Phyllosphere > Unclassified | place: USA...
ATCGCCTCTTCCTTCTGGTTGCCGGCGCAGGCCTGCCCGCCGCCCAGCAGCGCGGCGGCGCACAGCGCGCCGGCAAACCAGGCGCGGGCCTGGCGTGAAAGACCGGAACGCATCACTTGGCCAGCTTGCCTTTGGCGAAAGCGACCATGTCGGCGGCCGGCACGGCGGTGGCTTCGGACTCGCGGCGGCCCTGGTATTCCAGGTTGCCTTCCTTGAGCCCGCGCTCGCCAATCACCACGCGGTGCGGCACGCCCACCAGTTCCCAGTCGGCGAACATGGCGCCCGGACGCAGGCCGCGGTCGTCGACGATGACGTCGACGCCGGCCGCCTGCAGTTCGGCGTACAGGCGGTCGGTTTCCGCCTTGACCAATTCGCTGCGGTCATAGCCCATCGGGCACAGCACCAGCTCGAACGGCGCGAGCGCGTCCGGCCAGACGATGCCCTTGTCGTCGAAGTTCTGCTCGATCGCCGCGCCGAGGATGCGGGTCACGCCGATGCCATAGCAGCCCATCTGCAGCGGCGCCGGCTGGCCCTTCTCGTCCAGGTAAGTCGCGTTCATCGCCGCCGAATACGCGGTGCCGAGCTGGAACACGTGGCCCACTTCGATGCCGCGCTCGATCGCCAGCACGCCCTTGCCGTCCGGCGAAGCGTCGCCCTCGACCACGTTGCGCAGGTCGGCCACCACCGGTTCCGGCACGTCGCGGCCCCAGTTGGCGCCCGTGAAGTGGTATTCAGCCTCGTTGGCACCGCACACGAAATCGGCCATGTTGGCGACGGTACGGTCAGCCACGATGTTGACCGGCTGTTTCGTGCCCACCGGACCGAGGTAGCCCGGCACGCTGCCATAGGCTTCCAGGATCTCGGCCTCGCTGGCGAAGCGGAAGCCGGCCAGGCCGGCGACTTTCGAAACCTTGACTTCGTTCAGCTCATGGTCGCCGCGCAGCAGCAGCAGCCAATTTTCCTTGGTTACCTTGCCATCGTTGTCTTTCTCGACGGTCAGCGCGATCGACTTCACGGTTTGCTCCAGGCCGATGCCGAGCAGCTTGGCCACGTCTTCGCACTTGGTGGTGCGCGGGGTGGCAACCTTGGTCAATGCCTGCGTGGCGGCGGCGCGCGCGCCGATCAGCGGCAGCGCTTCGGCCGCTTCCATGTTGGCCGCGAAATCCGAGGTCGGGCAATAGACCAGGGCGTCTTCGCCGGTGCTGGCGATCACGTGGAACTCGTGCGAACCGGTGCCGCCGATGGCACCGTTGTCGGCCGCCACCGCGCGGAACTTCAGGCCGAAGCGGTTGAAGATCTTGACGTAGGCGTCGAACATGGTCTGGTAGGACACTTGCATGCCGGCGACGTCGCGGTCGAAGGAATACGCATCCTTCATCGTGAATTCGCGGCCGCGCATCAGGCCAAAGCGCGGACGGCGCTCGTCGCGGAACTTGGTCTGGATGTGATAGAAGTTCAGGGGCAGCTGGCGGTAGCTCTTGACCTCGGTGCGCACGACGTCGGTGACCACTTCTTCCGAGGTCGGCTGGATCGCGAAGTCGCGGCCGTGGCGATCCTTGACGCGCATCAGTTCAGGACCCATCTTGTCCCAGCGGCCCGTCTCTTGCCAGAGTTCGGCGGGCTGCACCACCGGCATCAACAGCTCGATCGCACCGGCCTCGTTCATCTCTTCGCGGATGATCGCTTCGACTTTACGGATGATGCGCAGGCCCAGCGGCATGTAGGTATAGATGCCGGAACCCATGCGCTTGATCATCCCGGCACGCATCATCAGCTTGTGGCTGACGATCTCGGCATCGGAAGGCGCTTCTTTGAGCGTTGAAATAAAAAATCGTGAGGCACGCATATCGATGAATTCTTTTTAAAAAGAGAGAGTTATAATCGACCTAATTTTAAAGGATTAGCTGGCCGATGCATCCAATCTTTATACAAATGGGTCCGAAACAAGTGGTGCTTGGCGTTCTTCCTGTGCTTGAGAACGACACAGATGCCTGAAGGTTCACGGATTTGTAAGTAAAAATTTAAGAGCGAGGCTGGCAGAAAGTTTCGAGGTGAATCATGCTCGATCGTGAAGGGTTCCGGCCCAACGTCGGCATCATCCTGCTGAATGCCAACAACGAGGTTTGGTGGGGCAAGCGGGTGCGTGAGCACTCATGGCAATTTCCGCAAGGGGGAATCAAATACGGCGAGACGCCGGAACAGGCGATGTACCGCGAGCTCGAGGAAGAAATCGGCCTGCGCCAGGAGCACGTCAAGATCGTGGGCCGTACCCGCGACTGGCTGCGCTACGAGGTGCCGGACCATTTCATCAAGCGCGAGGTGCGCGGCCACTACCGTGGCCAGAAGCAGATCTGGTTCCTGTTGCGCATGGTGGCGCGCGACAACGATGTCAATCTGCGCCTGACCGACCATCCCGAGTTCGATGCCTGGCGCTGGCACGATTACTGGGTGCCGCTGGACGTGGTCATCGAGTTCAAGCGCGATGTCTACCAGCGCGCGCTGCAGGAATTGTCGCGTTTCCTGACCTGGCCGGCGGGTGGCCAGGGCGAACGGCGCCACAGCTCGCGCTACCTGCGCCAGCCGCATGCGCCGCGTGCAGCAAATGGCAATGTGCCCGGCAATCCGCCCGGCAAGCCCGCCCCCAATGCCAGCAGCAAGGCGGTGGTGGCGGCCACCAAGGCAATTGCGGATGCGGCCGGCAGCTCCAAGCTGATGATGTTACGTGACAAAGAGTGATAATTCGCTACCGAAAGTAGCGTAGACGCAACACCTGAAAGGCAAGCGCGGCTTCGATGCAACAGCGCTTGCCTTTTTTCATTTTTATATTGCTATATTTACAAGGTTGCGCAGTAGAATCATTGACACCATGATTCCTGGGGCGACCCGATGAAACTACTGTCCACCCCGCTGCTGGCGACCCTGCTGGTAGCGACACTTTCCCCGGCTGCGCCCGTGCTGGCCCAGGACAAGCCCGCCTGCCAGTATGTCCAGCTGGCCAAGCTGCCCCTGCACTACCGCGGTGCCGCGCTCGAGATCACGATGGACGGCGTCATCAACGGCACGCCTGCCGTGATGCTGGCCGATACCGGCGCCCACGACACCGCCCTGACCCGCACCGGTACCGAACAGCGCGGCCTGCGCCTGCGCCCCACCGGCAAGACGACCTACGGCATCGGCGGGGTGTCGACGCTCTACACCACCCGCCTCGACGACTTCGCCGCCGGCCCGGCCAAGTCCAGCAAGGGCTGGGTGGAAGTGATCGGCGACACCGGCAGCGCGCCCGCCTTCGATGCCATTGTCGGCGCGACCTACCTGCTGCAAACCGACATGGAACTGGCACTGGCCGACAAGGAGATCCGCTTCTACCGCCCGCTCGGCTGCGACAAGAGCTGGCTGGCCTACTGGGACCGTAACGCCATGGTCATTCCCTTCGAGCAGAACCAGATGTCGAACCGGCCCGTCAATCCGCCGTTCACGATCGAGGTCAACGGCGCCAGGATGTTGGCGATCATCGACAGCGGCGCCTACCGCACCTCGATCGACGCCCGCGCCGCCGAGCGCGCCGGCATCCGCGTCGGCAGTCCGGCCGTGCAGCGCGACGGCAGCAGCGTCGGCATCGGCGGCCACCGCATCGACAACTGGCGCGCCCGGGTCGCCAGCATCAAGGTGGGCGACGAGATCATCCGCGACAGCGAAGTCGCGCTGATGGACACGCGCGGACGGATCCACGTCGATGTCCTGCTCGGCCAGGACTTCCTGCGCGCCCACCGCGTGCTGTTCGCCATGGGCCAGCGCAAGCTCTACCTGTCCTACGTCGGCGGCGACGTGTTCGGCAAGCCGCCGGGCATCGAAGCCTGGGTGCAACAGGAAGCCGACGGCGGCAATCCGGACGCCCAGCTGGTGCTGTCCAACATCTACGCCAGCGGCAAGGGCGTGCCGAAGAACCCCGCGCTCGCCGCCGCCTGGCTGGACAAGGCCGCGGCCCAGGGCCACCCGCAGGCGAATATCCGCCTCGCCCACGCGCTGCTGCAATCCGGCCGCGACCTCGATGCCATCGCCAGGCTCGAGCCGGCACTGCGCCGGCTGCCGGCCGAACGCCATGGCGCGCTGCTGCTCTACCTGGCGCGCCTGCGCGGCGGCGACCGGGAAGGCGCCCGGCGCGAACTGGCGGCCACCTTCGCGCGCAGCGAGGACAATGCTTGGCCGGGTCCGGTCGCCGACAATTACCTCGGCCGCATCGACGCCGCCGCACTGCTGGCCCAGGCGCGCCGCGACGACGAACGCGCAGCGCTGCAAACCTGCCAGGCCGGCCGTTATATCGCCGCGCTGCAGGCGGTGCAGGCCGGCCAGGCGCTGCCGGCCGCACCAGCCGAATCCTGCACCAGCGACCAACCGTGAACCCCAAGACCATGAAACCTGCCCTGCTGGCCCTGTCTTTATCCCTGTCTTTGTGTCTGCTGCCGGCCGGCGTTCGCGCCGCAGAAGCAGACGGCCCGCCACGCTGCCTGTACGTCGAAGTGGCCAAGCTGCCGATCCGCTACGTCGGCGAAGGCCTGGCGCCGGCCGTGGATGGCAGCATCAACGGCACGCCGGCGACCATGCTGGTCGATACCGGCGCCTTTGCCACCCAGCTGACCATGAACGGCGTCAACAAGCGCGACCTGGGCCTGCAGATGACCGGGCGCACGGCCCAGGGTGTCGGCGGCTGGTCGCGCCTGTACGCCGCGCGCGTGCAAGAAGTCGCGCTGGGGCCGACCAGGACCCGCCGCTCGGCCTTCCTGGCCGTGATCGGCGATGCCAACCTGACGCCGGCCTTCGACGCCATCATCGGCTCGCCCTTCCTGCTGCAGGCCGACCTCGAGGTCGACCTGAAGGCCAGGCAGATCCGATTCTTCCGCTCGCGCGACTGCGGCAAGACCGACCTCGCCATCTGGCAGGAGGAGACCATCGTGATTCCCTTCGAATCGTCCAGCAAGGACAGCAGTCCGAATCCGCATTTCCCGGTCAAGATCAACGGCACCACGCTGGATGCGATCATCGACACCGGCGCCCACCACACCGTCATCACCACCGCCGCTGCCAAGCGCCTCGGCATCGACCTCAAGGGTCCGGAGGTCAAGCGCGCCGGCTACATCGTCGGCATCGGCACCGACAAGGCGCCGCAATGGACCGGCACGTTCAAGAGCATCCAGATCGGCAATGAAACGATCGACAACCCCGAGCTCGGCATCATGGAAGCGCAGAGCGACATGAACACCGACATCCTGATCGGCCAGGACTTCCTGCGCGCCCACCGCGTGCTGTTCGCGATGAGCCAGAGGAAGCTGTATATCGCCTACCTAGGGGGCACCCCGTTCAGCCGCGGCGCCGGGCTGGAACCCTGGATGCGTGCCGAGGCCGAGGCCGGCAATCCGGATGCGCAGTACACGGTGGCGCGCATGCTCGGCACCGGGCGCGGCGTGGCGCGCGACCCGGCCCAGGCCGACGCCTGGCTGGAAAAGGCGGCGGCCGGCGGCGAACCGCACGCCAACCTGATGATCGGACGCCGCCTGCTGCTGGCCGGCCGTGCGCCCGACGCCATCCCGAAGCTGCGCACCGGCCTGGCGCAACTGCCGGCGGACCGCTACGGCCCGCTGTGGCTGTACAACGCGCGCGTGCGCAACGGCGAGCCCGAGCTGGCGAAAAGCGAGCTGCAGGCCAGCCTCAAGAAGCAGCAGGACGAGGACTGGCCGCGCCCGATCGCCGAGTTCTACATCGGCAAACTGGATGCCCGCGCCCTGCTCGATGCGGCAGCCGGCGAACAGAAACTGGCGCACCAGCGCAGCTGCCAGGCCAACAGCCTGATGGCGGAATGGCATGCCGCCCGCGGCGAGCAGCCCCGGGCCGATGCGCTGATGGCGACGGTGCGCACACAATGCGGGGCGGCGCCCGCCCCGGCATCAGCAACGGCGCCAACAGCCTTGCCTGCGCCGGCGGCGCCCCAGGATTCGGCCTCGTGAAGCTGATCGCCGCGCGCCAGGGCCGCACCGACAAGCTCGACCGGCTGCTTTGCGTGCGCCGCGACGGCAGCGCGACCTCGACCAGCATGCCCCATGCCGGACAGACCTTGTTCGAAGCAGCACTGGCGCTGAATACGCGCTGGCAGCAGGTGGCGCCGCATGCCACGCTCGAACTCGAGTTGCCCGGGCTTTGATCTCACTTCAATAAACACCAGAAAAGACCATGCCGACCTTCCGTCACACCGTTGCCGCCATCTGCTTGCTGCTGCCGATGCTGTCCCACGCCGCCGGCGATGCCGGCACTTGCCGCTACGTCCCGGTGGCCAAGCTGCCGATCGACTATTCGGACGCCACACGGCGAGCCACCGTGGAGGGCACCATCAACGGCAAGCCGATCCACATGATCATCGATACCGGCGCCTACATGACCGCCCTGTTCCGTCCCGCTGCCGAGCGCCTCGGGCTGCCGCTCGACATCACCGGCAAGTACTCGACCGGGGTCGGCGGCGCCTCCGTCAACCTGGCCACCCGCGTCGACGATTTCGCCTTCGGCGGCATGCGTACCGGCCGGGTGCCGATGCGGGTCATCGGCAACGCCAGCGGCATGGATGGCGACGGCCTGGTCGGCGTCGACTTCCTGCTGCAGGCGGACATGGAACTGGCGCTGGCCGACCGCTACCTGCAATTCTTCCGCCCCAGCGGCTGCGCCGACACCTACCTGGCCTACTGGGACAGCAATGCGATGGAAATCCCGTTCTCGGGCAAGGAAGAGCGCTCCAGCAAACCTTACGTGACGGTGCAGCTGAACGGCGTCAAGCTGAACGCCATGCTCGACACCGGCGCCCCGCGCAGCGTGGTCACCCGCCATGGCGCCGAACGGGCCGGCATCCGGCTCGACGCCGCCGACGTGCACGCGGGCCGCAAGGTCGGCGGCATCGGCGACGAGCACGTCGATTCCTGGTTCGCCACCTTCGACAGCTTCGCCATCGGCCAGGAAAGCATGAAGAAAGTGGAACTGCAGGTGGTGGACGACTCGTCCCTGGGTCGTGTCCGCGGCTTCGATGTAGTGCTCGGCGTCGACTTCCTGCGCGTGCACCGCATCCTGTTCGCGATGAGCCAGGACCGCCTATACATGAGCTACCTGGGCGGTGATCCCTTCCCGCCGCGGCGGACAGTGGCCGCGCACTGAAGCGACGCCATCGCGTTACAATGGTGCCTGTTTCTATTGCAGGCACCCACCATGTTCACCCCCTCCTCCAACGATGTGCGCCGCTTCTTCTGCGAAGCCTGGCGCAAGCGCCGCGCCGGCGAAATCCTGAGCCCGATGGATGCCATCGCCGCCGACTGGATCGACCACCATCCCGAATACCACGAAGCCCTGCACGACGCCGAGGAAGCGGTGGCGCGCGATTATTCCATCGAGGGCGGCCAGCCGAATCCCTTCCTGCACCTGTCGATGCATTTGTCGATCACCGAGCAGATCTCGATCGACCAGCCGCGCGGCATCCGCGCCGCCGCCGAGGCGCTGACGGCGCGCATCGGCCAGCACGACGCCCACCACGAAATCATGGAATGTCTCGGCGAGATGATCTGGTCGGCCCAGCGTCACGGGACCCAGCCGGATACCGATGCCTACGTGGAGTGCGTGCGCAAACGGATTCGCTGACCCCTCAAGCCAGCTTCAATCCAGCTTGTCATCCGCCACCCGGTAGCGCGGATCATCGGCCAGGCTGACCTCGATCATGTCTTTCGCGCGTTCCAGCAGCGCGCGGCAATCCGGGCTCAGGTGGCGCAGGTGCAGGCGCTTGCCGGCGGCCCTGTAGCGCTCGGCCAGGCTGTCGATGGCCTGGATCGCCGAGTGGTCCGCCACCCGTGCGCGGCGGAAGTCGATCACCACGTCCTGCGGATCGTCCTTGGGCGCGAACAGCGCCTGGAAATTGGCGCTCGACGCGAAGAACAGGGTGCCTTCCAGCTCGACCACCTTCCAGCCCTGCGCATCGGTCGATTCGTGCACGCGGATCTGCTTCGCATGCTGCCAGGCGAACACCAGGGCCGACACGATCACGCCCACCACCACCGCGGTGGCCAGGTTGAAGGCCAGCGTCACGCCGGCCACCAGCACCACCACCAGCGCATCGGCGCGCGGCACTTTCCCGAACAAGCGGAAGGTGCCCCACTCGAAGGTCTTTTCGCACACCACGAACATCACGCCGATCAGCGCCGCCAGCGGGATCTGCTCGATCATGGACGAGCCGAACAGGATGAAGGACAGCAGGAACAGCGAGGCCGCGATGCCGGACAGGCGGCCATAGGCGCCGTTGCCGACGTTGATCATGCTCTGGCCGATCATCGCGCAGCCGCCCATGCCGCCGAAGAAGCCGGTGACGACGTTGGCCACGCCTTGCGCCAGGCTTTCGCGGTTCGGCTGGCCGCGGGTGTCGGTGATCTCGTCGACCAGGGTCAGGGTCAGCAGGGTCTCGATCAGGCCGACGCCGGCCAGCACCAGCGAATACGGGAAGACGATGCGCAGCGTCTCCAGGTTGAAGGGCACGTCCGGCACGTGGAAGCCGGGCAGGCCGCCGGCGATCGAGCCGAGGTCGCCCACGGTCTTGGTCTCGATGCCGAGCAGGCGCGCCAGCACGCTCACCGCCAGGATGCCGACCAGGGTCGCCGGCACCGCCTTCGTTATGCGGGGGGTGATGTAGATGATCGCCATGGTCAGCGCGGCCAGGCCGAGCATGGTCCACAGCTGGGCGCCACTCATCCAATGCGGGACCCCATTCGCGCCGAGAACTTTGAAATGCTCGAACTGGGCCACGAAGATGACGATCGCCAGGCCGTTGACGAAGCCGAGCATGACCGGATGCGGCACCATGCGGATGAACTTGCCCAGCCGCGCCAGCGCGAACAGCATTTGCAGCACGCCCATCAGCACGATGGCGGCGAACAGGTATTGGGGCCCATGCTGGACCACCAGCGCGACCATCACCACGGCCAGCGCGCCGGCGGCGCCCGAGATCATGCCGGGACGGCCGCCGAAGGCAGAGGTGATGAAGGAGACCAGCACTGCGGCATACAGGCCGGTGAGGGGCGACACATGGGCGACCAGCGCAAAGGCGATGGCTTCCGGCACCAGGGCCAGCGCGACCGTCAGGCCGCTCAGCAGATTGGTCTTGACGTGGGAAGGCGACATCCTGGAAACAGCGGTGGGCGAGGCGGTGGACAAAACGGACTCCTGAAAAAGAAAAATCCCTCCGGCCGGCACGCGGCTGGAGGGATCCCGGCAAGCCGGAGATACCGTTATTGTAGACCGTGCGCCCTTATTTGCGCACCACCAGGGGTCCCGGCAGGCTGTGCAGATAAACGGCGATGTCGGCCATGTCCTGGTCCGACAGCGGCTGGGCCATGCCGGCCATGATCGGGTTGTTGCGGCCGCTGATGCCCTTGTTGCCGCGTTTGTAGGCGACCAGCGCATGCGCCAGGTAGTCGGCGTGCTGGCCGGCCAGCTTCGGGTAAGTCGGGTCGATCGGGGTCTTGTAGTCGGCGCCGTGGCAGGAGGCGCAATTGTATTTCTTGGCCAGCTCGGCGCCGCGGGTGATGTCGCCGCCGGCGAAGGCAGACATGGAAGCAAGACCGCAGACCAGCATCATCAGGATATTTTTCATGGCAGCCCCTGTCTCATTTGTTCGGCGTGGCCGCCGTCTGCTTCGCATAGTAGGCGGCGATGTCGGCGATGTCCTGGTCCGACAGCACCTTCGCGGTCGGCGTCATTTGCGGATGCTGGCGGTCGCCCTTTTTATAGGCTTGCAAGGCGGCTTCGATGTACTTGGCGGACTGGCCGCCGATCATGGGCACCTGGTAGACCTCGGGGAAGGCGGTCTTGTAGTCGGGGATCCCGTGGCAGCCGATGCATTGTTCGATCTTGTTGGGGGCCGCGTTCGGATTGCCGACGATCTCGGCCGCGCCAGCAGTGCCAGCGACCGTGCAGGCGGCGGCGCCGAGCAGGAGTACTGCGAATGGTTTTTTCATGGTTGGGCAATCGTAAGGTTGGATCGATACCGCACTGCACAAAAACTTAGCATTCGTACTACGACCGAACGATTCTATCTGAGAAATATAGCCCAGTCTACAAAGCAGGCGGCGGCCCCCATTGAACGGCCCGCGCAGCGTTTTGACATATACTCGATGCCATTTCCACACCACCGCCAACGTCCATGCCAGCCTCCCCCCGCTTCCAAGGCAGCGACAACTACGTCGCCACCGATGACCTGAAACTGGCGGTGAACGCCGCCCTCACCCTGGCCCGCCCCCTCCTCATCAAGGGCGAACCCGGCACCGGCAAGACCATGCTGGCCGAGGAAGTGGCGAGCGCACTCGGGATGCCGCTGCTGCAATGGCACATCAAGTCGACCACCAAGGCGCAGCAGGGCCTGTACGAATACGACGCGGTCTCGCGCCTGCGCGATTCCCAGCTGGGCGACGAGCGCGTGCGCGACATCCACAACTACATCGTCAAGGGCGTGCTGTGGCAAGCCTTCACCGCGCCGGAACCGGTGGTGCTCTTGATCGACGAGATCGACAAGGCCGACATCGAATTCCCCAACGACCTGCTGCGCGAACTCGACCGCATGGAATTCTTCGTCTACGAGACGCGCGAAATGGTGGTGGCGCGGCACCGCCCCCTGGTGATCATCACCTCCAACAACGAGAAGGAATTGCCGGACGCTTTCCTGCGCCGCTGCTTCTTCCATTACATCCAGTTCCCCGACCGCGACACGATGACCGAGATCGTGAAGGTGCACTACCCGCACCTGAAGCAGGAACTGCTGGCGGCCGCGCTGCACAGCTTCTACGAATTGCGCGAGGTGGCCGGCCTCAAGAAAAAACCGTCGACCTCGGAATTCCTCGACTGGCTCAAACTGCTGCTGGCCGAGGACATTCCGGCGGCAGCCCTGCGCAGCCAGGACGCCCGAAGCGTCGTGCCGCCGCTGCACGGTGCCCTCCTCAAGAACGAACAGGACGTGCACCTGTTCGAACGCCTGGTGGCAATGGCAAGGCATAACCGGTGACCGGTGCCGAGGTCCGAACATGCTGATCGACTTCTTCTTCACCCTGCGCGACGCCAGGGTCCCGGTCTCGATCAAGGAATTCCTGACGCTGCTGGAAGCGCTGGAAAAGAACGTGATCGCACCTTCACTGGACCAGTTCTATTACCTCGCGCGCCTGGTGCTGGTGAAGGACGAGGCGCATTTCGACAAGTTCGACAAGGCCTTCGGCGCCTACTTCAAGGGCATCGAGACGGTGTTCGATGCCAAGGCCGACATCCCGCTCGACTGGCTGATCAAGCGCCTGGAGCGCGAGCTCACGCTTGAACAGAAGGCCGAGCTGCAAAAGCTCGGCTACGACAAGCTGATGGACCGCCTGCAGGAACTGCTGAAGGAACAGACGGAACGCCACGAAGGCGGCAGCAAGTGGATCGGCACCGGCGGCACTTCGCCCTTCGGCAATGGCGGCAGCAACCCGGAAGGCATCCGCATCGGCGGCAAAGGGGGCAACCGCACCGCGGTGAAAGTGTGGGACCAGCGCTCCTACCGCGACTACGACGGCGAACGCGAACTGGGCACACGCAACATCAAGGTGGCGCTGCGCCGCCTGCGCCGCTTCGCGCGCCAGGGCGCGGCCGAGGAATTGGCGCTGGACGACACCATCCGCTCCACCGCCAACAACGCCGGCTGGCTCGACATCAAGATGCGGCCTGAGCGCCGCAACCGCATCAAGGTGCTGATGCTGCTGGACGTGGGCGGCACCATGGACGACCACATCGAGCGCACCGAAGAATTGTTTTCGGCGGCCCAGTCCGAGTTCAAGCACATGGAGTTCTTCTACTTCCACAACTGCGTCTACGACTATTTGTGGAAGCAGAACCGGCGCCGCCACGCCGAGCGTTTCCCGACCTGGGAAGTGCTGCGCAAGTACCCGCCCGATACCCGCGTCATCTTCGTCGGCGACGCCACCATGAGCCCCTATGAAATCCTGGCGCCGCACGGCTCGGTCGAGTACAACAACGACGAAGCCGGCGCCGAATGGCTGGCGCGCTTCGTCAACGCCTTTCCGAAATTCGCCTGGCTCAATCCCGAGCCGGAAAACCTGTGGCCTTACCGGCAGTCGATCGCGATCATCCGCCAGATCATGAACAATCGCATGTTCCCGGTGACCATCGATGGGCTGGAACGGGCGATGCGGCTCCTCAGCAAGTAGGGTGGGCACCCCGTGCCCACGCGTGACGCGTGCATCTTGCCTGCGTCACACGTGGGCTCGGGGAGCCCACCCTACGCCCGTGCGCGGATCGCCGCGCGCACTACCAGCAAGCCCACGATATCGATCCACAGGTGCACCAGCACCGCCGCGATCAGCCCGACATACTGGAACACGAAGCCCAGCGCGACGCTGGTGCCGAAGATGCCGGCCGCCTGCACCAGGGTCGCCTTGTCCAGGCGGCGGAAGCGGTAGACCGGCATGTGGGTGACCAGGAACAGCAGCGAGGTGATCCAGACACCCAGCAGCGGCTGCAGCGCCGCGCGGAACAGCATCTCCTCGCCAATGGCGGCGGCCAGCGCCATCCACAGCGGATTCAGGCCGCGCAAGTCCAGGCGCGAATAGGTGTCGATGGTCTTGGCGGTCGATTCGGCATCGGCGCCGAAGCGGTACAGCGCGTAGGAGGCGATGGCGGCCAGCAGCGCCAGCCCCTGGCCGATGACCAGCTGCCACATCGGCGCCGCCGGCCGGGTTAACAGCGCCAGCGGCGCATCCTGGGTGAACCAGATGATGGCCGCCGCGAGCAGGCAGAACACCAGGCAGGTCAGCACCTGGGCGCTCAGGCGGATCGGCGCCCTGGCGGCTGCCGGGGAAGACGCCGGGGGTGGCGGATGGTGGGCGGAAGGTGCGGTCATGGTGGGCGCTCGTGGCGTTGTGGTATTTGCCCATTCTATCCGAGCCGGCCCTGCCGCCGCCGCACCCTCCTGCCCGCTCCTGCGCCGGCGCATGCTGACACGCAATCGTGCGCGCAAGCCTGTCTTGTAGAATCGGCCACATCCAGACATGCTTTTTTGACAAAGGGAGACGTCCCATGCCCGAACTGCCGGCCATCCTGACCAGTCTCGCGTGGCCGTTCGCGATCACCCTGGCCTGGCTCGCCGGCGAATTCGGCCAGCGCTGGACCGGCCTGCCGCGCATCAGCTTCTACGGGCTGGTCGGCTTCGCGCTGGCCGCGCCCCAGCTGCGCGTGCTGCCGCCACCCGAAGCCGGCACCGTGCTGCTGCTGGCCGACCTCGCCTTCGGCCTGATCCTGTTCGAACTGGGCTACCGCATCAATCTGCGCTGGCTGCGCACCAACCCGTGGATCGGCATCGCCGGCCTGGCCGAGTCGGGACTGACCTTCATCGCGGTCTGGCTGATCGCCAGGGCCTTCGGCGCACCTGCCATCAATGCGCTGATGCTGGCGTCCCTGTCGATGGCGACCTCGCCGGCCACCGTGGTGCGCGTCATCAACGAACAACGCAGCTCCGGCCAGGTGACCGAGCGCGCCCTCCACCTGTGCGCGCAGAATTGCGTGCTGGCGGTGTTCGCCTTCAACGCCACCGTCGGCCTGTGGATCTTCCGCACCTCCGAGGACATCGGCGACGCGCTGTGGAACAGCCTGGTGGTGCTGGGCGTGTCGGCGTTCACCGGTGCGGTGTTCGGCATCGTGGTGCCGGCACTGCTGCGCACGCTCGGCAAGCTGGCCCAGGACGCGACCGTGGCCTTTGCGCTGGCGGTGATTTTGCTGGTGGCGATCGCGTATGCGCTCGGGCTGTCGCCGGTGGTGGCGGCGCTGGCCTTCGGCCTCACCGCGCGCCACCGCCGCGTCGCCTTCAGCCAGGCGCAGCGCAACTTCGGCGCCCTCGGCGAGCTGCTGACGGTGGTGCTGTTCGTGTTCGCCGCCTCGACCCTCGACTGGCAAAAGATCTGGGCCGGCGGCGCGCTGGCGCTGGCCCTGGTGCTGGCGCGCCTGGTCACCAAGACCGCCGGCGTGACCGCCTTCGCCCATTTGTCCGGCATTTCCTGGCGCAAGGGCGCGCTCACCGGCGTGGCACTGGCGCCGCTCTCAGTGTTCGTGATCCTGCTGATCGAGCACGCGCGCCACGCCGGCGTGCAGGTGGTCGAAGACTTGCGTGCGCTGGCCGCGGTGACCATGCTGCTCGAAGTGTTCGGCCCCATCATCCTGCAGCGTGCCCTGGTCTGGGCGCACGAGTCTCCGGAGCCCCATCATGCCGCTTGAACCCTTCGCCGCGTCCGCCCCGCTCACCTTCGGCGTCGAGCTGGAATTGCAGCTGGTCAGCCTGTCCGATTTCGACCTGACCCCGGCCAGCGTCGACTTGCTGCACCTGTTGCGGCGCAAGCCCTTCCCCGGCGCCGTCACGCCCGAGATCACCGAGAGCATGATCGAGATTAATTCGAGCGTGCAGACCGATTACCGCACGCTGCTGGAAGAGCTGCGCGCCATCCGCGACACCCTGGTGGCCGCCAGCGACGTCCTCAACATCGGCATCGCCGGCGGCGGCACCCATCCCTTCCAACACTGGTCGGAACAGCGCATCTCGTCCAAGGCGCGCTACCAGGAACTGTCGGCGCTGTACGGCTACCTGGCCAAGCAGTTCACGGTGTTCGGCCAGCACGTGCACATCGGCTGCGCCAGCGGCGACGATGCGCTGTACCTGCTGCATGCGCTGGGCCGCTACATCCCCCACTTCATCGCGCTGGCGGCGTCCTCGCCCTTCGTGCAGGGACACGACAGCGGCTTCGATTCAGCGCGCCTGAATTCCGTCACCGCCTTCCCCTTGAGCGGGCGCGCCCCCTTTACGCTCAGTTGGGACGAGTTCGCGAACGTGTACTTCGCCAAGATGGAGCGCACCCAGATCATCAAGAGCATGAAGGATTTTTACTGGGACCTGCGCCCCAAGCCCGAATACGGCACCATCGAACTGCGCGTCTGCGACACCCCGCTCACGGTGGAGCGGGCGGCGGCCATCGCCGCCTACCTGCAGGCGCTATGCCGCCACCTGCTGCAGCGGCGCGATGCCGGCGCACCGGACGACGCGCCGCTGGAAGATGCGCCGTTAGAAGACGCGCCGGTAGAAGATGATTACCTGGTCTACAACTACAACCGCTTCCAGGCCAGCCGCTTCGGCCTGGATGGCGTGATCACGCATCCGAAGACCTATGCGTCGATCCCGCTGCGCGACGACATCCTCGCCACCCTGAAGTTGATGGCACCCCATGCCGAAGCGCTGGGCAGCATGGAAGCGCTGGCGCACCTGGCGGCGGTGGCCACCGAAGGCAGCGACGCCGGTTACCTGCGTGGCCAATACGAGCGCCAGGGCTCGGCCGAGGGCATGGTGAATGCCGCCATCCGGCGTTTCCGCGGCGAGCGGCGGATGGGTTAGGATACTGAACATATCCCAGGAGGAAGCGCCATGTTCGGTCATCTTTTCAAGAAAAACGCAGCGCATCATGATGCACCAGAGGTCGAAACAGAACCCAGGTATCTCGTCGCGCAACTGAATGCGCGGCTGCAACCGATGCACCGCGGCGAGCTGTTCGAAGATCCACTCGACGATGCGCTCCAACAGCTGGGCGTGGGCAGCGTCACCGGCGGCGGCACCGAGATGAGCGAAAGCGGCGAAGTGGCCCATTGCGACATCGAGATCAAGGTCGCGGCCCTCGATGAGGATGCCGTGCGCGCCGTGATCAGCTGCCTCGAGCGGCTTGGCGCGCCCCTCGGCTCCCAGCTCCGCCTGGCGGCGGAGGCAGGGGCGGAAGCGGAAGAGCGCAAGCTTTCGTTTGGCGTCACCGAAGGCATGGCCGTCTACCTGAATGGCACCGACCTGCCCGATGAAGTCTATGCACGGGAGAGTTCCGATGCCGTGTACAGCGAGCTCGAGCGCCTGCTCGACGGCATCGGCGAAATCTACAGCCATTGGCAAGGCCCGACTGAAACCGCTTTATATTTGTACGGCAACTCTTTCAAGGACATGCATGAAAGCGTTGCCAGCTTCCTTGCAACCCATCCCCTGTGCCAGAAGTGCCGGATCGTCCAGATCGCCTGAGCGCGTGATCAGACGGCGACCGGCTCCGCCCGGCGCGCGCCGGGCCTCAGGATGCGTTCCAACAGCGGCCGCTTCACGGCCACCGGCGCCGGCAAGGCACTGTCAACCAGGCTGGCCCAGTTGCTGCCGAGCTGCTCGCAGGTGGCGCGCAGGACCGGATCGGCATCGGTCGAGCGCGCCAACGCGGCCAGGTGGCGTTCGATCACCGAGGCCAGTTTCACGCAGGGCCCACCATGCTCCTGTCCGCGCGCACTGTTGATGGTGTAGTGTGACATCAGGTGCAGCAGCGCCGCCACCAGCACCGCGTGCTGGGCACGGGGCGAGTGCGGCATGCTCAATTCGTCCAGCAAATCCTCATCCATTGCGCCTCCTCGGTTGATCACAGTCGTCTATGAGAATCACATGAGAATGATTCTCATTTAGATTATGATGAGGACCGGTGGGCAATGCAAGCGAAATTCGCAGGCTGTGTGATCTCAGGCAGTTGGCACTTCGGGCATGGCTGGTCGCTAGTGAAAATGGGGGTGTCTGGGATTCGCGGAAGGCCGTGACAAGTCTTACCAGGGCGCTTGGAATGGCGTTAAGGTCGGGAACTCAGCATGGGTTCCCGCCTTCGCGGGAACGACGGCTACAGCCGCGTCTCGCGCGCCGCCCGCAAAAACTCATCCAGCACCGGCGTGCAGTCGAGCAGCTCGCCGCCGCCGGCGCGGTGGAATTCCGGATGCCACTGCAAGCCCATCACGAAGGGCGCGCGCTGGTAGCGGATCGCTTCCACGACGCCATCCGGCTCGGACACCGCTTCGATGTGGATGTCGCGCCCCAGTTCCTTGACGGCCTGGTGGTGGATCGAATTCACCACCGCCCGCTCCTGCTTCGGGAACATGTTCTTCAGCGAAGAACCGTTCGGGAACACGATCGCATGGCGGTGGGCATCGTAGATATCGTGCACATGGGGCTGGGAATCCGGCAGGTTGGTCGCCACATCCTGGTAAAGGCTGCCACCGAAGGCGACGTTGATCAGTTGGCAGCCGCGGCAGATGCCCAGCACCGGCTTGCCGGCATTCACGAATTCGTGCAGCAACTCCAACTCGTAGACGTCGCGCGCGCGGTCGCCGCTCCACTCCGGGCGGGTCGGGCTTTCCGAGTAGGTCATCGGCGAGACGTCGGCGCCGCCCTGCAGCACCAGGCCGTCCAGGTGGCGCGCATAGTGGCGCAGGGTGATGTTGCTGGGATGGAGCAGGCCGTTGGTGTTCACGGTCGGCACCATGAAGACCAGCACATCGCGCGACATCACCCATTGGGCGATCGACTCCTCGAGGTATTGCAGGTTCTTGCTGCGCAGGCCGGTGGCGCCCGGCTCGGGGTGGTAGATGCGGGCGGAGACCCCGATGCGCAGGGTGCGGCGCATGAAGTCGCGGTTGAAGCGGTCGCTGAAGGCGCGCCAGCGCGAGCGCAGCACGCGGCCGGCCAGGTTCAGCGGCGTGTCGCCGCTGCGCAGGTAGCGCGATGCGCCCCCCGCGGCACGCCGGTCGGGCACGCGCGGCGGCCCCGACGGGCCCTCCTGCGCCGGGCCAGATGGTTCGTGCTTGTCATTATCCTCTGCCATGATTCAAATATAGCGCCAGCACGGCCGCGCACGATTCGGTTTGCAAGACGGACGCGAAAAAAATGTCGAAATGGCATGGATCGTCGCCCCGGTGTGGTCGATTAGCGTTGTCAATTGACACTTTGACCTTGCAAACTGGCCGCCGACAGGCAAAAATACTGTATCTATATACAGTAGCCTCTTCCCAAATCGCGCGTTCCGTCCCACACTGCTGCCTTTGCGGCTTTTTTGAAGTTCTTATTTCCGCGTGACAAGATAGAATGCGCAGGCATTCGACTTACTCAAACCTCAGCATGGCCACCAAGAAAAACGCAACCGATTACAGCGAATCATCCATCCGCGTCCTGAAGGGACTCGAGCCCGTCAAGCAGCGTCCGGGCATGTACACCCGCACCGAAAATCCGCTGCACATCATCCAGGAAGTGATCGACAACGCCTCGGACGAAGCGCTGGGCGGCCATTGCAAGAACATCGGCGTGACGATGAACGCCGACGGCTCGATCACGGTCGAGGATGACGGCCGCGGCATCCCGGTCGGCATCCACCCGGAAGAAGGTGTGTCCACGGTGGAAATCGTGTTCACCCGCCTGCACGCGGGCGGCAAGTTCGACAAGGGTTCGGGCGGCGCCTACGCCTTCTCGGGCGGTTTGCACGGCGTCGGTGTGTCGGTGACGAATGCGCTGTCGAAGCGCCTCGAAATCACCGTCTGGCGCAAGGACGAGCAAGGCAACGGCATGCACCACCTGGCCTTCGAGGCCGGCGACGTGGTCGAGCCCTTGAGTTCCGCCCCGGCCGAGCGTGGCGGCAAGAAGAACGGTACCCGCGTCACCGCCTGGCCGGACGGCAAGTACTTCGATTCGCCCAACATCCCGATGACCGAGCTGCAGCGCCTGCTGCGCTCCAAGGCCGTGCTGCTGCCGGGCGTCACCGTCACCCTCACCAACGGCAAGACTGGCGACGTCCAGACCTGGCGCTACGACGAAGGTCTGCGCGGCTACCTGACCGAAGCGCTGGCGCAAAGCTCGGACGGCGAAACCGTGATCCCGTTGTTCGAAGGCGCCCAGTACGCGGCGGCCGGCGATGACGGCTTTGCCGAAGGCGAAGGCGCGGCCTGGGTGGTGGCCTGGACCGAGGCCGGCGCCGTGGTGCGCGAATCCTATGTCAACCTGATCCCGACCGTCAGCGGCGGCACCCACGAATCCGGCCTGCGCGACGGCCTGTTCGGCGCCGTGAAAAGCTTCGTCGAGATGCACTCGCTGCTGCCGAAGGGCGTCAAGTTGCTGCCGGAAGACGTGTTCGCACGCGTTTCCTTCGTGCTGTCCGCAAAAGTGCTGGACCCGCAATTCCAGGGCCAGACCAAGGAGCGCCTGAACTCGCGCGACGCCGTGAAACTGGTCTCGACCTTCACCCGTCCGCCGCTCGAGCTGTGGCTGAACCAGCACGTCGAGTACGGCCGCAAGCTGGCCGAACTGGTGATCAAACAGGCCCAATCGCGCCTGCGCTCGCTGCAGAAGGTCGAGAAGAAAAAATCCTCGGGCGTGGCGGTCCTGCCGGGCAAGCTGACCGATTGCGAATCGACCGACATCACCCGCAACGAACTGTTCCTGGTCGAGGGCGACTCGGCCGGCGGCTCGGCGAAAATGGGGCGCGACAAGGAATTCCAGGCCATCCTGCCGCTGCGCGGCAAGGTGCTGAACACCTGGGAAACCGACCGCGACCGCCTGTTCGCCAACAACGAGATCCACGACATCGCGGTGGCGATCGGCGTCGACCCGCATGGTGCGGGCGACAATCCCGATTTGTCCGGTCTGCGCTACGGCAAGATCTGCATCCTGTCCGATGCGGACGTGGACGGCTCGCACATCCAGGTGCTCTTGCTGACCCTGTTCTTCAAGCACTTCCCTGCCCTGTTCAACAATGGCCACGTGTGCGTCGCCCGTCCGCCGCTGTACCGCGTCGACGTGCCGGCGCGCGGCAAGAAGCCGATCCAGAAGCTGTACGCGCTGGACGACGGCGAACTGCTGGCGATCGAGGACAAGCTCAAGAAGGAAGGCTTGAAGGAAGGCGTGTGGAGCATTTCCCGCTTCAAGGGCCTGGGCGAGATGAACGCCGAGCAATTGTGGGAAACCACCATGAACCCGGACACCCGGCGCCTGCTGCCGGTGGCCTTCGGCGACTACAACCTGGCAGAATCGTCGGCGCGTTTCAACATGCTGATGGGCAAAGGCGAGGCTTCGGCGCGCCGGGCCTGGCTGGAAGAGCATGGTAACGAGACGGAAGCGGATATCTGATACGCAGGTAAGCGTGGGCTCGGAGAGCCCACCCTACGAACGCTGTGACGCCGTAGGGTGGGCACCCTGTGCCCACGTGGGCAGCCGAACGAACCGAACAAACAGTATATGACCCAAGCAAACCTCTTCGAACAACAAAACCCACCCTCCGGTGGCGGCGACGACGCCGAAACGCTGACCCTCTCCACCTTCGCCGAGCGCGCCTACCTCGACTACGCGGTCTCGGTCGTGAAAGGCCGCGCGCTGCCGGACGTGGCCGATGGCCAGAAGCCGGTGCAGCGCCGTATCCTGTACTCGATGAACGAACTCGGCCTGGGCCCGACGGCGAAACCGCGCAAGTCCGCGACCGTGGTCGGCGACGTGCTCGGTAAACTCCACCCGCACGGCGACCAGTCGGTGTACGACGCGCTGGTGCGCATGGCCCAGGACTTTTCGCTGCGCTATCCGCTGATCGACGGCCAGGGCAACTTCGGTTCGCGCGACGGCGACGGCGCGGCGGCGATGCGTTACACCGAAGCGCGCCTGACGCCGGTGTCGCGCCTGCTGCTCGACGAAATCGACATGGGCACCGTCGACTTCCAGCCGAACTACGACGGCTCCAGCGACGAGCCACGCACCCTCCCCGCGCGCCTGCCGATGCTGCTGCTGAACGGCGCCTCGGGCATCGCGGTCGGCATGGCCACCGAGATCCCTTCGCACAACCTGCGCGAAGTGGCGGCGGCGGCGGTGGCGATGATCCGCAATCCGAAAATCACCCACGCCGAGCTGATGACGGTGATCCAGGGCCCGGACTATCCGGGCGGGGCCCAGATCATCACCCCGGCCTCGAACATCGCCGACATCTATGCCTCCGGCCGCGGTTCGCTGAAGGTGCGCGCGCGCTGGAAGATCGAAGAGCTGGCGCGCGGCCAGTGGCAGGCCGTCGTGACCGAGCTGCCGCCGGGCGTCTCCAGCCAGCGCGTGCTGGAAGAGATCGAAGAGCTGACCAACCCGAAGATCAAGACCGGCAAGAAGACCTTGCTGCCCGAGCAGCTGACCCTGAAGCAGAACATCCTCGGGCTGCTGGACACGGTGCGCGACGAATCCGGCCGCGAAGCGCCGGTGCGCCTGGTGTTCGAGCCGAAGTCCAAGAACCTGGACCAGGCCGAGTTCATGCTGACGCTGCTGGCGCACACCTCGCTGGAAAGCTCGGCGCCGATCAACCTGGTGATGATCGGCGGCGACGGCCGCCCACGCCAGAAGGGTTTGAGCGAAATCCTGCAGGAATGGATCGACTACCGCTTCGTGACGGTCCGCCGCCGCACCGAATTCAAGCTGGGCAAGGTCAACGACCGCATCCACATCCTGGAAGGCCGCGAGATCGTCCTGCTGAACATCGACAAGGTGATTGCCATCATCCGCAATTCGGATGAACCGAAGGCGGCCCTGATCGCCGAGTTCCGCCTGTCCGAGCGCCAGGCCGAGGACATCCTCGAGATCCGCCTGCGCCAGCTGGCGCGCCTGGAAGCGATCAAGATCCAGCAAGATCTGGCCGAGCTGCGCGGCGAAAAGGAAAAGCTCGAGGACATCCTCGAGAACCCATCGACCATGAAGCGCTTGATCATCCGCGAGATCGAAGCGGACGCCAAGCAGTACGGCGACGACCGCCGCACCCTGATCGAAGAAGCGCAAAAGGCCGTGGCCGAGCAGAAGATCGTCGACGAGCCGGTCACCGTGATCGTCTCGGAAAAAGGCTGGGTGCGCGCGCGCACCGGCATCGGCCACGATCCGGCGCAGTTCACCTTCAAGGCCGGCGACTCGCTGGGCTACGTCTTCGAGTGCCGCACGGTGGATACGCTGCTGTGCATCGGCGACAACGGCAAGGCCTATTCGGTACCGGTGCTGGCGCTGCCGGGCGCGCGCGGCGACGGCGTGCCGATCACCACGCTGGTCGACCTGTCCGGTGGCGGCCGCATCCTGTATTACTTCGCCGGCGCGGCCGACACCCGTCTGCTGCTGGCGACCAGTACCGGCTTCGGCTTCATCGCCAAGGCCGGCGACATGGTCACCCGCCTGAAGGGCGGCAAGTCCTTCCTGACGCTGGACGACGGCGCCGTGCCGCTGCCGCCACGTCCGGTGCCGGATTCAGCCGGTGCGATCGCCTGCCTGTCCGAAAAAGGCCGGGTGCTGGTGTTCGGCATCGACGAAATGAAGGTGCTGACCAACGGTGGCCGCGGCGTCACGCTGATGGAGCTGGAACCGAAGGAAACGCTGCTGGCGGCCCAGCCGATCAGCCAGCGCGGCGTCAACGTGGTCGGCACCTGGGCCGGCGACAAGCCGCGCACCGTGGAGTTGTTCGGCGTCGGCCTGGAACCGCATTACGGCAAGCGCGCCAAGAAGGGCAAGCCGTTGTCGGCAAAACTCAAGGCCAAGGATCTGGCGATGCGGCAGACCGACGGCGGCGCTCAATAAGGGACTGTAAAAAACGTCGTTCCCTCGAAAGCGGGAATGACTTTCAGGAGGAGGCATAGGGTGGGCGCGGCCGGCGTAGGCACCCTGTGCCCACGCGGAAGCCGGCATTGTGCGAGCGTTGCACGTGGGCACAGGGTGCCCACCCTACATCATTCAAGCTACCAATAAAAAAACGGACCCGCAGGTCCGTTTTTCTTTTCACCCTTACCGAATTACTTGGCAGCGTCCTTGTGCGCTTCAGCAGTCGCTTCGGCACGCTTCTCGGTGGCCTTGGCCGATGCCTTGGCTTTGTCGGCGTTTGCGTCCACGATCTTCTTCTGGGCTTTTTCGTCAGCCTTGATCATGGTTTTCTGGGCGTCGTACTGGGCGTCGGCGATCTTTTTCTCGGCCTTGGCGGATGCCTTGGCCTGGTCTTCCGGATCGGCCTTCGCTACTTTTTCCTGGGCGTCAGCGATTTTCTTGTCGGCCTTTTGCTGAGCCTTCGATTTCTTTTCGCTGGCCTTGTTGCTGGCCTTGTGGATTTTCTCGTCCTGCTTGGCGACTTCCTTGGCTTCCTTCTCGTCGGCCTTGGCGATGTCCTTGTCGGCACCGGCGTTGCCAGTGGCGGTGACGCCGGCGGCGCCGCTCATGCCGGTCGAGGTCGCTGGGGTGGCGGTCTGTGCGTAAACCGAAGTGGCGAACAGGCCGGCGATCAGGGTGGCGAGCAGTTTGTTCATGGTATTTCTCCTAACGATTTATGATTTATATGGTGGGGCGGCAAGGGCGCCTGTTGTTCTTGTTTCGCGTTCTTGTTTCGTCTTGGTACGTTTCCAGAATATGCCTGAGAGCTCATCCATTCCGTTCGCCAGCGCACATTGCCTGAAGAGAAAATGTTAAAGTTGTGACAAAACTTTTCAGCACATTCCCGGCGTTCTCTTAGCGATTTTCGCCGGTACCGCCGGCAGCGCGATCCGCCGATTTACGTGCCGATTTCTCCTTGGCCTCGGCGCGCTGTTCCATACCAGCCTTGGCCGAGTCTTCGGTTTTCATGCGCGAGCCCACCGGTTCCGACACCTTGGTCGTGTTCGACTTGCGCACTTCCTTTTCGGCCTTGGTGCCGGCCTTGCCGCGACCGCCGGTCGCCGGGGCGTCGGCCGCCTTGCTGTTCGGCGCCGTGGTGTTGGTCGCCTGCGCATTCACGTTGTCGCTCTTGCCCGGTGCGACGCCGACCACCGCGGTGCTCTTGCCGGTGACCTTGCCGGCGGCGTTCACACCTGCCGCCTGCTGGCCGGTTGCGCTGTGGGCGGAACCCGTGTTGGCGGTGCCGTCGGTGCGCAGGCCGGTGCCCGACACGCCGGACGCGGTGGAGTTATGGCCGCTGACCGCCTGGCCGATCGGCGCCGAGTTGGCGCTGCTTTCGCGCTGGGATTCATGTTGTGGCTTGGCCTGCGGCGCAGTGCTGGTCTGGGCCTGGGCGGAGGCGGCGAGCAGGCCGCCGATCAGGGTTGCGATGATCTTGTTCATGATGATTCCCGTTTCATAGATGAGGTGGACGGTATTCCGGTATTTACCAAAATATCGTTGTTCTAGGTATGAAACGAGCATAGAAGGCGGCGCGCGCCCTATCTGTTCGGCAGCGCACCATGCACTGCCGCCATCAATGATCATTTGTAATAATTCATTATTTTGCAGGGCGCGCGTACAGGTCGATGATCTCGCTGATGCCGTCGCTGCAGACCGGGCAGAACTGCTCGCTGCGGTCGAACATGATGCACTGCATCGCCGGCCGGTAGTAGCCGCTGGCTTCGTAGTTGGCGCCTTCGAAGGCGCCGATGGCCTTGCGATATGGCGCCTTCGAGAACAACTGTCCGGTGCGCGCCAGGTCTTCCTTGAACAGCGCGCTCATCTCGGACTCTGGACGATTCGCGGCGCGCAGCGCGGCCCGTTTTTTCTGGTAGGCACGCGATGCCGTCTCGTACTCGGCCTTGGGCCAGGGTGTCGGCAGGGGTGTGCCGGCATGCACATGCTGCTTCCATTTGAGCCGCGCCGGGTCGCGCAGTGCGGTCACGTTCGGCTCCCACGGCTCCATGCGCGCGCCGCTCGACTGGTAAGCCACCGGCGAGGTGTAATACTCGTCGGCCAGGCCGGCGAAATGATGGCCGAACTCGTGCACGAACAGGTAATTGGCCCAGTCGTTGCCGGCCGCGGCGGTGCTGAACTGGCCGAAGATGCCGCCGCCGCCATAGGTGTCGTTATTGACCAGGATCTCGATGAATTCGTAGGGCGCATACTGGGCGATGTCGCGCAGCGCCCGGTTGTCCAGGGTCAGCACGTAACGCTCGCTGCCGAA
>Ga0308168_1001183_pt1 | contig 24817 bp, 18 predicted proteins | sample PhyCR2_FD_202133 | JGI IMG/M metagenome (GOLD analysis project Ga0308168, IMG submission 202133) | Phyllosphere microbial communities from UC Gill Tract Community Farm, Albany, California, United States - DLSLRC.R2 | ecosystem: Host-associated > Plants > Phyllosphere > Unclassified | place: USA...
CAGCACGGTGGGACGCGGATTAGAAGGTGTAGCTGCCAGACAAGGTGTATTCCCGTCCTGCAGTTTGGTAGCCATAAACTGTCTCGTAATCTTTATCGAACAGGTTGGCTATTTTACCACGAACTGTGAGGTGTGAGGTGACAGGATACGAAACTGCGACATCCCACAGGCTGACACCACCCATTTTTACTTTCTCTGAAGGATAAGTACCAAAGTCAGTGTCGTAACGCGTACCGAGATAGTGATAAGTCAGGCTCCAGTCGAAATCAAAGATCTGCGTATCGAGCTGATATTTCACCTGCTGCTTAGCACGACGGTCCAGAAGTTCGTTGGTTGCTGCATTGCGGGCATCCACATAGTCGTAGCCCACAGTATGCGTCAACGGACCCGTATCAAACGATGCTGTCGCTTCCACACCTTTAATGCGTGCTTTACCGACGTTGTAATATTGCTGGAGGTTATTATTGAAGTCGATGAGATTATCAACGTCATTACGGTAGCCGGAAACGCGCCAGCTCACCCCCGCAGTCAGGCCTTCAAACGCGCCTTCCCACTGCTTGCTCTCTTCGGGATCAAGATGGTCATTGCCATAGAAGCCATAGAGTTGCCCCAGATTCGGTGCTTTATAGGCCGTACCATAAGAGGCAATGAAGCGGTAACCGTCCACGAACTCCCACGCTGCACTGCTTTGCCAGGTGCCATGACGACCAAACTGAGAGTTGTCATCGCTGCGAACTGCCCCTTCCAGAGTGACATCACCAAACTGCTGCAACCCCGTCAGGTAAACGCCGGTGTTACGCAAGTCATAGCCGTTGGTCACATAGTTTGTACCCGGTTCAGTGCTCTGCTTCTGCCAGTCAACGCCCGCGCCAATGTTCCCGTGACCCACATCAACAGAGTTGAGCCACTGGACGTTGTACTGTTTGATTTCATCCAGTGTCGCAGTCGAATCGTAACGGCCCAAACTCGGGTCGTAGTTATAGTCCTTGCTGTGGCTATAGCTGGTGAGCAGCTGTGAATGGAAGATGTCATCGTTGAAGCGCAATCCTGCATCCCAGGTCTGGCTATAGAGCTGACGGGTATCGACCAGTACGTCAGGCGTAAATGAACTGTAATAACCGTCGTAGGCCGTACGGTTGCTGTAGCCAAAGCCGCGAACAAATCCGCTCCACTGGTCTGAGAATGCGTGATCCACTGCGCCATAGAGCGTTTTATTCATAAAGCCGTCGCGATCGGTCTGGGCAAGGCCACCATTGTTGCCGTCCGCGACCACATCGAAACCTTTGGTATAGGTGTAATCACCCGCAAGCGTGACGCGCGTGCTGTCACCCAGCGTCTGCTGAGTGCTGCCGCCATAGTTTTGGTAACCGTGCGATCCTACGCCTGCATTCAGGGTCGTACCGTCCTTTGCGCGGGTGGTGATGATGTTCACTACGCCACCAATCGCATCCGAGCCATACACTGCCGAACGCGGGCCACGAACGTATTCGATACGCTGCACCAGAGCGATGGGGAACTGGCTGAGATCGGACGATCCCGTGACGCCCGCCTGGTTAAGACGGATGCCATCAACGAGAATCAGGACGTGGCTGGAGTTGGTACCACGTATAAAGAGAGAAGAGAGTTGACCCATCCCACCACTTTGCGCCGTATCCACACCGGGCAGGCGACGCATAACATCCAGGACTGAGGTTGATTGCCAACGGTCAATATCGGCACGCGTGACAACGGAGGTTGCCGCCAGAATAGTTTTTTCAGGTTGTTCAAAACGATTTGCCGTCACCACCAACGAGTCGGCGCTATCCTGCGCCCAGCTCGAAAATGCCGTGACGGACAGCGCCGTCAACAGCGATACTTTTTTAATCATTGTTAAAGCATCCACAATATAAGAAGGATGCCGCAGGCCCCATCGATAGCACGCGATGATGAAACCAAATGCGACGTGATCCCGGCAGGTCTTCGGGCTAGGTGGCGTTATACGGATGAAGACTTCCCATTTTCACAGTGTCTACAACGTTCATCCCGCCAGTCTTTACCGCTGCGCGTCAGCTCCAGAATTACACTGGATTCCCTTTTCACTCTCAGGAGACCGGAAACAGAATGCTACAATTAGACACGTATAGATGTCCAGACAGCTATGAGCCATTAAATCTGGACATCCCCTGCACAATGCCTACAATCCCCGCGTAATTCTTTATCACTCAGGACGCATCATGACCCCAGAACACCTCCCGACAGAACAGTACGACGCGCAGCTGGCAGAGAAAGTCGTCCGCCTGCAAAGTATGATGACGCCGTTCAACGCGCCCGTTCCCGAGGTGTTCCGCTCTCCCGTCAGCCACTACCGCATGCGCGCCGAGTTCCGCATCTGGCACGACGGAGATGACCTGTACCACATCATTTTCGATCAGCAGACGAAATCCCGCATTCGCGTGGACAGCTTCCCGGCGGCGAGTGAGCTCATCAACCAGCTGATGACCCTGATCATTGACGGTGTACGCGATAATCCGGTGTTGCGTCATAAGCTGTTCCAGATTGACTATCTGACCACGCAAAGCAATCAGGCGATTGTCTCTCTGCTCTACCACAAAGCGCTGACCGACGAATGGCGCGAACAGGCAGAAGCCCTGCGCGATGCGCTGCGTGCGCAGAACATCAATGTCCACCTGATTGGCCGCGCGACCAAAACCAAAATCATGCTGGATCAGGATTACGTCGATGAGCGTTTGCCGGTGGCGGGTAAAGAGATGATTTATCGTCAGGTCGAGAACAGCTTCACTCAGCCGAACGCCGCGATGAACGTGCAGATGCTGGAGTGGGCGCTCAAGGCGACGGAAGGATCTAAAGGCGACCTGCTTGAGCTGTACTGCGGTAATGGCAACTTCTCCCTGGCCCTGGCACGTAACTTTGATCGCGTTCTGGCAACCGAAATTGCCAAGCCGTCAGTTGCCGCCGCGCAGTACAACATTGCCGCTAACCATATCGACAACGTGCAGATCATTCGTATGGCCGCAGAAGAGTTCACGCAGGCCATGAACGGCGTGCGGGCGTTTAACCGCCTGGAAGGGATCGACCTGAAGAGCTACCAGTGTGAGACGATTTTTGTCGACCCGCCGCGCAGTGGCCTGGACAGCGAAACCGAAAAGATGGTGCAGGCGTACCCGCGCATTTTGTACATCTCCTGTAACCCGGAGACGCTGTGCAAGAACCTCGAAACATTAAGCCAGACGCACAACGTTGAACGTCTGGCGCTGTTCGATCAGTTCCCGTATACGCACCATATGGAGTGCGGCGTTTTACTTACCGCACGGTAATCTGTAGGCCGTTTTTGGCAGGTGGCGCTTCGCTTACCTGCCCTACAAATAATTCATTACTCTGGTAACTGGCTCTTACGGCTACGCATGCGCGAGCCAATCCAGAATACCAGCGCCACAGACAGTACCGCAGGGAAGAAGTTAGATCCGATATACGGATACTCCGCACGCACCACGGTGCTATACAGCAATACGCCCAGAATAAAGCAGGCAGCGGCCAGCCCCGGTAACCCCACCGGCATGGTGCGGTTCAGGTAACGTTGATGCAGGCAGTACACCGTCAGCACCAGCGCAATAAGCGGGAAAATCGAAAACGGAACAATTGAGCTAAAAATAGCGGCAAACGTCCCATTAATGGATAAGCCAGCGATCAATGCCAGCAACAGCGTCCCTTTATCCTGACCTGACTGTTTCATTACTCACCTTCACTCTTCGGTTTGATGTGCCAGTTTCTCTTGTTCACGGCGATACCAGTAGTACGCGCCTTTGGAGATCATCCTGAGCTGCAATACCAGTCGCTCTTCGAGCTGTTTGCGTTGTTCAATGCTGACATCCAGCGCTTCGGCACCCGCGCTGAAAACAATCGTCACCATCGCCTCAGCCTGTGCTTCAGTAAACGCACGCGGCATATGGTTTTCGAGTTCAAGATAGTCGGCAAGTTCCGCGATGAAGTGCTGAATTTCACGCGCGACGGCGGCACGAAACGCCGCCGATGTGCCCGAACGCTCGCGCAAAAGCAGACGAAACGCGTTGGGGTTATTGCCAATAAATTCCATAAAGGTCGACACGGAGGTGCGTATCACGCTACCCCCTTTGGCGATACGCTGACGTGCCTGGCGCATCAGCTGGCGCAGCATCAGACCGCTTTCATCGACCATGGTCAGGCCCAGTTCATCCACATCACGGAAATGACGATAGAAGGACGTTGGCGCAATCCCGGCCTCGCGTGCGACTTCGCGCAGGCTCAAACTGGCAAAACTCCGCTCGGCACTCAGTTGACTGAATGCGGCTTCCACCAGCGAACGCCGGGTTTTCTCTTTTTGTTGTGCTCTTACGCCCATCACGATAGTTGAATCCTTCCAAAGGCCTGCTGGCACTATACCAGAGAATAAAATTAATCTGTTTGCCTGGCTTTGTGAATGATTGTTTACGTGCGGTTTGTGCTCCACTGCCGGAAAAAAGCACAACGATAATTGGGTTACCCTGGCAATGATGTTATGATTCTGTTGCTTTTATGTATAAGAACAGGTAAGCCTTACCATGCCACATTCCTACGATTACGACGCAATAGTTATTGGTTCCGGCCCCGGCGGCGAAGGCGCTGCTATGGGTCTGGTGAAACAGGGAGCCAGAGTAGCGGTCATTGAGCGCTACCATAATGTCGGCGGCGGTTGCACCCACTGGGGTACCATCCCTTCAAAAGCCCTCCGCCACGCCGTTAGCCGCATTATCGAATTTAACCAGAACCCTCTTTACAGCGACCACTCCCGACTTCTTCGTTCCTCCTTTGCCGACATCCTGAATCATGCGGATACCGTCATTAACCAGCAGACGCGCATGCGCCAGGGGTTTTATGAGCGTAACCACTGTGAGATTTTGCAGGGCAACGCGCATTTTGTGGATGAACACACCCTGGCACTTGAATGCCACGACGGTTCGGTTGAGACACTCACCGCCGAAAAATTTGTGATTGCCTGCGGATCGCGCCCTTACCACCCGGCCGACGTCGACTTCTCGCACCCGCGCGTTTACGACAGCGACTCGATTCTGAGCCTGCACCATGAACCCCGCCACGTCATTATCTATGGCGCAGGGGTCATTGGCTGCGAATATGCGTCGATCTTCCGCGGAATGGATGTCAAAGTTGATCTCATCAACACGCGCGACCGCCTGCTGGCATTCCTCGATCAGGAGATGTCAGACTCTCTCTCCTACCACTTCTGGAACAGCGGCGTGGTGATTCGCCACAACGAAGAATACGAGAAGATTGAAGGTTGCGACGACGGTGTGATCATGCACCTCAAGTCCGGTAAGAAGCTGAAAGCGGACTGCCTGCTGTACGCCAACGGTCGTACCGGCAACACCGATTCCCTGCAGCTGGAGAATATCGGACTTGAGACCGACAGCCGCGGTCAGCTGAAGGTCAACAGTATGTACCAGACTGCCCTGCCGCACGTTTACGCGGTCGGCGACGTGATTGGTTACCCAAGCCTGGCCTCTGCCGCTTATGACCAGGGCCGTATTGCCGCACAGGCGTTGGTGAAAGGTGAAGCGACGGCGCATCTGATCGAAGATATCCCGACCGGCATCTATACCATCCCGGAAATCAGTTCCGTAGGGAAAACCGAGCAGCAGCTGACGTCAATGAAAGTGCCATATGAGGTGGGTCGCGCGCAGTTTAAACATCTGGCGCGGGCGCAAATTGTCGGAATGAGCGTGGGGACGCTGAAAATCCTGTTCCATCGCGAGACGAAAGAGATCCTCGGCATTCACTGCTTTGGTGAGCGCGCGGCGGAAATCATTCACATCGGCCAGGCGATTATGGAGCAAAAAGGCGGCGGTAACACCATTGAGTACTTCGTTAACACCACCTTTAACTACCCGACTATGGCGGAAGCCTATCGGGTCGCCGCGCTGAACGGCTTAAACCGCCTGTTTTAACGCGTTATCGAAATGGCCATCCATCGCACCGCGGATGGCCTCTGCCAGCTGCTCATAGCGGCTGCGCAGCGGTGACCCCGGACGATAAACAAGGCCGATCGTGCGACGCGGTTCCGGCTTAATGCACGGCAGATAAACCACGCCGTCACGCTTACGCTCGCGCGGCACGGCCAGCGCAGGCAGCAGCGTAATCCCGCTTCCCGCCGCCACCATATTACGCAGCGTTTCCAGGCTGGTTGCGCGGAAATGGGTATCTTCGTCGGCACCCGCTTCAAAGCAAAAGCCCATTGCCTGATCGCGCAGACAGTGGCCATCTTCCAGCATCAGCAGCTTTTCACCGGCCAGATCGGCCATCGGCACGCGATCGCGGTTCGCCCACGGGTGATCTTCATAGATCGCCAGCATCATTGGCTCATCGAACAGCGGCACTTCAATAAACGCTTCGCTCTCTTTCACCAGCGCCAGAATAGCGCAGTCAAGCTTGCCGCTATCTAACTGCGCCAGCAGTTGATGGGTTTGCGCTTCATGCAGGTACATTTCGAGTTTTGGGAAAGTCTGGTGCAACATTGGAATGATGTGCGGCAAAAGATACGGGCCAACGGTTGGGATCAGGCCAATATGCAGTGGGCCGGACATCGCTTCCCCCTGCTGGCTTGCCATTTCCTTGAGCACTTTGACCTCGCGCAGCACGGTGCGCGCCTGATCCACCAGCAACAAACCGGCCTGGGTGAACAGTACCTTACGACTGGTGCGCTCCAGCAGCATCACGCCCAGCTCATCTTCCAGCTTGCGGATCTGACCGCTCAGCGTCGGCTGGCTGACGTGGCAGGAATCTGCAGCACGGCGAAAATGGCGGTGCTCGGCTAGCGCTACCAGGTATTCAAGATCACGAATATTCATTATTCATCCTCCGTCGCCACGATAGTTCATGGCGATAGATAGCATAGCAACGAACGATTATCCCTATCAAGCTTTCTGTTGAATAATACACCACATAGACGAGGCGGCACGTGTTTGACCCTTGACGTCCCCGCACCGTCATCGAGTTTCTCTCAAAACTCGAACAACTAAAGCCAACGTGAACTTTTGCGGACCCCGTGGTCCGCTTTTTTTTTTGCGCAAAAAAGCCCGAGGTAAACGCAAAATGGCAACCGAAGTTGCCATTTTTAGTGTTTGCTCCCTCTCCCTGTGGGAGAGGGCCGGGGTGAGGGCACCCACCCGCACCGATCAAACCAACCGGTTTTTCGCATCCGTAATCGCCTGCGCGACCTGCTTCGGCGACACGCCGCCTTTCGCGGCACGCTTATCCAGGCAGGATTGCAGCGCCAGAATCGGATAGACATCCTCCCCGATAACCGCACTGAACTTCTGCAGGTCAGCAAGCGCCAGGTCTTCCAGCGGTTTACCCTGACGAATCGCCTCCACCACCGCTTCGCCCACAATATGGTGCGCTTCACGGAACGGTACACCCTTCGCGACCAGGTAATCCGCCAGCTCGGTGGAGTTGGCATACCCCTGCTGCGCCGCTTCCTGGCAGCGCGGACGTTTCACCTGAATGCCATCCAGCACCAGCGCACCCATATGCAGACAATCCAGCCAGGTGTCGAGCGCGTCGAACAGCCCTTCTTTGTCTTCCTGCATGTCTTTGTTATACGCCAGCGGCAGCCCTTTCAGGGTCATCATCATGCCGGTCAGCGCGCCCTGCACGCGGCCACATTTGCCGCGGATCAGCTCCAGCGCGTCCGGGTTTTTCTTCTGCGGCATCAGGGAAGAGCCTGAGGTCACGCGGTCGGACAGCTCCACAAAACCGGCTTCACCGGAGTTAAAGAAGATCAGGTCTTCGGCAAAGCGCGACAGATGCACCATCCCGATAGACGCATTGGAGAGCAGCTCCAGTACATGGTCACGGTCAGAGACGCTGTCCAGGCTGTTACGGGTGGCGGACGCAAAGCCCAGCCAGCCTGCGAGCTGTTCACGGTCGATTTCATACGCGGTACCGGCCAGCGCGCCGCTGCCCAGTGGGCTGACATCCAGACGTTTCAGGGTGTCCTGCAGACGGCTTTCGTCACGCGCCAGCATCTCAACATAGGCCAGACACCAGTGGGCAAAGGTCACCGGCTGCGCGCGCTGCAGGTGGGTATAGCCCGGCATCACGGCGTCCTGGTTGTTCTGCGCGGTCTCTACCAGCGCGCTCTGCAGCTGACGGTTAGCTGCCAGCAGCTCGCCAACGGTCTCTTTACACCACAGCTTCAGGTCGGTAGCAACCTGGTCGTTACGGCTACGGCCGGTGTGTAGCTTTTTACCCAACTGACCGACTTTGTCGATAAGTTTGCCTTCCACCCAGCTGTGAATATCTTCGGCATCGCTCTGCAGGATTTGCTGCGGATCCAGACGCACCTCTTCCAGAAGGTTATTCAGCGCCTCTTCCAGTTGCAGCTGCTCCTCTGCGGTCAGCACGCCAACGGTTACTAGCGCTTTGGACCAGGCCACAGAGCCGACAATATCCTGTTCGGCCAGGCGGTAGTCGAAGCGCAAAGAGTCATTGAACTGTTTGAACCGCTGATCCGCTGCCTGTGTAAAACGCCCACCCCAAAGTGCCATAACATGCTTCCTTAATATCTTTGAATTTCACTGCCCGGTGACGCTGCGCTTACCGGGCCTACAAAACATTAAATCGATTACGCTAAAATACGCGTGCCAATCGGCGTGCCGTTAAACAGCGCCGGCAGTTGTTCCGCGTGACGCCAGGAGGCGATATCCACCGGGCGACCCAGCGTGCGAGCGGCATCCAGCGCGGCGTTCACTTTGACGATCATGCCGTCAGTAATGATGCCCTGCGCGATCAGCTGTTCGGCTTTGGCCGCGGTCATTTCCGCGATGCGCTGGCCTTTGCCGTCCAGAATGCCGCTCACGTCGGAAAGCAGGATCAGGTCTGCGCCCAGCGTAGCCGCCAGAGCCGTTGCCGCCTGATCCGCGTTAACGTTCATCAGCTCGCCCTCTTCGGTCACGCCGATAGAGCTCACCACTGGCAGGAAACCACCTTCCAGCAGCGTGTTAATCAGCTTAGGCGAACCCGGCTGCGCCAGTCCAACGTGGCCCAGTTCTTCATCGAGCTGGGTCACTTTTACGCTGTCGCCATCCCCCAGACAGAGGCCAACGGAGGCGATATGATGTTTCTTCGCCCATGCCAGTAGCGTTTTGTTCGCCGTTCCCGCCAGCGCGCCGGTAATGATGTCAATCTGGTCAGCGGGCGTGACGCGCAGGCCGTTTTTCTTTTTCACCGGCAGGTTGAGCCCTTTCATCAGCTCATCTACCACGCAGCCGCCGCCGTGCACAATCACCAGCGGACGTTGGTGTGATTCACGATAGTTCACCAGCGCGGTAAACAGACGCTCCAGCGCTTCTTCGCTGTCCAGCAGTACACCACCGAGTTTGATAATTAATGGGTTCATCATCACACCTTAAATAAGAGCCTGCGTTTCAGGGAAGCCGAAACGAATATTTGCACACTGCATTGCCTGTGCGGCAGCGCCTTTGAGTAAGTTATCTTCTGCAGCGACCACAATCAGGTGCTCGCCCTGTACGGCAAAGCCGATGTCGCAGAATGGCAGCCCGACCACATTTTTCAGCGCCGGCACGCCTTTGTCATACAGACGCACCAGCGGTTTATCCGCATACGCCTGCGTGAAGACCTCGCTCACCTGCTCTTTGGTCACGCCCGGTTTCAGGCGGCAGGTGATGGTTTCAAGGATCCCGCGCGGGAAGCTGCCCAGATGCGGCGTGAAAATGACGTCCGTACCCAGATGCGTCGTGATTTCAGGGTGATGGCGGTGATTAAACACGCCATACGGCTGAAGGCTCACTTCGCAGAAGCTATTAGAGATCGCCGCTTTGCGCCCTGCTCCGCTCACGCCGCTGGTGGCGTTGATCACCGGCCACTGATTCAGATCCAGCAGACCTGCGTCGATCAGCGGTTTCAGGGAAAGTTGCGCCGCCGTCGGGTAGCAGCCCGGCACGGCAATCAGATCCGCTTCTTTGAGTTTGTCTGTGCTCCACTCCGCCAGGCCGTAAACCGCTTTTTCAAGCAGATCGGGGTGCTGATGGGTGAAACCGTAATATTTTTCGTAGAACGCGCCGTCGTTAACGCGGAACGCGCCGGAGAGATCGAACACCACGCAGCCGGCTGCCAGGAACTGCGGTGCCAGGTCATGACTGACTTCGTGCGCAGTGGCTAAAAACACCACGTCAACGCCGTCGGTGAACTCACTGATGTCAGACATCGGCTGCAGCGGCAGATCGACAATGCCCAAAAGCCACGGATGCAAATCGGAAATTAACTTTCCTGCATCATTGCTTTGCGCTGACACGGTCAAAGCGGTTATGGTCATATGTGGATGGCGATTCACGTAGCTTACAAGCTCTGCGCCCGCATAACCGCTAGCGCCTACAATCAGCGTATTCAACATCGGGTTCCTTTATGCTCAACGTTAATGTATTTTTATTCACATTTATTGCATGAATATTGATACTATCACGACCTAAGGTGTGTCAACAATGAAAATGAACTTACCGCCATTTATCGAGATCTACCGCGCCCTGATTGCCACACCGTCCATCAGTGCAACGGAAGAAGCGCTGGATCAAAGCAATGAGTCTTTAATCAATCTGCTGGCGGGTTGGTTTAGCGATCTTGGGTTTAACGTTGAGGTACAGCCCGTCCCCGGAACCCGTCATAAATTTAACCTGCTGGCCAGCACCGGAACCGGTGCGGGCGGCCTGCTGCTTGCCGGTCATACCGACACCGTGCCGTTTGACGATGGCCGCTGGACCCGCGATCCGTTCACCCTGACCGAGCACGACAACAAACTCTATGGTCTCGGCACCGCCGACATGAAAGGCTTCTTCGCCTTTATCCTCGACGCGCTGCGTGACGTGGACGTGACAAAACTGAAAAAGCCGCTCTACATTCTGGCGACCGCCGACGAAGAGACCAGCATGGCGGGCGCGCGCTACTTCTCTGAAAACACGTCGATTCGCCCGGATTGCGCCATTATCGGCGAACCGACTTCACTGCAACCGATTCGCGCGCATAAAGGCCATATCTCGACGGCCGTGCGCGTGCTGGGCCAGTCCGGCCACTCCAGCGATCCGGCGCGCGGCGTAAATGCGATTGAGCTGATGCATGACGCCATCGGCCGCATCATGACCCTGCGCGACTCGCTGAAAGAACGTTATCACTATGACGCGTTCACCGTGCCGTATCCGACCCTAAACCTCGGCAGCCTGCACGGCGGCGATGCCTCCAACCGTATCTGCGCCTGCTGCGAACTGCATATGGATATCCGCCCGCTGCCGGGTATGACGCTGAGCGATCTCGACGGCTTGCTGAATGAAGCGCTGGCCCCGGTGAGCGAGCGCTGGCCGGGCCGCCTGACGGTCTCCGAACTGCATCCGCCGATCCCGGGTTATGAGTGCCCTCCGGATCACCAACTGGTTGAAGTGGTGGAAAAACTGCTTGGTGAAAAAACCGACGTGGTGAACTACTGCACCGAAGCGCCGTTCATTCAGACGCTGTGTCCGACGCTGGTCCTTGGCCCTGGCTCCATTAACCAGGCGCACCAGCCGGATGAGTATCTGGAAACCCGCTTCATCAAGCCCACTCGCGAGTTGATTACCCAGGTTGTGCACCACTTCTGCTGGCATTAAAACCGCACCGACTCTAACCCTCTCCCGGTGGGAGAGGGTTAGAGTGAGGGCAACAAATCGCATGATCTCCGTCACATTCCCATAAGCATCTCTTATCTGACGCAATGCGAATTAAATTTCGTAAATTGCCCGCATTTATTCGTTTGCTGAACCGTTTTCGCAGCAATTGACGACGGGGGTTTTACGTGGCTTTATAAAGGGAGATGACAAAATATTGTCCAGCAGATTTTCGCATGGGCATAAACAAAAATGATGGGGTGACTGGGTTTTTATGAACGAACAATATTCCGCGTTGCGTAGTAATGTCAGTATGCTCGGCAAAGTGCTTGGAGATACCATCAAAGATGCGTTGGGGGAAAACATCCTCGAACGCGTTGAAACCATCCGCAAGCTGTCTAAATCTTCCCGTGCCGGTAACGAGGCCAGCCGTCAGGAACTGCTCACCACCTTGCAGAACCTCTCCAACGATGAGCTGCTGCCCGTTGCCCGTGCCTTCAGCCAGTTCCTGAACCTGGCCAACACCGCTGAGCAATACCACAGCATTTCGCCTAATGGCGAAGCTGCCAGCAACCCGGAAGTGATTGCCCGTACGCTGCGTAAACTGAAAGACCAGCCCGATCTCACCGAAGCCACCATCAAAAAGGCGGTGGAGTCTCTCTCGCTGGAGCTGGTTCTGACCGCTCACCCAACCGAGATCACCCGTCGTACCCTGATCCACAAAATGGTGGAAGTGAACAACTGCCTCAAGCAGCTGGATAACAAAGACATCGCCGACTATGAACGCAACCAGCTGATGCGCCGTCTGCGCCAGCTGATTGCTCAGTCCTGGCATACCGACGAAATTCGTAAGCAACGCCCCAGCCCGGTCGACGAAGCCAAATGGGGCTTTGCGGTGGTGGAAAACAGCCTGTGGGAAGGGGTGCCGAACTACCTGCGCGAGCTGAACGAACAGCTGGAAGAGAACCTCGGCTACCGCCTGCCGGTCGACTTTGTGCCGGTACGCTTCACCTCCTGGATGGGCGGCGACCGCGACGGCAACCCGAACGTCACTGCGGAAATCACCCGTCACGTTCTGTTGCTGAGCCGCTGGAAAGCGACCGATTTGTTCCTGAAAGATATTCAGGTGCTGATTTCCGAACTGTCGATGGTCGAAGCGACGCCGGAACTGCGCGCGCTGGCCGGTGAAGAAGGCGCCAGCGAGCCGTACCGTTTCCTGATGAAAAAACTGCGCGGTCAGCTGATGGCGACTCAGGCCTGGCTGGAAGCGCGCCTGAAAGGCCAGCGTCTGCCGAAGCCGGAAGGCCTGCTCAGCCAGAACGAACAGCTCTGGGAACCGCTCTACGCCTGTTATAAATCACTCCAGGCCTGCGGGATGGGCATCATCGCTAACGGCGAACTGCTCGACACTCTGCGCCGCGTGAAATGTTTCGGCGTGCCGCTGGTGCGTATCGACGTTCGTCAGGAAAGTACCCGCCATACCGAAGCGCTGGGTGAACTGACCCGCTATCTCGGCATCGGCGACTATGAAAGCTGGTCCGAAGCCGACAAACAGGCATTCCTGATCCGCGAACTGAACTCCAAGCGCCCTCTGTTGCCGCGCAACTGGGAGCCAAGCAACGAAACCCGCGAGGTGCTCAACACCTGTAAAGCGATCGTGGACGCACCGAAAGGATCGGTGGCCGCCTATGTGATCTCCATGGCGAAGACCCCGTCCGACGTGCTGGCCGTTCATCTGCTTCTGAAAGAAGCGGGCATCGACTATGCCCTGCCGGTGGCGCCGCTGTTTGAAACCCTCGATGACCTGAACAACGCCAACGACGTGATGACCCAGTTGCTGAACATCGACTGGTATCGCGGCTTTATTCAGGGCAAGCAGATGGTGATGATTGGTTATTCCGACTCCGCCAAAGATGCGGGCGTGATGGCGGCATCCTGGGCGCAGTATCAGGCGCAGGATGCACTGATCAAAACTTGCGAGAAAGCCGGTATTGAGCTGACGCTGTTCCACGGACGCGGTGGCTCAATCGGCCGCGGCGGCGCGCCTGCACACGCGGCACTGCTGTCGCAGCCGCCAGGCAGCCTGAAAGGCGGCCTGCGCGTGACCGAGCAAGGTGAGATGATCCGCTTCAAATACGGCCTGCCGGAAGTGACCATCAGCAGTCTGTCGCTTTATACCAGCGCCATTCTGGAAGCAAACCTGCTGCCACCGCCGGAGCCGAAAGCGTCCTGGTGCCATATCATGGACGAACTGTCGGCGATCTCCTGCGATCTGTACCGTGGCTACGTGCGTGAAAACAAAGATTTTGTGCCTTACTTCCGCTCGGCAACACCTGAGCAGGAACTGGGTAAACTGCCGCTGGGCTCGCGTCCGGCGAAGCGTCGCCCGACCGGCGGCGTAGAGTCACTGCGCGCGATTCCATGGATTTTCGCCTGGACGCAGAACCGTTTGATGCTGCCTGCCTGGCTGGGTGCCGGTGCCGCGCTGCAGAAAGTGGTGGAAGACGGTAAACAGAACGAACTGGAAACCATGTGCCGCGACTGGCCATTCTTCTCTACCCGTCTGGGTATGCTGGAGATGGTCTTCTCGAAAGCTGACCTGTGGCTGGCGGAATACTACGATCAGCGTCTGGTTAAGCCTGAGCTGTGGGCGCTGGGTAAAGAGCTGCGCGAACTGCTGGAAGGCGACATCAAAGTGGTGCTGGATATCGCCAACGACTCACACCTGATGGCGGACCTGCCGTGGATCGCCGAGTCTATCCAGCTGCGTAACATCTACACCGACCCGCTGAACGTCCTGCAGGCAGAGCTGCTGCACCGTTCTCGTCTGGCGGAAGAAGAAGGCAAAGAGCCGGATCCTCGCGTTGAGCAGGCGCTGATGGTGACGATTGCGGGCGTTGCGGCGGGTATGCGTAACACGGGCTAATCGGCTATGCCGGGGTGGGCTTGCGCCCACCCGGCAATACCCCGGTATCCATAACATGTTCCACGATATTACGCACATCCTCACGGCTCTGATTAAAGGCGCATTCCCCCTGGATCAAGTGCATTTTGTCACGCCTGCCGAGAATAACCGCACATCACCTTGTCTCTCAGTTATCCTGGAAACCCGCTGCGAAGCATTCTTTTCCGCAACCGGGAACGTCCCGCAGTATTCTTCAAACTCGCTCAGAATAAGCTTCGGCAAACAGCAGCTGACGCTTCAGCTCTACCGGGGCAACGCTCTTATACAACAGCAGCAGATTGCCAGAAGAGGGCCCCGGACGGGCGCGTTTCTCCTGCAAACGCTCAATGAGCTGCAGATGCAGCCAACTGAGCAGGACACGGCCAGGCTGGTGATATTAAGTCTGCTCAGCCACTGCCGCGATCTGCTTGGCAGTGATATCCACACTGATAGCCGCAGCCGCGCATTATTCGAAGCCGTTCGTCGCTTTATTGATGAAAACCATGCCTCGGCGCTGACCCGGGATTCCGTTGCCGGGGCATTTTATATTTCCCCTAACTATCTCTCTCACCTTTTTCAGAAGACCGGGAACGTCGGGTTCAATGAATACCTGACGCAGACCCGTCTGGAACACGCCCGCCAGCTGCTGAAAGGCTATGACCTCAAAATTAAAGATATCGCCGCACGCTGCGGATTTACCGACAGCAACTACTTTTGCCGTCTCTTTCGTAAGCACACCGAGCGCTCCCCTTCCGAATATCGTCGTCAGTATCACAGCCAGCTGATCGCCAAAAAATAGCATTGTGATCGTTCTCTCACTTCACTAAGGACATTACATTTGTCCAGTATTTGGCAAAATTGACCTGTATCCGCCGTACTCTGCCGCGCCTTATCCTTTATTCAACCTTTCTGACTTAAGGAAAAATAATGGAACTGTACCTGGACACCGCCAACGTGGCGGAAGTTGAGCGTCTGGCGCGGGTATTCCCGATCGCGGGTGTGACCACTAACCCGAGCATTATTGCCGCCAGCCGAGAGTCCATCTGGAGCGTGCTGCCGCGCCTGCAAAAAGCCATCGCTCCCCGGGGCACTCTGTTTGCCCAGACCATGAGCCGTGACGCCGGGGGAATGGTGGCAGAAGCCAAACGTCTCAGTAATGCCCTGCCGGATATCGTGGTGAAAATTCCGGTAACGGCAGAAGGACTTGTAGCGATTAAGGCATTGAAAAACGAGGGGATCACTACACTCGGGACGGCCGTATACAGCGCCGCACAGGGTCTGCTGGCTGCGCTGGCGGGCGCGTCGTATGTCGCACCGTATGTGAACCGCGTCGATGCCCAGGGCGGTGATGGTATCCGCATGGTCCAGGAGCTGCAGTCTCTTCTGGAAATGCATGCCCCTGAGAGCAAGGTGCTGGCCGCCAGCTTCAAAACGCCACGTCAGGCGCTGGACTGCCTGCTGGCCGGATGCGACGCAATCACGCTTCCTTTAGATGTAGCGCAACAAATGCTCGGCACGCCGGCGGTAGAGTCAGCCATAGAGAAGTTCGAGCAGGACTGGAAAAACGCGTTTGGTAACCTCAACCTCTAAGGGAGAAATGTTATGGACCGTATCATTCAATCGCCCGGAAAATATATCCAGGGCGCTGATGTGCTTACCCGTCTCGGCGACTACCTGAAACCGCTGGCAACGCGTTGGCTGGTTGTCGGCGATAAATTTGTGCTGGGTTTTGCTGAAGAAACCTTGCGCCAGAGCTTTAAAAACGCAGAGCTGCATGCAGAAATCGCACCGTTTGGTGGCGAATGTTCACAAAATGAAATCGATCGTCTGAAAAAACTGGCCGATAGCGCCGACTGTCTGGCCGTGCTGGGTATCGGCGGCGGGAAGACGCTGGACACCGCCAAAGCGCTGGCACACTTTATGGACGTGCCGGTTGCGATTGCCCCGACCATTGCCTCCACCGATGCACCGTGCAGCGCACTTTCCGTAATCTATACCGACAGCGGCGAGTTCGATCGCTACCTGATGCTGCCACACAACCCGAACATGGTGATTGTGGATACCAAAGTCGTCGCGGGTGCGCCGGCTCGTCTGCTTGCCGCGGGTATTGGCGATGCGCTGGCGACCTGGTTTGAAGCGCGCGCCTGCTCGCGTAGCGGTGCCACGACGATGGCGGGCGGTAAATGCACGCAGGCGGCACTCGCGCTGGCGGAGCTGTGCTACAACACGCTGCTTGAAGAGGGTGAGAAAGCCATGCTGGCGGCGGAACAGCATGTCGTAACGCCTGCGCTGGAACGCATTATTGAAGCCAACACCTATCTCAGCGGCGTAGGTTTTGAAAGCGGTGGACTGGCTGCGGCACATGCGATTCACAACGGTATGACGGCGGTGCCGGATGCGCATCACTTCTATCACGGTGAAAAAGTAGCGTTTGGTACGCTGACGCAGCTGGTGCTCGAAAATGCGCCGGTAGAAGAAATAGAGACCGTCGCGGCGCTTTGCCACAGCGTGGGACTGCCGATCACGCTGGCGCAGCTGAATATTAAAGAGGCTATTCCGGCCAAAATGCGTCTGATCGCAGAAGCGTCCTGCGCAGAAGGGGAAACTATTCACAACATGCCGGGCGGAGTAACGCCAGATCAGGTGTATGCGGCGCTGCTGGTGGCTGACCTGTATGGACAGCGGTTCCTGCAGGAGTGGGAATAATAAAAAAAGCCGGGTGGCGCTACGCTTACCCGGCCTACGAATGACATGCTTTTGCAAGCCGGGTAAGGCGTAGCCGCCACCCGGCATACTGGTTACTTCACGTCAAACCGATCCAAATCCATCACTCTCGCCCAGGCGGCAACAAAATCACGCACAAACTTCTCGTGTGCATCGCTGCTGGCGTAGACTTCAGCCAGCGCGCGCAGGACGGCGTTTGAACCGAACACCAGGTCCGCGCGGGTCGCGGTGTATTTCACTTCGCCACTGGCGCGATCGCTACCGGCAAACAGCTCGTTTGAGTCGTCGGTCGCCTTCCACTGGGTATTCATATCCAGCAGGTTCACGAAAAAGTCATTGCTCAGCACGCCCTCACGGTCGGTGAACACGCCATTCTTGCTGCCATCGAAGTTTGCCCCGAGTACGCGCAGACCGCCGACCAAAACCGTCAGTTCGGGTGCGGTCAGCGTCAGCTGCTGCGCTTTGTCGATCAGCAGTGATTCGGTGGTTGACGTATCCACCTGCGCACGGTAGTTGCGGAAGCCATCGGCAATCGGCTCGAGCAGGTTAAACATCTCGATATCCGTCTGGTCCTGGCGCGCATCCACGCGGCCCGGCGTGAACGGTACGGTAACGTAAACGCCCGCCGCTTTTGCCGCCTGCTCAACGCCTACCACGCCCGCCAGCACGATGATATCGGCCAGGGAAGCTTTATTGGTGGTGCGCTGGATGGCTTCCAGAGCCGGTAATGCACGTACGGCAGCGGCGTTCACATCCCAGTCGCGCTGAGGCGCCAGCGCCAGACGCGCACCGTTGGCGCCGCCACGCTTGTCGCCACCGCGGAAGGTCGACGCAGACGCCCAGGCAACGGAAACCAGCTCACTCACGGAGAGACCCGAGGCAATGATTTCCGCTTTCAGGCTTTCAATGTCTTCTTTCGAAGGATTGAACACCGGCTGAGGCAGCGGATCCTGCCAGATCAGATCTTCTTTCGGCACTTCCGGACCAATGTACCGCGCTTTTGGGCCCATATCGCGGTGAGTCAGTTTGAACCACGCGCGCGCAAAGGCTTCGTTGAAAGCCTGCGGATCGTTCAGGAAGCGGCGAGAAATTTTCTCGAATTCCGGATCAAAACGCAGCGTCAGGTCGGTGACCAGCATCGTTGGTTTGCGTTTTTTCGACGGGTCGAACGGGTCCGGCATAATTTCTGGCGCATCCACGGCTTCAAACTGAATGGCACCTGCCGGGCTGCGGGTCTGGACCCACTCATATTTGAACAGGTTCTCGAAGAAGTAGTTGCTCCACTGGGTCGGAGTTTGTGACCAGATAACTTCCAGACCGGACGTAATGGCATCTGCACCAACGCCTGTACCGTGCGTACTCGCCCAGCCCAGGCCCTGCGCTTCAATCGGTGAGGCTTCAGGGTCGGTGCCCACATGTGTGGCTTCACCTGCGCCATGGGTTTTACCGAGCGTATGACCACCGGCGATCAGCGCCACGGTCTCTTCGTCGTTCATGCCCATATTGCCAAAGGTCGCGCGGATGGCTGCCGCCGCGGACAGTGGTTCACCGCTGGCGTTTGGCCCTTCCGGGTTAACGTAGATCAGGCCCATTTCGGTTGCGGCCAGAGGACGCTTCGCCAGCGCTTCCGGGTCACGGTGGGTCAGCCAGGCTTTTTCATCGCCCCAGTTCACGTCCAGATCCGGTTCCCAGACGTCTTCACGACCGGCACCGAAACCAAAGGTGCGGAAACCGGAGTTTTCCAGCGCCACGTTCCCCGCCAGGATGAACAGGTCAGCCCAGGAAATTTTTTGCCCATATTTTTGCTTGATGGGCCACAGCAGACGACGCGCTTTATCCAGACTGACGTTATCGGGCCAGGAGTTCAGCGGTGCAAAACGCTGTTGACCGCGTCCTGCCCCGCCGCGTCCATCAACGGAGCGATAAGTACCCGCGCCGTGCCACGCCATGCGAATAAACAGGCCAGCATAGCTGCCCCAGTCAGCAGGCCACCACGGCTGAGAGTCGGTTAAAAGCGCTTTGAGATCGCCTTTGAGGGCAGAGTAGTCGAGTTTGCTAAATTCTTTGCGGTAGTCGAAGTCTTCACCCAGCGGGTTAGAACGGTTGGAATGTTGGTTAAGAAGGTCAATGCGGAGTTGCTTTGGCCACCAGTCACGGCTGCTTGTACCTGCTCCCGCGCTGTGATCGGCGCCGCCGTGATGGAACGGGCATTTGCCGGCTGATGCTGCGTTATTGGTCTCGTCTGACGTGCTCATCGCTATGCTCCCTTGTACAGTGTTACCGTTACGATATACACCACTAGCAATAAGATATAGTTGAAATAATCCACAGATTCGATAGTTAATACCTTTTAACTATCTGTTTGATTAAAAAGCCCTCATTTTATAAGGGCTTTCTATTTTTTTATGCCGGACGAACGCCCAGGGTGTGACAGATGGCATAGCTCATTTCCGCGCGGTTGAGCGTGTAGAAGTGGAAATCCTTCACCCCTTCGCGGCTTAAGATCTTCACCATGTCCATCGCGATGTTAGCGCCCACCAGCTTGCGGGTCTCCGGGTCATCGTCCAGCCCTTCATACATTTTGGACATCCACAGCGGAATGCGCACGTTGGTCATATCAGCAAATTTCTTCGCCTGTTTGAAGTTAGAGACCGGCAAAATTCCCGGGATAATTTCGACGTCGATGCCCGCGGAAACGCAGCGGTCACGGAAACGCAGGTAGCTCTCCACATCAAAGAAGAACTGGGTAATCGCGCGATTGGCACCCGCATCCACTTTACGCTTCAGGTTGAGCAGGTCCGCCTGGGCGCTTTTCGCTTCCGGATGAACTTCAGGATACGCGGCGACGGAGATATCAAAGTCGGCCACGTCTTTCAGCAACGCGACCAGGTCGGCGGCATACATTTCCGGCTTACCGCTTCCCGGCGGCAGATCGCCGCGCAGGGCGACAATATGACGGATACCGTTGTTCCAGTAGTCCTGGGCAATGGCACGTAACTCGTCACGGGTGGCGTCGATACAGGTGAGGTGCGGCGCAGCTTCCAGACCGGTACGGTCTTTAATGCCTTTGATGATGCTGTGCGTGCGGTCGCGCTCGCCGGAGTTCGCACCGTAGGTCACGGAGACAAACTTTGGCTTCAGGCTGCTCAGGCGATCGATAGAGCTCCACAGGGTTTGCTCCATTTCACTGGTGCGCGGCGGGAAAAATTCAAAAGAGACGTTAATCTGGCCGTTTACTTCGGCCAGGCTCTGATTCAGTGCTTCCCGCTGGTTGGCGTGAAAAAAGCTCATACCTTACCTCTATCTGTCGCGTGTCATTGTTTGTTGTATTGTGAACTTCTATACGTTTAGACGTCCAGATGTAAAAATGACGGAAAAGCGGAGGGACGTCAACATAAATAATCAACAATAACGGTGAGGTTTGCTCAGGGAAGATGAAGGAAATTCATGATGGGGTGAGCGCGGTCCGATGCCCTCACCCCGGCCCTCTCCCACAGGGAGAGGGAAATGTAGACGTTACAGCAGCTTAGCCAGACGGTTGATGTCGGACTGGATCGCTCCGGCGGTGACATCGCGCCCCGCGCCCGGGCCACGGATCACCAGCGGGTTATCGCGGTACCAGCGGCTTTCGATCGCGAAGACATTATCGCACGGCAGCAGCGCCGCCAGCGGATGGTCAGGTCGCACCGCCTCGACGCCGACACGGGCTTTACCGTTGGCCTCAAAACGCGCCACATAGCGCAGCACCAGTCCCATCTCGTTCGCCGCTTCCAGACGCTGCACCATCTGCTCGTTAAGCTCTTCACCATTTTCAAAGAAATGGTCCACAGACCCTTCTTCACAGCCAGCAGGCACCAGGGACTCGACGCGGACGGCATCCGGTTCGATGTCGTAACCCGCTTCGCGCGCCAGAATCACCAGCTTACGCATCACGTCTTTACCGGAGAGGTCAACACGCGGGTCAGGCTCGGTTAAGCCCTGCTGCCACGCCTGATCCACCAGGTCGGTAAACGGTACGGTGCCGTCAAACTGCAGGAACAGCCAGGAGAGCGTGCCGGAGAAGATCCCGCTCAGCGCCAGAATGCTGTCGCCGCTTTCAATCAGGTCACGCACGGTGTGGTTAACCGGCAGGCCCGCCCCAACGGTGGCGTTATACAGCCAGTGGCGGCCTGTTTTTTCAAACGCGTCGTGGATCTGACGGTATTTATCCGTGCTGCTCGCCCCCGCCAGCTTGTTGGCACTGATAACGTGGAAACCGTGGCTGGCGAAATCCAGATACTGATCGGCAAGCTGTTCGCTGGCGGTGACGTCCAGCACCACCAGATCGTCATACGGGTGCGCGCGCATCCACAGGAACAGCGACTCTTCATCCTGCTCGACGGCCTCATCGTTAAAGAAGGCCAGCGCCCGGCTGGCGTCCAGCCCTTCGTAATTCAGCAGGCTGCGGCGGCTGTCCACCACGCCTGCGAGAATGAATTCAAACCCGGTACGTGCCGAAAGCGTCACCTGCTCACGGGCGAACAGCTCCAGCCAGCGGGAACCGATGTTGCCTTTACCAAACAGCACCAGGCCGATGCGTTTTTCCGCGCGGAACAGGGAGGTGTGCAGACCCTGAATCAGGCTTTCGGTTGGCCCTTTACGCAGCACGGCGACCAGGCTGATGCCCTCTTCTGACTGCCAGGTAAATTCAACCGGCTGGCCTTTCAGCTGCTGCCAGAAGCGGTGGCAATGCAGCGGGTTACGGGTGACGCCCGCCCCCACCATCGCCACCAGCGCCAGCCCCTGACGCAGGCGAAGCTCGCCCGGCAGGCCCGCTTCATCCAGAATCTTCAGGGCGCTGTCCGCCACTTCAGCGGTATAGCAGAACTGCAGCAGCTGGCGGTCGTTATGCACGCCAACGGCCAGCGGACGCACCTGGGCACGCTTTAACACCAGGTCGATATCTTTATGCGCCAGCTTGAAATCCTGGCCCGCGGGCACCTGGAACTCAATCAGACAGATGTCGTCGTGGCTGGTGACAATACGCGCCCCGGTACCGGACGCCAGCACGCGCTCGATACGCGTAGAGCCTTGATCCGGGGTATAGCTGCAACGCAGCTGGAGGTCTATATCGCTGCCGGACACCGGCTGCAGCGTGCGCGCGTGCAGTACCGGCGCGGCCAGACGCGCCAGCTCGCTGGCTTCGTCGAGACGCAGCAGCGGCAGCAAACAGGCATCTTTCACTTTACGCGGGTCCGCGCTGTAAACGCCGGCCACGTCGCTCCAGATGGTCACGCGGGATACGCCCGCCAGCGCACCGATTTGCGTTGCTGAATAGTCAGAACCGTTACGGCCCAGCAGCACGGTTTCGCCCGCGTTGCTGCGGCTGATAAAGCCGGTGACAACAATACGTTTGCCGGGATGCTGCACCAGGAGCTGTTGCAGCAGCGGATAGGATAACCCTTCATCCACCTGCGGCTGTGCGGCGCGTTCGGCGCGGAGGAAATCACGGGCGTCGAGCCAGGCGGCATCCACACCCAGATGTTGCAGCACGGCAGCCATCAGACGTGCAGACCACACTTCACCGTGGCCCACCACTTCGGCATACACCGCGTCGGTGATCCCGCTGTCCAGCAGGGCCGCCAGACGTTCAAGATCGTGCGTAAAAGCGCTGATCAGCCCGTCGGCAACGTCCGCTGGCAGCAGGCCAGCAATCAGTTCGCTCTGATAGCGGCGTAAGGACTGTTGCACCTGATGCGCAGAAAGGCGATCGGTCTGGCTCAGTTTCAGCCAGCTAATCAACTGGTTGGTGGTGCTGCCCGCCGCGGAGACAACCATCATGTCACCCGGCTGTGAATACTCCGTCATGATCCCTGCAACGCGCAGATAACATTTCACATCAGCAAGACTACTACCACCAAACTTGTGCAGCTGACGACCCTTCGCCCCTGCCTGCGCTATCACACTCATGATTACCCCTTGGCTGCGACCCGGAAGCCATTTTCCAGATCGGCAATTAAATCTTCAGAATCTTCAATACCGGTCGAGATACGCAGCAGCGTCTCGGAAATCCCGGCGGCGGCACGTGCTTCCGGTGCCATACCGGCGTGCGTCATGGTTGCGGCGTGGGAGATCAAGCTTTCAACCCCACCTAATGATTCCGCCAGCGTAAACAATGACAGCCCGCTCAGGAAGCGACGCAGCGTTTGCTCGTCGCCGTCCAGTTCAAAACTTAACATCGCGCCAAACCCTTTCTGCTGGCGCGCGGCAATCTCGTGCCCCTGGTTTTTCGGCAGCGACGGGTGATAAAGCTTCTTCACCAGCGGCTGGGTTTTCAGGAAATCGACAATGGCCTGGGCATTGCGCTGCGCCACTTCCATACGCGGAGAAAGCGTACGGATGCCGCGCAACAGCAGGTAGCTGTCGAACGCCCCGGCGGTGACGCCAATGTTATTGGCCCACCATGCCAGTTCCGTGACAACGTCGGGATCTTTTGCAATCACCACGCCCGCTACCACGTCAGAGTGGCCGTTCAGATATTTAGTGCATGAATGCAATACCAGATCAGCACCCAGTGCGAGTGGGTTCTGAAGGGCCGGACTGAGGAACGTATTATCCACTACACTTATCGCTCCCGCATCCCTTGCGAGCTGACAAATTTTCGCAATATCGACAACGCGCAACAATGGGTTGCTTGGACTTTCCACCAGAACGAGCTTTGGTTTCTCTGCCAGCGCCTGTTTCAGCGCCTGTTCGTCGTTTTGATCGACAAACAGCACGCGATAGCAGCCGCGTTTTGCGAGGCTGTCAAACAGGCGATAGCTGCCGCCATAGCAGTCGTGCGGGGCGACCAGCAGGTCTCCCGGCTTCAGGAACACGGTCGTCACCAGGTGAATCGCAGACATCCCGGTGTTGGTCAATACGGCCCCTGCGCCCCCTTCCAGCTCGGCCAGCGCACGCTGGGTCACATCACGCGTAGGGTTGCCACGACGCGAGTAGTCGTGCGCGCGGGGTTCATTAAATCCGGTGAAATTGTAGGTACTGGAAAGATGAATCGGCGGGACAACGCAGCCGTACTGCTCGTCATCATTTAATCCGCTACGCACTGCAATAGTGGCCTGTTTACGCGTCATGGTGAGGGCTTCCTGGCGAATGAGGTGAAAAGTCAGGCACCAGAGTAAACATTCAAATTATGGACGTCAATACATCTGGACATCTAAACTTCTTTGCGTATAGATTGAGCAATGCGCAAATAGCCGTTAAAATTATATGCTTTAGTGCACGCTGCAGCGGCAATATCCGTGCCACGGTATCGTCTCTACGGTAAACTACGCAAGATTACGGTTCAAAACGGGCAGTGACCGGTTTGCACCTTTAGATTAATGACTGAGAGGATTAAAGGTATCTCATGGCTGAATGGAGCGGCGAATATATCAGCCCATACGCTGAGCACGGTAAGAAGAGTGAGCAAGTAAAGAAAATTACGGTTTCC